>Ga0302320_10007814_pt1 | contig 23442 bp, 18 predicted proteins | sample Bog_T0_3_FD_202130 | JGI IMG/M metagenome (GOLD analysis project Ga0302320, IMG submission 202130) | Peat permafrost microbial communities from Stordalen Mire near Abisko, Sweden - Bog_T0_3 | ecosystem: Environmental > Terrestrial > Soil > Wetlands > Peat | place: Sweden: Abisko, Stordalen Mire... | reverse complement strand
ATTGCGGGAGCGCCAGCGTCGGTCATCGATCGATCCGCACTTGATTGTCTCTCGAAGCCGGCTGGCGGAATACGGAGCCGAATCGAGCGCAGGACGGGTTCCCCCTTTTTGCGCGATTCGCTCCCAAAAACAGGTAGGAGACTGACGAGCGACCCGATCCGGACCTCGTTAGGGCTGCTTCCTTCCGGACCTGACCCGGTTGGCGAGTGGCTCGTCCACCGCCAATCTCCCGGGCCTTATTTGGGGCCAAAAGCGCCGGAAAGCAAGCGGGACCTGTTCCCGTCATACCCCGCGAAAGCGCGGGGTATCCAGTACGCCGGGCTCTGGAGATAACTGACGTGCCGCGGAATACTGGATCATCCGCTTTCGCGGATGATGACGCCTTGATATGACACTGGCGGCGGTGGCCATTTCAGGCCGCTCCGGACCGAATCCATCGAGAAACGATGGACGCACCAGGAACCCTCATGCCTTCTGACGCCTCCGCCTGGTCGCTGCATTCACAGCTCAAGAAGGACACCATCGACATCGGCGACCTGCCGTTGTGCCGTGTGCTCGTCATCAAGGATGCGCATTATCCGTGGCTGCTGCTGGTGCCGCGCCGGCACGAGGCGGTGGAAATCATCGACCTCGACGAGGTCGAGCAGGCCCAGCTGATGACGGAGATCAGCCGCACCGCCCGCGCACTCAAAGAGATCACCCAATGCGACAAGCTGAACATCGCGGCACTGGGCAATCTGGTGCCGCAGCTGCACGTGCATGTGATCGCCCGCCGTTCCAGCGACGTCGCATGGCCGCGCCCGGTCTGGGGCGTGATGCCGCCGCTGGCGCATGACGCCGAGGAGGTGCAGAATTTCATCAGCGCGCTTCGCCGCAAGATCTGGCTTGGATAGGACATGACCGCATTCGATTCGTTTCCGCTGGGCCGGCCGGCCTTCGTCACCGATATTCTCGACCGCGCCGCGCATCTGCGCAGCGACGATGCGAAACTGATGGCCCTGGAAAGCCATCGTGATGCCCGCGCCTATGTGGTGTATCGCGACTCGCTGGTGGTGAAGCAGGCGGCCGACGGCCCGCGCGCGCTGCTCTCCATCGACGAGGCGCTGAAATTCGGCGCCAATCCGGGCACGATCTTCTTAGGCTTGCGGGACGGCGCTCCCATCTTCGGCATGGGCATTTCCGCAGCGTCTGTGGAGAGCCTGCTGCCGCGCAGCGACGTCGCGGTGAGCGAACTGCGCGGCATGGCGATGCAGGGGGTGGTGCCGCCCAACCAGCTCTCGGCGATCGCAATGGCGAAATCGATGGTGAGCTGGCATCAGCGCCACGGCTATTGCGCCAATTGCGGCACCCGTTCGGTGATGAAGGAAGGCGGCTGGAAGCGCGACTGCCCGAACTGCAAGGCCGAGCATTTTCCGCGCACCGACCCCGTCGTGATCATGCTGGTGACGATGGGCGACAAGGTGCTGCTGGGCCGGCAGAAGCAATTTCCCCCCGGCATGTATTCGTGCCTCGCCGGCTTCGTCGAGGCCGCCGAAACCATCGAGGACGCGGTCCGCCGCGAGATTTTCGAGGAATCCGGGATTCGCTGCACCGACGTGAATTACTACATGACGCAGCCCTGGCCCTATCCGTCGTCGCTGATGATCGGATGCACGGCGCGCGCCACCACCGAGGACATCGTCGTCGACCGGGCGGAACTGGAAGACGCGCGCTGGTTCGACCGCACTGAGGCGACCCTGATGATCAAGCGGCAACATCCGGACGGTCTGGCAGGACCGCATCCGTTCGCGATCGCCCACCATCTGCTCGGCCGCTGGGTGCATGACGGAGCGGCCGCGGGCGCATAGCGGGAACGGCTCATGTCCCAGTCGATTGGTCCGGGATCGTGGTTCCGGCAGCAGGCGGAACCGGCATGATGGATTCCGGCATGAACTTTCAGGCTCCGGCGCCTAAAATCCCTCCGCGCATCCTCTGCATCGGCATCCCGGTGCGCGACCTGACGTTTCGCGTCCAGACACTGCCGGCCCGCGGCTCCAAGGTGAACGCCAGCCATTTCGAGGAAATCTGCGGCGGCAACGCCCTCAACGCGGCGATCGGCATCGTCCGCCTCGGCGGCCGCGCCTCGATTTGCGGACCGATGGGCGATGCCCGCGAAACGACCAGCCGCTACATCTTCGACAAGCTCGCCCATGAAGGCATCGACACCAAACACATCATCCACATGGCGGGGCTGGTAACGCCGATTTCCGCCATCATGATCGACCCGAGCGGCGAGCGCACCATCGTCACCTTCCGCGATCCGGAACTGTGGAAACTGCGGCTGCCCGATACCGACGAACTGCTGGACGACTGCGCCGCGATCCTGACCGAGAGCCGCTGCGCCCAATTCTGCAACGATCTCTGCGTCGAGGCGCGCCGTCGCGGCATCCCCGTGATCGTCGACGTCGACCGCGCGATGTCGCTGCGCGAAGGGCTGCTGACGGCGTCGTCGCATCTGGTGTTCTCCAGCGAGTCGCTGCAGGAGACCGCCGGTACCGCCGACGACGGCGAGGCGCTGAAGAAAATCGCCAGGCTGACACCCTCGTTCCTGGCGGGAACCCGCGGCCCGCAAGGCACGATCTGGCTCGACGAGCAGCAGAACCTGCAGCAGACCCCGGCCTTCCCGGTGCATACCGTGGACACCCTGGGCGCGGGTGACGTGTTCCATGGCGCCTTCGCGCTGGCCGTCACCGAAAGGCAGGACATTCGAAGCGCGCTGCGGTTCGCCTCGGCCGCCGCAGCCCTGAAATGCACCCGCTTCGGCGGCGCCTTTGCCGCACCGCAACGTGCTGAAGTCATGGGGCTTTTGAGCCACGGCCAGACCGCCAGTCCGACCGGGAGCAGCCAACAGGGCTTGTCTTAGAAGAATTTTCTATATATGAGGGTCGCCGGACCAATAATTGGAACAAAGTTCTTCCCATGACCGACCTCGCCGTTCAAATCCCCGAACCCAACCGCCGCCTCGACGCCATCGACCGCAAGATCCTGACGGTACTCCAGGAGGACGCCTCGCTCTCCGTCGCCGAGATCGGCGACCGGGTCGGGCTGTCATCGACCCCCTGCTGGAAGCGCATCCAGCGGCTGGAGGCCGATGGCGTGATCCTGCGCCGGGTCGCGCTGGTCGATCAGAACAAGATCGGGCTCGGCATTACCGTGTTCGTCTCGGTCGAGAGCTCCGATCATTCCGAGGCCTGGCTGCGCAGATTCGCCGAGGCGGTCAGCGCGATGCCGGAAGTGATGGAGTTCTACCGGATGGCCGGCGACGTCGACTACATGCTGCGCGTCGTGGTCGCGGACATGCAGAGCTACGACGTGTTCTACAAGAAGCTGATCAGCGCGGTGCCGCTGAAGAACGTCACCTCGCGTTTCGCGATGGAGAAGATCAAGTCGGTGACGGCCTATCCGGTGCCGGCGGCGGCGTAGCGGCGTAGGCCAACCAGCCCCGCCCCAACCACAACTGTCGTCATCCGCGAAAGCGGATGATCCAGTATTCCAGAGCAGTCGTCCTTGGCCGAGAAGCCGCGGCGTACTGGGTACCCCGCTTTCGCGGGGTATGACGAGATCGGGTGTTGTGCGCGCTGCGCCAACGCCTCAAATCGTCTGATTGTATTCGCCGACCTCAGGGTGGGTGCGCAGCACCACGTTCATCGCCTCGAACAGATCGTGCATCCGCTGCTCCGAGACCGGGCTCTCGACCACCACCACCAGCTCCGGCTTGTTGGAGGAGGCCCGCACCAGGCCCCAGCTGCCGTCCTCGACGGTGACGCGCACGCCGTTGACGGTGACGAGGTCGCGGATGGCCTGGCCCGCGACCTTCGCGCCCTTGTTCTGCATCGCCTCGAAATGCTTCACCACGGCATCGACCACGCCGTATTTGGTCTCGTCGGCGCAATGCGGCGACATGGTCGGCGACGACCAGGTTTTCGGCAGTGCGTCCTTCAGGTCCGCCATCGACTTGCCCGGCGCGCGGTCCAGCATCTCGCAGACCGCGATCGCCGAGATCAGGCCGTCGTCATAGCCGCGGCCGAGCGGCGCGTTGAAGAAGAAATGGCCTGATTTCTCGAACCCGGCGAGCGCGCCCAGTTCATGGGTGCGGCGCTTCATGTAGGAATGGCCGGTCTTCCAGTAGGTGGTTTTGGCGCCCTGCTTCTGCAGCACCGGGTCGGTGACAAAAAGCCCGGTCGATTTGACGTCGACCACGAACTGCGCGTCCTTGGTGATGGCGGACATGTCGCGCGCGAGCATCACGCCCACCTTGTCGGCGAAGATCTCTTCACCCGTATTGTCGACCACGCCGCAGCGGTCGCCGTCGCCGTCGAAGCCGAGGCCGACATCGGCCTTGTGCGCCAGCACCGCGTCGCGAATGGCGTGCAGCATCTCCATGTCTTCGGGATTGGGATTGTATTTCGGGAAGGTGTAATCGAGCTCGGTGTCGAGCGGCACCACCTCGCAGCCGATCGCTTCCATCACCTGGGGCGCGAACGCGCCCGCGGTGCCGTTGCCGCAGGCGACCACGACCTTGAGCTTGCGCTTCAGTTTCGGGCGCTTGGTCAGGTCGGCGATGTAGCGCGCCGGAAAGTTCTCGTGAAACTGGTAGGAGCCGCCGGCCTTGTTCTTGAAGTCGGCATTGAGCACGATCTCCTTCAGCCGGGTCATCTCGTCGGGACCGAAGGTGAGCGGCCGGTTGGCGCCCATCTTGACGCCGGTCCAGCCATTGTCGTTGTGCGACGCCGTGACCATCGCCACACAGGGCACGTCGAGTTCGAACTGCGCGAAATAGGCCATCGGCGTCATGCACAGGCCGATGTCGCGGACCTTGCAGCCCGACGCCTGCAAGCCCGAGATCAGCGCATATTTGATCGAGGCGGAGTAACCGCGGAAATCGTGCCCGGTCACCACCTCCTGCTTGACCCCGAGTTCCGCTATCAGCGCGCCCAGCCCCATGCCGAGCGCCTGAATCCCCATCAGGTTGATTTCCTTGCCGAACAGCCAGCGCGCGTCGTATTCGCGAAACCCGGTCGCCTTCACCATCGGCTCGGATTCATAGGCATAGGTATTGGGAACCAGCACGGATTTCGGCTTCGGAAACATGCAAATGGCCTTTTCGTGAAACGCCGCAATATACGGCACAACGTTGCAAACAATATGCCGAAGCCATATCGGATGCACGGGCGCAACGGAAGGCGGGAAAGCCGTCTTGTGGCGATTTATTAGGATGGATGGGCGAAGCGTCATCCACCCGTCTTTGCATGGCTGCGCCATACGCTGCGCGGTTGCGCCCTACGAGCTGCTTGAACGCTATCGCTCCGACCTCTCAACGAAAATATCCAAAACGACCCCATGCAAAGTAGCATGGTCCGGCCTTTGAACGATCCCGCAAAAACATTTTGACACGTCGGGCAAATCACCGGCATATCTTCATCGTCGCAAGAATTGAGCCCGCTCCGGAAAATCCGCCGCGGGCTTTTTGAATCCGACAATACGTTGTCAGGCCAACCACTGCCGAGCGCGCCGAACCTGGCCGCCGCAGCGAACCGAATTGGCTGGCAGCCAAGGCCGACCCCGCCGACAGACGGGCGCCCGGCGAAGACGATGGGCAAGCGAACCGGAAGCTGTGCTTCCGCGCCATTGCGCAAGCCATCCTTCAAGCACCTGCCTTCAAACACTCAAAGCCAACCCAGCCCTCTCCGCGAGGGCGCGGTCACATCACGGGCCGATCCGAAGATGCCCGCAAAAACAAGGCCACGTCCACCGCTCTAGTACCGACCGGGGCTATGCGGCAGCGGGCTATATCGCGAAGGGACGCGGAATTCGCCTGCACTTAGTCTTACTGCAATGGTCTATCGGCGTGAACTTCGGAATTTAAGGCTACCCGGACTGGCTTCGCCTGGGAGGTGATCTTCATGGCTAACCGTCTCTTCAGGGTTGTGGGTCTGGCTGCACTGGTTGTCTTTCCTGCACATAGCCAGAATCCATCTGTACTGGACCGCGCAGTGGCCATTACAACCTCCCTCCAGTTCATCACCGAGGACGACGTTGACCAGCGCACTAAGCTCAATTTGCTGCTTGCGCAAAAACAGGTCAGCAGGGAAGAAGTGATCGGTGATTTGGGTGTAGACGTAGACAGGATTGCAAGAGCCGAGAGCGCGGGTTTGCTATCGGATGCTCTGGTCGACAAAGCCTTCGCGGACATGTGCTCGCGATTAAACGTCGCGCCGGCAGATCTGATGAAATCCCTGGAGGAGAAGGGCATCCGGCTCGACACTCTGAGAAAGCGCCTTAAGGCTGACATTGCTCGGGAACGTCTGGCGCGAATGCCAAGCCATGGTTACGAAGATCGACTCGATCACCCGCTCATTCCCAAAATGTGAACAAGCGGCGTCCAGGGGGCCTTACTGCTCCAGCACCATCCGGCCGTTGGTGTATTCGAAGCGCCTCAGCTTCGACAGGAACGACAGGCCGAGCAGGTTTTCCGACAGCGCCTCGTCCGGCAGCACCATGGCGTCGACGTCGCGCACGATCAGCCCGCCGAGTTCGAGCATGGCGATGCGGGTACGCGCCGCCTTGACGGTGCCGTTGGCGGTGGTGACGGCGGCGTTGTAGTCGCCGCGCGACGGACGCAGCCCGAACCGCGCCGCCGAGGTTTCGTTCAGGGCCACGACGGAGGCGCCGGTGTCGACCATGAAGCCGATGCGCTGGCCGTCGATGCGGCCTTCGGCCAGGAACTGGCCGCGGGAATCCCGGGGAATGCTGAGGCTGCGACCGCCGGCCTGCCCGACGGTCTCGCTGGATGCTGTGCGGACAGCGGCATGGGCGGACGCCGGCGTCGCCGCCGTCATCTTGTCGGCCATCTGCGCCATGAAAGTGCCGAGCACGACCAGGGCAGCGGCGAAGATCATCAGGTTACGCATCACGCCACGCTAACTCGACAGGACAGGCCATCTCACCACGCCGGCCGCAACACCGCGACTGGTTGCGCCGGCTGAGGCTGCCATTTTGACGAAAAGGATGAGCGAAGCGTTAACGGGGCAAGTTAACCTCGCCCCTGCGCGCGGCGGCTCCTTCTTATCCCTCCCCCTTGTGGGGAGGGTGGCCGGCCGAAGGCCGGTCGGGTGGGGGGCTGCCTCAGCAAACGAGATTTCTCGCGCACTGCCGTGCGCTAACCCCCACCCGTCACATCGTTCGCTGCGCGCACGATGTGCCACCCTCCCCGCAAGGGGGAGGGATAAGAAGGACAAGCCGCTGTGAGAAACGCCCTCACGTCCCTCGCGGCTTCACCCGCCGGGTCGGCATTGCGCTTGCGGGATCTTCCGGCCAGGGATGCCGGGGATAGCGCCCGCGCAGGTCGGAGCGAACCGCGGCGTAACTGCCGCGCCAAAAACCCGGCAGATCGCGTGTCACCTGCACCGGCCGTTGCGCCGGCGACAACAGCTCCAGCACCAGCGGCACCGCGCCCCTGGCGATCGAGGGATGGGTGTTGAGGCCGAACAATTCCTGCAGGCGCACCGCAATGGTCGGTCCCTGCTCGGCCTCGTAGTCGATCGCGAGCTGGGTGCCGGTCGGCGCCTCGAAATGGGTCGGCGCCTCGCGCTCCAGCCGCGCGCGCAATTCCCAGGGCAGCAGCGTCATCAGCGCATCCGACAGATCGCCGGCGGAAAGCTCCTTCAGCGCGGTCTTGTCGTAGAGCACCGGCACCAGCCACGCCTCGCGCTGCGCGGCCAGCGCGTCGTCGGAGAGATCGGGCCAGGAATGCTGTGACGCCTCGCCTTCGGCCTTGCGCAGAAACATCACGCGGTCGCGCCATTGTTTTGCCGGTTTCGACCACGGCAATTTGTCGAGGCCAGCGGCGATCAGCCCGTCGGCCAGCACCGCTGCGGTTTCGGCCGAGGGTTTCAGCGCCAACGGCGCCTCCGACAGCGTGATCGCATGCAGGGTCTTGCGGCGCCGCGCCCGCAGCGCCATCGCGCCGCGATCGAAGCTGATCTCGTCGGCGATCTCGATCTGGTCGGCGAAATGCGATTCAATCTCGGCCTGCGCGATCGGCGCCGCCAGCAAAATGCGGCCCTGCGCAGCCGTTCCGGTCAATTCCGCCACCGCGATATAGGGCGCGCGCGCCAGCGCCGAGGCCTGGTCCACGGCGGCGCCGCGTCCGTTGGCGAGGACAAAACTGCCATTGCCGCGGTTGCGCGCGACGCGGTCGGGGAAGGCGAAGGCCAGCATGACGCCGGTGGAAAGGGAGGAGTCCGCAGCCTGCGCGCCCTCGGTGGCCGCCACCTGCGAGGCCCAGCGCTGGGCGAGCGTGCGCGCGCTGGCGGCGCGTTGAGAGCGGTCGCGGCGGAACTGGTCGAGCCTGTAATCGAGGTCGGCGCTGTCGCCGCCGAGGCCGCGCTCGGTGAGAACGGCGGCGATTTCAGCCGCCGCCTCGCCCGCGCCCAAACGGTGCGAATCCACGATCATCCGCGCCAGCCGCGGCGGCAGCGCCAGCGCGCGCAGGCTCTTTCCTTCCGCCGTGATCCGGCCGTCGCCGTCGAGCGCGCCGAGTTCGCGCAACAGGCCGCGCGCCTCCTTCAGCGCCGGCTGAGGCGGCGGATCGAGGAACGCCAGCGTGGCGGGATCGCTGACGCCCCATTGCGCGAGGTCGAGCACCAGCGAGGACAGATCGGCGCTGAGGATTTCCGGCTGGGTATAGGCGGCCAGCGAGGCGGTCTGCGGCTCGTCCCACAGCCGGTAACAGACGCCGGGCTCGGTGCGGCCGGCGCGGCCGCGGCGCTGGTCGACCGCGGCGCGCGAGGCGCGCACGGTTTCCAGGCGCGTCAGTCCGATGTCGGGCTCGTAGCGCGGCACCCGCGCCATGCCGGAATCGACCACGATGCGAACGCCCTCGATGGTCAGCGACGTCTCCGCGATCGAGGTCGCCAGCACCACCTTGCGGCTGCCCTTCGGCGCCGGCTGGATGGCGCGGTCCTGCACCGCGGCGTCGAGCGCGCCGAACAGCGGCACGATTTCGATGGTGGCGTCATGGATGCGTTCGGCCAGGAAATTCTGGGTGCGGCGGATTTCGGCGGCGCCGGGCAGGAACGCCAGCACCGATCCGGGATCGGCGCGCAACGCCATCGCAATGGCATCCGCCATCTGCCGCTCCAGCGGCGCATCCGCCTTGCGCCCGAGATAGCGGGTTTCGACCGGGAAGGCGCGGCCTTCGCTCGCGATGACAGGCGCGTCGCCGAGCAGTTTGGCCACCCGCGCGCCGTCGAGCGTGGCCGACATCACCAGGATGCGCAGATCCTCGCGCAAGCCGGTCTGCACGTCGCGCCCCAGCGCCAGACCCATATCGGCATCGAGCGAGCGTTCGTGGAATTCGTCGAACAGCACCGCGGCGACGCCCGACAGCTCGGGATCGTCGAGGATCCGGCGCGAGAAGATGCCTTCGGTGACGACCTCGATCCGGGTCGCGCGTGACACCTTGGAGACGAAGCGGACGCGGTAGCCGACGGTCTCGCCGGCGCGCTCGCCCAGGGTCCTGGCCATGCGCTCGGCGCTGGCGCGGGCGGCGATCCGGCGCGGCTCCAGCACGATGATCTTCTTTCCCTTCGCCCAAGGCGCATCCAGCAGCGCCAACGGCACCCGCGTGGTCTTGCCGGCGCCCGGCGGGGCCACCAGCACGGCGGCGTTATGGCCGGCCAGCGTGGCCGCCAGCTCGTCCAGCACCGCGTCGATCGGAAGGGGGGTGTCGAAGGTGCGCACGAATTCATCCGGTGTCGCTTGCCAACTCCCTCTTCCCGCGGAAGCGGAGACAGGACTGGGATGAGGGACAAGCCTCAACGGTCGTCATACGCGGGCTTGACCCGCGTATCCATCTTCTTTGAAGAGAGATGGATTGCCGGGTCAAGCCCGGCAATGAAGAACTGGGGGCTCGTGCCCCCCAGAACGCGATCAGCTCTTGGGTTCGGATGCCCGGCCGACGCTTTCATAGGTGAAGCCGAGCGCCGCCATGTCGTCGGGGCGATAGATATTGCGCAGGTCCACGACCACGGGATGCGCCATTTCCCGCTTCACGCGTCCCATATCGAGCGCCCGGAACTGCGCCCATTCGGTGACGATCACCAGCGCATCGGCGCCTTGCGCGCAGGCGTAAGCGTCGTCGCAATACTCGATGTCGGGCAGTTCGCGGCGCGCCTGCTCCATGCCGACCGGGTCGTGCGCGCGCACCTTGGCGCCCATGTCCAGAAGGCCGGTCACCAGCGGGATCGACGGCGCCTCGCGCATGTCGTCAGTGTCGGGCTTGAAGGTGAGGCCGAGCACCGCGATGGTCTTGCCGCGCAGGCTGCCGCCCAGCGCGTTGGAAACCTTGCGCGCCATCGCCCGCTTGCGGTTGTCGTTGACCGCCAGCACCGCCTCGACGATGCGAAGCTGCACGTCGTGGTCCAGCGCGATCTTGACCAGCGCGCGGGTGTCCTTGGGAAAGCACGAGCCGCCGAAGCCGGGACCGGCATGCAGGAATTTCGAGCCGATGCGGTTGTCCAGGCCGATGCCGCGCGCGACTTCCTGCACGTCGGCGCCGACTTTTTCGGACAGGTCCGCGATCTCGTTGATGAAGGTGATCTTGGTGGCGAGGAAGGCATTGGCAGCGTATTTGATCAGTTCCGCGGTGCGCCGCGCCGTGAACATCAGCGGCGCCTGGTTGAGCGACAACGGACGATAGATGTCGCCGAGCACCTTGCGGGCGCGCTCGTCCGAGGTGCCGACCACGATACGGTCGGGAAACTTGAAATCGCGGATCGCCGCGCCCTCGCGCAGGAACTCCGGATTGGAGGCGACTTCCACGTCGGCCGAAGGATTGGCCTCGCGGATCAGGCGCTCGACTTCGTCGCCGGTGCCGACCGGCACGGTCGATTTGGTGACCACCACGGTGAAGCCGGAAAGTGCCTTGGCGATCTCGCGCGCGGCGGCGTGGACATAGCTCAGATCGGCATGCCCGTCGCCGCGCCGCGACGGCGTGCCGACGGCGATGAAGACCGCGTCGGCGCCGGCAACCGGCGCGGCGAGGTCGGTGGTGAAATCGAGCCGGCCGGCCTTGACGTTGGACGCCACCAGATCGTCGAGGCCGGGCTCGAAGATCGGGATTTCGCCGCGGCGCAAGGCCGCGATCTTGTCGCCGTCCTTGTCCACGCAAGTGACCTGGTGACCGAAATCGGCGAAGCAGGCGCCGGAGACCAGCCCTACATAGCCCGTGCCAATCATGGCAATCCGCATGAAACAACCTATTTGTGTTGGTTAACGGGAACGACGGAATTCGGCCGCGTCTTAAAGCATTTCTGCCCCGAGGGGAAATCCGAAGGTTCCGGAACGGTGCATGTCAACGGCATGTCATTTGTATGAATAAAGGAGAATGAAACCGAACCAGCCCATGATGCGGCTTCGCCGCGTCGAAAAGGGACACCGATGACCGTAAACGGCACATCCGCCGTCGCCTCGCGCACCCCGCCCTCCCCGGCGGGCCGCGTCGACTGGGTGGACTACGCTAAGGGCATCTGCATCGTCATGGTGGTGATGATGCATTCGGTGCTGGGGGTCGAACTGGCAGCCGGCCAGACCGGTTTCATGCATGTCCTGGTGGCGTTCGCAAAGCCGTTCCGGATGCCGGACTTCTTCCTGATCTCGGGCCTGTTCCTGGCGGCGGTGATCGACCGCGACTGGCGCACCTATCTCGACCGCAAGGTGGTGCATTTCGCCTATTTCTACCTGCTGTGGGTGACCATCCAGTTCGGCTTCAAGGCGCCGGCCTTCGCCGCCGAATCCGGCTGGGCCCATGCCGGCTTCCTGTACCTGGAATCCCTGATCGAGCCGTTCGGCACGCTGTGGTTCATCTACCTGCTTCCGGTGTTCTTCGTGGTCACCAAGGTGACGCGCGACCTGCCGCCGCTGGTGATCTGGAGCATCCTGGCGCTGCTGGAGGCGGCGCATGTCGCGACCGGCTGGACCGTGATCGACGAATTTGGCGCGCGTTTTGTCTATTTTTACAGCGGCTATCTCTGCGCGGACTACGTGTTCGCGCTGTCCGACCGTGCGCGGGCGCGGCCCGAGCTGGCGCTTGCCGGGTTGGCGGTCTGGGTTGTCATCAATGGCAGCCTGGTCTATTTCGGCTTCAGCGAATGGCCGCTGATCTCGCTTCTGCTCGGGCTGTCCGGCGCCTGCGCCATCATCACCATCGCAACGCTGCTGGCGCGGGCGCGCTGGCTCACCGCCTTGCGCTTCTGCGGCGAGCATTCGATCGTGATCTACCTGGCGTTCTTCCTGCCGATGGCGGCAACCCGGACGCTGCTGCTGCGAAGCGGGCTGATCCCTGACATCGGCACGATCTCGCTGGTCGTCACCATCGCAGGCGTGCTCGGCGCGCTGGCGATCTGGCGGGCGGCTTTGGCGGCCGGCGCCAACTTCCTGTTCGAGCGTCCCGCCGCCTTCTGGATCGCGCCGAAGAAACCGCAGGCGAGCCTGCAGGCGGCAGAGTAGGTTTTCTGCTTCGTCGTCCCGGCGAACGCCAGGACGACGGCTGAATCTTCACCCCGCGCCGTCGAGCTTCACGCCGTTCTTCATCTGCTTGAGCTTCTCGCGAAAACCTTCGGCATCGCCGAAATCCGCAAAGCCCCGGTAGTGCGGGTGCGGGCCGAGCACGCGGCGGGCGTGCTTGATCGGGCACCAGTAGACCTCGGTGCGCGACGCCACTTCGCGAATGAACGCGATGGCGCCGTTGGCGTAGGAGCAATAGCCGCAGTTGATCTTCTCGATGATGTTGAGATAGGCGAGATGATGGCGGTCGAAGATCAGATAATCGCGGCGGCGCACCTTCGGGATTTTGTAGACCGGAAAGCAGATCGCCTGATAGGCCATCACCCAGAGGTCGGCCAGCGCGATCGGGATCAGCAGCGAATAGATCACCGGTGCGCTCAGGATCATCAGCGGATTGGCATCGAGCAGATAGCGCGACGCCCGAACCTTGATCGCGCGCTGGACCCGCAGCACTTCTTCCGCGAACACGATGCGGCGGTTTTCGATGCGGAACCGGAGCTCCTCGCGCCGCTTCGCCAGCTCGGCCTCGATCTCGGCCTCGACCGATCGCAGCTTTGCCGTCAGTTCGTCGAGTTGCGTGGCCATGTCGGTCCTTTCGGTCAGTCTGGCGCGCAAGGGGACACGGAACGGGCAGCGATGCAACTCGTTCCGGGGGCCGATCGGAGCGGCAAAAATCCCGGCACAAACCGATCCCGGAGGCTGTCAATCGCCGCAAAAATCCCTAAGTTGCGGCCATGCCGAAATCATCACCCAAAGCCGCCCCGAGCCCCGTTGTCGCCAAGGCCCCCGCCAAGGGCGACCATGTCTTTCTGGTCGACGGTTCCTCCTATATTTTCCGCGCCTACCACGCGCTGCCGCCGCTGAACCGCAAGTCCGACGGCCTGCAGGTCAATGCCGTGCTCGGCTTCTGCAACATGCTGTGGAAGCTGCTGCGCGACATGCCGCCGGACAACCGCCCGACCCATCTGGCGATCGTGTTCGACAAGGCGGAGATCACCTTCCGCAACAAGCTCTACCCCGACTACAAGGCGCACCGGCCGCCGGCGCCGGACGATTTGATCCCGCAATTCGCGCTGATCCGCGAGGCGGTGCGCGCGTTCGACCTGCCCTGCCTGGAGCAGGGCGGCTTCGAGGCCGACGACCTGATCGCCACCTATGCCCGCGAGGCCGGCGAGCGCGGCGCCATCGCCACCATCGTCTCCTCCGACAAGGACCTGATGCAGCTCGTCACCGACAAGGTGACCATGTACGACACCATGAAGGACCGCCGCATCGGCATTCCCGAGGTGATCGAGAAATTCGGCGTTCCGCCGGAAAAAGTGGTCGAGGTGCAGGCGCTGGCCGGCGATTCCACCGACAACGTGCCCGGCGTGCCCGGCATCGGCATCAAGACCGCAGCGCAACTGATCGTCGAATATGGCGATCTGGAAACGCTGCTCGGCCGTGCCTCCGAGATCAAGCAGCCGAAGCGGCGCGAGGCGCTGATCGCGAACGCCGAAAAGGCGCGGATCTCGCGCCAGCTGGTGCTGCTCGACGATCACGTCGCGCTCGACGTGCCGCTCGCCGAACTCGCGGTGCATGAGCCCGACGCGCGCAAGCTGATCGCGTTCCTGAAGGCGATGGAATTCTCCACCCTGACCCGCCGCGTCGCCGAATATTCGCAGATCGATCCGGCGGATGTCGAGGCGGACGACAAGAACAAGAGCGCGGCCGGCGGCCGCTCCGCCGGTTCGTCGTCGCCGGTGCCGGCAGGCGACCTCTTTGCCGATCAGGAAGCCTCCACCCCGCCCTCCCCTGCAAGCGGGAGAGGAAGCGCACCACCGGGCAAATCGGGGGGCGACCGTCAGGACAAGTCGGCCAGCCTCAAGGGCACCCCGCAGGACCTTGCCGCGGCCCGCGCCGAGGAAGCGCGCAAGACACGGATCGACCGCGGCAAATACCAGACGATCCGTTCCCTGCCGGAACTCAAGGCCTGGCTGGCGCGGGTGCACGATGTCGGGCACTTCGCCATCGAGGCCAAGTCGGACTCCGACGACCCGATGCAGGCCGAAATCGGCGGCATCGCGCTGGCGCTTGCCCCCAACGACGCCTGCTACGTTCCGCTCGGCCACAAGCTGTCCGGCGACGGCTCGGGCCTGTTCGCGGCAGGCCTCGCGCCGGACCAGATCAGGACCGCCGACGCGCTGGAGGCGCTGCGGCCGCTGCTGGAGTCCGCGGGCATCCTGAAGATCGGCTTCAACATCAAGTTCGGCGCCGTGATGCTGGCCCAGCACGGCGTGACCTTGCGCAATCACGACGACGCGCAGCTCTTGTCCTACGCACTGGACGCCGGGCGCAATGCGCACGGGCTCGACGCGCTAGCCGAGCGCTGGCTCGGCCATGCCAACCAGACCCATGGCGATCTGATCGGCAGCGGCAAGGGCAAGATTGCCTTCGACCAGGTCGCGATCGACAAGGCCACGGCCTATTCGGCCGAGGACGCCGATGTGATCTTGCGGCTGTGGCGGGTGCTGAAGCCGCGGCTGGTCGCCGAGCGCATGACCGCGGTTTACGAGACCCTGGAGCGCCCGCTGATCTCGGTGCTGGCGCGGATGGAGCGGCGCGGCATCTCGATCGACCGCCAGGTGCTGTCGCGGCTGTCGGGCGAATTCGCCCAGACCGCCGCGCGGGTCGAAGCCGAGCTTCAGGAACTGGCGGGTGAGCCGATCAATGTCGGCAGCCCCAAGCAGATCGGCGACATCCTGTTCGGCAAGATGGGAATCACCGGCGGCACCAAGACCAAGACCGGCGCGTGGTCGACCTCGGCGCAGGTGCTCGACGAACTCGCCGAACAGGGCCACGAATTCCCGAAAAAGATTCTCGAGTGGCGGCAGGTCTCGAAACTGAAATCGACCTATACCGACGCGCTGCCGGCCTATGTGCATCCGCAGACCCATCGCGTTCACACCACCTACGCGCTGGCGGCGACCACGACGGGGCGGCTGTCGTCGAACGAACCGAACCTGCAGAACATCCCTGTGCGTACCGAGGACGGCCGCAAGATCCGCCGCGCCTTCATCGCCTCGCCCGGCCACAAGCTGGTATCGGCGGACTATTCGCAGATCGAGCTGCGGCTATTGGCCGAAATCGCCGATATCCCCGTCCTCAAACAGGCCTTCCGCGACGGGCTCGACATTCACGCCATGACGGCGTCGGAAATGTTCGGCGTTCCAGTCAAGGACATGCCGGCCGAAGTGCGCCGCCGGGCCAAGGCGATCAATTTCGGCATCATCTACGGCATCTCCGCGTTCGGCCTGGCCAACCAGCTCGGCATCGCCCGCGAGGAAGCCGGCGCCTACATCAAGAAATACTTCGAACGCTTTCCGGGCATCCGCGCCTACATGGACGCGACGCGGGATTTCTGCCGTGCCCACGGCTATGTCGAGACCCTGTTCGGGCGGAAGTGCCATTACCCCGACATCAAGGCGTCCAACGCCTCGGTGCGCTCCTTCAACGAGCGCGCCGCGATCAACGCGCGCCTGCAGGGCACCGCCGCCGACATCATCCGCCGCGCCATGGTCCGGATGGAAGATGCGCTGGCCGAGAAAAAACTCTCGGCGCAGATGCTTTTGCAAGTTCACGACGAACTGATCTTCGAGGTTCCCGACGACGAGGTGGCGGCAACGCTTCCGGTGGTGCAGCACGTGATGCAGGACGCACCGTTCCCCGCGGTGCTGTTGTCGGTGCCGCTGCATGTCGACGCGAGGGCGGCGAACAATTGGGACGAGGCGCATTGAACCATCTGACCTCTCCCGCTTGCGGGGGAGCGTAGGCCGCCTTTGGCGGCCGTTCTCAGATAAGAACGCCGAAGCGAGGCTTCGGCTGTGGCGCTCGAAGAGCGCGGCGGGTGGGGGCTCTAACCGCTAGCGCCGGCGTTCTCGTCGGGCACCCCCACCCCGACCCTCCCCCGCAAGTGCGGGAGAGGGAGCGCTCCGGCACCGAGCCGCAAAGCTCCCTGAAATATTCGACCAACACCCATGCCCAATACGAAATAGCGTCGCGGCCGGATGCGCGTTAAAAAGCACGGATCTCCCGCCGACGAGAATCCCCCATGCCCCATCTCACTTCCCTGCTCGGTTTTGCCCTGGTCTCGTTCGGCATGGTGCTGACACCGGGGCCGAACATGATTTATCTGATCTCGCGCTCGATCACGCAGGGACCGGCGGCCGGGATCGTTTCGCTCGGCGGCGTCGCGCTCGGCTTTGTGTTTTACATGCTGTGCGCGGCGTTCGGCATCACCGCGCTGCTGCTCGCGGTTCCCTATGCCTATGACGCGCTGCGGCTGTCGGGCGCGGCGTATCTGCTGTGGCTGGCGTGGCAGGCCGTGAAGCCCAACGGACGCTCGCCGTTCCAGGTCAAGAAACTCGCCGTCGACGGCCCGCGCAAATTGTTCGCGATGGGGTTCGTCACCAATTTGCTCAACCCCAAGATCGCGATGCTGTACCTGGCGCTGCTGCCGCAGTTCATCGATCCCGCGACCGGCAGCGTGCTGACGCAGTCACTGGCGCTCGGATCGATCCAGATCGTGATCAGCGTCTCCGTCAATGCCGCGATCGCGCTGGCCGCCGGCTCGATCGCGCTGTTCCTCGGCAGCCGGCCGAGCTGGCTCAAGGTGCAGCGCTGGCTGATGGGCACCGTGCTCGCGGGGCTGGCGGTGCGGATGGCGCTGGAAACGCGGCGGGCGTGATTTTTTCCTTCTCCCACAAGGGGAGAGGGGAAGGACGCGCTTCGCAGCCCCTCAATCCAGTTTCGCTTCCATGCCGCGCTTGACCGCCGGGCGCGCCATCAGGGCGTTGTACCAGCGTTCGACATGGGGGAAATCCGACAGTTCCACCTTGTGGCGCGGGTGCCGCCAGGCCCAGCCGAGAATGGCAAAATCAGCCACCGACAAGGGACCGGCGACGAATTCGTGATCGGCAAGACGACGATCGAGCACGCCGTAGAGCCGGCGGGTCTCCGCCATGAAGCGCTTCAACCCGTAGGCACGCTCCTGCTCGTTCTCCAGCGCGATGAAGTGATGCACCTGTCCGGGCATCGGCCCGAAACCGCCCATCTGCCACATCAGCCATTCATAGACCGGGATGCGCTCGAGCAGCGGCACGGGCAGGAATTTTCCGGTCTTTTCGCCGAGATAGAGCAGGATCGCGCCGGACTCGAACACGCTGACCGGCTTACCGCCGGGGCCGTCGGTATCGACGATCGCCGGGATCTTGTTGTTGGGGCTGAGGCTGAGGAAGGCGGGCGCCATCTGCTCCCCCTTGGTGATGTTCACCGGGATCACCTTGTAAGGCAGGCCCATCTCCTCCAGCGCGACCGAAATCTTGCGGCCGTTCGGCGTGTTCCAGGCGTAGAGCTCGATGGTCATTTTCTGGTCGTTCCCCCGCGTCAGGTTTTGCCACTCAGTAGCCCGGAAGCCCGAGGCCTTACAACCGCCGTTTGCGCCGGTGGCCCCTCTGCACGCTGTTAACGGCCCCACATCGGCTCTGGAATGTGCGCCCGTTCGTGAATAGATTGCGCCCGCCCCTGAGAAGAGAAGATCGCCCTTGTCCAAATCAGCCTCCCGCGCCCGCCTCGCCGAGATCATCCGCAAACGCTCGTTCGGGCGCGGCGAGATCACCCTGGCTTCGGGCCGCAAGAGCGACTTCTATTTCAATCTCAAGCCGACCATGCTCGACCCCGAAGGCGCCGCTCTGCTGGCGGAATTGACCTATGAGGCGCTGAAGGACGACGGCCTCGACTATGTCGGCGGGCTCGAGATGGGCGCGGTGCCGCTGGCGGGCGCGATCGCGCAGCTGTCCTGGATCAAGGGCCATCCGATCGCGGCGTTCTTCGTGCGCAAGAAGCCGAAGGAACACGGCGCGCGGCTGGCGGTCGAGGGGCTGGCCAAAGGCGAGACCCTGCAGGGCAAGCGCATTGTCATCGTCGAGGACGTCACCACGACCGGCGGATCGGCGCTGAAGGCGGCCGAAGCGGTGCGCGACGCCGGCGGGGTGATCGCGCTGGTGTTCACCATGGTCGACCGCGACGAAGGCGCCACCGAAGCCTTCGCGGAAGCCGGCATTCCCTTCCGCTCACTCTACAAGGCCGGCGAGTTTTTGAAGGATTGAGCAGCGTTTTCAACTGCCCTCCTTGAGTCTGCGCGTTGGTCTGTCGTCATGCCCGGGCTTGTCCCGGGCATCCACGTCTTTGACTCTTACGGGCAGGAAAGACGTGGATGGCCGGGTCATAGGCAAGCGGAAGCGACGCCGTCCTTCGGGCGGCTATGCCCGGCCATGACGGGCATTTTGTGGTGGCCCGCCCCCCCAATTCTTTCTCGCCGGCGGCGGCTTGCTCACCGCTCGTTTACCATCCGGCCCTATGGTTACTCGCACTGGGGCAAGACCAGACCTCAGCTGTTACGGTTGCGTCGGGTGGAGTAAGCGTTGCGTACAGAGTTGCCTTATCAGCGCATGCGGCGCCGCATGATACTCGTTGCCGCCGCGCTGCTCGCCGGCGCCATCGCGCTGACGCCGCGCATGGCCGTCGCCGAAGGCCTGTTCGACCTGTTTTTCGGCGGCGTCCAGAAACAGCAACAGCAGAAGGCCCCGCCGCAGGCGAATTTCTTCGCCGATCCGTTCGGCCTGAACCCGCCGCAGCCGGCACCGCCGCCGCGCCAGGTCGCGTCGGGCTCCGGTCCCGCCTTTTGCGTACGCAGCTGCGACGGCCGCTATTTCCCGCTGACCACGCGCGGCAACGCCTCGCCGGTGCAGATCTGCCAGGCGTTCTGCCCGGCGAGCCCGACCAAGGTGTTCTTCGGCAGCAATATCGACGGCGCGACGTCGGCGAACGGCGAACGCTACGCGGACAGCGACAACGCCTACACCTATCGCAAGGCGATGCGCGCCGATTGCACCTGTAACGGCCGCGATCCCGCAGGGCTCGCCCCGGTCGATCTCACGCTCGACACCTCGCTGCGTCCCGGCGACGTGATCGCCACCACCAGCGGGCTCGTCGCCTATTCCGGCGTCAAGACCGGCGTCAACCAGGCGCCCGAATTCACGCCGGTGGCGTCCTATCCCGGCCTCACCGCCGACGTCCGCGCCCGGCTCGGCGAGATGAAGGTGGCGCCGGTGGCCGCCGAGATGTTCGCCAACGACGCCCCCCTGCCCGATGCCGCGGTGACGGTGGTGCCCAAGAGCATCCCGGCCAGAGGCAAGCGGGCGGAAGCGGATTAGGCGACACGGCCTGAAATCGTCATTGCGAGCGAAGCGAAGCAATCCATTCGCTCACCCAAAGCTGGATTGCTTCGTCGCTTCGCTCCTCGCAATGACGGAAGTGCCAATGGCGGCAACGCCTCAAACTCACCGCCCGACGATGACGCCGATCACGTTTGGCGCGGAAAGATATTTTTCCTCGATCTGCGCGCGCGCCGCGGCACGGTTTTCCGGGGTCAGCAGCCCGCGCTTTTCGGCCAGGATCATCCAGCAATAGCCCCACCAGTCCGTCAGCATGCCCTCGTCGTCGACGAGGTCGTAGCCCTGTTCGGCGGCGAAGATGCGGGCATGGGCTTCATCCAGCGAATCCAGAAACGCATGGTCCTGGTCGGAAAACAGATCGTCGCTGAAATCGTCTGTGGTGTAGCCCCACACCGACATGCAGACGGCGTTGAACTCGCGGTCGATGGCGTCGTCGTCGATCGCCTGCCGGCGCGAGGCCCGGTGCAGCCGCGACAGCGAGCGGGCGAAATCGGCGATGCGGGTGAGCGCGAACTGATCGAAGGCGATGGTGGACATGTAGTCCTCGCAAATCCGGATGGACGCTAGATATTGTATCGGCAACGTGCCGAATCACAATGATATATCAAACACTTGCTAAAGTGTTCTTAATTTGTTCCGATGCTGCCTTATATTTCTGGCGACGACATTCCAATTGATCCTTCGAGGGTCCTAATTCTATCAATGGCTATGCAGAAAATAAGACGAGAAGACCTATTGAAGGATCTCGACCTCCTGCTAGGCGACCTGTGCAAGGAGTGGGGTTTCTGCAATCGCCTTTCCGCCGCAGACCTAATCGCTGACGGGACGGTTCTTAGCGACACAGAATTTGCATACGCTGTTCTTAGAGCAGAGAAAATGAAACCCGAATATGAACCGAATTGGGTTCGGCGGATTCGGGAAAGATTCATGACGCGATACGGTTCGTCAATTTCATTGACCGATTGAATGCTGGCCGTAACAAACGTAGATGGGGTAACGGGCCCCAGCCGTAGGGTGGGCAAAGCGCAAGCGTGCCCACCAACCCATTTTAGCTTGGCGTTCGGAATTTCTGGACGTTGGTGGGCACGGCGCAAAGGGCGCCTTTGCCCACCCTACGAGATGGGTCCCGGCCTTCGCCGGGACGACGCCAGCGTTTTCCGTTTCCTCACATCGCCGACAACAGCCTGTCGCCACAATAATTCGCGAAGAACTTTCCACCGCACTGCCGCCTGATCGCGGTACAGCGCGCGGCGGGCGAGGCGTTGGCGGGGACGCTGAAGGCGCAGATCAACCCGTCGGCGCTCTTGCCGGACTTGCCGGCGGCGAAGGCGGCGCTGGAGGCGGAGATGCAGAACAGCAGAAGTGCGGCGGCGGCGATCTCGATGGTCAGTCTCATGGCCGGTCCCTTCCAGAGAAGTCCTTTGCAGATATCGCGACATCGGAATTTCTTTGCGGATTCCAGTCTAGCACCGAAGCGAATGCGCGCCGAGTGTGACAAAATCGGCCCGCTACTTGCATAATAACCGGGCACGCATGGCACGGACGGGACCCCCGCAAGCGGGTTTCGAACGCGGCATAGAGCGCGTATCATCCGCGGGGTTCAGTCAGGGATGCCCAAATTGCCCGATCCATCGTTCCCGACCAATGTTGCAGCGCAGGGCCAGCCGGTCGACGAACTGGCGCTGACCGAGATCAAGAGCGCGATCCTCACCAAGCTCAGGCTGGCGATCGGCAAGGACGCCGGCATGGCGACCCGCCACGACTGGTACAAGGCGGCGGCGCTGGCGCTGCGCGACCGCATCGTTCACCACTGGCTCACCACCGAAAAGCAGAGCTACGACGCCGGCAGCAAGCGGGTCTACTACCTCAGCCTGGAATTCCTGATCGGCCGGCTGTTCACCGACGCTCTGAACAATATGGGCCTGTTGCCGGTGTTCGAGGCCGCACTCGGCGATCTCGGCGTCGGGCTTTCGGATCTGGCCAAATGCGAGCCGGACGCAGCACTCGGCAATGGGGGCCTCGGGCGGCTCGCCGCCTGCTTCATGGAGAGCATGGCCACATTGGCCATCCCCGCCACCGGCTACGGCATCCGCTACGATTTCGGCCTGTTCCGCCAGATCATCGCGCAAGGCTGGCAACAGGAATATCCCGACGAGTGGCTGAGCTTCGGCAATCCCTGGGAATTCCAGCGGCCGGAAGTGGTGTATCACGTGCATTTCGGCGGCGGCGTCGAACATGTCGACGCCAAGGGACGCGACCGCGCGATCTGGCACCCGGCGGAGACCGTGCAGGCGGTCGCCTACGACACCCCGATCGTCGGCTGGCGCGGCCAGCACGTCAACGCGCTGCGGCTGTGGTCGGCGCGTTCGCCCGATCCTCTGAAACTCGACGTCTTCAACACCGGCGACTATCTCGGCGCCAGCGCCGAGGAGGCGCGCGCCGAATCGATCTGCAAATTCCTCTACCCCAACGACGAGAGCCCGGCGGGCCGCGAGCTGCGGCTGCGCCAGGAATATTTCTTCGTCTCGGCCTCGCTGCAGGACCTGGTCAACCGGCACCTGGCTTCGGACGGACAGTTGCGCGGGCTCGCCTCCAAGGCGGCGGTGCAGCTCAACGACACCCATCCGAGCCTCGCCGTCACCGAATTGATGCGGATCCTGGTCGACCTGCATAATTTCCGCTGGGACGAGGCCTGGCAGATCACGGTGGCGACGCTGTCCTACACCAACCACACGCTGCTGCCGGAAGCGCTGGAGACCTGGCCGGTCGAACTGTTCGAGCGGCTGCTGCCGCGCCATCTGGAAATCATCTACCGCATCAATGTCGCGCATCTGGCGCTCGCCGATGTGCGCTGCCCCGGCGACGTCGACTTCCGCGCCTCGGTGTCGCTGATCGACGAGAAATCCGGCCGCAGGGTGCGGATGGGGCAACTGGCCTTCGTCGGCTCGCACAGCATCAACGGCGTCTCGGCGATGCATTCCGACCTGATGAAGGAGACCGTGTTCCACGATCTCAATCATCTCTATCCCGGCCGCATCAACAACAAGACCAACGGCATCACCTTCCGCCGCTGGCTGATGCTGGCCAATCCGAAGCTGACCGATCTGCTGCGCGAGGCCTGCGGCGAGGCCGTGCTCGACGATCCCACTCTGCTCGAACGGCTGGAAGCCAGGGCCAGCGACAACGCGTTCCAGCAGCAATTCCGGGCCGTCAAGTACCACAACAAGGTCGCACTGGCGCGACTGATCGGCGAGCGCCTCAACATCAAGGTCGATCCCAACGCGCTGTTCGACGTCCAGATCAAGCGTATCCACGAATACAAGCGCCAGCTGCTCAACCTCTTGGAGACCGTGGCGCTCTACCACGCGATCAAGGACGAGCCGCAAAAGGACTGGGTGCCGCGGGTAAAGATATTTGCCGGCAAGGCGGCGGCGAGCTACCGCTACGCCAAGCTGATCATCAAGCTGATCAACGACGTCGCCGACATCGTCAACAACGATCCCGTGATCGCCGGCCGGCTCAGGATCGCGTTCCTGCCCGACTACAATGTCAGCCTCGCCGA
>Ga0302320_10007811_pt1 | contig 23448 bp, 19 predicted proteins | sample Bog_T0_3_FD_202130 | JGI IMG/M metagenome (GOLD analysis project Ga0302320, IMG submission 202130) | Peat permafrost microbial communities from Stordalen Mire near Abisko, Sweden - Bog_T0_3 | ecosystem: Environmental > Terrestrial > Soil > Wetlands > Peat | place: Sweden: Abisko, Stordalen Mire... | reverse complement strand
TGTTCATGTACTTCGGGGCCACAATCTTTAAGAACATGAGCGCTTCGACCGGGGTCGATGCCGGCCTGCTTCAGCAGATCGTCATCAACGGCGCATGCACGCTCTTTACCGTAGTGGCCATCGCCACGGTGGATAAATGGGGTCGCAAACCGCTGATGGTGCTGGGCGCAGCCGGCATGGGCGTGAGCCTGATGGCCATGGGAGTCATGGCCCAAGGCATCGGCCATCTCCAGGCTGGCAGCGGCTGGATGCTGGCCTTTATCATCCTCTACATCGGGTGTTTCGGTCTCTCGGTCGGGCCGGTCGTCTGGGTCATACTATCCGAGATTTTTCCCACCGCGGTCCGCGGCCGCGCCCTGGGTCTGGCCACCTTTTTTCTCTGGCTGGCCGATTACATCGTCACCCAAAGCTTCCCGATGCTCAACGCCGCGGATTCATGGTTCGTGCATCAGTTTCATCACGCTTTCCCTTTTTACCTCTATGCCGGTTTCTGTGTCCTGTTGGTGGCCTTGGTGGTCCGCTGCGTCCCCGAGACCAAGGGGCGCACCTTGGAAGAGATTGAGCACGATTGGAGTTCCTGATGCGCATCCTTGCGAAAATCTTCACCCGACCCCCGCGCGCAGGAGGAGCCCGTATGGTCGAAGGATATCGGCAAAATCAAACCAATTGCCGCCTGGCGCGATAACATGGGATGCGTGACGATGACTTATGACGCCCCGTTGAAGAAATACCTGATGTGTGTAACTTGACGGCGGCAATACGGTCTCTTACTTCTTACTTTAATAGTTATATCCTCGAATCTGATTGTATGCGATGTGTTTACAGCAGATTAGCATTCATCCATGAAATATCGTCCCTTCGGCAAACATAACTTCAACTGCTCCGAGATCGGTTTCGGCGCCTGGGCGATCGGCGGCTCCTGGGGCGCACAGAACGACGATGAGTCGCTCCTCGCCCTCCACCGCGGGCTCGATCTCGGCATCAACTTCATCGACACAGCCGCCGGCTATGGCGAGGGCCGCAGCGAGCGCCTCATCGCCCGGGTGCTCAAGGAGCGGGCCGCGGCAGGAAAGAAGGAAAAGGTTTTCGTAGCCACCAAGACACCGCCCGGGCCTGGCCTCTGGCCGCCATCGCCCTACTGCCGGGCCGACGAACGCTACTCAGAGGCTTATCTGCGCGGCAATATCGCCACCCGCCTGGCCAATCTCGGCACGAAACAAATCGACCTCCTCCAACTCCACACATGGACCCGCGCCTGGAATCGCAATCCGACGCCGTTCAAAATTCTTCGCCAGCTCCAGCGCGAGGGATTGCTCGGCCTCATCGGCGTTTCCACACCCGAGACCGATCAGGACGCCGTGATCGATCTGATGCGCGGCGGCTGGGTCGATTCCGTGCAGGTGATCTACAACCTGTTCGACCAGGAACCCGCGGCTGAGCTGCTCGACATCGCGAAGGAGTGCGGCGTGGGCGTGATCGTCCGTGTGGCGTTTTTTGAGAGCGCGCTCACCGGCAAATTCACGAAGGAAACGAGATTCGCCGAAGGAGATTTTCGCGCGCAATTCTTCGCCGGCGACCGGCTCGAGCGCACGGTCGCCCGCGTGGCGGAGATTCAGAAAGATCTCGCTGGCACCGGCTATGCTCTGCCGCAAGCCGCGCTCCAATTCGTCCTGGCCCACCCGGCTGTCTCGACGGTGATCCCCGGTATCCGCAGCGTCGCGCAGGCCGAGTCCAATTGCGCGGTCAGCGATCTTCCCGGCCTGCCCCCCGAGCTGCTCGTAAAACTGTGCCGCCACAACTGGAACCGCAGCTTCTGGTACAGCGGAAAATGAGTTGATTTGGACGCAGTAAACAAAAAACACCCCACACCATGAAATTCACCACTGAACAACTCGATCGGTTCCGCGACGACGGCTATACAACCGTCCCGGAGTTTTTCAATAAGGACGAGATCAAAGCGATGCAGGCCGAGCTCGAACGGTTCAAGGAGTCCGGCCTTCTGCGCAATATCGCGACCGACGCCGATGGCAAGACGCACTCAACCACTGCGTTCAATCTCCAGATTTGTCCGATAGCTCCGAAGAGCGACCTGTTCCGCTCCCTGGGATTCGCCGGAAAGGTTGTCGAATCCGTCCAGCAACTGATCGGCGATCCGGTCGTATGGCAGCTCGATCAGATTTTTCTCAAACCCGGGCGCACCGGCAAGGGAACCGCATGGCACCAGGATAACGCCTATTTTCGGATCCACGATCGGCGGCAGGGCGTCGGCATGTGGACGGCGATCCATGACGCAAACACCGCTAACGGCACCATGCGGGTGATCCCGCGCGGCGACGCGCAATTGCTTGCCCATGAACGCGACGGCGCGAGCGATCACCACATCAAGTGCGTCGTCGACGAATCGCAGGCTGTTCCCATTGAATTGCCGGCGGGCGGGGTTTTGTTTTTCAATTACGGCGTGCCGCATTGCACGACCGGAAACAACACCGACCGGGAGCGTGCCGGACTTGCACTTCACTTCTTGCGTGAAGAGGCGATGGTGAAGCCCGAGAGCAGGCTGGCGATTCTAACCGGCCCGAACGCAACCCACGGCGTCACGGAATTCGGAGCCGATCAGCAGGGGATGTGGGAAAGACTCGTCAGCCAGGCGAGCTGAAGCGCAGGCGAAAAGAAATTGTTAGGAGAAGCACCGTCCTCGCTGGTTATAATGGTTTAATGCAAGAGCGATCCTTTCCGTGCCGGCTGTTGTTCAATCAAACCTGAATCCAACCTGCTCAAGTCAAATCCGACCAAATCCGACCAAATCCGACCAAATCAAACCAAATCGCCCGTTTTGATTAAAAGGATAGACGGATTGACGGAAACCCGTGTCGCCGTATATCCTTCCCCCGGTGAAGACCACTATTGATATTCCAGAGGCGCTTTACAAAAAGGCGAAGATTCGCGCCGTCGAGCGGGGGCAGACCCTCAAGCACCTCGTGATTGACTCTCTTGCCAAAGAACTGGAAGGCGGGTCCGAGCCCGAGCCGGGACCATCTTTTTTGGAAAAGCGAAAGCTCTTGCCTGCCTATGAGGCCGCGTTCAAGGCAGCCGCCTTCTCCGGAGGGACGGACTCGGCAATCATGATTTCCGAGGACCGCTCATCCCGTGAAGACGCTCTACTTTGACACCAGCTACCTCTGGCGGGTTTACTCGATGGAGTCGGGGCACGCCGCCGTCAAAGGCCTGCTTCGGCAGGCCGAGTCGCTGGCTACGGCCTGGCATGGACGCGCTGAGTTCGCAGCCGTGCTCGTGCGCAAACGCCGCGAGGGAGCCGATCCGGCTGAGTTTCTCGATAGCCTCGACCAACAGTTTCAGCGCGATTGCGAAAGTGGCTTGATCCGGACTTTGCCCTTGACCGAAGCCGTTATGCGCCGGTTGGAAACGACGCTACGCACGGCGCCGGGCCAGACTTTTCTCCGTTGCGCCGACGCCATGCACCTCGCCTGCGCCGCCGAGCACGGTTTCATTGAAGTTTATTCCAGCGACCGCCACTTTCTCGCCTCCGCGCCTCTCTTTGGTCTGAAGGGCATAAACATCATCGGGAAGGCTGGCTCTCGCTGACATTTCGGGTATAGCCTGCCTCCGGCGTGAAGTACAAGATTGCGAAGTCCGAAACCGCCGGGCGCGAGTTGAAGCGCATGGCGGCCGGGGAGATCAAGCGGGCGCAAAAGGCGCTCTCGAAGAAGGTGCGCGCGCACGGACTCGGGGAGGGGACTGCCGCGAGCGCGGTGCACGAGGCGCGGCGGCGCTTCAAGAAGGTGCGCGGCCTGCTGCGGCTGGCGCGTCACGGATTGGGCCGAAAACGCTTCCGGCGGGAGAATGTTTTCCTGCGCGACGCGGGGCGGGAAATCCGGGCGGTGCGCGACGCGGTGGCGCTGGTTGAGGCGCTGGATGGGCTGACCCGGCGGTGCGGCGGCGAAAAACCGCCGGAGATTGTCGGCGAGTTGAGGCGGCTGCTGGTGCGCGATGCGCGGCGGATGGCCCGGGGCATTTTGTCCGACGGGGCGCTTGCGCGGACATCGCGGCGGCTGAGCGGCGAGTTGAAACGGGTGACCGGGTGGAAGCTGGGCGATTTCACGTGGAAGGATGCCGAGCGGGCGTGGCGGGTCCGGCGAGCGGCCTGCCGGCGGGCGTTCGAGGCCGCGCGCGCGGAGCCCACGGATGAAAACCTCCACGAGTGGCGCAAGCGGGCGAAGGACCTCAAGCATGAGATGCTTTTGCTGGCGAAGGCCTATCCGGAGCTTCGGGAGCGGACGCGCGAGGTCGCGGCGCTGACGGACATTCTTGGGGAACACCGCGATCTCGCGCTGCTGGCGCAAGCGGCCGCGGAAAGCAAGGAGGCGCTGCATTTTCCAGATCAATTGAAAGGGCTGCTGGCGCGACTGGCCGCACGCAGGAGGAAGCTGCGGGCGGAGGCTTTTGCGCTGGCTGCCAAAAAGAAAAGCTGACAACGGGAAACCGTTTCATCATCGTTGCCGGGTTCACCTTCTCTTCTGCCCCCAACAATCTCCAAGTTTATGCAAGAGCGTTATTTATTGAAGCAAAAGCCGGGCATCAACGGGCTCGGCGCCGGCGTGTGGAATCTAGGCCCAGGCGGCGATCCCTTCGGCGGGCCGACACGGGAGCCGATCCCGATCCTTGACCGGTTGCCGTTGCTGGCGGAGGCGGGGATGACTTATTACGAGGCCCACGACGTGGAAATCTCCGCGGCGGACGCTGAGAAGGCGTTGAAGGTGGCGGCGGCCAACGGGCTAAAGTGCGTGATGTACACGCCGTCGTTTTTCGCCGACACGATTTTCAAGGATGGGGCTATGACCTCCAACGACGCCGCGATCCGCGCGAAAGGGCTGGCGAATGCCAAGCTTGCGGTGGATACCACCCACGTGCTGGAAGCCAGCACGATGGTCTTCTGGAACGGGCGCGAGGGTTTCGACTTCGTGCTGGCGAAGAACGGGCGGGATGCTTTCAAGCGGCTGGTCGAGGGGTTCAACGCCGTGGGCCATTACTCGAGGGAGAAGTACGGCGAGAGCATCCGGTTCGCGCTCGAGCCGAAGCCAAATGAGCCGCGGGCGAACATGTACCTCGGCAATGTCGGGGAGGTGCTCTATTTGATCAGCCGGCTGGACAAGGAGATTCAGCCGCTCTTTGGGGTGAACCCGGAGACGGCGCACAGCCGGATGGCCGGGCTGGATTACACGTGGGACGTCGAGCTTTGCCTCGAGGCCGGGAAGCTGTTCCACATTCACCTCAACTCGCAGGACGGGCCGCGCTATGATCAGGATTTGCCATTCGGTTATATCGAGCCGCTCAAGGACCTGGCGGTGCTCGTGGTGCTCCAGGACGCGGGCTACGAGGGGGCGGTCTGTTTTGATGTGAAGGCGCCCCGCACGGACGACCCGAAGAACATCGCGGACATCCTCACGGTGAGCTCGAAGAACCTGATCTGGCTTTGGGATCGCGCCCTTGCGGTGGACCGGAAAAAGATCGCCCAATTTCGCGAGGAGAAACGTGCGACGGCGCTCAGCGGCTATCTTGCACAATGTTTGTACGGGAGGGAATAGGGCCGATGGGCCCCGTAAGCCATATAGGGCCGATGCCAGAGTCAGCCGCGACAATCTTTTGCAAATTCGCCCAGACGCCATAGAGTGACGCGCTTTCCTTCTTGAACAGTTCCCATATACCTCGCGATGAGTGCGGCGTTTTTGCCGTTTTCGGGCATCCCGACGCAGCGCTGCTGACCTATTACGGGCTGTTTGCCCTGCAGCATCGCGGGCAGGAGAGCGCGGGAATCGTGACTTCCGAGGGGCCGAACAGCCGCTTCCGCCGGCACGTCGCGATGGGGCTGGTGTCGCAGGTGTTCTCCTCGGCGGACCTCGAGGCGCTCAAGGGGACGCGCGCCATCGGGCACGTGCGCTATTCGACCACCGGGTCGAGCAATCTTAAGAACGCCCAGCCGCTGACCGGGGAGAGCGGGCGTGGACAATTGGCCATCGGACACAACGGGAACCTGATCAACGCGGAGATGCTGCGCGATGAACTCGAGCAGGCGGGATCGATCTTCCAGACGACGGTCGATAGCGAAATCATCCTCCATTTGCTGGCGCAGCCCAATACCTCGAGCAGCGTGCTCGGGGCGCTGCGCAAAGTGCGCGGGGCGTTCACGCTGGCGATCATGAGCGAGCGGCAGATTATCGGGGTGCGGGACCCGTTCGGGTTTCGTCCGTTGACGCTCGGCAGGCTGGACGGGGCGTACATACTGTCGAGCGAGACGTGCGCGTTCGATTTGATTCACGCGGAGGTCATCCGCGAAATCGAGCCCGGCGAGGTCGTGATCATCGACGAGACCGGGGTCAAGTCGGAACGTCCGTTCGATGAGGAGAAGAAGGCGTTCTGCATTTTCGAGTACGTTTACTTTGCGCGGCCCGACAGCATCATCTCGAACATCAACGTGGCCCGGGTGCGCACCGAGATGGGGCGGGAACTCGCACGGATGCACCCCGCCGAGGCCGACCTGGTGGTGCCGGTGCCGGACTCCGGGACTTACGCGGCGCTGGGATTTGCGGAGGAGCTGGGCATCCCGTTCCAGCACGCCTTCGTGCGCAATCACTACATCGGGCGGACCTTTTTGCAGCCCACGCAATTGATCCGCGACTTCAACGTCCGGGTGAAGCTGAACTTGATCAAGGAGGCGGTGGCGGGAAAACGGGTAGTAGTGGTCGACGACTCGATTGTGCGCGGCACCACTGCGCGGGCGCGCGTGGTGAACCTGCGGGAGTTCGGAGCCAGCGAGGTGCACATGCGAATCTCCTGCCCGCCGCACCGGCACGCCTGCCATTACGGCATCGATTTTCCCGATCCGCGCAACCTGCTGGCCAACCAGTGCTCGCTGGACCAAATCCGCGAATACCTCGGCGCGGACTCGATCGGATACCTGGACACCGAATCGATGGTGCGAGCCACGGGGCAGCCGGAGACCAATTTTTGCATGGCCTGCTTCAATGGGGAATACCCGGTGCCCGTCGATCCCAAGCTGGACAAGTACATCATGGAGCGGCGGAGGAACCGGACGGGCCTGCTGGCGGGCGAGGACGAGCATCCGCAGTTGTTCCCCATTTTGAAATGAGCGGAAGCACCCCGAGTGTAAAGGCGTACGCCCGCGCCGGCGTGGACGTGGATCTGGGCAATGCGGTCAAGCGGCGCATCCATGACCGGGTGAAGGTGACGCACGGGCCGGAGGTGCTGGGGAAGATCGGGGGTTTCGGAGGGTTGTTCCGGGCCGATTTCCGCGGGATGCGCGAGCCGGTGCTGGTATCGAGCGTGGACGGCGTCGGAACGAAGCTGAAAATCGCATTCGCCACGGGGCGCCATGACACCGTGGGGCAGGACCTGGTGAATCATTGCGTGAACGATATCGCCGTGATCGGCGCGCGGCCGCTGTTCTTCCTGGATTACATCGGGGCGGAGCGGCTCGAGCCGGCGGTGTTCGAGCAAATCCTGCGGGGTTTTACCAAAGCGTGCCGGCAGGCGGGCTGCGCGCTCATCGGCGGGGAGACGGCGCAGATGCCGGGGATGTATCAGCCGGGGGAATACGATCTGGCGGGGACCATCGTGGGAGTGGTGGACCGAAAGAAGATGATCGACGGGCGCCGGATCAAGCCGGGAGATGCAGTGCTCGGGCTCGAGTCGAACGGACTGCACACCAACGGATTTTCACTGGCGCGAAAGATATTGTTCGACACCCTCGATCTCGACCCGGAGTCGCGCGTCGAGGGGATCAGGGGCACCTTGGGAAATGAGTTGCTGAAGGTGCACCGTAATTACCAGCCGCTCCTGGCCGCCGCGCCCGAAGGGGTGATCAAGGGACTGGCGCACATCACCGGCGGCGGGCTGGTGGACAATCTGCCCCGGGTGCTGCCCAAGGGCTGCGACGCGGTCATCAGGACGGAGTCATGGAAGACGCCAGCGATTTTCAAAATCCTCGAGCAAGCCGGGAAAGTGGCGCGATCCGAAATGTTTCAAGTGTTCAACATGGGAATCGGAATGGCGGTCATTCTCTCCGGGAAGGATGCGCACGCCTTCGTGAAAAAAACCGGGGCGAAGGAAATTGGCCGCATCGAGAAGGGCTCGGGAATCGTGCGGCTGGAGGGCTGAGCCATGGGCCTGAGGCGGAAAAGACGGTTGTTCGGCGCGGGATTGGGAGCCGGGTTGCTCGGGGCGGTTTTCCTGGCGCTGCGGTTCGCTGTGCGTCCGGTGACAAAGGCCCGCGTGCCGGACACGATCTCGCCGGCGATCTTTCGGACCAAGGCCCTGCACACGAGTCTGGGACAGGTCGTTTACCATGAATCTGGGAGCGGGCCGACGCTGGTGTTCATCCATGGAGTATGCCCGGGGGCCTCGTCGTACGAATGGTCGAAGGTCTACCCGCAATTCACGGCGAGCCATCGCGTGCTGGCGCCGGATTTGATCGGGTTCGGGGAGTCCGCGAGACCGGATGCGAGTCTGACGGCCTCGGATTATGCGAAGGCGCTGGCGGAATTTATCCGCGGGACGTGCGACCAGCCTGTGAGCATCGTGGCGAGCGGGCTGGGCGGCGGCTTTAGCGTGTTGCTGGCAAGCCAGCACCCGGAGGTGGTCAGGCAGTTGTTTCTCTGGATGCCGACGGGTTTCGCAGAGAACCGGGCACGGGAGGTATCCCTCGGCAGGCGCGTGGCGAGCATGGCGCCGGTGCTGCACAGGTTTATGTACCGAAATTATGAGTCGAGCCGTGCCGCCGTGCGCGGGTGGCTCGCGATTCACGGGTTTGCCGACGGGTCGCGAATCACCGAGGAGACCGTCGAAGTATATGCGACTTGCGCCCAGCAATACGGCGCCGAGCATGCGATCCGCAACCTCTACCTGGGCCGGCTCAATGTTGACCTCGATCAGCGGCTGCCGATGCTCTCACAGCCGGTGACACTGCTCTGGCCCGGCCAGCCGGCGGAAGCCCCCTCCGAGGCGCCGGCGCGCTTGCAGGCGCTCGCGCGGGGGAGCCGGCTGCTGCTGGTGCCGCGGCTTTCTCAACTGGCGGCGGTCGAGGGACCGTCGGAAATAGCGGCGCTGCTGGCCGAGGAATTGGACCCTGGACCCAAGGTGGTGAGGTAGGGCCGCCCTTTCTTTACTCGAACATACACTTGAACTTGAACATGAACTCTTCGGAGAAATCCGGCCTTTTCCCTCTCCGGAATGTTCAAGTTCAAGTTTATGTGCAGGTTCAAGTGGCGAGGCCGCCTGCGGCGGGCTCGAATTGCTATTGTCAGCAAAGGCGCGATGGTTTAAGAAACCGGACCGCTATCAAGGGCTTATGATTCGACCTGTAATAATTTTTCTCTCAGCCGCAACCCTCATTTATCTGACCGCATGCGAAACGGACCAGCCGGTCAACCGCCATACGAAGCATAAATTCGGGTATGATTCTGACCAGCAGACGGTGGTCGGAACAGGCAACAACGACAACGGAAACACGCCCTCTGTCCCTGATAACCAGGCTCCGGATAACAACGGGCCGATCGCCCCGCCGCCTCCGCCACCTCCTTCAAACAACCAAACTCCCAAGCCGGACAGCGGGAATGCCCAGAATGGGGCGAACAATCAGGCGCCGGCGCCCAAGAAGGATTACCCGTATGCGCAGCCGGTGCCGGGCAAGCCCGGTTTTGTGACCAGCCCGTACGCGCCCTACTCGGGTTATGTAGACGTGCGCGGCTTCCCGCCCGGGACCGAGGTCAAGGATCCGTATACGCAAAAGGTTTTCCTGGTGCCATAGGGCGGCAGGCCGGCGTGGCGGAAAATTCGAAACTCGAAGTATTTGGCGCGTGAGTCGCGCCGCGCGGATTTCCGGCTGCTCGACGCACCGCCGTGCCTCTCATAATTCAAACCCTTCGAATTTCGAGTTTCGAATTTCGAATTTTCCGCCGCCAGGCGGACAACACAGATGACTTTCCCGTCCATTGCGATCCTAAGTCCCGGCTTGCTGGGGGGGTCGCTCGCGCTGGCGATCCGCCAGCGTTTGCAGGGGGTCGAAATCCGCGTCTGGGCGCGCCGGCAGGAGAGCGTCCAAAAGGTGCTCGCCATGGGCCTGGCAAATGCGGCCTCCACGGATGCGGCAGCGATGGCGGCGGGAGCGGGGTTGATCCTGTTTTGCATGCCGATCGGCGGAATGGCCGGCGTCGCGGGGCGAATTGCGACGGTGGTGCGGCGGGATGCCGTGGTCACCGACGTGGGAAGCGTGAAACAGCCGGTGGTCGAGACGCTCGGGAAGATTTTTCGCGGTCGGGCGGAGTTTGTCGGGAGCCATCCGATGGCAGGCTCCGAGCAGACGGGCATCGAGGCGGCGCGGGCGGATTTGTTCGAGGGAGCGGTGACGTTCGTGACGCCGGAGGAAGGGACATCCAGGGCGGCCGTCGAGGCGGTGGCGGCCTTCTGGGAAACGCTGGGATGCCGCGTGGCGTTTGCGACGCCGCGAGCGCACGATGAGGCCGTGGCGTTGGTGAGCCACCTGCCGCACCTGGCCGCCGCGGCGCTGGTGCAAACGGCATTGCGTGAGAACCCGGCGGCGCTCGATTGGCGCGGGAACGGATTCCTGGACACCACGCGCGTGGCTTCGGGCCCACCCGCGATGTGGGCGGAAATTCTTATCGAGAACCGGGACGCGGTGAAAAAAGCAATTTACGCAATGATTGAAAATCTGTCGGAGGTCGCCAAACTCCTCGATGCCGAAGACACCGGGGCCGTCGAGCATTATCTTGCGGAAGCCAGGCTCACCCGCGAGCGGCTAAGGAAAGAATAATTTACCCATGACTCATTGGAAAATACATCGGGCCCCCGTCATCCAGACGGAAATCCAGGTGCCGGGAGACAAGAGCATTTCACACCGGGCCGTGTTCATCGCGGCGCTGGCAAATGGGCCGTGCGTGATCCGGGGATTCCTTACGAGCGAGGATTGCCTGCGCACCGTCACCGCGGTGCGGGCGCTGGGAGTGAGGATCGACCAGCCGGAGCCGACGACGCTGGTGGTGCACGGGAAGCGCAAGCAACTAACGGCGCCGGTGGGGGATATCGATTGCGGCAACTCGGGAACGACGATGCGGCTGCTGGCGGGCATCCTTTCCGCGCAACCATTCAAATCGCGGCTGATCGGCGACGAGTCGCTCTCGCGGCGTCCGATGAAGCGGATCATCGAGCCGCTTGCGGAAATGGGGGCGAAGATCACAACCGAGGGGCCCAAAGGCACGCCGCCGTTGGTCATCGACGGGGCAAAGCCGCACCCGATCCAGTATTTCATGCCGGTGGCGAGCGCGCAGGTGAAGAGCGCAATTCTTTTTGCGGGTCTGTTTGCAAAAGGCAAAACGAGCATCACCGAGCCCAGCCAGAGCCGCGATCACACCGAGCGGATGCTGACCTACTTCCTGGTGCGTCCGCAACGCGATGACCTGACTGTATCGATCATCGGCGAGCAAACGCCCGAGTCCCGGGACTTCACGGTGCCGGGCGATATCTCGAGCGCGGCGTTCTGGTTGGTGGCGGCGGCGGCGCAACCGCGCTCGCATCTGCTGGTGAAAGACGTGGGCCTCAACGAAACGCGCACGGGTGTTCTGGCGGTTTTGTTGCGCATGGGCGCCCATGTGCGGGAGATCATCGAGGAGGTCGACGAGGCCGAGCCGCACGGGTCGGTTGAAATCCAGGGAGGGCGGCTGAAGGCGACGGTGATCCAGGGCAAGGAGATCCCGAACGTCATCGACGAAATCCCGATCCTCGCGGTGGCGGGAGCGCTGGCGTTTGGGACCACGATCATCGCCGACGCCAAGGAGTTGCGGGTCAAGGAAACCGACCGGCTGGCGGCAATCGCGACCAACCTGAAGGCGATGGGCGTCGAGGTGATCGAGCAGGAGGATGGGCTCGAGATCGTGGGCGGCACCCCGTTGCGCGGGGCGCGGCTGCAAAGCTTCGGGGATCACCGGATTGCAATGGCGTTTGCAATCGCGGGGTTGTTTGCCGAAGGCGAGACGATCATCGACGACGTGGATTGCGTGGCCACCTCATACCCGAATTTTTACGAGACGCTCGAACACATCATGAAGCCGCCGGGGGGCTCGCAAATCCCGGTGATTTCGGGGCTGCCGCCCCACGCGCCATAGATCGGGAAGATCGTAAATGGCAGAAAATGCGCCGCAAGTGGATGGGGAGGTGCGGGGATGCTACCGGTTTTTCTACAAGCTGAGCTGGGTGCTGGCGCGCCTCCTGTTTCGCTTCGAGGCCACGGGTGCGGAAAAGATTCCGAACAATGGAGGATGCATCCTCGCAATGAATCACGAGAGTTATCTGGACCCACCGCTGGCGGGGATCATCTGCCGGCGCCCGATTTTTTACCTGGCCCGCAAGACGCTGCTCGAGTGGCCGATCCTGGGGCCGATTTTCCCGAAATTGAACGTGGTGCCCGTGGATCAGGACCGCGCGGACATGAGCGCGCTCAAGACGATCATCAGGCTGGTGAGGGCCGGCGCATGCACGATTGTTTTTCCCGAGGGATCGCGGACGCTCGACGGGAAGCTTCAGCCGGCGCTGCCGGGGCTGGGGCTTGTCATCGCGAAGACCCGGGCGCCGGTGGTGCCGATGCGGATATTCGGGGCGCACGAGGCGTTCCCGCGAGGCGGCAAGCGGCTGCGATTGCGCCGGATCCGGATCGTGGTGGGGGAGCCGATGATCTTTACGGATGCGGACCTCGAAGGGAGCGGAAGGGATTTGTACCAGCGCCTGAGCGAGCGGGTGATGGAGAAAATCGCGGCGATTGAATTGCTGAAAGGATAGCTTTTTAAGCAGGGGCGGGGATAATCGGGAAATGCCAAGCGTGGAAAAGGAAGCCGTGACCATCGAGCCGTGGATGGCGGGGATTGCGCTGGCGACTCTGGCGCTGGTGGCGGGCGTGGCGGTATTCACGGCATGGGACCGGGCGCACACTGTGGCGCTCGAAGTGGCGATCACGCCCACCGCTGTCGGGGACGCGCATTATGTGCAGGAACCGGCGGGCCGGGCCGGGCTTATAGGACTGAAGTACCTGGGCCGGAACCTGGACATGCTTTCGGAGAGCAAAGTGCGGGACGCGAAACTGCTCCGCGTGGGCGTCGACGACAGCGGCGTGTATTCACTTTACCGGCCCGAGGACGACAAAGCGGGGCTGCCGAAAGACCGGTTTTTCATGAAAGTGAAACCGAATGAGTTTATCGAGGTAACGGAGGAGTAGGCGAGGCTCCGCTGCCTCGCGATCCGCGGTTGACGCCGAGGATAGCCGGAAGCAACAGCAGCGCAGCCACGGGTTGTACGGCCATGAAGGCAGGGCTTTTGAGATGCGGGGCGAGGCTGTTGCGCGCAACGGCGGCCAGCAACAGGCCAAAGGCTGAATTGGCCAGGAGACGTGTTACGCAGCTGTTGGGAGTGACGAGCGACTCGACAGCCACCAGACAGGCGGCGGGCGCGAGGAGGACGTAGGTCTGGTTTTCCGTCGCGGGACCGAGCAGCAGTATCCAGACGGAGACGAGAAGGAACAACGCGGCAAGCACGTCGCGGAGGGCGGCGCCCCGGCGCGATTGAATCCAGACGAACGCGGCCAGAGCCGCGCCCGTGACTATCTGGAAGACGGTATATGCGCGCACACTGACGTTCAGTAACCCGAGGCGGACGAGAAGATACCAGAGGTCGAGGGGAGCATCCTTCATCGGGTATTGGAAACGGTCGTCGGCAAGGCGCACCTGGAGCCATGCCTGGTATTGGCCCGAGACATAATGAGAGTCCTGAAACGCGAACGGCAGCAGGGCGAGCAGGATGAGCACAACGGCGATGCGCCAGCAGAGCCGGCGCGGGCGCAGGAGACAAAGGAGAAGCGCCAGGACGAGCGGATAGATTTTGAAGGCGGTGGCGACACCTACGGCAACGGCGCAAAGCGTCCATGCCTCCCATTGCAACGCCGCGACGGCGAGCATCATGAGACCGGTGACGAGCGGGTTTGCCTGGGCGTTGTCGAAATTGCCGATCGAGAGCGGCAGGACGCCCAGGAAGACGAGCCCGCGAGAGGCCGGCGGGATTCGGTGGAAAATGCCGGAACGCATCAGAGCGACCAAGGCGGAATAAAACCCTCCTAGGGTGATAACCCGCCAAAGGACGGAGGCCAACGCCAGAGGAATATGCGTGAATAGGCAGAAGAACCAAGCGATGACGGGGGGATAGACGAAGCCGCGCCAGTTCCCGTACAGGGGCCGGGCGGCGGCCCAGGCCGAGCCACCGGCGAGGTAGGTGGTGAGGGAGGTGGGTCGCTCAGGATGAAGGCCGGCCCGCACGAGCAGAACAATGAGGACAGCAGCCCACAACACCGAAGCGACGATGGTCCAGAGAGGTTTCCGGAAATCAGCAATCATCATTCGCTCCCGCTGGTGGGCTTAAACGAGAGCCGCCACGCCTGCGCGAGGGAATACTCGGGATAATCGTCGGCATTGAAATCGAAGGTGACTATGCAGTCGCGCCGCGGCGTGACCGCGGCAGTGGCGAAGGTGAAACCGTAGCGCGCGACATAAAAGCGGGTATCCGCAAACCAGTCCGCCGTGCCAAGGAGCCGCCCGGTTTTCGTCTCCCAGAATTTGGGCGTCCCATCCTGGGCGGAGGAGAGGATGACCCCACCATCCGGGCTCAGACAGAGAAAGACAATCGAACCGCTGTCGTCCGGGGTGATAGTGCTGCCGGGGAAGACCGGAGCGACGGGCGGGCTTGGGGGCGTCTTGGGATGGGCGTATCCGGCAAACGAGGAAACCTGCGCGCCATCGGCGACGCTCCGGATGAAGCCCGCGCCGTTCTGGTTGCCGGTGGCCAGCAGACGGCTGTCCGCGGAGAAGGCAAGGGCGCCGACGCTGGCGCCATCGGGGGAAGAAAGGGTCAGTTTTTCGGACCAACGGGCGGTGTCCCAGAGGACGACCTGACCGTCGGTATAACCTGCGGCGAGGACTTTGGCATCGGGAGAAAAGAGGACGCTGCAAAGCGGCGAAGAGCGGCGCAGCGTGGTGACGCGCCGGCCATCGTCGAGGTTCCAAACGATGATCCCGCCGTCATTGCAGCCGGTGGCGGCCAGCGAACCGTCCGGGGTGCAGGACATGACGTACGGGATGGAGTCGCCTGTGCTCATCTCGCGCACACTCGTGCCGGCGTCCAGGTCCCAGACGATGACCTTATTGTCGTCGCCGCAGGAGACGCCTCGCTTTCCATCTCGCAGGAGCGCGGTAGCGAAAACGCCGCGGGGCCAGTGGCCGTTGAATTTTTTGACAACGCCGCCGGTCTTGACGATCGAGAGCGTCAGCAGGCCGTCGTCCTCGCCGGTGAAGACGAGCCGGCCGTCATCGGAAATGGCGGCGGCGGAGAGGTTGGCGGCGCGCGGCTTGACTCCGGCGATCTTAAAGTCGTCGTCGGCCCGGACGGGAAGGCTGAGCAGCAGCAAAAGCGCGAGCGGCCAATGCGGCGTCGCTACGCTATGCCGGCACAAGTGCGGAAACATCGCCGGAGTGTGAGCGGAGGGGGCGGAGTTTGGCAATGGCGGCGCGAAGCGGTTTTTTCGGTTCTTCGCTATTTTCAGTGGATGATTCTCCCGCAGAGGCGCAGAGGCGCGGAGGTTTTGTATTCCATTCAGAATTCCTCCGCGTCCTTGTGCAGCGGGAGATTCTCTTCATGGAGCCCATTCACGCAGCGGGTGATACCGCTCTTGAGAACTGCGTCCCCGAAGTTCAGAAGGTATCCGAGCTTCAAGCCGGTCAACCGCAGATAAGTCTGCACCTGCTTCTTATGGGCGGGCAAGATCCGCTCGACCGACTTCAAATCCAGAAGCACCTTCTTCTCGACGATAATGTCGGCACGGAATCCCTCGTCGAATCTGATCCCTTTGTAGATGATTGGAACCGGAACCTGCCGCTCCAGCTTCAAACCAAGATCGGACAACTCACGGGCCAGAATGATCTCGTAAACCGTCTCCAAGAGCCCCGGCCCAAGCTCCCGATGGACATTGATCGCCGCTTCGAGCACCTGCGTGCCAATGTCATTCTCTCTCATTCCACCAGTTCTCCGCGTCTCTGCGTCTCCGCGCGAGTCTGTTTTGCTGACATTCTCCCACTGGAAATAGCGAAGAGCCTTTTTTTTCCCGCGGTGCGGGAAAGCCGTGCATGGGATTCGGTTTGGGTGCAACAAATGCCCCGGCCTTTTTTTCGTGAACAAGAAGTCTCTTCAAATTGCCGCGTGGCTGCTCTTGATGGCGCTGGCCCTGGGCATCGCGGCGCGGTACTGGAGCGCGGCGTTCCCCGTGGCGGCGGTGCCATTCCCTCTCACGCGCGACGAAGTGACGGCGCGGATGGAAAAGCTTCTCACCGCCATGGGTGCGCCCATCGAGAGTTACCGGAGCGCGGTCCGCTTTGGGGAATCGACAGAAACCAAGAATTTCATCGAACGCCAGTATGGTCCGGCCCGGCTTGCGGAGGCGGCTCGCGATGGAGTGGACACCTGGTACTGGGCCGGGCGGTGGTTCAAGCCTGAGCAGCACGAGGAATTCGGGGCGTGGACGGACCAGGCGGGGAACATCGTTGGCTACTCCCACACCATTGAAGAGGAGCGGGCGCTGCCGAATCTCTCCGCGCCGCAGGCGCGCCTGCTGGCGGAGGATTTCTTGCGGCGGCACATTGCGCAACATCCGCCGGCGGCGCTGCATTACCTCGAGACCAGCACTGAGCAGAAGCCGCACCGGACCGATTTCACATTCACATGGGAGCAGGCGTCTCTGCGGCTGGGGGACGCTCCTTACCACCTGAACGTGACCGTGCAGGGCAATCAAATAGGTTCCTATGGGGAATACCTCAAAGTCCCGGATTGGTGGGGCGTGCAGTACAAGCGGGAACGGGCGGTGAATGATTTGTGTTACCAGGTGGCCGCCTTCGCGCTGGTTGCAATCGTGGTCGGTTTGATGATCGTGTTCTTGCACGGCATCTGGCACCACCGGCTGCGCTGGTGGGACGCGGTGCCTTGGGGCTGGCTGGCAGTCATCGGCGCAGTGGGAGCAGCCACGCAGATCAATAATATCCCGGGCGTCGCCTTTGGCTACCCGACCACGGAGCAATGGCAGCCCTTCGTGGCGGGGGCGATCTTCGGCGCGGTCCGCTCGGTGCTGGGAGCGGTGGTGGTTTATTGGTTGCTGTTTCTGGTGGCGGATTGCATTTACCGGGACCGGCTGCCGGAGATGTCGTCGTTCCGCCGGGCGCTGGGGCCTCTTGCGTTGCGGGACAGGCAAACGGTGCGGGCGATGGGGGTTGGAATCGCATTCGCGGTGTTCTCGCTGGCGTATGTGTGCCTGTTTTACGCGGCGGGGCAGCGGTTGGGGGTGTGGTGTCCTGTGGACATCGATTATTCCAAGACGATGAGCGGTCCGATGCCGTGGGTGGAGGCGATGCAGACGGGGCTCTCAGCCTGTTTTACCGAGGAGATGCTCGTTCGCGTGGGCGCGCTGCTGTTGCTCTGGCGGATCTTGCGGGTGCGCTGGCTCGCGGTCCTGCTCTCGGCGGCGGCATGGGGATTCCTGCACAGCAATTATCCTCAGATGCCGGGGTACACACGGGGCATCGAGTTGACCATCGTGGGCATTGTGTGGGGGACGCTGCTGCTCCGGTACGGCGTAGTGGCAACTCTGACCGCGCATTATCTATATGATTGCTGGCTGACCAGTTTGATTACGCTCCAAAGCGCGACGTGGGAAAATAAGGCGGGGGCGATTGCGGTATCGGTATGGCCGGTGGCGTTGTTCCTGTGGGCCGTGCTTCGCCCCGGAGTGGAGTTGGAGCCGGAGGAGGCGCACAAGCCGGTGAGGCGCGAGGCGCCGCCAACGCCGCCGCCGCGAGAATGGGCGCATGTGCCGCTGGGAGTGAGGGCCAGGGGAATCGCGCTGATCCTGCTCGGGTGCGCGGCGGCGCTGGCGGCGATCTTCTTTCTCCCGAGGCCGCAGCATGGATTCGATAAGTTGGGGAAGCTCGACTTATCGCGGAAGGCGATCCTGGAGAAGGCGGACTCTGCGCTGAGAGAACACGGATATTCGCCGGAGGGTTATGAACGGGCGACGGGCGTGTATGCCACCGGTGTTCCGGCGGAGTATCTGCTCGAACACGGAACTCTGGACGGTGTAGCGCGGTTATATAACAAGGAGTGGCCGGACTTATACTGGGCTGTGCGGTATTTTCGTTTTTTGCAGCCGGAGGAATTCATGGTGAAGTTGGACCAGCATGGGCGCTTCCTGACCTGGCGTCACACGGTGCTGCGGGAAGCGCCGGGCGCTGCGCTGGACGAGCCCGCGGCGCTGGCGCGCGCAAAGGAGGCGCTGGCGCGGGACGGAGCCATTGACTTATCCCGGCAGCAATTGGTGCAGGAGACGCCGGTGCAACAGGAGCTCCGGAAGGATTGGATCTTTGCGTTCGATCAAAAGGACTTTGGCTGGGGCGATGCGAAGTTACGGACATATATTCGATTGCAAGGAGATGAGGCGATTGGCCTGTCGCGAATCGTGAAGGTCCCGGACGCATGGTTGCTCGAGCATGCGAAGAAGGGGTGGAAGCAATTGATCTCCGGCGAGTTCAAGCACTGGACGGGACTGGCGGAGATCGTGATCCTGGGGGTGCTGCTGATCTTCGCGATCCAAAAGCACATGACGCCGTGGCGCAAGGCGTTCCTTTACGCGCTCTTTCCGCTGGCGATCAAGGTGGCGGACCAGCTCAACCAGGCGCAGCAATTCTACGCCGGGTACGATACCACGACGCCGCGCGCGCATTACTTGATCGCGCAATTGGGCATGCGCCTGGAGGGGTTGGTTTTGACTTACCTGGGAGCGGTATTTGCCATCGCGGTGGCGCTCGGGTTCCTGCACTGGGCGTGGGGGTGGACGCCGGACCAATTGGCCGTGTGGCAGGCGGAGCGCCGGGAGCGCGGGTTGTACTGGCGGGATACGCTGCTGGTGGTGTTTGCGAGCGTGGTGGCCTTCTGGCTGCTGGGCCTGGTGGATGTCGAGGTGTTGGGACATTTCTGGCCCGCGGAGGTGGCGTCGATCCGTTACTGGAGAGTCGAGGAATGGGCGCCGTGGATCGGCGCGGTGACGGAGGCGTTGCAGAATGCGTACGATCAAATGCTCCGGCTGGCCATTTCCGCCTCGGTGCTGCGGCTGATCTGGGGACGCCACCCGCGGCTGGCGTGGGCGCTGTTATTCCTTCTACCGCTGCTGAACCTGGGAACGCCCGAGACGCTGGGCGGATTCCTCTGGGGGCTGGCCCTGGCGGAAGCGACGCAACTGCTGACGGCGTGGTTCATCCTGAAGGTCTGGCGGTTCAACGTGCCGGCGATATTTTTGACTTATGCGATGTCCTCGCTGTGGGTGTCGGTGAGCTTGTTCCTGCGCAAGGGCGGGCCGGTGTACCAATGGCAGGCCGCGCCGCTGATAGCGCTGGCGGCCGTGGCGCTGGCGTTCGGGTGGTGGAGAAATTTGAAATTCCAAGCCGGGTTCCACGGCTGGATCCATAAGGCCCACGCGAGCAACGCACGCCGGTAAACCCATTCCTCATATTATCGAGGTCCTGGGAGGCAACGACTGCGTGTCCATCGCGGCAGTTGTCCAATGCCGCACCGTTTTTGCGCTTTGCGCGCATTTTTTTGGTGACAATTGTGAGACAATTGCGTTAAGAAGCACGCAGGAACCAAATATTCTCAGGAGCGGATGCTTATCTCATTATACTATGAAAACCTTGCGTAACTTCACCAGCAATCGGACCTTTGTTGAGATTCTCGAAGCCCGGGTCGCCCCGGCAGTTCTCTTCATCGAGGCCAACGGCACCATTACAAATTCGAGCGGGACCATCGCGAACGACACCGCGGCGGCAGCGCTGGCTCAAGGCGGCGTGACGACGCAAGTCACCCAGGCGGTGGACCTGCACACGGGCGATATGCTGGTGTTCGATCCGCTGAACACGCACACGCTTAGCTCGAAGGATACGCTGTTGGTAAATGTGACCGGCGGCGATGCCATTGCCTTCTTCACCCATCCAAGCACAGCCGGCAGCGGATTCAACGCGAAGGAATTCACGGGTCTCGCGGTCACCGACGGGTTTACGGGCAAGGTGTCCTCCGACGTTTACGGGCCGATCGGGACCGCCGCCACCGTGAGCGGGAGCGCGCTTACGTTCGTACCGACAGGCGCGAACGGCGCGATTGGGACCGCCTCGGACGGGTTGATCGTCAAGGGCATAGTGCATGGCGATATCTTTGCCCAGGGCAATATCAGCAACGTCAAGGTCACCAGTCCGGCCGGCCTGACGCCGAGCGTAACGGGTGGCATCGTGACTGGAACCGGGGTGGGACAAGTGTCGTTTGATGGCGGTTTCAACACTCTTACCATGATTTTTCCCACTCCCGCGCTCGGAGCCAATGGTGGCAACATCATGGACGTGAAGTTGAGCAATGGCGCCGGGTTAATCGTCGCAGGGGATGGAGCGACAGGACCGACAGGGGGCGCGGGCGGCAGTATCTCGGGAATAAAAATTCTCGCCTCACCGGTAGGGGTGTTTCTCCAGGCTGGCTTTGGAGGTCCAGCGACGGCTGGCACGGGCGGTGCGGGCGGCTCGATAACGGCATGCAAACTGAACCAGAGCACCATACATTCCGATGAGATACAGGTTCTCGCAGGGGGAGGCGGAAATTCAACGAGTGGGTCCGGGGGCGCTGGCGGTGCTCTTTCCGATCTAATAGTCAAGTCGACCGTAAATGTCAATAATGTCGAACTCGAGGCCGGCGACGGGGGGACAGGCGGGGGAACAGGGGATGGCGGAGCGGGTGGGGGAGTGACCGCGATTACAGCAAAAATCGGGCAAAACGGCGGTGTATTTGTCTTGCACGCCGGTGATGGTGAAGCTGCGGGGGCGACCGGAAACGGCGGCTTGGGGGGCTCCGTCACCGGATTCAACATCACAACCAGCTTGACGGACCACGAAGTCCTTGTTGAGGCGGGTGTCGGAGGAGACGCCACAACCGGAAGCGGTGGCGCGGGCGGCTCGGTGATCTCCACCGCAAAATTGAAGAATGTCCTGATGGCCCAGGCGGCAACCGGCTTCGCAGGGGGCAGTCTTACCGTCGAGGCGGGCGGCGGTGGGTCTGTGGGTACCTCTGGCGCGGCTGGCGCCGGCGGGAGTCTCACCGGAGTTTCTGTTTCAGCCCATTATGTGGACGGTGTCTCGTTGACGGCCGGCGACGGCGGTTCGAGTGCGGGAGGCAACGGTGGCAGCGGCGGGGCTCTAACCGGGGCGAAACTGGCGATTGATGGTTTTGATAAGGCTGGCATCACTGTGCAGGCCGGCTCTGGCAATAGCGGTGCCGGAGGCGCTGCCGCGGGCGGTGCGGGCGGCGCTCTTAGTGGGGTTGTAGTTTCGAGCGATGCCGTAAGCGGTGGCTACACGGTGGAAGCAGGGGCTGGAGGAGGAACCACGGGAAGCGGCGCCGGCGGCGCGGGCGGCGCTCTGAGTGGGGTTGTAGTTTCGAGCGGTGCCGTAACCGGCGGCTACGCGGTGGAAGCAGGGGATGGAGGAGGAACCACGGGAAGCGGCGCCGGCGGCGCGGGTGGCGCTCTTACAGGCGTCAAGCTGCTGGCTAAAGGAGACCTCTCCACTGGCGTTACTGTTGCAGCCGGGAGCGGCGGTTCTAACACTACCGCGGGTGCGACCGGCGGCGTAGGGGGAGCGGGTGGCGCGTTTAGCAACGTCACGTTCGCCGGCTCGGCGGTAGCCCTGAATACTGAAACTTTTGAAGCAGGGGCTGGGGGTGAGGGTTCCGGTGGCACTGGTTCCGGCGGCAATGGCGGGGTGGGCGGGGCATTATCGAAGCTCAAGGTCACGGCCATGTCGGACAACGCGACACTGCAAATTTTCTCCGGAGAAGGCGGCTTTGCATCGGGCAACGGAAACGGTGGCGCCGCAGGCAATCTGTCCAACATAGGGGTGTCTCTCCACGATACGGATTTTGTTGCAGCAATCTCGGTGATCAAAGCCGGAGGGGGAGGGTTTGGCAGCGGAACGGGTAATGGCGGGGCCGGCGGGGAGTTGTCCTCGGCCAAGATCGCGGTGTCTGGCTACCAGGGAGGGTTCACTATCCAAAGCGGAACCGGTGGAGACGCCGGAACCACCGGAGTCGGCGGCGTTGGCGGAAATCTCGACAGCACGGTTTTCACAAACAGGGCGCCAGCAGAAGATTTCTCGGTGGATTTCAAAAGCGGACCGGGTGGCAATGGGTTCGGCGCAGGGCAGAATGGCGGCAACGCCGGGACGATTTCCGAGATCAAGATGGCTGGGCCGCACACCTTTTTCGGGTTCGATTCAGGCGCGGGCGGGAACTCCGGCGCAGGGACGGCGACCGCCGGTAACGGCGGGAACATATCGGATATCTCGGGCAGCGTCGGCACCCTATATATTAGCGGCGGCGTGGGCGGCGATTCGGCAGCGGGGACCGGCGGGGCGGGCGCGACAATCAACAAAGTGTCTGTTTCGCCCGTTGGAGAGTTCGTGCGGACGATCGCAGCCGGCAACGGCGGGAGCGGCGGCAGTGCTGCGACGGAAGGCCAGGGCGGCTCGATCACCAACGTGAAGGTTGCAGGGGATATCGGTGACTTCCTTTATAGTACGCCCCCATTCGATGCCTCGAACGTCACTGGCGGCCAGGGTGGTCTGTTCGCCGGCCAGGGCGGGGGCGCTACAGCCGCCTTTAACGGCAGCATCTCCAATGTGAAGGCCGACCGGATCGCCTCGATCATTGCCGGACGCCCGTCGGGATTGACCGTTGGTGATGCCAATGATGTGATTTCGATCTCCGGCATCACGACGAAGGTGATAGGAGTCGACCTCAACCACGACGGCGTAGCCGACGATAGCACCGGCGCGGCGTGGACGGTGGGAGACGCGAATGCGCTTGTCGATGGAGTGGTTATTGTGAAATCCGGCGGATTTACCGGCACCCATCCAGCGCCGTTGATCGGCGGTTTCAAACAGGTGTAAGGAGACCACCGCTTAGCGGTTAGACTAAGACTGCGGCCGTTTTTGAAGCGGCGTTTACCCTCGCCTGGGCCACCGGCCCAGGCGGGGGAAGCGGTTTTTGCTATAAGCCCTTTGGGTCGTAATTCACGAGCCCTTTTTCAGTGCAACAGAGGCTGCCGCCGTCTATTCAGGTTCGCAATGAAGTTTATCCAATTTTTTTGCTGGGTTGCAGTCCTGGCGATTGCAGGCGGTGCGGCGCTGGGCGATGAAGTGCTGCGCATAAGCGATACCGGAGCCAGTGTCGGGGCGG
>Ga0302320_10007810_pt1 | contig 23448 bp, 24 predicted proteins | sample Bog_T0_3_FD_202130 | JGI IMG/M metagenome (GOLD analysis project Ga0302320, IMG submission 202130) | Peat permafrost microbial communities from Stordalen Mire near Abisko, Sweden - Bog_T0_3 | ecosystem: Environmental > Terrestrial > Soil > Wetlands > Peat | place: Sweden: Abisko, Stordalen Mire... | reverse complement strand
GGAGGCGAACACGCGAGCCGTGAAGGTGGTAGTCGTAGCCGCCTGAGCCGATGCCGCCGGCCCGTAGGAGCTGATCGCGGCACCGAACGCGGCGACGAGAACGGTCAACGGGACCGAGATTTTGACTTGGCGCGTGCGCATTTTTTCCAACTCACTCTCTCCTGCCCGAACCGCCTCCTGGTCGCGACGGCGAATAGTCGTGTTGCGAAAATTTAGCCGCCGCTTTACAACGTCCAGGTGAACTGAGCGCGAAGACTTGGTGTACGCAACGGCTACGGCTCGACGGTTGCCACCGCACCTCATCCTCGAGGATGAGGGAAATTTCAGACCTGGTACCGATGCGCAGACGCGGTTGACGCGAGACGATGTCCTTGAGGTCGCGAACGCGGCTGACAGACGAGGAGGTACGTGGATGATCGAAGTGCGCAACCTTACAAAGCACTTCGGCACGACCGTGGCGGTGGACGACCTGTCGTTCGACGTGAGCCCCGGGATGGTCACGGGGTTTTTGGGGCCGAACGGCGCCGGCAAGAGCACCACTATGCGCATGATCATCGGGCTCGACCGGCCGACCTCGGGAAATATAACGGTGCACGGGCGGGCCTATGTGGACCTGCCGGCACCACTGCGCGAAGTCGGGGCCCTGCTCGACGCCGGAGCGCTCCATGGCGGCCGACGTGCCTATTTCCACCTGCTCTGCCTGGCGCAAAGTAACGGCATCCCCGGCCGGCGCGTCGACGAGGTCCTCGACATGGTGGGGCTCACCGACGTGGCCCGCAAGCGCACCGGTGGGTTCTCGCTCGGCATGAGCCAGCGACTGGGCATAGCGGCGGCCTTGCTGGGCGACCCGCCGGTACTCATGTTCGACGAGCCGGTGAACGGCCTCGACCCCGAGGGGATCCGCTGGATCAGGACCCTCATGCGCGCCCTCGCCGCTCAGGGCCGCACCGTGCTCGTGTCCAGCCACTTGATGAGCGAGATGGCCCTCACCGCCGACCACCTGATCGTGATAGGGAGAGGGCGCCTCATCGCCGACTCCAGCGTGGACGACGTCATCAGGGCGAGCTCGGGGCGGGCCGTGCTCGTCCGCACTCCCGACGCCGTTGCTCTGAGGGCCCGGTTGGAAAACGCCGGCGCCTCGGTAGAAGCACGCCCCGACGGGGCCATGATGGTCCAGGGCCTGGAAGCGCCGGCCATCGGCAAGCTCGCCGCTGAAGGGGGGACGGTGCTGTACGAGTTGACCCCGCAGGAAGTATCACTGGAGGAGGCTTTCATGGAACTGACCCAGGACAGTGTGGAGTTCCACGCTGGGGCCGGTCCCACCAACCCGGTGCCGTCCGGTGTGGGGGGGAGGTAGGGCGATGGCTTCGACGATTTTGCAAGTACCGACGACCGTCATCGGTCCTCCACCGGCGGCCGGCTACCGGCCCGCCACCTTCGCGAATGCTTTCCTGTCGGAGTGGACCAAGATCAGGACGCTGCGCTCTACATTTTTCACGCTGGCGGCGACCGTGGCCTTCGTGGTGGGGCTGGGGGCCCTCATCTCCTACGAGTCGTCGGTCCATTTTGGGCCCGGTAATGGGACGTGGGACCCGACCTCTACAAGCTTGTCGGGGCTCGTGATCGGCCAGCTCACGATCGCCGTGCTCGGGGTGCTGGCCATAACCAGCGAGTACAGCACGGGCATGATCCGCACCAGTCTGGCGGCCGTGCCCCGCCGGGGCCGGTTGTTGGCCGCCAAGGCCGCCGTGTTCGGCGCCGTGGCGGTGGTGACCGGCGAGCTGGTGAGCTGGGTGGCGTTCTTCGTCGGTCAGCTCATGATCAGCGGGCACCAGCCCACGGCCTCTCTCGGCCAGCCCGACGTGGCCCGGGCTGTGGTCGGCGGCGGGCTGTACATCGCTCTCATAGGGCTTATGGCCGTTGCCGCCGGCACCATCTTGCGGTACACGGCGGCGGCCATCACCGCCGTGATCGGTGTCCTGTTCGTGCTCCCCGGGGTGCTCGAGGCCCTACCCAACTCTTGGCGGCTACCGGTGGAGAAGTACTGGCCCACAGGAGCGGGCGAACAGGTCCTGATGGTCACCAGGGACGCCAACACGTTGCCCGCCTGGCTCGGGTTCGGGGAACTGGCGCTGTTTGTGGCCGTGCTGTTGGCCCTCGGCTACTTCCTGCTCCAACGCCGGGACGCGGGAGGCAAGTGAGATAGGCACGGCTGGGGACGCCAACGGGCCGGGCCCCTCGGCGCCGGGCTGGGGTGGGGGGCTGCCGGACACCGTCCGGCTCCCCACCTCCGTGTGGCGCGCCATCAAGTGGTCCGTTGCCGCTTGCTACGCCTTGGTACTGCTGGGAAGTACCGCCCACCAGCTGCACGTCCGCGTCGCCGGCTGGGGGGCACCGGCCACGGTCACCGTCGCCCTCGAGGGGGCGGCGTTGCTGGCCCTGTTGTGGCGAGCGACGCGGCCCGAGGCCACCGTCATATTTGTGACGGGTGCACTGGTGGCCTGGGACGCCGTCAGCGGTCCCGGCACCAACCTTCAGTTCACCCTGCTCGCCCTGGCCACGTACTCGTTGGTGGTCCGCCGGCCCCCGCGCCGCGCCCTCGCCATGGTGGCGGCGGCGTGGGCCGTGGTCTCGGCCGCCGGGCTGCTAGCGGGAGGAGCGTTGGTGACCCCGGTAACCTACCTGGTGTTCCTGGTGGCCGCCGTAGCCAGTGCCTTGGTGATCGGCTCTCAGCGCGCCCTGTTGGCCGCCGCCCAGGAACGGGCCGAGCAGGCCGAGCGCGAGCGCAACTACCACGCCGCTCGGGCCGTGGCTGAAGAACGGGTGCGCATTGCCCGGGAGCTGCACGACGTGGTCGCCCACCACGTCAGCCTCCTGGTCGTGCAGGCGGGCGCCGTCCGCGAAACATTGCCAGCGGGCCACGAGAGCCGTGAGGTCCTCGACTCCATGATCGAGGGAGGCCGCCAGGCCATGACCGAGCTGCGCGCCATGTTGGGCGCCCTGCGGGAGGCGGGGCCTGACAGTGGCAGCCTGCCCCCGGGCCCTGGCGCCCCGGCCAAGGGCGCGGCGGCGGCCGCAGCCGCGCTGGCCCGCGCCGGTGCCATCGAAGGGGCGCCTCGGGCCCCACAGCCCACCCTCGAGGACGTGGGCGCCCTGGTGGAAGGGGCCGGGTTGGCCGGGTTGCCGGTGACGCTCGAGCTCAGGGGGCAGAGCACCGGCCTGCCTCCCGCCGTAGCATTGGCCGCTTACCGGGTCACCCAGGAAGCTCTGACCAATGTCGTCAAGCACGCCCCGGGGGCGCAGACCGTCGTCGCCATCGACTGCGGGAGCGAAGGGGTCGCGGTCCGGGTGTGCAACGGGCGCCCGCTGGTCCCGGTGGCCGCCGTGCCCGGTCACCAAGGCCAGGGGTTGATGGGCATGGCCGAGCGCGCCGCCCATTGCCACGGGTGGGTGAAGGCCGGGCCCGAAGGCGAAGGCTTCGCGGTGGAGGCGTGGCTGCCGGTGGCCGGGCCGTGAGCGAGGCGGCCCCTGGCCCCGTCCGTGTTTTCATCGCCGACGACCAACCCCTGATGCGCCAGGGCTTCAGGATGATCCTGTCAAGCCAACCCGGCATCGAAGTCGTGGGCGAGGCCGAAGACGGCTTGTCCGCCCTAGACGGTGTGGAACGTACACGCCCGGACGTGGTGCTCATGGACATCCGTATGCCGGGCCTGGACGGGATCGAAGCCACCAAGCAGATCCGTGAGGCACGCGTGCTCATCCTCACCACCTTTGGCCACGACGAGTACGTGGTCGAGGCGCTAATGGCCGGCGCCAGCGGTTTCCTGCTAAAAGACGCTACCCCCGAAGAACTGGTACATGCCGTGCGCGTCGTGGCCAACGGTGAAAGCTTGCTGGCCCCTGCGGTGACTACCACTTTGCTGGCCCAGGTCCTGCCGACTCTGGGCCAGGCACCCGCCGGAGAGTCCGCGAGGAGCGGAGCCAGCCGAGAGATGCTCAGCCAGCTCACCGACAGGGAGCTGGAGGTGCTCAAGCTTTTGGCCAAGGGCTGGAGCAATGCCGAAATAGCGACGGAGCTGTACATATCGGAGGCGACCGTGAAGACCCACGTCTCCCACCTTCTGAGCAAGCTCGGTCTTCGCGACCGGGTACAAGCCGTGGTGCTTGCGTTCGAAGCAGGTCTGGTCAAGCCGAAAGGGCGGTGACGCGCGTAGGGTCAACGGGGTACGGCCCGTCGTGGCGCCGAGGAGACCGGGAGGTCCCTGCTCGCCGGTCGGACTGGGGCAACATGCACGAGAAGGTTGTACGTCACTAGGGCGATGGCCAAGTGCATGACCATCAGGACGGCGACCGCCTGGCCCGACTGGCCCTGGTGGAGGATGTACAGGTCGGGGAGCCACAGGAACAGCGTGACCAGGATGGCCATGCGGAAGAACAGCCACCGTGGCGCTGAGCTCAAGCGGGCCACCACCGGCCACGCCACGCTGGCGATGATCACGCCGATCACGGTCAACTTCGCATAATCCGAAAACCGGAAATGCACGTAGCCTTTGGTGCCCGGGAAGACCCTTTCGCCTATCGCTACCAAAAGAGCGTCGGCCAGCAGGGACCCGAGAACGGACATGAGGGTGGCCAAGCTGACGCGAACAGCCGAAGGAGGTCGGTGCGGCGGCGAAAAGTCCACCCTGGCTAGGGAAATGAGTTGCTTGAGCATTGTCTAGTTACCTGCTTTCAGATCTATTGGCCGCCTGAGCCGGCCCGTACCAGGCCCGTCTGGTAGGCGTAAACGACGGCCTGGGCCCTGTCGCGCAAGGCCAATTTGGCCAGCACCCGGCCCAGATGGGTTTTCACGGTGGCCTCGGCGACGAACAATTTGGCCGAGATCTCGGTGTTGGAGAGGCCGCCCGCCACTTCGACCAGGATTTCCCGTTCGCGTTCGGTCAGCAGCGAAAGCCGGGCGTCCTCGGTCGCACCCGGTCCCTGGCGGAGATCGGGGAGGTGAGGAGCGAACCTCTCCAGAAGCCTTCGGGTCACGCTCGGGGCCACGACCGCGTCGCCGTCGGCAACGATGCGGATCGACCGGGCCAGTTCGGCCGGGGGCACGTCCTTGAGCAGGAAGCCGCTGGCGCCCAGGCGCAGGGCGTTGAAGGCGTACTCGTCCAGGTCGAAGGTGGTGAGGACCAGCACCCGGGAGCGCGGTGTCTGCTCCACGATGCGCCGGGTGGCCTCTATACCGTCCATTTTCGGCATGCGCACGTCCATGAGGACGACGTCTGGGGCGAGCGACGCGGCCAGGCGGACGGCCTCTTCTCCGTCGGCTGCTTCGCCCACTATCGACAGGTCCGGCTCCTCTTCGAGCACCATGCGGAACCCGGCCCGCAGCAGGGCCTGGTCGTCCACCAGCAGCACAGTGATGGTCATTGAGGCGGGCCCGAGCGAGCGGCACCGGCGCGCAACAGCCAGGCCGGCTCGGCGCTGGGAGTGCCGTTGCCGGCGGCGGCGCGCAGAGTTGCCCGCACCGTCCAACCGCGGCCAGAGGGCCCGGCAGTTACGGTGCCGTCATAAACGGCGGCCCGTTCGCTCATACCGTCCAGGCCGTGCCCCCCGGGCCGCGGTCCCGCATGCCGGGCACCCGTTGGGCCCGGGCCCCGGCCGTCGTCTGCGACCGAGACCACGAGCTCGTCGAGACCGTAGTCGAGGGCCACGGCCAGGGCGGTCGCGCCCACGGCATGCTTGAGCGCGTTGGTAGTCGCCTCTTGCACGATCCGGTACGCCGCCAGTTCAATGCCCGGCGGCAGCGGCCGCTGGTGGCCGGCAATGCTCAACGACGCCTCGAGCCCGGTGGCCCTTACCTGTTCGAGCAGCTCGACGACCTGGGCGACCCCGGGTTGCGGGGCCAGCGCGCCGGAGGTGGCCTCAGTGTGCAGGACGCCTAGCAAGCGGCGGGTGTCGTTGAGGGCTTGGCGGCCGATGTCCGACACGCTGCGGATCGCGGCTGTCGCCTGTTCTGGGTCCCCGCGTAGTTTGGCCGCGGCCCCATCGGCCAGGCTGATGATCACGGCCAAGCTGTGGGCGATGATGTCGTGCATTTCCCGGGCGATGCGCGTCCGCTCCGCCGCCGCCGCGATCATGGTCTGCTGGTCGCGCTCGCGCTCAAGGCGCGCCGCTCGTTCGGTCATGGCCGCGAGGCGGGCACGGCGGGACCGTAGGTTGGCACCGAGCAGCGCGGCGGCCGCGGCCAGGCCCGACAGGAACACGAGCGACCTCAGCCAACTCCCGGCCAAAGCCCACCGGAGGGAGGCCATGACGGCCCCGGCCTCGACCATGACGGCGGCGCCCAGAGCCACCACCCGGGGCCGGTGGCTGGCAACCGTGTAAAGCGACACCAGTAGTGCCAGATCGGCCACCAGCTCGATGCCCAGGGCCCACTGCACCAAAGCGACGAGCGAAATGATGAGGAGAACGGCCACGGGGTAGCGCCGGCGCCAGGCCAGGGGGACGATAAGGGCGGCCTGGAGCACCCAGGCGTCGGCCCCGACGATGGCGCGGTTGACGAGCCAGACGGCGCTGATCATCGCCACCGCGACCGCCACCGAGGTATCGGCGACCAGGGGGTGACCGTCGGCCAGTGCGGCCGCACGACGCCAAAGGTCCCAGCGAGCACTAACGGGCTCGTCCTCGGCTTCGCCGGCGTCTGTGACAGTCGCCCCCAGCCGTGACAAGCTCTCCGCCAGCGCGCTACCGAGGCCCATATCACGAAGGTAAGCCCCCCATGACCCAAAGGCGACCACCCCGAGAATGAACTTGGAACGCAACGCCTACGACCCCAGTCGTAGAGGGCTAGTCCCACCCGGTCCTGAGGCGTGGCGCTCCGGCTCGGGACCGGGTGGGCTCCGAGGCGCTGATCCCGCCGATCTTCGTGCCTTGACGGCCGAAATGCCCGGCGTCATCAGATGTGCCAATAGGACCGTTAGATACGGACGATCGTGACCGCTCGGCTACCGGCGACGGCGGCGACGTCGCCCGGGTCGCTGGTGAGGACCGTCACCCTCTGCGCCTTGCTCCCTTGGAGAACCGCTCCGAGGTGGGCGTCGGCCACGGACACGCCCGTAGCCGCCCGGATCTGAGCTGCTACGTTCGCCTCCGCCCGGCCCAGGGCCTCGTCGGCCACCCGGAGGCGGTTGGCCAGCGCCCACGCCGCGACAGTCCGGTCCCAGCCCGCTTGGGCCCGCACCGTGGTCGGTACGGCCAGAGCCACTTCGGCCGCCCGCCGCTTGCGTTGGGCTACGACCTGGACGAGGCTCAGGACCCGCTGGTGCTTGGGGTGCGCGGGGGAGCCCATCGCCTGGACGGCCTCGTTGTCGAGCACGATGAGGGACTTCACGCCACGCTCGCCAGTGCCTCCGCCCATAACAGCACATCGTCGGCGTTGGCGTCAGGGTGCCGACGGCCAACCTGCTCGGCCGCTTGGTGCAGTAGCTCCGGTGTTTGGGCCAGGGGGTTGTCGTCCAGTTCGGCGGCGGCAAGGGCCAGGTCGGCCAAGCTGGGCCGCGCCTCAGGATGCTCCGCGTAATGAGCGTCCAGGGCGGCTTGCATGACGATGGCCTCCAGGGTGGTACGTAAGGCCGCCGATGCCAGCGCCGTGGTCGACGGTGCGGCACCCAGTTGGGCGACGGCGATGCCAGCGGCGTCCCGGAGCGCTACTGGTAGGCGCATCGAAGTGTTCGTCGTCTCCTTCCCAGCGTCATCCAGCAGCCGGTTGATCTCGTCGATGGCCGTCAACTTGGTCATCTGCTGATTGTACCACTGGCCTGTGGTACAACGCTTCGCTCCTTCGACCCCGACCCATCCAACAACGCCGCCGCGCTGACCACTCGTGTGACGAGCACCGCGAACGCCTAAGCCTCCGGCTGGCCTCGGGCGAGCCGGGATGGAGAACAGCTTGAGCCCCAAGCCGCCCACGATAAGGGCTCCTTGTGCGAGAAGGAGCCCTGGCCAGGGTGCTGCGTACCTTGGCCCCGTCATCGCCGATCAGCCTGGTTACCACCAGGGCTCGCGATCGACTGGCAGGCGGGTTGTCGTCGCTCTCTAGGGCTAAGTGGTGGTCGTCGTGCTCGTCGACGTTGCCGAAGTCGTTGTCGCCGTTGACGTGCTCGTGGTCGTGGGCGCCGTCGTGGTCGTAGTGCTCGTGGTCGTAGTGCTCGTGGTCGTAGTGCTCGTGGTCGTAGTGCTCGTGGTCGTAGTGCTCGTGGTCGTAGTGCTCGTCGTGGGGAAGCTCAGCGCCCACTTGGCGTCCAGGCGCTGGGCAAACTTGGAAGCGCATATTGGGGCGGAGGACGCTCCGGGGCTCAGGCACATGGCCGCCACAAGGTAATTGGCGGCCCCGTCGACACTGCGGGCTACGGCGCTGTCAGGGTGGCGCAAGTCGGCCGCCACCTGTGCCTGGCTCAGGTGCATGAGAGGTGCGACGTTGGAGGGAGAGCCGATGACCAGGAAGTCGCCGCCAAGGTCGGTAAAGGGGACCGCTCCTGTGTACTGCGTATAAGGGGACCGGTCGTACTTCTTCACGAGCGCGTTCAGGTCCGCCGGGTATTGCGCTGACCCGTTCTGGGACGTCTCGAAGGCGTCCAGTTTGAAGTACTTGCTCACATAGCGGGACCCGGTGAAGCTCCAGCTCTTGAGGCCAGGGTAAACGTCGGTCGGGGACGACGACAGAGGGCGGCCGAGCTGGGTGAACGTGCCGAACTGGGACAGTGCAACCTGGAGGGGCCAGTTGCCAAGGGCGCAGAACGGGCACCAGCCTCCTCCGACATAGGCCACCTCGACCTTGCCTTCGGCCGTGAGGGCGGGCTGACGGGGCAGGAGGACAGGGCTTGATACCCCGCCTGGGATGCCCACGCTCTCCAGGTCAGCCACGGGTACCTGCACGTCCTGGACCGCCGTACCGGCCCCGGCCTGTACCGCCGTCGCGGCTGCTGCCGCGGGCTCGACCAGCCCGGCCCCCGGGACGGCGAGGGCCGCCAAGGCCAGGGCGACAACTGTGCCAGTGGCGGCTGCATTTGGCCAATGGGAGCGGTGGCGGGCGGTCTTGGTCGCTTGCCGGCGACCTACCTTTCCGGGCCCGGTGGTCACCTTGGAGGAGAGCACACGGTCACGTTACCGCGGGCGGCACGGGCGTGGCTCTTCTGCTACCTCGGTCCCGAGCAGGGGCGACGCTCCGTTGTCGGACTGTGTGTGTGCGCGCCATAACTTCGAACCGGACGGCGCCAGGAGAAAGTGACCCGCACCCGGTGCCGGTCAGCGGGTGGGACGACGAGGAGCACGACCTTGCAGCTAGGCGACGCTGCCGCGAGGGACCACCCATTGCACCGGTTGGCCCGTCAGCTTCGCAATGCGCTCGTAGTCGGCGTCGTAATGTAGAACGGTGAGCCCGGCAGCTTCGGCGCAGGCGGCGATCAGCAGATCTGGCAGGGGGACGGTCCGATGCTGCGCTCGGTCGGCCAGCAGCGATTGTACCTCCGACGCCCGGTCTACGGTGGTGTCGGTCACCGGTACGCGCGGCATGGCCCGCAGGACTTCGGCCAGTTCGTGGTAGGTCGCCGGACTAGGTGCGCTGTAAAGAAGCTCGAGGTCGACGATCCCGCAGGTGGCAATGCGCCCACCAAGCAGGAGCGGTTCGATAACTTCCCGTACTTGCGGACGAGTACCGCTTCGTGTGAGCGCGCTCTTGTCCGCCAGGTAAGTCGCCATATCTCTTAGCGCCAGGCGCCGGCCATCACGTCAGGGTCGTCGAGCTGGAGCCGTCCCGGCGTGAACAGCATCTCTACGAGGCGTCGACGCTGCTGGAGCTTGATCACCTCGTCTAGGGCCGCGTCCACCGTGTCGGTGAGTGTCCGGGTGCCCAGAATCTCTTTGACCGATTCCACCTTGCCGAAGTCGACCTCGAACGAAGTCTTGCGTCTTGCCGCAATAGCCACTCCAGAAGTATAGCAGGAAGCAGTCATATGAGATAGCATATCTGGAGTATTTTCCTATCAAACCCTGGCTCGAACCCCTGGCTCACTCCGAAGCGATGGTGGATGGCGCGGGAAGCGCCAACCCGTCCCGCCGCCACAGCGCGTTGCCGCCGGCATCGGGGAACTCAGCACTACGCCGGGCGGTGTGCTAGGATTATATGAAACTACATCAAATGTGCTAATCACACTATTCAAGAGAGGAAAGCGGATTTGAGGCACAGAGGGCTCCCACCGGCGCACCGGGGGACCACGGTCGAGTTGCGCACGCTGTACCCCTTCGTGGTGCCCGACGAGCTCGGCGTCGACGGCTGCTACATCGGTCGCGAAGCGTCCGGCGGGTTGTTCTGTTTCGACCCGTGGGAGTGCTACGCCAAGGGCAAGCTGACCAGTCCCAACATTGTCGTGTTCGGCCAGATAGGGCGGGGGAAATCGGCTTTCGTGAAGTCGTTCCTGTGGCGGCAGCTTTGCTTCGGCCGCCAGTGCTGGGTGCTCGACCCCAAGGGCGAGTACGGCGGCTTGGCCCGGGCGTGCGGCGTGGCTCCCTTGCGGCTAGGCCCGGGGCTCGGCCTCCGTCTCAACCCGCTCGATGTCGGGCCGCTCGATGTCGGGCCGCTCGATGTCGGGCCGCTCGATGTCGGGCCGCTGGACGGCAGGCCCACCGAAATCGTCGGGCCAGGTGCAGAGACAGGCTGGGCGCCAGCCCACCAGCGCCGGTCCGAACTACTGGGCGCATTGCTTTCCAGCTCGCTCGGGCGGTCCCTACAGCCCGAGGAGAGGGCGGCGGCCGACGTCTCTTTGAGCGCAGTGGAGCGGCGCATGGCGGTGCCTACCTTGGGTGCTGTGGCCGAGGCGCTCCTGGCCCCCGAGCCCGGCCAAGCCGCCGCGCTGGGCACCGACCTCGAAGGACTACGCCACGATGGCCGCCAGGTCGCGCTCGAGTTGCGGCGCCTGGTCGTGGGCGACCTGGCCGGCATGTTCGACGGGGAGACGTCGCCCGGCATCGACATGGCCGGCGGCATGGTGGTGCTGGACCTCTCCCGCCTGTACGCCTCTCCCGCGCTCGGTCTGCTGATGGTGTGCGCGCTGTCGTGGCTCCAGGGCGCTCCGGCCGGGGGAGAGGGCACCAAGCGCCTGGTCGTCCTGGACGAGGCCTGGGCCGTGCTCAACCACCTCGCCACCGCCCGCTGGCTGCAGGCGACGTTCAAGCTGTCCCGGTCCTTCGGAGTCGCCAACATTGCCGTTCTCCACCGCTTGTCCGACCTGAGCGCCGCCGGTTATGAGGGTTCCGAACAGCAACGCCTGGCCGAAGGGCTCCTGGCCGACGCCGAGACGCGTGTCCTGTTCGGCCAGGCGCCAGCCGAGGCCGAGCGGGCCGGCGACCTGCTCGGCCTGACCCGCACGGAGCAGGCGCTTTTGAGCCAGCTTCCCCGGGGAGTGGCGTTGTGGCGGGTAGGCCAGAGCTCTTTCCTGGTCGAGCACCAGCTCGGGCAGGAGGAGCTGGTCCTGGCGGACACCGACGCTGCTATGCGGCCCGTTGCTGTGCCTGCGTAGTTCCGGGTGAGGTACAGGTTGAGCGCGCAGTCGGGCGGCCCAGTGTCCTCAGTTGGCGGATGCGACGGCGACCGCCGCGTCCTGGCCCGCCTGCTGCAGCCCATCCAGTCCGGCGACGTCAACTGGTACCTGCTCAACATATTGGTCGTGGTCATCGCCGCCTACTTCATCGCCGCCCGGTAGGAGGAGGCGGCCCGGGGCGGTCGCCCAGTTCAGCGATCGCATTTTCTACTGCCGTGAGGATCTCACGTTGCAGCTCGGGCCAGGGCCCGGGGACGTCGAGAGCGCCGTAGTGCTTGCGAAGCTGTTCGGCAGACATATCGATCAAGTCCGCCCAGAGCATGTGCAACGGGGCCAGCAGGCGCCGGCGCACGTCTATGGTTTCAGGCTGGACACCGAGGCCGTGCACAGCCCCAGCCAGGGCGTTCTCGATCGGGCCGAGGATCCGGTCCAGGTCCGGGACCTCTTCGACGATGGCGAGGAGGCGGTCAGGACGATTCTCATGCCGAGCGGCGGCAAGTTCATCGTCGATGTGGCGCAGGAAAACGACGATCTTCGCTAGAGCCTCGACCGACGACGCCATGTCGCCCCGTTCGCCCGGATGCTCACTGGCCACGTCTCACACCCCTCGGGCCCTTTCTATCAGCGCTCGCCGATCAGGCCGAGAGCGGCGGTGGCGGCTTGGCGAGCGTCCGTGTCCGCTCGTAGGCGTCCCCGGCGTTCGACTTCAGCCATCGAGCGCAGCTCCTCGGCCCGAGTGGTGGCGGCCAGGATGGTCTCGACAGAGCGCTCCAGTTCGGCCGCCATAGCCACCTCGAACCGCTGGCGCACGGCGTCGAGGCGTTGGGTGAGGTCCCAGCGGGCCCGGCCCGCGTGCTTGTCGAACTCGGCTACCAGGTCCCGCCGGGCCCGCTGGAGGAGGCGGCGGCGCACTATGGCGGGCGGCAACAGCCGGCGCAAAAGCCGGTCCATGCTCTCGGTGGACGAGCCCACGTGCAAGAAGAGGTAGAAGTAGCGCTCGCGCTCCTCGGCCACCCGGGGCACCGCTAGTTGCGGCAGCTCCACCTGGAAGATGTCGGCAGCCGCGGCTCGCACCGCGTTGACACGCTCCTGGGTGCGGTCCCGGAACCGCTCGGCCAGCCGCCTCCACGACTCCTCAGCGTGCTCGGCTTCAGCCTGGCGGAACTGCTCGAAGCTGCCGCGCACGGCGCTCTCCACGGTCCGGCGCAACACGTCTTCCAGCTGGGAGACCGGGGTGGCGCGGGCCACCTCGACGAGCTGGCGGTCACACTTGGCAGGTTCTTGGGCGGCGAACTCGGCCAGCATCTTTTCGATCGTGGCGGCCAGGGTGGCGACGTCGCGCTGCAACAGGGTGCGTTCGTCCTCGAAGGCCTGGTGCTGGTCGGCCGCTGCCTCCCGCAACCTTGCCACCCGCTCGGCGAGCGAGGCGGCGTCGAGCTCGGCGATAGCAGCTTCTATCGCCAGCGAATCATCAAGCTCGTGGGCGAGACGGCCCAGCTCGGCGCGTGCCGTCTGGAGACGGGCTTGGACCAGGTCGAGCTCGACGAACCGGGCGAACTCCTCCGAAAAGGCGGCGAAATCCCCGCCCTCGTTTTCATCGGGGACTTGTCCGGCCAGGCGCGCCCCGAGGGCCGCTCGGGCGCTCACGCACCAGAGCCTCTCCTTATGGCCCAGCTCGGCCGCCACTGCATTTGTCACGAAGCGGGCCACCTCGTCACGCTCCGAAGCCGTCAGGTGGTCCACTCGGTTGAGGACGAAGAACGTGGGCGCTTGGCGCTCGGAGAGCGCGGCTAGGAGCTTGTGCTCTTCTTCAGAGAGAGGGGCGTCCGCTGACAGCACGAGGATGGCCCCGTCGGCCTCCAGGAAGGCGCGCGCCGCCGCCTCGTCGTGGCGGAACACCGAGCCGATGCCGGGGGTATCCACGAGCACCACGCCAGGGCGCAACAGCTCGACGGGCGCCCGCACCTCGACCCGGGCCACCTGGCGCTCGTTGGCAGGGTTACGGGACTCCGTGACGTAATCGGCCAGGTCTTCTAGCCCGATTTCCTGGGTGCTGCCGTCCAGGCGCACGACGGTGGCCCCCGGCGTCCCGTAGCCAACCTCGGTCGCGACGGCCGTGAGGGGCAGGACGCCCGTGGGCATCAGTTCGAGGCCGAGCATGGCGTTGATGAGCGTGGACTTCCCGCGCTTGAACTCGCCCAGCACCGAGACGTTGAAGCGGCGCCGGGCAAGGCGCTCTGCCAAACGCTCGGCGCGAACTCCCAGCTCCTGCCGGTTGGCCGCCACTGTCGCAAGGTCGCCCGCCGCCCTCGCTAGCTTGTCCAGGTCGTTCTCCATCGGGCACCTCCTACCATGCTGACGCACTAGGTAGGAGCCATCGTCCCTGGCTAGGGCGGTCTTGGCGAGCTCCATCGCCTTGTAGCCAGGCTACCAGGCGAGAAGTCTGCTGGGCCTGGTAGACCGGAACAGCAGAAGGAAGAGCTACGTCGGCGTCGCGGTGACTGGGAGTGGGCGGTTGCCGGGGCTGTTCGCCGGTCCGTTCGTGGCCTTGGTCGGTTAGCTTCGTCGCGGAGACGCTTGGTCGTGGCTCGTCTGCAGGTACCGTCGCCGAGCCGAGATGTCTCGCTGGCGGAGTTGCTGAGCGATACTGGCGTCGTAGTTACCGTGTCGCAGCCAGGAGTAACCGCATGGTCAACCATGACCGACGAAGCAAGTTGTTGGATTCCTACGAGAACGCCGCGGTGATCGTGTCGGGAATAGATGCTGGGGACCTCGGCCAGCCGACACCATGCCGCAAGTATGACGTGGCTGGTCTGGTCGACCACATCGTCGAAGCGGGCCACCGGGCGGCCGCTCTTGGCCGGGGCCAGGCACCCCCACCCGGAGACGGTTCCCCCCACGTGGAGCTGTCCGACGCGCCCGGTCAGCTACGCCACGCTGCCGAGGACGCGGCGCAGGCATGGGACGACGACTCCAGGTTGTCATCGAAGTTCACCATGCCGTGGGGTGAGGAGTACACGGGGGCCACCCTGGTCGACATGTACCTAGCAGAGCTGGCCGCCCACGCATGGGATCTGGCCCGGGCCACCGGACAGATCGACGAGTTGGACCCCTCCGTCGCCGTAACGGCACTAGAGGGGGCACGGGCCATGATCAAACCCGAATACCGCGACATGGTGGAACCAGGATCTCCGTTCGGAGAGGAGGTGCCACCTCCCCCGGGCGCCGACGACTGGGAACGCCTCGCCGCCTTCATGGGACGCGACCCGCGAGCACCGCTGGGCCAGTAGGGGTGAGAAGGGCGGGGCGTCCCACAGCCCTTGGGCCCCCCGAGTTGCACTAGGCCGGGAATGCGTTCCGCATATCAGCCACCCACGCCGGGTTTTGAGCAGTGGTTGATCAAGCTCGACGGCGTGAGCGCCACGGGTATGGACGGCCACGGTGAGGGCCTAGGTGAGAGCGCCCCCTATGGTCGGACCGAGTACGCCTACAGCCTCATGGCTCACGCCGCCGGCATCGAGATGACCCCCTGTCTGTTGCTCGCCGAAGGGCCACGCCGTCATTTCATGACTCGTCGGTTTGACCGCGGGCCGGCCGGCGAACGCCATCATGTGATCTCTCTCTGTGCACTGGCGCACCTCGACTTCAACATGACCGGGGCCCACAGCTATGACCAGTACCTGCAAAGCGTCAAAGCGCTCAGGCTGGGCGGCGAGGACCTGCAGCAGGCGTACCGACGAATGGTGTTCAATGTCATGGCGGTCAACCACGAAGACCACACCAAGAACTTCGCTTTCCTGCGACGCCAGGGCGGCGGGTGGGAATTGGCACCGGCCTTCGACGTCACCCACGCCTTCAGCTCGAACAGTTCCTGGGCTCGTCGCCATCTCATGGCCGTCAATGGGAAGTTCGACGGTATTGGCGTTGCAGATCTCCATGCTGTGGGCGAAAGGAACGACATCGCGGGGTACAGGAAAGTGGTCCGCGAGGTGCGTGACGCGGTTGATAAGTGGCACGACTGGGCTGTTGCCGCAGAGTTGGGCGATGACGTTATCGAGCGAGTGGAGACGGACATGCAACGGTTCCGCCCGCTCTGACAGCGGTTGGTGACCTCACACCGGTGTTGCGACGCGGCCCGCGGCGGAGCCTGCGGTAGTTTCGGGGGCGTAGATCGACCCTCGCCGTCCCCGGCCCCGCCTGAGCAAGCCTCGTCTTCGCTACACCTCCGGTCTCGCCTGGCGGTGGTGGTGGGCCGCGGCGCCGGCGCTCTTTCCCGGGCCGCTGGGCGCGGGTCGGGTTCGGTCATCGGCGGGCACGCCATCCTCGCCATCGACCCCGCCGCGCTTGGCGTGTTGGCCGGCGGCCGCCAGGTCGTGCTGGTCTCGGGCACCAATGGCAAGACGACCACTACCAAGCTCCTGGCCGCGGGCCTGGCCGCACCCGATGGCGGGCGTCGCCCGGTGGTCACCAACCTGCTGGGCGCCAACATGCCCGCGGGCCTGGCTGCTGCATTGGCCGCCGGGCCGGCCGGGGCACCCGCCGTACTGGAGGTGGACGAGGCGTGGTTGGGCCGGGTGGCGGCGCAGGTCCGGCCGTCGGTGCTCGTGTTGCTCAACCTGAGCCGCGACCAGCTCGACCGCAACAACGAGGTCCGCCACGTCGCCCAGCGTTGGCGCCAGGCGTGCCTGGAGGCCACTGGGGCTGTGGTCGTGGCCAACTCCGACGACCCCCTGGTGGCATGGGCGGCGGGCAAGGCGGCAAGAGTCATATGGGTCGGCGCCGGCCTGCGCTGGCGCAACGATGCCACCGGGTGCCCCGACTGCGGCGGGACGGTCCTTTTCAGTGAAGGCACCGATGACTGGAGCTGCCAGAAATGCGGCTTTTCCCGCCCCCAGCCCGATATCTGGTTGGCCACGGGCACCGCCGGGGCCCGGGCCGAGTTCGCCGCCGGTGAGAGCCACCCGCTGCAGCTCCGCTTGCCCGGTCGTTGCAACCAGGCCAACGCCGTCATGGCCATGGCCGGCGTCCTGGGCGCGGGAGGAACGCCAGGTCCCGCTCTCGCCGCCATGGCCGCAGTGGCAGAGGTGGCCGGCCGCTACGCCACCTTCGACCTGGTCGGGGTGAGGGCCCGGCTCCTGCTGGCCAAAAACCCGGCCGGTTGGGCGGAGGTCTTCGACATGCTGGCACCCGCCCCTACGCCGGTCGTCATCGCCATCAATGCCCGCACGGCCGACGGGCATGACCCTTCCTGGCTGTGGGACGTGCCCTTCGAGGCCCTACGGGGGCGCCCGGCCATAGCCACCGGGGAGAGGGGCCTCGACCTGGCGGTGAGGCTCCACTACGCCCAGGTCGACCACGAGCTGGTCCCGGACCTGGTCGAAGCCGTCCAGGCTGCGGGCAAGCGTGGTCGCGCGGAGGGCACCGGCACCGGCACTGGCACCGGCCACGTCCAGGTCGACGTGGTGGCCAATTACACGTCGTTCCACCAGCTGCTGGCCCGGCTGGGCCGGGCGCCGGGAACGCCGGGAGCGGCGAGGGCGGGGGAGGCGGCGAGGGCGGGGGAGGCGGCGACGCCGGGAGCGCCGACGGCCGGCCGGGGGGTCGGACTTTGAGCGTCCTGATCGCCCTCGTCTACCCGGAACTGCTGGGGACCTACGGCGACAGTGGCAACGCCACCATCCTGTCTCAGCGCCTGCGCTGGCGGGGCCATGACACCGAGCTCGTCACCGTCTCGGCCGCCGACAGCGTCCCCGCCAGCTGCGACATTTACGTGATCGGAGGAGGCGAGGACCTGCCCCAGGGCCTGGCGGCGGCCAAGTTGAACGAGAGCCGGGCCCTGCACAGGGCCGTGGACAATGGTGCCGTGGTCCTGGCCGTATGCGCTGGGTTCCAGATCATGGGCGAGAGGTTCGTGGGCCCGGACGGCCGGGCGGGCGAGGGGCTCGGGTTGCTGGACTGCGTGACGGCATCGACATCTGCCCCCCGGGCCATCGGCGAGGTGCTCGTCGAGCCCTCTCGGGAATGGCAGGGCCGTGGCCTGGGCGTGCTCACCGGCTTCGAAAACCACGGTGCGGTCACCGAGCTCGGCCCTGGCGCGCGTCCCGTGGGCGAGGTCAGGCTGGGCACCGGCAACAAGGACGGCACTGTTGAGGGCGCGGTGGCGGGCCGCATCTGGGCCACTTACCTGCACGGGCCGGTGCTGGCCCGTAACCCCCGCCTGGCCGACCTTCTCCTGTCCTGGGTGGTCGGCCCGCTCGCCCCGCTCGAGGACTCCGAGCCGGACGCCCTCCACGCCGAACGGGCGGCCCGGTCCTTCGGCGAGCGCAACCGCGACGACCACAGTGGGACTAGGCACAGTGGGAAGGCGCACAGCGGGAAAGCGCACGGTGGGAAGTGGCACGGTGGGAAGTGGCACGGTGGGAAGTGGCACGGTGGGGAAGGGCTGGCCGGATGGCTACGGCGTTCCTGACCGACCGCTACGAACTGACCATGGTGGAGGCGGCTTTGCGCAGCGGGCGGGCGTCGTGCCCCGCCACCTTCGAGCTGTTCACCCGCCGCCTCCCCGACCGCCGCCCGTGGGGCGTATTCGCCGGCCTGAGCCGCCTGACCGAGGCGATCGAGGACTTCCGTTTCGGGCCGGCGGAGCTGGACTGGCTCAGCGACAACGACGTCGTGAGCGACAGAACTCTGGACTGGCTCTCCACCTACCGCTTCGGCGGCCAGGTTGACGCTTACCGGGAAGGGGAGCTTTACGCCGCCGGGTCGCCCGTGCTCACGGTCGAGGGAACTTTCGCCGAGGCGGTCGTGCTGGAGACGATCGCCCTCAGCATCTTGAACTTCGACTCCGCCGTGGCCGCCGCCGCCAGCCTGATCTCCTGCGCCGCGGGCGACCGGCCCGTGATCGAAATGGGCAGCCGGCGGGCCGAGCCCATGGCGGCCGTGGCCGCGGCCCGGGCCGCTTACCTGGCCGGGTTCGCCAGTACCTCCAACCTGGAAGCCGGGCGGCGCTACGGCGTGCCCACGGCCGGCACCGCCTCGCACGCCTTCGTGCTCGCTTACCCGAGCGAAAAGGAGGCCTTCGCGGCGCAGGTCGCCGCCTGGGGACCGGGCACGACGCTGCTGGTCGACACCTTTGACATAGCCCAGGGGATCCGCAATGCCGTCGAAGTGGCGGGGCCGGAGCTGGGCGGTGTCCGCATCGACTCGGGGGATCTGGGCCGGGAGGCGGCCCGCGCCCGGGCCTTGCTCGACGAGCTCGGTGCCACCCGGACGAGGCTGGTCGTAACCGGGGACCTGGACGCTCACACCATCGCCGCCCTGGGCGGCGCTCCTGTAGATAGCTACGGGGTCGGGGCCAACGTGGTGACCGGGATGGGGGCGCCGACGGCTGGGTTCGTCTACAAGCTGGTCGCCATAGGCGACCCCGGCGACGCGCCCGGCACGCCTCAGCGCCCGGTGGCCAAACGCTCGGCCGGCAAGGCCTCCTTCGGTGGGCGCAAATGGGCCTGGAGGGCCCTGTTGGACGAATGCCCCCGCCGGCTCGGCCCCGGCGCCCCGTCGGCTGACGGGCCCGTTTGGGCCGACATCGTCACGACCTCCCCGCAGTCTCCCGAGGCCGGGGCGCGCCCGTTGGAGGTGAGGGCCATAGACGCCGGCGAGGTGGTGCACCGGCCGGCGCTGGCCGAGGTGCGGACTTTCCACGCCGAGGTGAGGGACGCCATCGGGCCGAATGGCCCCCTGGTGCTGGACCGGCGCTAGCGGCCGGGTTTAGGCCGCTCTTATGTTCGGTAGTCACTGAGCGCAGTACCTTGGAGTTAATGAAGCACATAGCAAGGCGCGCCCGGTACGGCGTGCCCGCAGTGGCGGTCTTGGCGGTGGGAGCGGCGGCGTTGGTGCCGACTTTGAGCGGGGCGTCCGCCCCCCCGGACGTGGCCTCCCAATCGGCGGCGCAGTTGTTGGCGGAAATAGCCGAGGCGCAACCTCCCCAACTGAGCGGCAGCCTCACCTGGACGGCGAACCTGGGCTTGTCCGACCTGTCCACGCTCGAGGGCGCCGCCGGCCAGTCCACGGGCGGGAGCGGCCCGGGGACCAGCGGGTTCGACCCGTTGACGCTGCTGTCGGGCAGCTATGAGATCGACGTGTGGCTCGACGGGGCCAAGGCCGAGCACCTGGCCCTGGACCTGCCCTCAGCCGAGGAGGTCGACCTGGTCCGCAACGGCGCCGAGGCCTGGCTCTGGGACAGTTCTACCAACACTGCGACCCACCTCGTGGGAGCGCAGGCCGCCGGGGCCGCGCCCACCGCCCCGCCTTCGGCGCCGGCCGGCCCGGCGTTGACGCCCCAGCAGCTGGCCTCCCGCTTTCTCAGCCACGTGAGCGCCAACACCTCTGTCACGACGGGCGACGCGCTGTACGTCGCCGGCCAACCCGCATACCAGTTGATCGTGGCGCCGAAGTCGGCTCCCGGTAGCACGGTCGACCACATCGAGATCGACGTCGGGGCGTCGGGCGCCCTTCTCGGCGTGCCGCTGCAAGTGGCCATCTACGCCCAGGGCCAGGTGGCCGCCGCGCTCCAGCTGGGCTTCACCGGGGCACTGCACCTGGGGACGCCTCCCGCGGCCGAGCTCAACTTCACCCCACCCCCCGGGGCGAAGGTCGTCACCCACACCTTGACGGCCAACGGTGGCGGCTGGTTCTCCGGCCAGCCGGGCGCGACCGGAGAGGTGAGCGACCTCCACAAGACGGGGACGGGGTGGGCCACGGTCGTCACCGGGTCTTCGAGCGAGCTCGTAGACCAGGCCCAACAGGGGTTGCTCTCGGAGGGTACGACGGCGGTGCAGTTCGGCGGCCGGGACGGCCGCCTGTTCAGCACCGACCTGCTCAACGTGCTCCTAATGCCCGACGGCCAGTTCTTCGCCGGCCTGGTGACCCCGGCAGTCCTGGAGGCAGCCGCCTCCTCCACCACCTCCTGAGCCGTCCCAGCACCCCGGGCGAAGTGGTCCTCCCCACCCCCGCGCTGGCCATAGAGACCCGGGGCCTGTCCAAGCTCTTTGGCGGCGTGCCGGCGGTCGACGGCATCGACCTGGCGGTACCGGTCGGCGCCACTTATGGCTTCCTCGGCCCCAACGGTTCGGGCAAGACGACGACGATCCGGGTCCTGCTCGGCCTTTTGAGCCCCACCGCCGGGAGCTGGGCACTGTTGGGCGAGGCGATGCCGGAGCGGGGCATGGCTACCCTGCCCCGGGTCGGAGCTCTGGTCGAGGGCCCTGCCTTCTACCCGTGGCTCTCCGGGCACGACAACCTCGCCCGCATCGACGCCATGGGCCCGGACGGCCAGTCCTCTACCCGGGAGGCCAGGATCGGCGAGGCTCTGGCCCGGGTCGGCCTTGGCGCCGCCGCCAAGAAGAAGTACAAGGCCTATTCGCTGGGCATGCGCCAGCGCCTGGGCCTGGCGTCGGCGCTGTTGCGGCCCCGCCAGCTGCTGGTCCTGGACGAGCCAACCAACGGGATGGACCCGCAGGGGACCCGCGAGATACGCCACCTCATCCGCCAGCTGGGCGAGGAGGGTTCGACGGTCTTCGTTTCATCGCACCTTTTGTCCGAGATCGAGCAGGTGTGCAGCCACGTCGGTGTCATGCACCGCGGCAAGTTGTTGATGCAGGGGATGCTCGAGGAGCTCCGGGCCAGCGCGGTGCCCAAGCTCCGGGTCGAGGTCGACGACCCCGCCCGGGCCGGGGAGCTGCTCGCCCGCTTGGGGATGGCCGATGTCGCCCGGGAGGGCAACCAGGTGGTGGGCTCGCTCAACGGGCTGGCGCCGGAAGACTGTTGCCGCCACCTGGTCGAGGCCGGCATCGGCGTGCGCATGCTCATCCGGGAGCAGCGTTCGCTGGAGGACGCATTCGTGGCATTGACGGGTGAAGGTTTCAATGTGGCTGGTTGAGGCGCGCACCGTTTTCGGGCGGGCCCGGGTGAGGGTACTGCTGGGGGCCCTGGCCGCCGTGCCCATCCTGCTGGCGGTGGCGGTCTACCTTTCGGGCGGACCGGGGGCGGGCAACGGTCCGGCGTTCCTGGACCGTGCATCGCACAATGGGGTGTTCACAGCGCTGGCCGGGCTGGCGGTGACCATGCCGTTTTTCATCCCGCTGTCGGTGGCCGTGGTGGCGGGCGACGCCATCGCCGGCGAAGCCAGCCTCGGGACGCTGCGCTACCTGCTGGTCCGCCCGGCCGGACGGGCACGGTTGCTCCTGGCCAAGGGCATCGTCGTCGCCCTCTTCTGCGTGGTGGCGGCGCTAGTCGTGGTGGTGGCGGGCCTGGCGATCGGCTTTGCCCTGTTCCCCCACGGGGCGGTCGTCACCCTGTCGGGCACGACGGTGCCGCTGGTGGACGGCGTGGGCCGGAGCCTGCTCGCCGCCGCCGTGGTCGGTGCGTCCATGTTCGGGCTGGCATCGGTAGGGCTGTTCATTTCGACGTTGACCGACGCGCCCATCGCCGCCATGGCCGTCACCGTCGCCGTCGTGATCGTCTCGGCCATTGTGGACGGGGTGTCGGAGGTGTCGTTCCTGCACCCGTGGATGCTGACGAACTACTGGACGGCGTTCACCGACCTGGCGCGCGCCCCGGTGAGGTGGCACGCAATTTGGAAAGACCTGGTGCTGCAGGCCGGCTATGTAGTGGTCTTCGGTTCGGCGGCCTGGGCGCGCATGACGTCGCGGGACGTGATGGCCTGACCGGTCGGAGCCTTAGGTCCGTTCCCAGAGCTTGATACCGCCGAGGATGCCGGCCGTGTTGTCGGCCAGGCTCACGTCAGGCGGCAGGTCTATCGTGACGCGCTTGGAGTTGCCCCCGCCGATGTAGCAGTGGTCGTAGAAGACGAGGGCTTTCAAGATGGCCAGGGTGTGGGCGACACGGGCGTTCCACTTCTTGTTGCCCACCTTCTCGCGCACAGCCTCGCCCAGGACCTCGTTGTAGGTGCGGGCGTCTTTGCCGAGGGGGTGCTGGGCCAGCTCCAGGTGCGGCGCCAGTTTGCCCTCCCAGAACAGCGCCGTGCCCACCCCGGTGCCCAGCGTGATCACGAGCTCGAGGCCCTGGCCCTTGACCAGGGCGGCACCCTGGACGTCGGCGTCGTTGGCGGCCCGGCACGGCTTGCCCAGGGCGGCGGCGAGGGCGGACTGAAGGTCGAAGTCCTTCCACGCCTCCACCAGGTCGGCGGACGGCTTGCCCTCGGGACCGGTGGGGGAGATGAAGTGGGGCGCCGACAGGATGCGGCCGGCGCGCATCATGCCCGGGAACCCGGCCGATATGCGCTGGAAGGTCGGCAGTCCCGTGGTCAGCCCGGCCAGGGTGGCGACGAGCTGCTCGGGCCGCAACGGGTAGGGCGTGGGTGTACGTACAGGCTCATGGAGCAGTTCGCCATGGCTGGACAGCACCGAGGCCTTGAGGCCGGTCCCCCCGATGTCGAACGAGAGGGTCCTGGGCAGCCCCGGGCGCCGGCCGGTCCGGACGGCGGTCGCCAGTGGCGAGCGGGGGCTCTCGGCCACCGGGGTGCGGGCCCGGGTGGCGCCTCGGGCCGAAGGGGTGGGCATGGCGGTCAGGATAGTCGGCCACCTAGGCCGTTGCTCCGGCAAGGGGCGGGGCAGCTCCCCAAACTTATTAGGCCATGACGTATAGGTATAGGTTGGTGCGATGTCTACGGGAGCTGAGGGAAGTTCTGGCGCGCCGCTGGCCGGCTCGTCGGTGGCCGAATCGTCGGTGGCCGGCTCGTCGCTGGCGGCAGTGGGCCCCGGTCCTGAGCCGCGTGGCCTTGCCTCTCTGAGCGCTCTGGACCGGCAACAGGCGGACGCTTTCGGCTCGCTGTACGCCGACC
>Ga0302320_10007805_pt1 | contig 23456 bp, 17 predicted proteins | sample Bog_T0_3_FD_202130 | JGI IMG/M metagenome (GOLD analysis project Ga0302320, IMG submission 202130) | Peat permafrost microbial communities from Stordalen Mire near Abisko, Sweden - Bog_T0_3 | ecosystem: Environmental > Terrestrial > Soil > Wetlands > Peat | place: Sweden: Abisko, Stordalen Mire... | reverse complement strand
TCCTCAAGCATGAGCTGACGTAGTTGGTTCACAGAGAGTTCCTCCTCTGCGAACAAAACTACCCCAGCAGCCTCAAGCGCTGGTCAGCCGCACGCGAATGCGTCCGCCGCCACAGCGGCTTCGTTCATGTCGCCAAGGGTGGACCGAATTGATCTTGGTACTGTCTTCGGTTGACGGGAAGAGGTCAACCTGTATTTCCACCGCTGGGCGTCCTTGAGATGCGCCTGGGCGAAGAACCGCTCACTCGTGTCTGGGCGGACCTTGTGGGGAGTTCGCGCCGTCCAGCTCTTCGCGTATTGCACGAGGGACAGGGTACAACAAAATTGTGAATCGAATCGAAGGGATCGACCAACGCAGTGGGTTCACTGGAAGTGGCGTTTCTGGAAGAGAACGCCACTTCCAGACTTTGAGATGGCTCGGACGAACAGGGTGAACTAAGCCAGTTGGAGCTGCTTTTGAAAGACCGCTGGTTCATCGGCGCTGGGTCCCCAGCTTGAAGGCACAGCGACGTCGAGCAGGCGGAGATAGACACTGAATTGGCCGCGGTGCTGGTACCAATGGTTGAGCATGATATCGCGAAGGAATTGGCGTCGCGGCATCACGAGGACTTGCTGGTCGCCGTCGACGATGCTCCAAGTTGCGTTCATCGCATCATCGTCGAAGGTTGGCAGCACTCTCTGTACGGTTGAAACGCTGTCTTCGAAGAGATCGAGCACCTGCTGAACACTCGTCGCTTCTGGAAACTGAAAATCCGGAGGCGACACGATGCTGGTCTGCGCGCCGCAAACCACGCCGCCAGGTACAACGGCGAGGTGGAATGCGAGCTGCCCGGCGGACAACGATTTCGAGTGCGGCTTCCAGGTCAGTTTGTCTGCTGGAAGCCGCTCCAGGAAGCGGCGCGTGATGGGCGCTTGAGTTTCAAATTCGGTGAGTAACGTGTTTGCAATCGACACGACGATCCTCCTTTGGGCACAAATGCCATGGTGGAATGAGTTTTGGTTCGAGCGGCTCAGCTACGCGAGTTTTCAGCGCGCTTGCGCACCTGCTCGTGAACGTGGTTCCATCCGCCGGTAACTCCTTTTCTGTGGTTCTCCTGAATGAGGCCGAATCCCGCGTGGCAGAACTTGATGATGGTTTCGCCAGCCTCTTCAGTGAGCCGGTACTGGAGGTTGTTTGCAACCGGATAGGACATGAAAAGCGGGCCGGTGAACTCAAGTAATACCGGCCGTCTGATGGCCTGAACATTACCCCAGAAATGGCCGTTGTCATCGCCGAGGTCACGGAACCAGCGGCCACCGGGCCACGCTTCCAGCTTGAGCGGCATCGCTGTGCCGTCCGGTGTTTCGTTGAAGGGGCCAAGCTGGTCAAGCAGTGCGGAGAAGGTGGTTTCGATAGGAGCCTTCACGTGGATCTCCTGGGTGACATTCAACGTCATGTCTTCGATGCTTACGGGAGCTTCGATCATGGGTTTCTCCTCCTTGGGGAATAATTCATTCGGATGGTTGAACGGTAGCCTCTTCGGCCCGCGACTTGATACCCCGCAACTGATGGGCCCAATAGCGTTCGAAGGTGGCGGACCACTCGTACAATGGGCGAATGCCTTCTGCATTGGTCCGATATAGCTTATGGCGTCCGTTGCGCCGAACCCGCACCAAACCGACATCGCGCAGCACGCGAAGGTGCTTGGAGACGGACGGCTGATCGAGTTCGAGAGCCACCACGATGTCGCCGACGGGAAGTTCCTTCAGCACCAGAAGCGTGAGTATCTGGCGCCGGCGCGGCTCGGCGATTGCATTGAAGACATCGGAGGTAGTCGCGGCGCGTGCCATATTGCTGCTACGTTACATGCCGTTATGGGAATATGTCAAGTGCATTTTCGAGGACGGAGGAGGTTGAATGGGGCGGACCACGACGGCCGGTCGCTCAGTTCCCGGTCGGGATGATGCCGGCGTTTTCAACCATCAGAATGACGGCGCGCTCGGGAGCTCGAGTTCGATGCACGACGGTGCGCGACACCACGAATCCCTGACCCGGATTTAACTCGATCGTTTTCTCCTTCAGATCGATCAGGAGCCTGCCCTCGACAACGTAAAAAAACTCGTCCTCTTCATCGTGCTTGTGCCAATGGTACTCACCCTCGATGATGCCCACGCGCACTACGGAACTGTTGACCTGGCAGAGCGTCTGATTGAACCATTTGTGCTCGCAGGTTTCGGCCATAGCTTTGACGTCGATGAGTTCGAGTGGGCCGTGCAGGATGTTGAGTCGGGTTTCGTAAGTATAGGGGGTAGGTTCAGGCATGGAGGCTCCTCATCAAGAGGATAGCCTGAAAGCAGGCAGCATGGAAACGAGAGCGCGAGGGAACGACGACCGCCGGGAGTCTCACAGATATCTGCCCCAGAACTCCGCTGCGACGGATTGACTCTCCTTGGATCCTCAATCTCTATTTCTTCTCCATGTGACTGCCGAAGTAATAGATCCTTTGATGGCTTCCCTTCAACTCGGCGGGGTTGAGCGTCAAATCCGCACGATCAAGCCTGCGCACATCCGCGTGGTGATTTTTCTCCTGATCATTTACCCATCTGTCGGCCGAGTCCAGACCAGAAGAATCGGTTGTCAAGCCTTCGATAAAGTAATGCGATGGAATTACGCCCTTCGGTTCGTATTTCCGCAAGATCGCATCGACCTCGGGGCGCGTCAGTACTGTGTCGACCGGAAGAATCATCACATCGACATTTTTCAGAGAACGATCGAGAGATGGATCAGGAACTGCCCGATTATCGCCCCAAATAGCGATCCGCAATCCGCCGGTCGCAACAATCTGAATCGCGTTATCGAAGCCGATCACATTGTTTGGCGGACAAGTCTCGACCCGTTCTGAATCCGGCTTGGAAGTTCGGTCGGACGCCGATTCGCATTGGTGCTTGTCTGCAAGACCTGTGATTTCAATATCGCCAAGCTTGAATCGCCCCACCAAACGTTCCAGTACAATCAACCCCTGTGGCAGTTCGACAGCATCGTGATCAAAATGAGCGTGAGTCGACAGGACGATATCAACCCGAAGAGCCGGAAACTCTTTCAGGAACCACTTTGGATATTGACCCGTGGAATCGTTCCTCCAGGGATCGGTGAGAATGGTCAACCCTTCAGGCGAGGTGATCTTGAAGGCATTGTGCCCATAGAATTCAACCTTGACATCACCAGAACGGGCTGCGTTTCCGCCCTTTTCAAGAATCTCGATCAGCGAATTGTCGTTCCACGGAAGTGAGGCACTGGCGGATGCTTGGGAGGTCTGCCCGTTCGCGCTCGTGGCCCACGCCAGCAGAATCAAGACGGCCGAGACGATTGCTTTGAAAGCGCACTTTGTAGCTCCCTGGCACATGAATGATTGTACTGCTCTTTGGATTTTCGTCTCGTTACAAGCGGCAGTGCAGCGACTTGAGAGAACACTTTGGCGGGGGGCGTATATATGAAAGCACAATCGGCCATCGACAGAGATCGTTCTCGGTTGATGCACGCAGGCCAACCTGTGTTTTCACCGTCGGCCGCCCTGGAAATACGCCGAGGCGATCTGTCGTGAAGCCAGAATTCATCCCTACCAGATCGGCGTTGCCCAGGGATGGATCGGCTTGCTCCCAGTCAGTTGGGACAAGACCTGTCGTCAGACACGGCTTGGAGCATAATGCCGTCGAGGACTCGAATGTTCTTATCCATTGGGTTTGGTCCAATTCTTTGTCCCATTGAATAGACGTCATCTGTCGAACTGAGACCGAGGGCGATTATGTCTGAACAAAAAGGACTGGATCGATGCAGGAGCGGGATCGGTCTGGTTGGTGATGTCAGACTTTGTCCAGTTTCCAAGGTTGCCCGTCTGGATGCAAGATCCGACAATCCTGCGAAATGCAAAAATCCCTCCCGGACCCTGGGGCGTTTTCGGAGAGCGATTCCGAAGCTCCAGGAAAACTTATGCACTGTGCGTAGTTTGCCCTTTTTCCGCCGATTGAAAATCGAGTAAGATGCGGCTATTGGAGATTCCCATGAGGATGAATGCTTTCAAGCTCATCGCGTTGTTCTTTCTTGCGCAGCTTTGCCTACCAGTCCCAACGCGTCAGGTGATGGCACAGGCGGAGAAGGCTGTCTATCCGGCCATGGCTTCGGTCGATGCGTATTTGATCGCCGACCTGAAAACGGAGATCGCGTTGGCGCGTAGCGCTGCTCCAGCATCCATCTCGGACGGAGCCGAGGTGATGGTGCTTGGGAGAAGGGGATTCGCGACCGCAGTGAGTGGCACGAATGGCTTTCTATGTCTGGTGGAGCGATCATGGGGCGCGGCCAGTGACGAACCGGAATTCTGGAACCCCAAAGTTCGGGCGCCCATTTGCTTTAATCCAGCGGCCGCGAAAACCTTTGCGCCGATCTTCCTGATGAAGACAAAACTTGCGCTCGAAGGAAAATCAAAAACGGAGATCGCGGCGGCAACGGCTGTGGCACTGGATAAGAAGCAACTGCCCGCACTGGAACCAGGATCGATGTGCTACATGATGTCGAAGCAGCAGTACTTGAACGACCGTGGCATGAACTGGCACCCGCATTTGATGTTTTTTGTCTCCGGCTCCGCGGCAGAGAGCTGGGGAGCCGACCAGCCAGGTTCGCCGATTATGGCAGCGAATGACCCTGAAGAGCGCGTGACAATCTTTATGGTCTGGGTTGGCAACTGGACCGATGGGTCGCCTGCTCCGGTGATGGAGCATTGACGCCGCATCGCCACTTTTCCCGCTGAGATTCGTAACCGAAAGTCGCCGAGGCAACTCGGATGCCGCACCCAGCTCACGTTTGAAAGCTCCAGTCGCAAGCAGCGTCTTTCCGGATCAAGCCATTCTTTGTGCTGATAATCCATGTAGGATGAGCCCATTGGACTGTCCTCGTCCGTCGAGAGCGAAGGGCCCATTCACCGGCTCCCGGATACGGAGGAGTCTTCGCAATATGAGTCGGGGACTCCCCCCGCTCCGTTGTGCGGTGAATTGCATCGAGCAACCTTTTGGTGCACGTCGCAAAACGGCGGCTACTGGAGCCCGTTCCAAACCATTCGGTGGAAGAGTTCGTCGATTTCGCTTCGTGGTTCCTTGCGCCTCGGTCGAGTCACCATCGCAGCAGCGACAGCAGGCTCCCGGCCAATGCACCGGCGCGAGCAGCCAATTCACCTTGCGGAATCTTCGGAAGACGCTTGGATTCTCTGATGTGATGCTCGATGCCACGCGCATAGTCGGTTTGCGCAAGATCGAAGAAATCATTGAGACGTCCCGCGTCGGCAAGGATGCGATAGAGCTTTCTTTGACTCTCGAGGTGTGCAAACATCTCCGTCACGGGAACAACTCGATCCGACACTTCTTTCTGAACGCTGAGCGCCGTGCTCATTGTCTCCAGCTCGCCCTCGACTTAGCGGCCACTGACGGCTGGAGTGCAAATCATATAGCTACATTTCCGCGCATCGCCATACTCTATCAACTCAACACGCGTGATCGGGATGATCGTTCCTATGAGTAATCATGATCCCTGCTCCGACTGGTTTTTAGTGGCAGATACAGAAAAGCCCGGCGCAAGGCCGGGATGTTTGGGTGGGTGAAAGCGAGAAGGTCCCTGAAATCTCTAATTGACGTCAAAAAATCACTTCCGAATCGCAGGTCAGTTCCACCAAAATTCAAAAATGGGCTTTTTTGATGGCCTGTTGATCATGAACCGTTACACCCGAATCCCCAACTACTCGTCTTTATAGACCAGGAAGATACTTGTGCTTTCGCCGTAAAGAGGTTTTCTATCTGCGCTGGTTGCGACTGCTGAATATGAGACCGGAGCGCAGGTTTCTTGGGATATGCGCCAGAGCCTGCCTCTCCCTTCGTCCTTTCTAGCGACGAGGTTTCCAAGGATTATCTCGAAATAGTCTATTTTATCGGGGTGGCTGTCGCGTTCAGGAGCGAGTCGCCGACGCGGTCGGCTATGATGCGTTTCGGCTTTTGTCGTGGGCGACCTTTTGGCTGGGGACGCGGTCTCCTGCGACCGTGGCTTCCGTACGGTTTTGCGATCGTTCCCACCTCTGGGCCATTTGAACTAAGTCGCTGGCGCGACGGACGCTGCGGTATTGCTCAGGCTGAGCTTTTTGGGCCGGTGTTAGGTGTGGGTCACAGGAGGTTCCCAGTGACCCATCTTCGGCAGCTGATGCTGGATGAGCTACAGCGTCGCAACTACTCCCCAAGCATTGTCCGTTGCTACATCCACGCGGTGGAGGATTTTGCCAAGTATTTCCATCGTTCGCCTGAGCGCTTCGGCCCAAGCTACATTCGCGAGTACCAGGCGCATCTATTTCGCGATGGAAAGCGGCAGACTCATCAAGCGCAGGAACTGGAGGTCGTCGCCCCATCCCTGTTCGCAATGAAGCAGGATGCGCGATCCTTGCAGTGGCTCGCCACGCCACTGCGGTTGCGGAAAGTGGTGGGATGCAGATTTTTGGTTACGCCACTCATAGTTACGCCAGCCGGCTGCGAAGTCACCTTGAAGCAGTTGGACCAAAGACCGATTCCAGGATGCGTCGACGTTGTTCGGGTCGATGGCCAGCGCCTGATCATAACTGGCCAAAGCCTCGTCCAGTTTTCCCAGAGCGTGCAGGGCGGCACCCCGGTTCGAATGGGCCTTGACGTAGCCCGGCTTGAGGGCCAGCACCCTGTCGCTACTGGCTAAGGCCTCCTCCAGATTGCCCAGAGTGCGCAGCGCGTTGCTCAGGTTGAGATGCGCTTCTGGAAGGTTCGGATTGAGGGCCAGTGCATGCCGATAACTGACTACCGCCATTTCCAGTTTGTTTTGAGCCAGCAATGCGTTGCCCAGGTTCGAATGGGCCTCGACGAGATCCGGATTGAGGGTCAGTGCCTTCCCATAACTGGCCACTGCCTGATCCAACTTGCCCCGAGCCAGAAACGCGTTACCCAGGTTGGAATGATAGTGCGGTTGCTTGTGATTCACCGCGATCGCCCGGCCAATCATTCGAATGGCCATTTCGAAGCGTCGGGACCTGTATCCGACAAAACCCAGTAAATGCAAACCCTCCGCAGAGCGAACATCGATGGCAAGAATCTGCAGGCACAACTGCTCTGCAACGGCCAACTGCCCTGCCTCACAAGCCCGCTGTGCCTGGAACAGAAGTCGTTGAATTCTTTCCGACGTCTTTGGCTGCTGGGTTTTGCCTGGCCGCTTTTCAGCGAAATTGGACTTCCGGTTCACGGGCCTAACCTCAATTGTCTGGTGCAAGGAAAATCTAAGTCGCCCTATAAAGTGCAATCACAGGGCCAAGAAACCGCAGGGCAATCGCATTTGGATCATTGAAGGGTACGGGCTTCAGCCCGTACATATGCAGCCAAAATCTGCGGGGCTTTAGCCCCTGAGGGACTGAACTCGCACAAGTCTGCCTTCTTCAACCGTATCCCTCGGGGGCTGAAGCCCATTTTTCGGCATAGCTGCAATGTACGGGCTGAAGCCCGTACCCTTCAATGATCCAAATGCGATTGCCCTGCAGGAAACCGGCCTTTTATTGGAAGGAATTAAAGAAGTGGGCTATCCAAATAAATGCTGTGGGTCAACGCAGCCTTGGGCTTGACGAGACCGTCTTGTGGAGGGAAGAAGGTGCGCCTTTGCCGGAGCATGGAGGTAGAGTGCATTCTTTGTCATCTTTTCCGGGTTTCGGGTTTGACCCAAACCTCCGAGAGGAGATGGGTGCATGGGCAGGTCGGCACGGGTCCGGAGATTTCGAAACCATGATGAGGGTGCACCCGATGCCTCGCTTTTGGGGATCGGGGATTCGAGACTGCTCGTCTATTTCTTGTCGGCACTCTGGAGTTGCTCGGCTTCTTCCTTCGTTGGCTCGATGTTATAGAGCTGAAACTCGCGAATGGATGCGGGGCCGGTGCTGGAGAGAATGTTGAGGCGTACACGGCTTGCCGTCACCACAGGAAAGAGATCAACCTTTTCGTGACCAATCGCCTGTGCGGCGGCAATGCTCTTCCACTCAGTTCCGGACCAGAACTCGATGGAGTATTTCTCGACGCGCTGGCCGTCGTTGAGCCACTCCATGGTGCGGGCGCGGTTGAAGGTGACGGGTTTTGCAAAGCGAACTTCCAGCGTCGCGTGATGCGAGCCGGGCGGCGCGGACCAGAACGTATCCGGGTTGCCATCGAGTGCCGCTGCAGACTCCGCATCTGTTGGAGAGTGAGTTAGCACGAGGTTATGCGCGGTGCGCTCGCGGAGGGCATCGCCAAACTCGCGAAGGCGCGTCACGTCGCTGTCGGGCAGCAGTCCGCGACGGTCGGGAGCGAGGCCAAGCATCAACTGTGCGCCGTGTCCCACGGTCTGGTCCCAGGTGGTGAGCAATTCGTCGAGGCTTTTGACCGAGGCCTCGTCGTTGGGATGCCAAAACCAGTGCTCGTTGCGCAACGGGGTATCGGCTTCGACAGGCCGCCAACGCAAATAGCCGTGACGGTCGATGACATTCCAATTCTCGTAAGGAACGCGTCCGCTCTCCGTGCCAACCCAGCGGGCATCGCCGTATTCGAAAAGGCCGGTATCGGCAAAGACGGTGGTGTTGGGTTGATAGGTGCGGAGGGTCTCGATGATCTTCTTGAAGTCGTAGACGTGTCCGGCGCTGCCCGCGCCATCGAGCCAGAATTCGACCAGGTCGCCGTAATTGAGAGCCAGCTCGGTCAGCTCTGCCTGGTAGTAGGTGTCATAAGCGGCGGAGTCTTTGTACTTGGGTTCGTGGCGATCCCAGGGAGAGAGATAGACGCCGAATCGCAATCCGTATTTGCGCGCCGAGCGAGCCACATCGCCGACCAGATCGCCCTTCCCGTTCTTCCATGGACTAGCCTTAACGCTGTAAGGGGTTTGATCCGTCGGCCACAGGCAGAAACCGTCGTGGTGCTTGGCGACCAGCACAACATATTTGGCGCCGGAATCGCGGATGGCCTTCATCCACTGGTCGGGGTCGAAGTTGGTGGGGTTGAAGACGGAGGGATCTGCGGTGCCGTCTCCCCATTCGCGATCCAGGAAGGTATTGGTGGAGAAATGCAGGATGACGCCGAACTCAAGGTCTTGCCAGTCGAGTTGCTGCGGGGCGGGTTTGATGTCGGGGAAGCTCTGCGCAACCAGTGGAGACCATCCGAGCGACAAGGCAACCGTAACGCCGAGACAAAGGGAACGGAAGGATGGCAAAGGATTCGAAGAGGGCTTCATCAAGGATCTCCAGGCAACCGCGGTTCCCATTCTATGTGGAGGAAGGGATGAGGAGTTCAAGAATTGGCTAGCTCTTGCGTGGAGAGTGCGCTGACGCTCCACGCAAGGAGGTGATGCTATGCGGCGTGCCCTTCGAAGTGGGCTTCGATCTCTTCCAGGGTCTTGCCCTTTGTCTCTGGCATGAAGAAAGCCACGACCAGGAAGTACACGAGGGTGAAGCTGGAGAAGAGGAAGAACATCGAAGAGTAGCCGTATTTGCTGACAAAGGGCAGGAAGATGCCCGCCAATGTGGTGGAAACCAATTGGTTGATGACCAGGGCGATGCTCATGCCATTGGAACGGATGCGGGTGGGCATCAACTCCGAGAGCGCAAGCCATACGCAGACGCCCGGGCCAATCGCATAGAAAGCCATGAACAGATAGAGTCCCAAAGCGACCAGCCAGCCATGCGACGCGCCGGGCACCTGGCCGATCAAGGCTTTTTGGATCTTGAGAGGTGCGGTTTGCGCGGCTTTCAAATCCGCAAACGGATTCTTGAAGAACGACTCAACCTTGTTGGAAGGAACGCAGCTTGCGCGCGTGATTTGAATCGGGGTAGCGGCCGCATCGTCGGAACGCACGAAGCTTGTGGCCGCCGTGAAATCGCCGTAGGAGTAAATGATGGCCAGCGAGGCGCGATTGCGGTCGATCCCTGCGCCGGCGGAGGGTTGAGCGGCAAGCAGCGCGTTGGCTTGGGTGGGATCGAAATGCAGGGTGAGTTCCTGATCGACGCCTACCATGGATTGAACCTGGGCGCGCGCGTCCACGCCGACTTTCTCCGTCCGTAGAAACAGGATGCCCACGCCGACCAGCGAGGCGATGATTCCGCCGGTGCCGAGGATAAAGAGGAATCTGCGCCCCTTGCGATCCACCAGCACCATTCCGAACATGGTCATGAGAAAGTTGACCATCGTGAACAGGACATAACCCCAATGCGCGTGCAGATCGGAGAGTCCGCTTTGCAGCAGGATTCCTGTGTTGTATCCAATAATGGAATTGATGCCGGTGGCGGTATTGAGGAAAAGGATGACGCAGGCCAGCAGGAAGGGAACCACATATTTGCGGCGCAAGAGAGAGTCGTGGAGCTTGCCTCCTGCGGTGCGAACCAACTGCTTGGACGAGGCGGTTTGCGCCGTCTCTTCCATCTCCGCCATTTCGAGGTTTGCCTGTTCCGCGGTGCGGGAGCGCAGCAGGGCAGCGAGCGCCTGTTTCTTCTTGTCCTTTTTGAAGAGCCAGCGGGGTGATTCGGTCACCAGCAAGCTACCCAGCACAAACAAGACGCCGGGCGGCAGCGAGACCCAGAAGATGCGCCGCCAGGCCTGGTCTTTGAATCCAAACAGGGTGGCGGAATCGGCGCTCAAGGCAACCGCCTGTACACGATAGCTATAGTAGATGCCAACCAGGGCGGCGGCGACGATGCCCAGGGTGAGGAGCCATTGAAAAGCCCCGGTTCCCTTGCCGCGGTCGCGCGCTGACAGACACTCGGCCAGATAGAGAGGCACCACAACGCCGATTAGCCCGCCGCTCATTCCTTGCAGAAGGCGTCCTAGAAAAAGCGGCCCGTAGCCATGCGAAAGAGCGATAACCGGAATGCTGAGGACAAAAGTAATGCCGCTGATGACCATCATGGGTTTGCGTCCCAGCCAGTCGGTAAGCGCGCCCGCAAAGAGAGTGGAAAAAACGCTCCCCAACAGCACAGCCGCCACGACGACGGAGAGCTGGGCGGCGGTGAGCCGGGAAGTCGCCTCCAGGTAAGGGAGCGCGCCACCGATGATGCCGACGTCTATGCCGTAGAGCAAGCCGCCCAAACCGGCGACCAGCAACAGGAAAAGGTTATAACGGCGGATGGCGGAAGAACTTGCAAGCTGGGGAGCGTCGTTTATTTCGGTCATCCCTTGTTTTCTCCGGTGGGTCCGAATGGATCGGACTCTTGCGGCAGGTCAGGTGGAGGGTCCGTGGCAGTTGCCGCAAGAAGATGAAAATGCGGAAAGGCGACGCAATAGCGGATTGCAGATGGCGCTTTTGATCAGTCTACAATGATTTAATTGGCCCACAATGATCGAAATACTGATTTAAATGGTCGACTCTGAAGGATGCCGACGCAAACTCTCTTCTCTGGCTATTCCGGCGAATGGCCTCTCCGCCGGCAGAGGAGGGCGTTGATGCCTTCATTGAGCACGGTGAGCACGCTTCCTTCCTTGCTCCCGGCGCTTTCCGGAGGGGGCAAGGTGCAACGTCGGCTGCTGCCCGCGCCTCGTGAAGCCCACTTTTCCGGCGAGAGCGCTTTCCCGGGAAGGATCATTCTAAGCGTTCCGGGGCATGGCGTAGAAGATGAATTTGCAGCGCTTGACCTGTGCAAGAAGCCGTAAACGGATGGGCGTCTTCTGGTGTGACTCGAGCATTTTCGCAAAGAGTGTAGACCGGAATTTCATTGGCTTCCCACCCATTCCGCAGAAAAACGCGGAATGGATGGGGCACCGAAGTCTACAGTAAAAGCAAAAATGCTCTAGAGCCAAACCAGAGTCACTGTGGCCCGGGCGAGTTTCGTGGTGGGTCGCCGCTCCCGGATGGTCGCGTGGACTTTGATGCGTTGCCTTCGGGATACACCAACTCTGGTTTCGCTGAAGCAATCTTGGATTATTTTTGTGCTCTGTTTTTCTTGCGCAACTCCGCTCAGAGCGCAGTCTCCCCCAGCACTTTGCCCCACAGCTGGGCTGCACGGGGGAGTCACTCCAGCCTTCACGGCAGGCCATTTCAAAATGGATTTGCACTCTCCCCGGTCTCAAAATCGAGACTGGGGGCACCCAATCTTCGTGCGCTGAATACGGAAAACTGGGTTTATGTTGCTGGGATCGGTGCAGGTCGATGAGGAAGTCAATAACTCTACACGATGAGCAGACGAACGCCACATGCGGTGAGGGCGGTTCTGGCCTCTTCCGAGATGCCGTCGTCGGTAATCAGAAGGTCAATCCTGGTGAGCGGGCAGATGACCGCCGGACTGATCCGGCCCATCTTGCTGGAATCGGCGACGACAACAACCTGTCTGGTCTGCCGGGTCATGGCGCGGAAGAGCGCGCCTTCATCAGGCTGGATAATGGTAGCGCCATGGACCGCATCGACACCGGTTACGCTGAGGAAGACCCGATCCATCATCACTACAGAAAGCGCCTCAATGGCCGTGGGACCAACCAGCGAGAACGCGCCTGCCCACCGCATGTTCCCGCCCGTCAGGGTGGTCTGCAACCGGTCGGTGGAACTCAGTTCCATTCCGATGTTCACGGCGTTGGTAATGATGTGCAGGTTCTTGCGATGAAGAAGCTGTCGGGCTACCAAAGTTGTGGTCGTGCCGGCGGCAATGCCGATCGTTTCGCCATCCTGGACGAGGGCGGCCGCAGCTCGGGCGATGCGCAGCTTCTCCGCGGCAAAGCGTTCGGCGCGCTTCTCAAAGGAGGCATCGAAATGAAAGGGCTCATAGACCGCTTGGCCGGCGTTGGCCAACATGGCCCCACCATGGGTACGATGCACCAGCCCCTGCTCTTCGAGGCGCGTCAGATCGCGACGAATACTTGCTGGAGACGCCTTCAGCACGGTAGTCAAGTCGTCTACGGATGTCTTGCCTTGACGCAAAAGCAATCGCAGAATCTCTTTGCCGCGCTTGTCGGTATGGAGAGACATTGAATTCCTGGAGTCCGCATAAAGTAGGCATGTCACTGCCGAAGGCCCTGAACGTCTTGTCGTTGAGGACCTCCAGCTATTTTACGGAAGCGATCCAAGTTCTCGCACCGGGAATCGCCTGCAGAGTGGTTTTGAAGTTGCGTACATCCTGTTCGCTGACCAGAAAGCGAGAGAATTCCTCTGGGGATGAGCCGCTTTTGGTGTGATGCCCGGTTTGACGCGCTGGACTGGCCACTTTGACACCCAGAGAGGTATGCACCTCGCAAACACCGGTACGCAGGACCAGATTGCGCACATTCGACTGTCGAATGCCGCCTCCGGCCATAATCTTGATTCGTCCCTGTGCGGCCTGGCATAGTTTCGCAATTTTCTCGGTGCCACGCGCTGCGCTTGGTTGGCCGCCAGAAGTCAGCACGCGGTCCACGCCGGAGGCAATCACGTCTTCTAAGGCGCGACCCAAATCGAGGGTGGCATCGAAGGCTCGATGAAAGGTCACCCCAAGCGGGCGAGCCTCTTCGACCAAGCAGCGCGTGCGCACGGTGTCTACTTTGCCTTCTTGGGTAAGCACACCGAGGACAACGCCGTTGACGCCCAGTTCCCTGGCCTCGCGGATATCCTCGCGCATCACCTCGAACTCAAGGTCGGAATAGACAAAGTCGCCCCCGCGGGGCCGAATGATCATAAACACGTCAATCGAAACCGCCTTGCGCACAGTAGCGATCAGGCCACTGCTGGGAGTGATTCCACCTTCGCTCAGGGCGCTGCACAGTTCGATGCGCTCTGCGCAGCCGCGCGCCGCGGCGATCGACGATTCAACTGAATCTACACAAATTTCAAGTTTCATGCTCACTGTGCCCAGTTCCCCAAAAAGTCAACTCCCCTCGCTGAAGTTCGTACGGTCAGACGAGGGGTTAGCGGTATAGCAATGCTCAGCACGCACCGGGCCCGAAAGAGGGATCTCGAAATCGCGGAGGCCTTGAAGCCCTGGCCGCGGCGAAGGCTAGAGCGAAACCAGAGTTCCTGTGGCCCGGTGAGTTTCGAGCAAGGTCGCCGCTCCCTGATGGTCGCGTCGACTATGATGCGTTGCCTTCGAGATACACCAACTCTGGTTTCGCTGTAGTCCATTGGCCTATAAGATTTGTGCTTTCCCTGGTCTCAAAATCGAGACCAGGGGCACCCAATCTGTATGGGCGAGATTTCGAAACCATGCGGTTCAAGAGATAAGGCTGCCCCATTGGCAGCGGCAGCCTGCGAGTTAGAAGGAGTAGCGTGCCGAGAACTGCAGACGGCGCTCTTGCGACCGAATCTGCCCCTGGGGCGCTATCTGGCCATAGCCGGAGTCGGTGATACTTGTATCCGGATTGCCATAACTGACAATGTTGAGCGCGTTGAAGGCATCGAAGCGGAAACCGACCGAATGCTGTTCGTAGATGTGGAAGTCCTTGAAGGCCGAGATGTCCACGTTGAGGTAGCCGGGTCCACGAACCGAACCGTTGCTGGAGGTGCCGAAGGCGTTCACTGCGGGAACACCGAAGGCGCATACGCCGTTGTCTACGCCGGGGGTGGTGCAGGGAGTAGCCGACGGATCCGTGCCGAACCAGTTGGCGAGGCTGCGGTTGACGACCTTCAGCTTGCGGTATTGGTTGACGCGTGAACTTCCATAGCTGTTGGAGTTGTTCGACCCGCCAGTAATAGATTCCGGAAATCCAGAGTATCCGACGCCGGCGACGGCGATCTTCCATCCCCCCACTGCCTCGTCCAGCACGCGATTGGAGTTGGGAAGGAACTCCTGACCGTGGCCAACCGGAAGAGCATAGACAACGGTTCCGGAGACGTTGTGGGTCACGTCCGAACCCGCCACGCCATAGTCCGCCTTGCTGTTGTAGTAATTCTGAAATGCGCCGCTGTAGCCGTTGACGTTGAGGGCATAGTTACCCAGGCTGTTGGTCATGGATTTGCTATAGGTGTAGTTGAGTGTGAATTCAAGGCCGTGGCTCAGACGCTGGCGGAGGATGGACTCGAGCCCATTGAAGTTCATCTTGGCGCGCGACTCGGTAATCAACAGGGAGTTGGAGCCGATGCTGGTAGTGGGGTCAACGGCGTTGATGCCCAGGTACTTGTTGTTGTAGAAAGGCGCCGAGGTCGGGTCGCCATTGACTTGGTACTGGTTCACGTTGCCGTAGTCTTCAATGTGCTGGCCCTGCTCGCCCACATAGCCAACCTGGAGCGAGGTGGTGCGGGTGAGAGCGTACTCCGCCGTCAGATTCCACTCCTGCACATAGGCTGGCTGGATGTTTTGCGGATAGACATTGAAGGTGCCTCCATACTGCGTGCTACCGCCCGTGAAGCCTTGCTCCGCGGTGCGGGCGGTGGTGACTGCTCCAGGCGCGGGGGCCACTACCTGGACATTGACGGCCTGAATAAACGGCGTGATGGAGGTAAGCCGTTGGTTGGAGGAGTTGCCTTCAAAGAAGCTGTTGGCACCGTAACCACCGCGAATTACAAAGCGGCCTGTCGCCTGGTAGGAAAACCCGAGATGCGGCATGATTTGGCGGTAGTTCGTCCGGTAGCAACCATCGTTACTGCAAACCCCCGAACCCACGGGCGCGCCGGTGGGCACGTATCCGGAATACTGGACCTGACCGGTGGCGAGATCGATATTGCCCGTCTTGTGGTTGGATTCGATCCATGGTTCGTCGATCTCATAACGGAGGCCGATGTTGAGGGTCAGGTTGTGCAGGATCTTATAGTCGTCGTTCGCGAAACTCGCCGTGCGCCACTGACGCTGCCCGACATTGACGCTGCCGAGCGTGGCCTGAGCCTGCTGAACGCGATCGAGCAGGAAGTCGGCGCCGCCATAGCCGCCGCCATTCGCCGCCGCTGGATTGGCGCTGAAGACGCCCGAATAGGTGAGGGTTCCCAGATAGCCGTAGTTGTTGGAGGTGGGATAGTTGTTCTGATAGCGAATGGCCTGCACGCCCATGCTGATGTAGTGCAGGCCATGCTGCCAGCTGAGGTTGTCGATGTAGCTGTAGGTATTGTCGATGACGCCGCCATCGAGGGCCGGAGTCCCCAAACTGCTGATACCGCCGGTGATTCCCTGGTTGGTGAAGCCGTTGAATGCCTGGTGAGGGAAGGAGACGCCGACCTTGGCGTCGCCGGATGAGCCAAAGACGCCGGTTGAATCCTGGGGAACTCCCTGATTCCAAGCTGTACGCGTAAACCCTACACGTCCGGAATTGATCAGAGAAGGCGTGAAGGTGTGAACCCAGTTACTGCCGATAATCTTGGTTGGGTAGAGATTGATTCCAGGAAAGGCGATGGGCAAAACGGCCGTCTTGCCGTCATAGGCCGTGGACATCGAATAGAAAGCCGTAATTTTGTCGGAGCTGCGGGGATCGTATTCGAGCTTGATGTCGCCCTGGTCATTCGCCTTGTAGCTGCGCGCGGGGGCCTGATAGTTGTTGGCGGCAATGCCGTCCGTGGGGGTTGCGTTCGGCGGCGGATACAGCTTCGGGTTCGCAAAGAGGAACTTGGCAACCGGATTGACGATGGGAACGCCTTGGTTATTGGTATAGGGTGCGAAGTTGTTTGCCGGATCGTAGAGCTGAATGGGATTGGGTCCGGTGAGCAGGACAGAGAAATCGCCGTTGCGCATGTTCTGCGTCATGACACTTACCGGTTTGCCTATGCCGCCCTGGTGCCATCGCGATCCCAGGTAGTCGGCAAAGAAGAACAGCTTGTTGTGCCGGATGGGGCCGCCGATGGTCCCGCCGAACTGCGATTGCGAGAAGGGATTGATGGGAATCTTCGGCACGGCCTGGTTATTGGTCCAGGAGTTGGCGTTCATGCGGTAGTCCTGCACGTAACCGTAGGCCGAACCGTGCAGCTGGTTGGTTCCGCTCTTCAACACGCTGACCACGCCACCGCCATTGACGTTGCCATAGTCCGCGGGCGAATCGGCGGTGAGGACCTTGACCTCTTCGAGCGCCTCGGGGGCAGGGCTGTACGCGATGAGATTGTTGAAGGTTTCGTTCATGTCGATACCGTCGAGGGTGTAATTGTTGGCCTGCGCGCGGTTTCCGTTGATGTTGGGCGTGTCGGTGTAGTAGGTGGTGCGCTCGATGTTCGACATGCCCGAGGTGCCGGCGGTATTCACGGAACCCGGCATATAGAGTGTCAAAGCCGAGAAGTCGAGTCCGTTCAACGGCAGGTTGACGATGGTGTTGGCGGTAAAAGTCGCGTCCAGGGTTGAGTTGTCGGTATTCAGAATGGGAGCCGCCGTAGTAACACTCACCGTGGTCGAGGTGCTTCCCAGTTGCATTTTGAAGTTGAACGTCGCGGTTTGCAGGACTTCCAGCGAAAAGGCGGGAATCTTTTGAGCGCCGAATCCGTTTACCTCGGCCATGACCTCGTATTGGCCAATGGGCAGAAAGTCAATGCGATAAGAACCCGCCGCGTTGGTGGTCGCGGTTGTTTCGACACCGGTGTCGATGTTGTGGGCCACAACCTTGCCGCCGGGAAGGACAGCGCCACTCGGATCCGTAATCTGGCCTGTGATCGAACCTGTGACGGTTTGCGCAAATGCAGTCGGAAGGCACATCAAAACAGCGAATGCGCCTCCGAAAACCAGCCTCAGAACGTTTGCCTTCATAGTATCCTCATCATTTTTCTTGGTTTGAAATCCAGGTCCTTTTCCGCGAGATAGTGTTTGACAGGCTATGCAGCGGGGCGCGAGGAATCCAGATCACCGCGCCCCAGGGTTGAATCGGGTTGGAAGCATATTAACCAAAAACAGATCGAAATATCTATAAAAATGATCAAAACAATCATAACCACCGGATTCGGATTATGGAATACTTCGTATAACTAAGATACATAATGAGTTGGCAGGATTTCTTTATTTGTTCAAATCGCTCGCCGGACTCTCCTCAGGAAAATCGTCGGCGGAGCTGTTTCGGGAATAACTGCTCCCTTTCACGCCACGAGTGGCGGGGTATCGATGACCCTGACCGCGAAATTCTGTAACTATGGTTTGTCCCTTCCCAGGTCTCAAAATCGAGACCTGGGGAACCCATCGCTCGTACGACTCGAGGCTGCGAGAGCCGACGATCTGAGTGAAGCTTGGGTTGCTCCTTGCCCTGACTCCCAACTTATCGAGCAAACATGGTCTCGTTCCCAGGTCTGCCCAGGGGGTCACACTTCGGACTGCAGAATCGACTTCGGCCGCGAGGCCTTGTCTTTGCCGAAGGTCGGGTCGGGCTGTTCGACGAGCTTGAAGACAAAGTGGCCGCCAGCGGCGACATCACCATGGCCGAACCAGGAATCCGTATGCGGCTTCTTGTTCAGTTCAACCGAGGCGATATAGATGCTTGCCGCCGAGGCACGTTGCGCTTCGAAGACCAGCGTCTTCCCACCGCCGAGTTGCAGCGTGGCGCGGTCAAAGAGCGGCGAGCCGAAGACGTAATGGGTGCTGACCGGATCGACGGGATAGAAGCCGATCGAGCTGAGGACGAACCAGGCCGACATCTGTCCGCAATCTTCATTGCCCGCCATGCCATCCGGCGCATTCGAGTACATGGTGGTGTTCAGAGAATGGATACGTTCCTGGGTTTTGGCAGGCTCGCCCGCGTATGCGTAGAGATAAGCAATGTGGTGGCTGGGCTCGTTGCCATGCGCATATTGGCCGACCGTTCCGGCAATATCCGGAGGCGCATCGGCGGGCAAGGTCGAGGGCTGATTGAAGAGCAAGTCCAGCTTGGCGACAAAGGCCGCATCGCCTCCCATCAGCTGAATGTAATTGGTCACATCATGCTGAATTCCAAAGGTGGTTTGCCAGGCATTGGATTCGGTGTAGTCGCGCCACTTTTTGGAGTGGCCCATGTCGATCGGATTGAAGGGCAGGGCCCACGAACCATCGTTCAGTTTTGGCCGCAGAAAGCCCGTGCTCTGATCCCAATAGTTGCTGTAGTTGCGCGAGCGCTTCAGTAACAAGCCGGCATTCTCGCTGTCGTCCAGTTTGCGGGCCACGTGCGCGATGGACCAGTCATCGTAGTCATATTCCAGCGTCTTGGATACGGATTCCTCTTCGAGATCGGCGGGGATGTAGCCGAGGGTTCGATACAACTTCAGACCCCGGTAATCCTCATCGAAGGCGCGCTTCCTCATTTCCGTGTAAGCAGCCGCATAATCGATTCCCTTGAAGCCCTTCATGCAGGCTTCGGCGATGACTGCGGCGGAGTGGTAACCGGTCATACATCCGGTCTCCTTGCCTTGGAGCGGCCATACGGGCATTCCCGCCGGACTCTGCTGGGCCATGTGGATCAGGCTGTTCACCATGTCCGGAACGCGATCGGCATGAATGAGCGTCATCAGGGGATGTTCGGCGCGGAATGTATCCCAGAGGGAGAAAGTTGTGTAATTGCGCTGGCCTTTGTCCAACTGATGGACCTTGCCGTCCATTCCCAGATAGCGTCCATCGACATCGTCAAACAAAGTTGGCCCGAGCATGGTGTGATAAAGAGCGGAATAGAAGACCGTTTTTTGATCGGGATTGGCCGTCTCGACCTGGATCTTGCCCAGCTCTTTTCTCCAGCTTGTCTCCGCGGCACGCTGGATGCGGGCGAAGTCCCAGTCGGCAATCTCCGCAGCTAGGTTCTTTTCCGCGCCTTCGGTAGAGACGCCAGAAAGCCCTGCCTTGACGAGGATCTGCTCGCCGGCATGGGTCTTGAAAAAAGCGACCGCCTTCAGATTCTTGCCGTGCAATTCACCGGAGGGCTTCGTGACCGGTTGGCCGTCGAGATAGAACTCCAGCCGGTCGAAGGGGCGGGAGAACTTCAACGCGATGTGCATCTGGCGGCCTTGTCCCCAAGCATTGGTCGCATGGGTGGCGACGACTCCATCCGCGCCAGACTGTTGTACGCTACATCTCTCGATATTCTGCGGAAACTTCCCGTAAGCGTGCGTCAAGTCCAAAAGGATATGGCTGGTGCCGCTGGCCGGGAAGGTGTAGCGATGAAAACCGGCGTGCTCGGTGGCCGTCAATTCGGCGTGGACGCCGGTGTCGTCGAGCAGCACGGAGTAATAGCCGGGATGCGCGTGTTCATTGGCGTGCGAAAAGGTCGATCGGAAGCCGGCGCTCGGATTCTTGCGGTCGCCCGGCTGCAGGCGCAGCTCGCCGGTTCGCGGCACGAGCAGAAAGTCCAGCAGATCTCCGCATCCGGTGCCGCTCAAATGGGTATGGCTGAAGCCCATGATTGAGCTATCCGAGAGGTGATAACCGGAACACCAGTCCCAGTCGTCGTTATAGGTGTCGGGGCTCAACTGCACCATACCGAAGGGCACGGTGGCGCCGGGGTAATTGTGCCCATGGCCGCCGGTTCCGACGGCAATGTTCACGAAGCGGAGCACGTCGCCCTCGGCTGCGGCGAGACCGGTCTCCGCTGCATTTGCTATCTGGCCGCGCCACCCCGTAGTGGCTACCAGGCCCATCGCTGAAATCCCACGCATTACATCCCGTCGCGTCCAGTTCATTGTCCCATCCTCTTTCTGTCGGATGCTGGATTCTTCTGCCCTTCGTCTCATCCGTCGATCTTGGGCTCAAACCTCGCTCTTTGCTCGATATTGCCTGGGGACTGCGCGCGCTCTTGCGTCCCCGGGTTGCACTCGATCTCGCTGCACTCGATTTCGCAGTCTGCGGCAATGCCGTGTCTTAGCTGGGGTATTTCATTCGCGCCAAAGGCTGGGTTCTCCCCGGCGAATTCTTCGCCCTATTGCTGCGAAACCGGATCGGAAGGTCCGTTCCTCGAGCCGCTGTTTTGAGCCTTCGGCGCTGAAACTTGCGCGGTACGGGGCGACAGGCGATCCTGTGTGAAAACGATTCCATGTGATTTACCCAAGCAGTATAGCAACTCCTTCGTCCTTCTATAGAATCAATGACTTCGCCACCGTAAGGCCAAGCGCAGAGACGGGCTCCATCTGCAATCGCGAACTCAGTCTACAGGTAGGAGTAGGCCAAAGTGATTGTTTCAGCCAAACTGATCACAGGATTCTGATCGCTCGCACCGCTTGACAACTCAGAAGGCCGGGGTATGCGTCGGTCTGGCTCTCTCTGAGCCGATGCCCATACGCATTCGCTCGTACGGCATGGGTATAGCGCTGGCGATCTACGCGTTGGTCTCGACCACCCTGGCGGGCCTCTTCGATGTTCTTTCTCTCCGCCGGGATCACGGTGGCCTACTTCCCAGGCGCCGCGTTCTTTTTGCCGGAGACCAAGGGCAAGAAGCTTGAAGAGATTGAGGTGCACCTTGAGGGGAGGGCGGCGGTTCAACGGGTTTGCCGAGTTGGCGGAGGGGATTTATTCAACGATGGAATATTCGATTGAACTTTTACAGTCGAGATTTGGATCTGTGGCCTCCCATCCTTGAATCAACCGGCGATTCAAGGATGGGTCACGGAAGGGATTGTTCACGCTCGAACCGAAGACGCTCGATACAGACATTCCGCAGCGGGCGGTGCCTCAGGCGGTTAGTTTGTTCCTGCTGGCAACTGCAAGACCAAAGAGGCCGAGAAGGGTCAGCGCGAGGGTTCCGGGTTCAGGGGTTGGGGACTTCGTGACATCGACTTCGAAAGTGGCAGTCCCGAGCAGGTTTTGGTCAGTGTTTCCTGGTCCTCCGAGCAAGCTGAAGACGCCGTCGTAGATCCCGGGAGCCGTTCCAATGGGAATGGTGAGGTCGAAGAGGTCGGCCGGGCCAAAGCTTGCGCCGGGCGCCAGAGGGGCGAGCGTCCAGTTATTGAAGAAGGCCGAGTCGTCCACATTCGCAAAGGTAAAGGGTGTGGAGGAAAGGTTGAAGCTGTCGCCAACCAGGTTCAGCGGCCCACCTGTGGTGTTGGTCATGGTTGCATCGAAGGTAAGAGTAGCGCCAGCCACGCCGCTTAGCGGGCTATTGTTGAAGGTGATCGCGATGGGATCAGCATAGACTGCGGCTGAGCCCATCATGATCAAGAATGCAACCTGCCAGATCGTCTTTTTCATTTTTTTCTTCTCCTAGAGGGGTCGCGCAACAAATCAGGGGAGGGTCACTTGCAGGCGGCCACCGAAAACGCCACCTGTATAAGTTCCACTGACTGCCAGCACCATCCGCGAACCTGTTGCCCCGACATTGGGGAACACCAGAACAGTTGATGCAGTGCCGTTGGCTGGGATCGAACCCAATGCCACTGGAACCGCCGGTGAAGAAGCGCCGCCGAGCGTCGCGCCGGTTATCGCCACATTCGACGCCGTCGTGCCGCCCGTATTTGCCACCGTTACTGTGACTTGGATGGAACCGCTCTGCTCGCGCGTCAATACGCTGGTTGAGACAAGGTTGGCCGGACTACCGGTGGACGGATTGACGTTGATGAGAACCGATTTGGTGGCCTGAGTGTAGTCTACCGAGTCGGTGGGGCTAAATGTCACGCTCAGTGTTTGTCCATTGCCAACCGGTAGTACCGTGCCGGCCGCGGGAGAGTAACTAAACGTTCCTGAGACATTTGCCGTCGCGTTCAGTTGGCCGGAGCCAAGTGCGCCGCCGAAGAGAATGTCGGCAGGGTTCGCCCAGGTAAGGATGGGAGTGATCGGAGTGACCGTGAGGGTGGCTGCCGTGGTCGTCGCGGTCCCCACGGTGTTGGTGAAGACCGCTCGGAACAAGTTGCCGCTCATGGAGACCGTGACTCCGCTCAAGGTCAGTGAGGTCGAGGTGGCGCCGGAGATGTTCGAGAAGGTAGCGCCGCCATTGGTCGAAGTTTGCCACTGAACGGTTGGCGCGGGACTTCCCGTGGCCGCGGCCGTGAAGGTCACGTTGGAGAGATAGGGGACGGATTGGCTGACGGGGCTCGTAGTTATAGACGGCGCGGAGTTGACGGTCAGCGTGGCTGCCGTTGTGGTTGCGCTGCCAACGGAATTGGTGAAGACAGCCCGGTACTCATTGACGTTCTGGCCAGCGGCGGCAACGAAGCTCAAGGTGGTCGATGTTGCGCCGGTTATATTGCTAAACGTTGCGCCGCCGTTGGTCGAAACCTCCCACTGCACGGTCGGCGCGGGAGTTCCCGATGCCGTGGCGGTGAAGGTCGCCGTCGAGCCTGCGTTGACGGTTACGCTGACCGGGTTGAGGGTGACCACCGGTCCGACATTGACGGTCAATGTGGCTGCAGTGGTGGTTGCGCTGCCAACAGAATTGGTGAAGACAGCCCGGTACTCGTTGCCGTTCTGGCCAGCGGCGGCGACAAAGCTCAAGGTGGTCGATGTTGCACCGGTTATGTTGCTGAACGTTGCGCCGCCGTCGGTCGAAACCTGCCACTGCACGGTCGGCGCGGGAGTGCCCGATGCCGTGGCGGTGAAGGTCGCCGTCGAGCCTGCGTTGACGTTTACGCTCACCGGATTGAGGGTGATCACCGGTCCGTCGTTGACGGTAATAGTGTATGGCGTGGTGGTT
>Ga0302320_10007804_pt1 | contig 23459 bp, 19 predicted proteins | sample Bog_T0_3_FD_202130 | JGI IMG/M metagenome (GOLD analysis project Ga0302320, IMG submission 202130) | Peat permafrost microbial communities from Stordalen Mire near Abisko, Sweden - Bog_T0_3 | ecosystem: Environmental > Terrestrial > Soil > Wetlands > Peat | place: Sweden: Abisko, Stordalen Mire... | reverse complement strand
CAGGAGTAGGTCCAGGAGTTACCTTCATAGAAGGTTTTCCCATTCCAACTGCAACTGTCCATGGCGGTAAAGGGGGTCAGCCAGCTTCCGTCCCTGTGGCGGGAACGAATGAAGCCCTTGAAGCCGCCCTCGGACATATCGGCATCCCAGAGGTTCTTCCAGTTGGCCGAGCGCTGGAGGTATTTGTTGTAATCGGCGGTCTTGCCGAGTCCCTTGGCCAGCAGCGCGACTTCAAAGTCGTTGGCAGCGTACTCCACCGAGGTCGAGGTCGGCTTGTCAAAGCCCTCGACGGAGACGTAGCCGAGCTTGAGCCAATCCTGGATGCCGCCGCGGCCTTCCTCCTCCGGATCCGTTGGTGTAGCCTCGGCATCCTGAACCTCGGCCTTATAGGCGGTTTGCCAGTCGATGCCCTTCAGATCCTTGACGTAGGCATCGGTCAGCATGAACTCGGCGTTGCTTCCGCCCTGGGTGCGGCCGTTGTAGTTGCCGCTGCGCGCGTCCGGCAGCCAGCCCTCGTTGCGGTAGAGGTCCACGAGTGCGCGGACGATATCGGTCTCGCGCTGGGGGGCGATCAGCGTAAGCAGCGGGCCTGAGGTGCGGAAGATGTCCCAGATGGCGTAGTAGTCGTCGTAGAACGGCTCATTGCTGGTCCACAGGGGATTCTCGCCGGTGCGGTCGGTGGGCTGCATCATGGTGTGGTAGAGCGCGGTATAGAAGATCTGCCGCTGCTCCGGGGTGGTGCCCTTGATGTCGACTGTGCCGAGGGCCTTGTTCCACTTGGCGACGGTGGCAGCCTGCGTGGCGGCGAAATCGAAGCCGGGAATCTCAGTGTCAAGATTCTTGCGGGCCTGCTCGACGCTGACAAAGGAGATACCGATCTTCATCAGCACCGGTTTGTGCGCGGCAAAGCTAAACCAGGCTCCGGATTTGGATTTGGGGCCGTCGCTGAGGCTGCGGTTTCCCGGTTGCAGGACGTCGTCCCGCCATGTTCCCCAGGAGGCGGCAGGCGTGTCGGTCCGGGCATAGAAGTAGACGGTGTAGGTATTGGGCTGCTTGTTCCATCCGCCGGTGACGCTGCTGGAACCCTCGACCACCGTGGGAGAAACCACGTAGACATTGGAGGCAGTGAGGAACTGGGACTCGCCGTGCTGCACGCTGGCCAGCAGCAAATGGCCCACATCGAAGAGGAGATTGGCCTGCCCGGACTGGGGATAGCTGAAGCGATACAGGGCCGAGCGGCGGGCGGCGGTGATCTCCACGCCGACGTCATAGCGGGCTAGTTTGACGCCGTAGTAGCCAACGGTGGCCTTCTCGTCGGTGCGCGGCGAAGCCGAATCCAGAGGCGTTACAGCGCCGGTGGTGGCCTGGACCAGGATGTTGCCGTACTTGGCGCCGCCTCCGGTACCGCTGACATGAGTCTGGCTGAAGCCGCGAATTGCGCCGTTGTCGTTCCAGCCGGCATTGGGGTCGTTCACCCCTTTGGCGATCATGTCGGGACCGGGCTTGATCATCCCGAAAGGCACGACCGGGCCGGGGAAGACGTTGCCGCCGCCCGAGACGCCGAGCATGGGATCGACGGAGCGGGCGTACTGGCCGTGGCTGAGGGGAGCGAGCAGGAGAATCGGCAGGAATGCCGCGGCAATGCGAACTAAATTCTTCATGAGTAACCACCAGGCAGGAACCCGAATTCATGGGCCGTACCGCCCCATGGTGAAGGATTCGCTCAAAACATATTAATCTCCCCGGCGGAAGGTCGGCAGATTGTTGTGGGGACAAGACTTGTGACCCGAATCACAGCGGGGGGTGAATGATGTCACTGCTTACGCCCTGAGCGGAGAGCAGACTCGTATTCCTATAGGTATGAGATCGGGGGCGCCATTGCAGGCGCCGGGAGTGATCCATGAGCTTTGCGACCGGTTTGAAGACCATTGTCGTGGCCACGGCTCTGAACGGCGAGTCGGAAGCGGCCCTGGAGTATGCCCGCAAGCTGGCCACACACTATGGCGCGCGCATCGTGCTGGCTCACGGGCTTGACCCGCTGGAGTATGCCGCCGTGGATGCGGTTCCCGGCCGGGTGCTGAATGATCTGAGTGTGGAGGCCCGGGCAGCGCTGGAAAAGCTGACCGGCGACCTGCTGCAGGAGGGGATTCACAGCCATTCTGAGATCCGCCAGGGGACGGTGGCGCAGACGCTGGTGGATGTGGCGCGGCAATACGACGCCGGACTGATCGTGATTGGCACCGAGGGCATGGAGGGTGCGGGACCGGTAGTGGTGGGCGCGGTTGCCGAGCAACTGGTGAGGCTGGCGCCGTGCGCGGTGCTGGCGGTGGCCGCGGATTGGAACGCCGGCGCATTCCGGCCTACTCCAGGCGGCCCGGTGCTGCTGGCCATGGAGCGCAATGAGGCTACGCCGGCCGCGGTGGCCACGGCATGTTCGCTGGCAAAGATATTTAAACGCACCCTGCTGGTGCTGCACGCGCGCGGTCCGGCGGATGCAGCGGCCACTCTGAATCCCCGCGAAGTCACTCTGGAAGAGTTTGGCATCCATCCGGGCAGTGAGTTTCCGGTACAGAGCATCGTGAAAGACGGTAGCCCGGCAGACGCGGTCATGGAAGCCATCGCGCAGTACCATCCCTGCATTCTGGTAGCCGGAGTCAAACGGGCCAGCAATACACCGGGACCGCATGGCACGGCCTTCGCCCTGCTTGCCCGTTCCCGTGTGCCGGTTCTGTGCGTGCCGCCGGAAGCGGCGCCCGCCGGCGCGGAGCATGAGGCTTGTATATCCCTCGAGACCACGTAGCAACCAGGGCGTGGATGAGTCAAAACGCCGTTGTTGAACGGAAATGGGCAGGCGAAAGGAAAAAATCTCACCTTCCCATCTCATGATCGTTTTTACCGGGTGTCCAGCATGTGGGGCGATTGACAGCTATGAAATATGGTTCGTCGCAAATCCGCAATGCCAAACGCGCAACCCAGCGACCGGCCCGCAGGGGACTTGCAGATGCTAACCGCCGCAAAACCGGATTTCAATCGGCGACAAGGGGAGAGGTAACCGTGGAACCTGAGGCAAGATCCGGGCGAATGGAGTATGCCGCACCCCATCCGCTGGCAGAGCTATTGCAGTGCCCGCCAGAGACCGGGACTCTGCTGAATCGCTCGGCCCAATGCGTCGATGTGGATGCCGGAGAAGTCGTGTTTCGCCAGGGAGAGATCTGCCGGGGCCTCTATGTTGTTGTCTCCGGGCTGTTTCTGCGCAAGGCGGAACGCATGGAGACGCGGCTGGCGCTAGGACCGGCGCGCTCTGGGGATCTGGTGGAGTTGGGGGCTGCGCTGGGGGAAGGCCTGCATACATTCACGCTGTGCGCGCAAACGCCGGGATCTTTGCTGCAGTTGCCGATCAATGCGCTCCACCAGGCATTTGAGAGCTTTCCGCCGCTGCGCATGCAACTGCTGGAGGAACTGGCCCGCGAGGTCTCCCGCGGCTATTACAGCTGCTGCCTGAACCGCACCGGGAAAACCCGGCGCCGCAACGGCACAGCCGCGGCCGAGTAGAAGAGACTGCTTCAAGTGACAATTTCCGGGTTTTCGGGTTTGGCCTGCCCGAAAAGGAAATTGACGGAATATCCCTGCCCTGCTCTGGCAAGTGCGCTATACTTCGAATTGACCACCGGAACAAGCATGGCCACATTCCATTCCCATCACCCCCCGGAAGATTGTATTAATTGTGAGCATCGCCATCTGCGAATGTTCTGCAATCTCACACCAGAAGCTTTGCGGGATTACGACGGTATCGGGATCATGATGAGCCACGCCCGGGGCGCCAAGTTGTTTACTGAAGGCGACGCAGCGCGCAACGTTTTTGTCATCTGTTTTGGCCAGGTTAAAATCTCCTCCACTTCGCGCGACGGCAAGACAATGATTCTAAAGATCGCCGGGCCCGGCGATGTGATGGGCCTGAGCGCGGTTCTGGCCAATGTCCCCCACGAAGTGACTGCGGAAGCCATCGAGCCGTGCCAGGTGAAGACCGTGCGCAAGCAGGAGTTCGTCGACTTCCTGGGACGGCACGGCATCGCCAGCATGCATGCGGCACAATCTCTCTCCGGCGAATACCTGACGGTGTTTCATGACGCCAAGCGGCTGGCTCTGTCCGGCTCAGCGGCTGGAAGACTGGCCCGCCTGCTGCTGGACTGGGGCCGGTCAAACGCGAACGGCAAGCCCGAACTGCGTTTTACCATGGCCCTGACGCACGAAGAGGTGGCCAATATGGCCGGCACCTCGCGCGAGACGGTAACGCGTCTGCTCAATCAGTTTCGCCGCGACCAGTGGATCACCATCAAGGGCACCAGCCTGACGATTGTGAAGCCTGACCAGCTAGAGCGCCTTACCGCTTAGTTCCCTTCCCCCAACATTTTCCGGTTAAGCACCCCCCGCCTGAAACATCCTCTCTTCGTATTCCCTGCCCTTTGCTCATGGCGGGCGTTTCTTGTGCTGCCTGTGAAATGAGCCGGATTACCTGCCCTTCCCTCCAGACGCCAGGGTTTCAACGATGCATCGCCAGCGGCCTTGAGTGCGACTCGGCTGGGGCAGCCTGCGGCTCGCGGAGGGTAAGCACTGGGCAGCGCGCGTGGGCCAGAACCCGGTAAACGGTGCGGTCGCGGGTCAGATTTTCAAAAGCCGAGCGCTCGGTGGCGCCGAGAACGATCATGTCGACATGGCATTCCGACGCCTCTGCCAGAATCTCGATGGTCGGATTGCCGTGAACGACCCGCGGCTCCACGGAACAGCAGCCATCGGCTCCGGTTGCCTCGATCAGGATGCGCAGTTCGCGCAGGGCGACGGTGTCCAGGTCGGTGGGCTGGCCACCGCGTTCCATTTCATCCCTGGGGGGCAACACATGAAGCAGAATCAGCCTGGCTCCCTGGCTAGCCGCGATCTGGCAGGCAAGCGCCGCGCTCGGACGAGAGGTCTCTCTGAGTGAGGTGGCATGCAGGACGACGCGTTGCTGGCCGCCGCCTGCAATGTTGGTTTCCACCGCGAGATGAGCCTCGGGACCCACGGTAATGACCGGGATGTTGACCGAGCGCAGCACTTGTTCTGCAACGGAACCGAGAAGCAACTTGCCCAGCTTGCTCCGGCTCCGGGTACCGAGAACGATGCGATCTGCCTGAAACTGGCGGACTGCGGAGGCGATCTGCTGAGCCGCAGCTCCTTCGCGTACCAGGGCATCGCAGCAAATGCCCTGCCGGCGCGCCAGTTCGCACCAGGGTTCCAGCGTCTTTTCGGCAAATTCCAGAGCGCCGTCCGGGTCGTAGTATGGCATTCCGACGGCATCCACCGACATGGCGGCGTTGGAGGCAAGAACGTGCAGCAGTATGAGGCGCGCACCCGTTTCATCCGCCTGTTCGAGAGTAAACGGCATCAGCCGGTCCAGGTCGCTCAGATCGGTGGCGACGAGGATTACGGCCGGGTGAGTCCAGCGCTCGTTGGCTAGCTCCGGCATGGCGACACCTCGTACAGGAGAGCGTGGCACCGAGCGAAACAGGTAGATGTGCCAGGGAGCACCGGCGAATGTGATTTAGCTCACCTGGTTAAGGATTCGCGCTTGCGGTGAGATTTCTCAAATGTACGTGTTTCGGCGGCTGGTTAACACATCCTGAGATTTACCCGATGAAGTATGAAGAAACTAAGACCTGAAAAGGTGATCCGGGATGGGAGTGCGGCGGATGCGGGCTCGACTCGACAAGGAATGTGTGATCAAGGCCAACAACCAGTTTTGGGAACAGATGCTGGCCATGACGCTGGAGACCATGCCGGTTGCAGAGAGGTTCTGTGTGGGCGCCGGGCACATTTTGGGGAGCGTGGACCTGAGTGGCGTGTGGAGAGGCCGCATCGAAGTCCGGCTGGGGGCAGGACTGGCCTACAGTGCTGCGGCGGCCATGCTGTTGCAACCGATAGAGACGGTGGGGGAAGCGGATACGCTGGACGCCATCAAAGAGATCGCCAATATGATCGCCGGAGTCATCAAGTCTTCCCTGCCGCGGCCTTGCGCGATGACGGTGCCGGCCTCTGCCGTGGAGGTGCAAGGGTATTGCTGTCCACCGCAGACCGAGGACACTCTATCAGTAGCCTTCCGGCACTCGGCGGGAAACCTGATGGTGCGCGTGTGGGAGCAGGAGTGCCTGGAATAGGACCGTAGCCGGGCGCGCGGATATTCCCAAGCTTCAGCCGCTCTCTTGGGCGGTTACTGACCGGGGGATTGCAGGCCCGGTTTGTCCGCAAGGACCGGGGCCGGCGTCGCAGCCTGCAACTGGTCCAGATCCGTGAGCACGATTTGCCAGCGGGCCGGGTCCTTCTGGGTCGCTATCGGCAGGGTGCGATCGGCATAGAAATCGAGAATGTTGCCGCGCAGTCCGGCCGATGTCAGATCGAATTTGTTGGCAGACAGGCTTGCCAGCAGGTTGGCGTACGTCTGGTCGGCGAGCGAGTATTCCGCTGCCTGGGTTGTTTTGCCGTCATCGAGATCGCAGTTAGGCAGGACCAGCGTGCCTTTGCCCACTTCCACCAGAAGAGCGCGGTAACGATCAACGGTCGTATTGATGCTCTTGATGTAGAGGTCCTCCGTTTGCGGCGTAGGGTTATCGAACCCCATGCCCTTGAATGGACCGATCTTGGGTATATAACGCAGAAGCGTGGATAAGATGCGTGTGCCCAGGCCCGGCTTGTTATAGGTCTTTCCCCACTCTCGCTCATAATCGGACCGGGAAAGGCGATACAGGAACTTCCGCTTGGCAAAGTTCGGCGTCTCCTGCATCAGATCCTTTTTGTGCGTCTGCAGCGCGACCTGGGTCATCTCCGGAATCAGGCGGCCAATGAAGTAGCGGTACGAGCCTACGGCCAGATCTTCGTGCGTCAGCACATCTTTCAACTGCAGCCCGTACACCACGGGAAACGTCCTCTCCAGCAAGGGCACCGAGACCTGGAATCCAATGAAATCGTGGTACTGCTGCGGCGCATAACGATTCTTCGCAACCTGCAGGGTATCGAAGCCAAACTCCGTTTTCAAATGCGCGGTTGTATCGTCGGCATAGCGGACGGACTTGCCGAATTTCGCACGCAGTTTTGGATAGTGGAGGGAGACAGCCTGGTTGACCGCGGGATGGCCGTCAATGTCCGACGTATAGTGAGACAGCGCGCCCAGCGCGAAGGCGTACTCGTCGGCATCCTGGCTTTGCTGCAACAACGCGAGTACAAAATCCCCGCTGCGCACGTAATGCACCAGGTTGCTGAATTCCTTATTGCCGAAGGGGTAGTAGCCGAGGTCCTGAATGACCGAGCCGCCGTAAGCATAGGCGTGCGCTTCCAATATCTGGTCTTTGGTCAGATCCGGATATCGTTGCAGCAGAAGGGGGCGAATTTCGGTGAGCCACGCCAAGTCCACGATCTCCTCGTGGGTCAGAACCGAGTAGGCAAACAACCTTCCACTGGCCATCAGCAAGACCAGAAACAGCGCCGCCACACGAGCCGGAAACAAACGCCAATGAATGGTTTTCATACGTACCGTACGGTTCATATACATCCTTGAAGCGTGAGGATGACAACAGTCACGAGAACAAGTCCCAACCCGCCGGAGGGATAATATCCCCAGTTTCTGCTGTGCGGCCATGTGGGAATCGTGCCGATGAGAACCAGGATCAGGAACGGAATCAAGAGCAGTCCAAACATGCTTCCCTCCGGCTGCCGGTGCAACGCGCACACTGGCCCTGTCTGTACCCGATGGATACGACGGATTGAGTCTTTCACTTTGCCGCCCGGCTATCTGAGCAATTGAATACAGTGCGCTGTTCAGCAGTTCTTGATTTGCATTGCTGCGGTTGCGGCTGCAATCATCGCTGCGAAGTTTACTGGGGGAGGATCCGAGCATGAGCAGGAACGCACTGCTACTTTTTGCCGCCGCAACTGTATGGTCCACAAGCCTGTTGGCGCAGTCCAGTTGGCCGCCGGCGCCCGGCCATATCACCGTGAATGTCTGGCCCGGCACCGCGCCTGGAGCTACTGCCAATCTGCCCGCCGAGGCGGACACCACCACGGCCAAGGACGGCCTGGTGGCCGGCAAACCTGTCGTTCGCATCGGTAACGTGTCGACACCGACCCTCACGCTCTATACGCCCAAGGGCAACAATACCGGAGTTGCCGTGGTGGTGTTTCCCGGAGGCGGCTATAGCATCCTGGCCATCGACCTGGAAGGCACGGAGGTGTGCGACTGGCTCAACACGGCAGGAATCAACTGCGTGCTGCTCAAATATCGCGTGCCCCACACCGGGCCCTATCCCAAGTCCGCGGCAGCCTTGCAGGACGCGCAGCGCGCGCTTGGCCTGGTGCGCCAGCATGCGGCAGAGTGGAAGATCGACCCCAACCGCGTCGGCGTTCTGGGCTTTTCCGCAGGCGGGCATCTGGCCGCGGCCATCAGCAACCACTTCGAGCAGCGGCTCTATGATCCCATCGATGCCGCGGACCAGTTGAGTTGCCGCCCGGACTTTGCCGTGGTCGTCTATCCCGGCTATCTGGCCCTTGCGGACCAGAACTTTGCGCCCAACCCCGACATCCATCCCCCCGCGAACACGCCGCCCACGTTCCTGGTTCAGGCCGAGGACGATCCGGTGCACGTGGAGAATGCGGTGGTGTACTTCCTGGCGCTCAAGAACGCGAAAGTTCCCTCGGAGTTGCATGTGTATGCGCAGGGCGGGCACGGCTACGGATTGCGCCGCACGGAGCGGCCGATCACTACATGGCCGCAGGCCGTGGAAACCTGGCTGCATACCATCAAGATTTTGCCGGCACAATAACGTCCTACAATCTCCTCATGCTGCTTGCCGTTCTCACCATCTCCGACCGTTGCTCCCAGGGCCTGCTGACTGACACGGCAGGCCCAGCCGTGGTTGCGCTGTTGCGGCAGCAGTGGCCGGAAGCGGAAATCCGGACCGGCATGCTGGCGGACGACGAAGACGCGATCGCCGCTGCCCTTGAAGAACTCAGCCGGCAGGGCGCGGCGCTGGTGCTGACCGTGGGCGGAACGGGACTGGGCCCGCGCGACCGCACGCCGGAGGCCACGCGGCGGGTGATGGAACGCGAGGCCCCAGGACTGGCCGAGGCCATGCGCGCAAACGGCGCGGAACGCAATCCCTTCGCATGGCTTTCGCGGGGAGTGGCAGGCCTGAGAGGAAATACGCTGCTGGTGAACCTTCCCGGCAGCCGGCGCGGCGCCGAAGAGAGCCTTACCTGTATTCTTGCCCTGCTCAAGCATGGTCTTGAGGTTGCCGGCGGCGGGCAGGCGCATCCCTGAGTTGGTTCCCTTCCCTGCGCACTCTCCGGCAGCCATCAATTCAGATCGGGGAAGGGCTTTCCAGCGGCTGCGTTTCCGGTTCATCACTTTTCTTGCGTTGCGGCGCCTTAGTTCACTCGAACCGCCAGGTCAGCCCCGTCGTAAACCCGATCGGATAGCCCGGCGTACCATGCACGCGCGCTTCAATCGGCGCAGTTGGCGTCACGCGCGAATAGAAATAATTCTGCGTCTCGTAGTAGCGTTTATTGTTGAGATTATCGACCGCCAGATTCCACTCCACTCCCCGGAACAGCTTTTTTGTGGCTTCAAAATCAACCACGTCCAATCCGCTGGCATGGGTTTCATACGCGTCTGTATAAGGCGGTGCCGGAGGGATGGAAGCGGTATCGGGGCCGTAGTCGGGATTCACGACCAGGTAGCGGCTGATGTGGCGATAGCGCAGCGAACTATACAGGCCGTGCCACTCGTTGAGAGTCAGGCCCGAGTTGCCCACCGAGTGCGGCGCGCTGTCCACATACTCGCGAGGCGAAGTTCCCAGATAAAATGCATTCGACACTTGCGTAAGACCCGCGTTCCAGCTTACGTGGTCCATCAGCAGCACCGATGTCTTCACTTCCCACCCATAGGAGCGGCTTGGCCCTTGATATCGCATCGTGCCGTTATCGGGATCGTATACATCCTCATGCTGGCGGCCGATCAGAAACATATCCGTGCTGGCCGAGAAGCGCTTCATTTGATGCGATGTGCCGATCATGTAGAAGTTGGTGGCGGCAACTTTGGGAGCCGTTGGGTCCAGGGCCATGCCGCGGGCGTCCTGGCTGGTCACTGCGCGGCCAAAGTTGAAATGGAGCGCCACCGGAAGACGATCGCTGGGTGTGTATACGATGTTCACCTTGGGCTCGGCCTCGCCCGCATAACTTAGCCCGGAGTTGGCCGGCGCCAGCCTGTCAGTCAAAGCAAAGCGAAACTCGTCGAAGCGCAATCCTGCGTCGATGTACAGGTGCTTCAAGTCCAACCCCTCCTGCGCGTACACGGCCGGATTCGTTATGTGCACATTGGCTTCGGTCCAGGGCTTACCTGGAAACGGCGAACCTGCAATGGGCAGCACCGGCGCGATGATTTGGCGATTCTTGTCGTGAAACAAGGCCACATTGATCCAGTTGTCGCCGAGATTGGCGCCTGCCGTGATCAGCGCGGTGAGCCCCCGCACCTTGCCCGCATGGACGTACTGCGAACTTGCGCCTTCCTGCAGCCGCGAATCGTGCTGCTGAATCCCATCGCCGTTCACCGGATCGCTCAGGAAGAAAGTGAAATCCGAGAACAGGTCGAAGAGCGAGCGCGTCACATAACTGTCCGCGCGCAGCGTGTCGTTCGCGCTCAGATTCTTCTTGTAGTACACGCTGCCGGTTGCATTGCGAACCTTGCCGCCGTCGCTGGGGTCCATGTACCCAAAGCGATCGAGCGCCCCGGAGTCAACCAGGTCCAGCGGAATCTGTCCCGAGGAATTGAAGTCGTTGCGTCCGCCATTGAACTTGATGCCGAGCGATTGCGTGCTGCCGATTTTGAAGGTGTAATTCCCGGAGAAGTTATCGCGCACATACTTCAGCGGATTCTTGAACGGGCCATCGGTATATGCATGTTCCCAGGAGACAAAGCTATCGGTGTTCTTCAGATGCGGGCTCCAGGCGGAAAATGTGCGGTAGCCGTTGAACGATCCTCCCTGCGCACGCAGCGTCCACTCGTCGTCAAGATGTTCCTTCAGCCGGATATGAATCACGCCGAGCGCGGAAAAGTCTCCATACTCCGCGCTGAACGGGCCGTTGATGATGTCGACGTCCTCCACTAACTCAGGACTGAGTGCCTTGAGCCAGCCCAGGTAACCCTGTCCATGGGCCTGCGTGGCCTGATTCTGCGGAATGTCGTCCACCAGCACCTTGAGGCCACCATTCAGGCCGCCATGATCCAGGTTGAATCCGAAGCGGCGAATCTCAAGCGACTTGCCTCCGCCCTCGTGCTGCCCGGCATTGATGCCGCTGCCGAGAGTTTCAAAAAGCTGGTCGTCGCGCAGAAACAGCGTGTTCTTGTACACCGAGTCGTTGCGGCGATCGATTGCCGGATCGGCGACTGTGGCTGTGATGACCAGAGTCTCCTGCGCCAGGGGAATCTCATAGTGAACCTGAAGGCGGAGGTCATGCGACGGAGAGCCGGACGAAAGTACATTATGGAATGAGCCAATATATTTGCCCGTGACGCTCAAGGTAACCGGACCGGCCGGCACGCGCATGGAGAAAGCGCCCTGTTCGCCGGTAATGACTGTGCGGCTTCCTTTCGCCCATCGGGCGGAAACCTCTGCGCCGGACACAAATTCTGACCGTTCGTTGACAACGACACCGCTCACCAATCGCTCTGTATTTTCTTGTGCGGAGGGTGAATCGATCACCGCGACCGATGTGCGGAGCGCGCCGGTTTGCGCGGCAGCCAGGACGCCGGCCAGAACAATAAATATGAATGTTACGATTTTTAATTTCGTGCTACTAGCGCCCATATTTCTACCCTGAGGATTGATCTATCCGTATATCAATGCTTATGGCTGTGCTTGCGCCCGTTTTCGTGAGAATGCTCGACGGCATGCGCCGGAACGGTCATCACAAGGCGCCCGTGCTGCACGCCTTTCAGACCGATGAGGCGGTCGGCAAACTGCTCCACCTTTGCCGACTTGCCGTGCACGATCAGCACCTCAAGGCAGGATTCGTGGTCCAGGTGGGCGTGGCTGGTGGAGACCACAAGTTCGTGGTTCGCGTGCTGCACCTCAGTGAGCTTTTCCGTGATGCCGCTGGCGTGGTGGTCATAGATGAGGGTGACAGTGCCAACCACGGTCGCGTCCGGAGCGGCGGTCTGCTCGGTAACCAGGCGGTCGCGGATCAGATCCCGGAACGCTTCCGACCGGTTGGTGTAGCCGCGGCGGCCGATAGAGCGGTCAAAGCGCTTGAGAAGATCGGAATCGAGAGCGATGCCAATTCTGCTTAGGATCCCCATGCACACTCCTTGAACAGCGATACGGATCTCCAGGGGAAGAGACAGAATAGCACGAAGATTAAATTCATGCTACCGCCGCGCGGCGGGCAAGGCTCGCCTCTGCCTGGGCAACGGGAGCAGTTTCACGAGCGATCTGCAAATTCGGCATGCAACAAGAGGACGGGGGCAACCCCGTCCTCTTCAACATCTGTAATTCCCGCGCAATTTCCGGATCAGGATTGCGGCGCGACCAGTTGATGAGCGATGGCAAAAAGGGCCAGTTCCAGCCGGGTGGAAACGCCGGTCTTGTCAAAGATGTTGGACAGGTGGCGCTTGACGGTCTCCTCGCTCAGGCTGAACTGCTTGGCGATGTCGCGGTTGCTGCAGCCTTCCACGATGCAGCCCACCACTTCCAGTTCGCGAGGCGTGAGGCCGTAGGTTTTGCGCTGCGGCACGGCGGCCTGTTGCATCAATTCGTGCAGTGCCGAGACTAGGTTGACGACGCGCTTGCCGCCGATCCAGTAGTCACCGCCAACGACGGTGCGGATGGCGGTTTGCAGATGGGCCGCCACTGAATCCTTGAGCACGATGCCGCGCGCCCCGATGTGCAGGGCCTCGATAATCTGCTGGGTGGTGATGGTGGAAGTGAGGAGGATAATTTTGACGGTGGCGGAGCCATTCATGATGGCGCGCATGGCCTCAAGGCCGGGCAGTCGCGGCATCTGCACGTCAAGCAGCAGAATATCGGGTTCGAGTTCGAGGGTCTGCGTGATGGCCTCGTCGCCATCTGAAGCCTCTCCAACCACCTCAAAGCCGTCCTTTTCGGTGAGCATGTTGCGCACACCGACGCGGACCACTGGATGATCGTCTGCCAGAACAATGCGAATAGGTCGTTCCACTTGGGTTGCCAGCCTCCGAAGCCCGGATCCTGATCAGACCTGGAATTCAGCCTCCAGCATACTCTCCAGGTTGCGGAGGGCGGCGCGCAAATCGGTGAGGAGTTTGGAACTGTTATCCAGATGGTTACCCTTGGGTTCGAGTGGCACGGCCTCAAGCAGAGCGCCCAGACGGGCGGCCTGAAGGGCTCCGGCCATGCCGCAGCCTCCCTTGATGGAGTGGCCAATGCTGCGGATCTGGGAGGCGTCGCCGGCGGCGATGGCAACTTCAAGCGCGGCCAGACGTTTGATCAAATCAGCCACGACTGCGGAGTAAATCTCCCGCACCGCGGACTCGGACATCATCTCGCGGAGCTGGGCCAGGGTTTCAGCGTTGACGACGGGCTCATCGGCGTTAGACCCCTGCGGCGAAGACCTGCCGCGACGACGCTTGGCAGCAGGGGCGAGCGCCGCTGCGGAATCGGCCGGCGCTGCATGTTTGTCAAGCAACTCTTGCAAAGCTGCGGCGCCAAACGGTTTCAGCAGGAATCCATCGGCGGTGGCGACCAACTCCTGGGGCGCATTGCTGCCGCTCATGGCCACCACCAAGGCCCGGCTGCGCGCGCGGAGTTCCGTGATCAACTGGGGGCCGTTCAGGCCCGGCATCTGCGCATCCATCAGGATCACGTCCGGTGCACATTCTCCCGTGGTCAGAATTTCCAGCGACGCCCCGCCGTCCTCTGCAGTGTGAACGGTGTAGCCGCCCATGGTGAGTACCGTCGCCAACACCTCGCGGCTGACCAGATCGTCGTCAATCAGCAGAATCGTGGGGAGGTCCCGGTGGGCGCCAAAGTCGAGCATGTATTTAGTGTGCCATCGCAGGTTGAGGTGTCTGCTGAAAATGTGGCCGCTGTGTATAGGTTTGATTCAGGCAGCACCACCCGAAGCAGCGAGTTTCACACGTGCAGCGGCTTCCCTTGTGAGTGGGACACGGCCCCATGGCCGCCTGTTGCCGTGTCTGGCAACAGGCGGCCATGGGGCCAGAAACGATTATTGAGCCACGGGCGCTGCTGGCATCCCGAGTGCGGAAAGCGAAGGCAGATCCTTGCCCGTGCGCCATTCGTGCTCTCCCACCTGGAACTGCTCGCCGCGCTGCTCCCACTTTTCAATGGCCAGGTCGTAGCGGACAGTGACGTTGCCGAGCCAGTAAGGCCGGTTTTCGCTCAGCCACACCTGACTGAACTCGTCTTTCAATGCCGAGTAGGCATCGCGCAGATCCTGGCAACGGCCATTGGTGCTGCTGATCTCGTTGATGATGTTGCTGGTTTCCTTCGCGCTGGCCTTGTCGTGCTGCTGGGCCAGGGCCTGCGTGTAAGTCGAAACGATCTCCTGGCTCATTTCAAACTTGAAGCCGATCAGGTCAAGCCGGCGCGCGCCCAGATCCATGGCTGTAAGGGCATCGCTCTCTTTCAAGCCTGGGTTTGCCAGGCGCACCTGGGCCAGCAACACCATGGCCTGCTCAGCATGGAGGCGCAGTACCTTGGCCACCGGCAGCATCCTGGCTGAAACCTCCTGTCCCCGCGTGCTCCACGGGTCCAGCCAGAAGAGCGCGTCGCTGCTCATTCCCGTCTTGGTCTGGGCAAGCACATCGTTCGCGGCCATCAGCTCAAGTTCAGCCTGGTTGATCTTGCCGCTGGCATCGCCATGGAACAGCTGCCCATAGGCATCCTGATAGGCGGCGATGGGGCTTTCGCCCGGCTGCCATGCGGCCACCGCGCCAAACAGCACACCGTACCAGTCCATGTTGAAGAGGCCCTCGCCATCGTCGTTCCAGACAGTGGTGAGAGCGCCGGTTGACCCCAGCCGCTGCCCGTCGCGGATGAAACCCTGGATGTTTCCGAAGGCGATCCTGTCCTCTGGGTAGACCTGGTTCCAGTTGGAGTCGCCCGGGGCCACCCAGGTCTCGATGCCAGCCTTGGCGAATGGCTCGATCATCTTGTCGAAGCCGCTGGAGCGGCCATATTCCCAGGGAACGGCAATCATGTCCTTGGGCAGGCCGGCAACGGCGGCCGGGTCGGCACCGCCAATATCGCCCCAGAAAAGCAGGCGGCGGTGCAGAGGCTCCAGTTCATCGTGAATCTGCTTGAGGAAGGCCACGTAGACCGGCCCATAACCTTGCGTCTGCACCTGCTCCCGGGTGCGGCCCAGACCCAGGTCCCAGGTTTCGTCGGCGCCGATGTGAATGAAGGGCGAGGGAAACTCCGCGGCGATCTGCGTGAACCAGTCCTTGATGAGAGGCAGGGTTCCGGTCTGGCCCGGAGCCAGCACATGGCCGTGCGGCGTCTCCGCCACATCCTGGTTCAGGTCGTACTTGAGCACCTGGTGCAGATGGCCGAAAGCCTCCTGCTCAGGCAGGATGGTGACGTGATACTGGCGGGCGTAAGCCACCAGTTCTGCCGCTTCGACGGGCGAGAGCGCGCTGCCGGGAAGCCCCGGCATCGGCTCATTGGGATAGAGCAGCGTGTGCTCGAAGTAGGGCGAATAGATGTTGGCCTTGTACGAGGCGAAGACGCGAACCTGGTGCTTCTGAAACTCGAGCGTGGGAAAGGGGCCGCGGGAGAGATCGTCGTCGATGCCGCGATAGCGCATGGCCGGCCAGTCGCGCACTGTGCCCGTAGGCAGTACCGGCTTGCCGCCGGGCAATGGAAGCAACTGCTTGAGGGTCTGCACGCCGTAAAAGATTCCCGAGCCGCTGGCGGCCACGATCACCGTCTGGTGCGGCTCGATGGCAAGCACATAGCCTTCGTCTTTCATCGCCACATCGAAAACAAGTCCGTGCCGGGCCAGCAAGGCTTTGGCCTCAGCAGTGCCGGTGCGCAGCAGAACCACCCGATAGGCGGCCTTCGCGGCTGCGGCCTTGGCCGGCGCATTCTGCTTCAGTGCTTCTTTCAGGTCGCGGGCGGCAAACTCATCGTCCGCGTCATGGCCCGGCACGCTGACAGTAACAGTTGCCGGCAAAGCCGAGTCCGCGCCGAAGTGCGCCTCGCGGGGCGCCGGCAGCAGGTGAACCTGGGCAAAGCCCTGGATGGGGAATGTCAACAGGAGGGCAACGGCTCCCAACACCGCTCCACGCACAATCGATGACTTGTATTTTGGACAGAGATTCAACATGCCGGCCGCTTTCAGCTCAACCATTTGAGCGTTCCATTTGAATGCGACCATTGTAGATTAGACACGCACACTGCTACCTTGTCTGGAGCGAGAATTTTTGCCCGCGCCGGCCGTTCTGCATGGAGCCCATTCCTCACTCCGGCGGAAACAGAGTGCACGAAAGGGACACACCTCCATGACGATAACCGCAAACGATTCCACGTACATGCCTGACGATGGGTCCGCAATTCGCAAGTACAGCGCCTTTCTGCTTACGGTTGCCGGTCTGGGCGGATTGCTCTACGGGATCGATGTGGGGATTATTGCCGGAGCCCTGCCCTACCTGGAGGCGACATCGCAACTGACCGCCGCGCAGCTCTCCATCATTGTGGCGGCGGTGCTTCTGGGCAGCGTGTTTTCCACCTTGTTTGCAGGTGTGCTGGCAGACTGGATGGGACGCAAGCCACTGATGGTCCTAAGCGGCCTGACCTTTGTCATCAGCATCCCCGTGATCGCGCTTTCGCACGGGTATGAGCCGCTGTTTTTTGGCCGGCTGCTGCAGGGCATCAGCGGAGGCCTCATCGGCGTAGTCGTCCCGTTGTACCTGGCCGAGTGTCTTGGAGCGTCAAACCGGGGCAAGGGAACGGCCGTTTTCCAGTGGCTGCTGACGCTGGGCATTGTTGCGGCAGCCCTGGTGGGCATCTATTACAGCTACCGCGTGGAGGCGGTGGCCAGGACCGCCAATGCGGCAACGCTGTTCGGTTTCAAAGACCAGGCATGGCGGCGCATCTTCTGGGTTTCGCTGCCACCCGGCGTGCTGTTTGTGCTGGGCAGCCTGATGGTGACGGAGTCGCCTCGATGGCTCTTCCGGCGCGGAGCGAAAGATCGCGCCCTCACAGCCCTGCTGCGTTCCCGGAATCCCAAACAAGCCGCCATCGAAATCGAAGAGATGGAGACCATCGCGCATACCGCCAAGGCAAAGCTCGGCGAGAAAATCCATGACTCTCTGCTGCAACGAAAGTATGCGATTCCCTTCCTGCTGGCCTGCGTGATCCTGGCCTGCAATACGGCCACCGGCATCAATTCTCTCAATGGGTTCAACACCAGCATCCTGTTGCAGAGCGGCCTCTCCGATCTTCATGCCCACTGGGGCTATGTACTCTTCGCATCGGTAAATTTCCTGCTCACCATGGTGGGCATGATGCTGGTCGATCGCGTGGGACGCAGGTTCCTGTTCATCCTGGGCACCAGCGGCATCATCGTTTCCATGATCGGCGTGGGCATCCTGTTTCTGCAGACGGAAAAGTTCAGCCTGGACTCCCGCGACCTGATTCAATCCATGGTCGGACCCGGCCAGGATTTGACGCTGCGCTTCGATCAGGCCAAAGCGAATACGCTGCTGGCTGCCCAGGGAGATGCAGGCAAGGCAATCGATGCCGGACGCGCCTCACTGGCCATCATTTATTCGTATGGGGACTTCACGGCGGCCACGACCTTTGTGCGTTCCGACGACCCCGCCGCGGCGTCCATTGAAATCACCCGCGCAAGCTGCGTGCCGTCGAACAAGATCGAGGCCTTTTTCAAAAATCCCTTCGCCAATCTGGAGACCGCGCAGACCGCACCGTTGAGGATCGATAAAGCCATCCTCGGCCGCGTTCCCAACGCCAGTCACGGCTGGCTGGTGGCTTGCGGACTCTACATGTTCATGGCCTTCTATGCCATCGGCCCCGGCGTCTGCGTATGGCTGGCACTGTCTGAGCTGATGCCCACCCGCATCCGCTCCAACGGAATGAGCGTTGCCCTAGTCATCAACCAACTCGTTTCCACCATACTTGCCGGCATCTTTCTGCCCTTCGTCAGCAAGCACGGCTACGCGTCGATGTTCTTCCTTTTCGCCAGCTTTACGGTGGTGTATTTCCTGGTGACGGCATTCTTCCTGCCTGAGACAAAGGGCAAAACCCTCGAAGAGATCGAAGCTCACTTTGAGGCGCAAGGAGCCAGGTAGAACACGCTACGCGCCAGGAGTTTTCTCCACAACCGCCTTCGAGAGATTTCGCGGGCGGTCCACGTCCACGCCGTGTTCGAGCGCCATGAAGTAAGAGAACAGTTGCAGTGGAACAACTTCCTGCACGGGCAGCAGGTACTCGGACGCCGGGTGCACATACACGCAATCGCTTACCAGTTCCGCGACTTCATCGTCGTCCGCGTTGGCGAGAGCAATCACCTTGGCGCCTTGCGCCTGCATATCGCGCAGCAGTTGCAGCGTCTTCTCATAGCGCGCGACCGACGCCTTCAGCGCGCGGTCTACGGTGGCCAGCACCACCAGCGGCACACGGTCGCTAACCAGCGCATTGGGCCCATGCTTCAGCTCGCCCGCCGGGTAACCCTCGGCGTGAACGTACGAGGCCTCTTTCAGCTTCAGCGCGCCCTCGCGAGCAATAGAGTAGTGAATGCCGCGGCCCAGGTAGAGAAACGTTGCTGCGGATTTGTACTTGCTCGCCAGCGCGGCCATCCGCGCGCTCCATTCGTCCAGTTGCGATTCGATTCTGGCAGGCAGCGCCTGTAACTCCGCAATGTGCGCGCTGAGCGCCGCGGCATCCATCCGCCCCAGCCGCACGCCCTCGTAGAGCGCCAGCAGGTAAAGCACGGCCAACTGGCAGGTAAAACTTTTTGTGGCAGGAATGGCCTTTTCCACGCCGGCAGCCAGCGGCATGGAGATGTCGGCTTCCAGCGCCATGGTGGACCCGGTAGCGTTGGTGATGGCCAGGGTTTCGTGCCCGCGCAGGCGCGCCTCGCCCAGGGCAGCCAGTGTGTCGGATGTTTCGCCCGATTGCGAAAGCACAAGAACGCTGGGATGGCGCAGGTCGTTCGCGCCATGGCCTCCGCGGCAGCTGTATTCGCTGGCGTATTCCACATCGACAGCCAGCCCGCACAGGTCCTCAAGCAATATTTCCGCGTAGAGTCCGCTGTGACGGCTGGAGCCGCTGGCGGCAATCAGAATTTCGCCCGCCGGATTCGGCCAGTCTGCCAACAGAGCGGCTACGCTTGGCTTGAGGCTCTTGCCGGCCAGATAAAGCGACAGCGTGCGGCCGAGCGCATCCGGCTGTTCGTAGATTTCACGCAACATCTCATGAGCAAAGTTTCGCATCGTGCCTATTCCTGCGGGCCAAATTGATTTTCAACTACGATCATAACTCCTGGCATCGATTAACTTATTGCATTGCCTCTGCCGGAATCAGCGCGCGGTGGCTCGCACTTCGCGTCGCCGCTCCATGCAGATCGTCGAATTCCTTGTTGAACGCGCAAGCCATGACTGACTGCGTTTACACAAAATCCCGGTGCGCGGGGAACCCGGGAATACTGTGGGCTTGTATAGCCGCCTGGACCACGGCGCGGGCCATGACTTCCGCGGCAATGGCGCCGATCATCCCTGCATCCGCGCGCAACTTCAACGCGCCCGTGCTCAGAGCGAAGATGGTGTCGCCGTCGCTCATCGTGTGCACGGGATTGATGCTACGTGCAAGTCCGTCGTGCGCCATCTGGGCAATCTTGGTGGTTTCAGCCTTGTCGAATTTCAGGTTGGATGCAACCACGCCAATCGTCGTATTGGTGCCGATTGGCGGCAGCACCACTCCATGTCCTTTGAGAATCTCCGCAATCGAATCGCGGAATGCGCGCCCTTCCGCCTTGCGTGCACCGGCAAGAATCTGTCCCGTATGCGGATCGCGAATGTCGCCCACAGCATTGACAGCAACCAGCGCGCCGACAACGATGTCGCTGTCCTTGAGCCGGATGCTGGCCGTGCCGATGCCGCTCTTCATCGCAAACTGCCCGCCGAAGAGTTTGCCGACCGTGGCTCCGGCTCCGGCTCCCACGTTGCCTTGCTCCACTGGACCGGAAGATGCCACTAGCGCAGCCTGATAGCCGGCCTCTGCATTTGGACGAATCTTCGGATTGCCGACACCGAGATCGAAGAGAATCGCGGCGGGAACAATCGGCACCACGCCGAGAGATCCTACCCTCTGCCCCAGGCCTCGCTCTTCAAGATAGCGAACCACGCCGGTGGCCGCATCCAATCCATAAGCGCTTCCGCCGGAGAGCAGAATGGCCTGCACCTTCTGTACCATGTTGATCGGATTCAGCAAGTCCGTCTCGCGCGTTCCCGGCGCTGAGCCCCTCACGTCCACGCCGCCCACCGCGCCGGCCTCGGCCAGAATCACCGTGCATCCAGTGGGCCGTTCCTTGAGCGTGTAATGACCGACTTTCAAGCCCTCCACATCGGTGAGGCAGCCGCCGGCAACAAGGTTCTCATGCACACCCTGCTGAAGCGGTACGCCCGATGCCCACGCAGAAGTCTGCAGGACAAAAGGCAACCCCATCAAGGTTTTGTTGAAATCGCGCCGTTCCATTCGACCTCACATGTTTCTGTTGAACTGCTTTGTGCGAACCATGCCAACTAAGTGCTATTGTACCCGCGGACTCGACGTCTGCATGTGCAACCTATCGAGCAGAGAATGGCTAACTGGCCAGGGCTATCAATGGTAGTATCGAGGAATTCCTGGGAGAAATCAGCAACGATCCACCTGCCCGGAACCTGCAAGGTTGGATCTGCCTCTGCCAACGCAATGGTCATGATCGCTATCGAACCGCTGGGCACGGAGTCTTTCACACACCATGAATATTTATCTCGCGGCACTCCTTGTCTATGCCGTATTTCTGATGGTGCTTGGCGTGTTTCTCGGCAGGCGCGTCAGCACCTCGGCGGATTTTCTGGTGGCAGGCCGTGGCATGGGCGCGGGAACGCTCTTTGCAACCTTTCTTGCTGCTAACATCGGCGCCGGTTCCACGGTGGGCGCAACCGGGCTGGGTTATCGCTTTGGACTATCCGCCTGGTGGTGGGTTGGCTCGGCCAGCATAGGCACGCTGCTGCTTTCGCAATTTCTCGGGCCGCGCATCTGGGAAATCGCCAAGCGGCATCGGCTGGCAACACTCGGCGATTATCTGGAGTACCGCTACAACAAAGCGGTAAAAGCCACTGTTGCCGTTCTGTTCTGGTTTGGCGCGCTCGCAATTCTTGCCGCGCAATTGATTGCCATCTCATGGATACTCAATGCGATCGTAGGGCTGCCCAAATGGGAGGGCTGCTGCATCGGCGGCATGGTTGCCATCATCTATTGCACGGCCGGCGGACTGATGGGCTCCGCCATAGTCAACCGGTTTGAACTGGCCATCACCATGTCAGGCCTGCTGCTTGCCGTCCCCTTTTCCATCCACGCATTAGGCGGCTGGAATCATATCCATCTGCTCATCGGCCAGCAGAGCGGCAATGCTGACGCGGTTCAGAAACAATTCAGTTTTTTGGGAGCAGGCGGCAGGCAGATCTTTGCATGGATCGCCATCCTTGTGCCCTCGTTCATGGTCTCTCCCGGGTTGATCCAGAAGCTGTACGGCGCACGCGACGCGCGCACCGTGCGCCTTGGCATCGGTTTGAATTCTCTGGGGCAGGCCATCTTCGCATTTGTTCCGCCGCTGCTGGGACTGTGCGCGCTGGCGGCATTTCCGCATCTCCAGAATCCGGAACTGGCATTGCCCGCGACGATGAAGCTGCTCTTGCCCCGCTGGCTTGGCGTCTGGACTTTGGCCTCCATCTTCTCCGCCGAACTCAGCGCCACGGATGCCATCCTCTTCATGCTTTCCAGTTCCCTGGCCGTCGATCTCTACAAGACATTTCTGAATCCGAAGGTCACAGGGCAGAAACTGCTAGCCGCCAGCCGCATCTTCTGCGTGGGCTCCGGAGTCTTTGGAGTTTTGCTGGCCATCGTTCTGCCGTCCATCATTGCCGCTATCAGCATCTTTTACGGACTGATTGCCGTGGTTCTGTTCGTGCCGGTCATTGCCGGACTCTATTCCCGGCGCGTGCTGCCAGTGGCTGCATTGAGCAGCATTGCCGTCGCGCTTGGCACCACGCTCCTCACCGGTTATCTGACCCATGGACACGGATGGAGCCTCTTCTCTCCGCAGGCGCTTGGCATCTTCGCCGCGGCGCTAGTGGTGATGAGCTTTCGCTTGGTCACTTCATAGGCCACCCTTGTGCCGCCATGGCTGCCGCGCGCGGACTGGGAACCGTGGACTTTGAAACGCTCGCGGTGAAGGTCAGCCAGATGGGATAAGTCGGTGCAGAGCATCGGTTCGAAACGGGCTGAAAATTGCCGTTTTGGGGGGCAAAAAACCCTCGAAATTCGCCAAAAAACGGCTGATTTTGAGGGTTTTTGTTTACCAGTTAGATAAGGGTCAATTGTCTATAAGTTGTTTATTATGAATTATTTGAGATTTTTTCGGACTGCGAAAAGTGCCCTAAATCGAGGGGGGGTGGGGTACCCCGGTGGGTACGGACCGGTCACATCCCTGACAGGTCAAACCTGGGACATCTCATATAACCATTCTGCGCTACCGCGAGGTAATAATCTGCAAACACCTGCGGCGGGGCAGACGTTTGCAACAGGATCTGGAGCAGACGGCGATTACTCCGGCTGCTTTGCGCCTTCCTTGCCGCCATTCACCGCGCCCTTTGTCGTATCCTCGGTCTTGTGCCAGACCTTCTTTGTGGTGTGTTTGGTCTTGTGGTAGGCCTTTTTCGTTCCCTGTTTCACGCCATGGCCTGTGTCTTTGGCCGCGTCTTTCGTTTCGTGTCCCGCGTTCTTCATGTCCTGTTTTGCGCCGCTGTCCTGGGCCGGGCTGGACGGTTGACTGAATGCGAGAGCCGGTGCGCACACCAGAGCGGTGGCTAGAAACAACGCCGATAGCTGCCGTTTTGTTTTCATAGAGAGGTGGATTCCATTTCCGGGCGCCGGGTTGGCTGTGCCGGAGGAAAATCACCGGCGGGGTTGTCTGGCTGGGCTCTGCCTGAGTGGGCAAGGTAGTTTATATAAATCAGGAATTTCCCTGGCCACATAGGCGTTTATGGGGACCAATCAGTACAGGGCAGACTCGAAATGCGCATTGGGCTGTTAACCGGCCAATCGGTGCCCATTTTCATTCAGGTTGTCTCGAGTTTTCTTATCTCGGCGAGAATCTTGATG
>Ga0302320_10007803_pt1 | contig 23460 bp, 21 predicted proteins | sample Bog_T0_3_FD_202130 | JGI IMG/M metagenome (GOLD analysis project Ga0302320, IMG submission 202130) | Peat permafrost microbial communities from Stordalen Mire near Abisko, Sweden - Bog_T0_3 | ecosystem: Environmental > Terrestrial > Soil > Wetlands > Peat | place: Sweden: Abisko, Stordalen Mire... | reverse complement strand
AGCTGCAGCAGATCGTCAATCTGCAGGCCATGGAGTGCTTCGCCATGGTCTGGGACGGGAAGAAGAACGACCAGGTCCGGCGCGTGTACACGAAGCCCGACTACCTCTTCTCCTCCCCGGAGGTGCGGAACTACCACCGGGCCGGCAGCAAGCGATACGCAGATTTGCCGAAGGCCTACAAGGATGGCGAGGACCTCTACGCCTTGACCGTCCCCCGCCTGCTTGAACTTGGGGTGATCGATGCCAGCCGATGAGGAAGTGATCCGAGCATCAAACACTGAGGGTGCTCCGCCGGAGCTGAACCAGATCAAGAAGAACACCAGTGCGGTGATCGAGGACCATCGCCAGTTCAAGGAGACCCAGGCCCGCCTGGCCGATTCCGTGAAGCCTCCCAGCTTCGAGCATTGCCTGGAGGTGTCCTACTCCATGACCCCGCAACCCATTCCTGAGGAGGAGGTTCAGCGGGCAACGGAACAGGCGGTGGAGAGTTTCGTCCAGGAAAGGGACTCGGCCGGGGGCAGGGTGTTGGATCCGGATGCGGTGCCCCTGGAAGAGCTGCCAGAGGGGGAGATGGAACCCGTGGAGTATGAGCAGGAGCCGTCCGAGGACGTCGAGCCGGGGGATGCTCCGACTCAGGCCTCCAGGCCTGTTGCCCACGTCGCAACCCTCCCCGGGCCGGACTTCTATGCGCTGGCCCAGGAGCTGGAGGAGCGGCTCGCCAGGCGCTTGGAAGGTCGTCTCGGCGAGATGGGAGGAGCGATCGCTGGCCTTGGATTCCGAATCGATCGGATTGTCCTGAGGGCGGAAAAGCCGGGATTGGCTGAGCAATCTCCACGCGAAACGTCCCCCGCAACTCCAGTGCCGGTCCTAGCTGCGCCAGCGAAGCGGCAGAGCATGGTGGAGCCAGCCGGGGATCCACCCAATGGTGAGGTTAAGACCCTCCAGGAGCGGAGGAAGGCGCGCCAGGCCCCCTCCAGAGGCTCCCAGGGGCTTTCGGGGCAGGAGGATGAGGAAGTGTCCTCGGCTGAAGTAGAGGGGGCAAGCGGGCCGGCCTGGCGCCCTTCGGCGTGGCTGGCGCGGCTCAGGATCTCCAGGAAGGCTTTGACGCAGGCCGCGAGTTGGCTGCTCATACTCGGTGGTGTCGCGGCTTCAGGAGCGATGGTGTTCTCGTTCCTCTCCGGGCGACCCAGGGCGTATTTTGGACACGAGTTGACGGAAAAGCAGGTCCAGGGGTTTGGGGCCTATGTTCGGACCGAGGAGGCTCTGTTGTCCCAGGAGTCCCGGCGCTGCGATCGGCTTGAGGAACTTGTCAAAGTGCTCAGAACCCAAAATCAATCTGTCCTGGGGGAAAAGCATCTTGAGAACGAACGACGTATCTCTGAGGTCGACGAGAGCATCACAAAATTTCAAAGAGCTCGAAAGGCCCTGCAGGCCCTCTACGAAATCTCTGGGGTTACGCCGGCGCAGTAAATCTTGAACAGCAAATACATGGTGGAGTTGGGATGGTCTATGTCCCGACTCCACCATGTTGGAATTCGCCTGACTCGGTCGTTGAAATCGTACGATCGGGTTTGGCGCGGTCGCGTTGCACAAGTGGGTTGCAGTGAAGTGCTATAAAATACTAATATATCTGACGCCTTTCAATTTTGTGAATGGTCTCTTCGGAGCCTCTCTTTCGATAGCCTGGTCCTATGGGGTGGTAAATTGACTGGCGATTTTTCTCCGGCAGCCTCAATTTCTTTCAAGAGGCTTGAATTTTGGGAGGCACTCTGCACACCAGGGATGGGTTAATTGAATGAGGAAGCCCGTTTCAGGAGACGTTTTAGGACAAACTAGAAAAGTTCAAAGGCCATGGAGACTCAATATGTATCAGCTATTCAAAGAGTTGAGGGGTGACAAGCTAAATACAATGGGTTCAATTATTTCAAAGCGTTGCTTGGTGATTTGCGAGGTGCTCGAAGGGCTGGATCCTCTGCCGATTACAGCGATTCAAGCAAAATTGGTTGCCAAGGGAGAGAGGTGGGCCGTCTCAAAGCCAGGCTATCTTGCCGTTTGGACCCTTTGCGATCAGATGCGAGCAGCTGGAGTTCTCGTTGGAGACCGAAAGGTTGGAATGAGCCTGGCGCCCATGGATGTGGCCGTGGATCACTTCACGGTCGCATTGACTGAATTGATTGAAAGTACGATTCCAAACTTTGGGGACCTAGGTATTTTAAGGAGTGAATTATTAAACATGGTCCTTGGGCATGCCGTTAAGACAAGGGCGAGGATCTTTCTTGGTCGTCAGAATGATGAAGCGGTCAAGGCTGGCTAAGGGTGAGACTCGATTGCGGGATATAGGAAATTGCATAAAAATCCGAATTCAGATATACCAGAGATGATGAGAGGAACCTAATGACCAACAAGGAACCAGAGCTACACGGAAACACAGGGCGCCATGGCGCAATGAGTGTCGTGCTCGAAGTTCTGAAACTGAAGCCGTTAGGGCTGACCTCAACACAAATCGCTGAGTTCGCAATTCAGAGCAACCTAACCGAAGGTGACAGTGGCCCCGAAACCAGTGGTACAGCCACTTACCATAGAATAAAGCGTGCGTGCGACGGGCTAGAAAAGATGGGGTTCATTGTCGCAGTTCGACAGACTCGAGAAGGGATCGTTTGGAAGGTCGTTCCCGGGAAAATCGAAGAGGAGATGGTCAAAGAGGCTCATAAAGCCTTGGAGGAATTCAAAGTTAAGATGCTGAAAAGGATTCCACTTAGTGATGGGGCGCGCCTCCTGGCGGCCTTTGAAGGTGTCATCCAGGAAGAGTCCATGAGGATGGCCCTTCCTCCAAGACCTGTGGTTGGCAAAAAGGCTATGGAAATCAAGAAAACGAAGCCAGGCACCGCCACAAAATAACTTCGTGGCTCCTTGGAACGGCTCGTCGACGAAGGGGAGTTCCCTGCCTTTTTGGGCGTTTCAAAGGGAGCCTTACGGACCCTCAGGATCATGGTCATGGCCTAGGGGTCGCCTGAGGATGCTTCACCTTCAAAATCTGGGTTCCCATCGACCACGAAAGGGATGGTGATTTCGAGGACCGCCTCGCGAGATCGAGCAGAAATTCAGGCTCTCAAGGGATCCCATTCCGCCTCACCGGGTCTGGCGGCAACCTATGACTGGACAGTCTCCGCAGTTCTCAGCGAGCCTGCTTGGCTGCGTGATATTGAATTATTCCGATATATTGCCTTCATCATCCATGTCATTTATCCCGAGAAGTGCGTCAAATTCAGTTTCGACAGTGAGGTCGCTGATGGGATAGGAATTACCCAAATATTCATTCAATTCATATTGAAGTTCAATCATTGCTTTTTCTGTTGGTTCAAAATCGCCAGATTCACCACCCTCAGCTTCTTCGACCTCATCCTCGGTAAAAGTGTATTGCATCGAGAATGAACATATTACGGTATATGTGTAGTGTTTCACTGGTTCTCCATTGTAATTGATGCTGGTGCCTTTCCGCTAAGCGGATTCTCCTTCCAGTGAATCATCGGCCTCTCCAGGCTCTTCGCCTTCTTTTTCTTCGTCTGCGCTTACATCACCAAGGATTTTAGGTGCCATGGCATCCATCGGGTAGGGGACCAATCGCTCTTGCAGAGCCTGAGATAAGGCGAGGCAACGCAACGGGAGAAAGGTATCATAATCATCTTGGTCGATTTTCATAGCATCAAGGTCGATCAAGTGTGATTTTAGGTCTGAGGTTAGATTGTAGTTATCTTTGGCGAATTCAGCCAAGTATTGCGAAGGGGTCTTTGCCCGAATCTTATTTTTGTTCAAATGGCCTCCAACCAATGTTATATTTCCAATATGGTTAGACTCTAAATCAGAAATAATACCTTTCCCGAATTGCGAAGTTGGGAAGAAATGATGATAATTTCTGCTATTCTTCTGCCTTAGAAGTGCATTATCAAGGATCACCTCACCACCAGTGCTGAAGTCCTTAGGCTTTTGTGCGGCAAGAACGCATAGCAATGTTTTAATATAGGCTTTGCCAGCACGGAAAGATCCGTTTCGCTGGATAAACTCAGCACTGATATCAACACCGAAATCGTATAAACAATCCTTTCCTTCAAGAATGAGGTCTATATTTCGTAGGTCCTGAGACAATTTTGTTTCTGTGGAACCAGAGTAGCGTTCGCTTAGACCGATTCTGAAAAAGAGGTCAATCAGCTTCTTCTTAGTGTTTCCCACTGGATCATTTTGGGCTTTAAAGAAAAAGTAAGATAATGGAATAAGTGTTCGCTGATATGGAAGAAGTGCCCTTACTGGAATTTTTAAATTGGAACGACAAAAATCAACTGATTGTTTAATTGCAGTACATGATTTGTCCCAATTATTTATAAAATCCATTTTATCCATTGCGAGAATATCAACAGATTTAATTGATTTTAATACGAGCGCTGCATTATTTTGCATCAAAATCGTTGGATCAATCCCACCATAGCCGGATTTTGCTAGTTCCTTATTTAGTCCCTCAACCTTATCATTGAGATCGAAGCCCCTGGCATCATCCCAGGTCTTAGCCACCATGATTTCAAATACAGAAAGGCTTTTCCCACCAACATTTAGTCGGGTGAAAATCTCTGTGGCTACCGCCAGGGAAGCGTCAACAATTTCAACCGTGGGGAATTGATACGTTTGAATTCTACGCCTATAAAGATCAATTTTCCTAACTTGCTCTGAATTATACTCAGCCTTCATTAATTCCTGAAGGCCAATGGTATGCAATTCCTTAAAAATAATCGATCTATGTTCATTAGGAACAAACTCCTTAGATTCATGGACTACGGTTTCGTCACCATCTTCCGCAACATCCAGGTCTACACAGATTTCTCCGAAATTTTTGTTTCCAATGGTTACGCCCTCAAGGGCGGCAAACAGGCTAGTCATTCGCTGTTGTCCATCCAGGACCTGTAAAAGGAAGTCGTCTTCGGGCGCAGGTGGAAGTTCTATCCCCCCAATATTTCGCACCGCTCGGAGCCTTTCCTTCGTCTTCCACAGTATGAAGGTCCCGAGGGGATAACTCTTCAATATGCTGTCTAACAGTTTGGCACTTCTGGGCCTTTCCCACACAAATTCCCTTTGAAACTGAGGGATTTTGATGGCACCCCGCTTGATATCGGTTTGCAGGGCTTCAAAAGTGGTATGGCCAGGCCGTGGTGATTGCATTGAAATATCCTTTTGAGGTTCTTCATCATCTCAGGAAACGACCATTTTCCCATTATGAATGTACTCCTCCAACCCGGCCATGGTCAGCAACTTTGACCAATAGGTCCGAGACAGGTTAACCAGCCACGGGAATGCTTCGGGGAAGACGCCAGAGGTTGCCCACGGCCCAGCGGATCCGCCGTTCTCTCATGGCCGATCCTCCAGCCAACCCCTGGCCTCCTCGATTACCCATTTGGGGCATGGCCGAAAATAAAATGCCTCGGCCTTAACTCCACTGACTCCCGTCCAAAATGGGCCAGGGGTGCTTTTTGAGGGCGGCTTCAAAAAATGGAGCTGGAAAGTGCCCAGGAAACTGTCGACCAATGGAATATTGCCAGCAATGGATTATCATATAGATGGCATTCATACCCCAGCGCCCACATGTCTAAGGGATCCCTGTACACGTGGAGGTTTTCAATGAAAGCATTAAGCGTAAGGCAACCCTGGGCTACATTTATCGCATGGGGGATGAAAACCATTGAAGTCCGTTCCTGGACAACAAACTACCGTGGGCCCCTGCTAATTTGCGCAAGCGGACGGGACGTCAAGACTGATGATGGGTTCGTATACCCTGCGGGATACGCTCTTGCACAAGTCCAGTTAGTCGATGTCAGGCCCTTGCTGCCCAAGGACATGAAAACAGCCGGGTTAAAACGTGCGGACTTCGAGGACAACCTGTTCGCCTGGGTAATGGAGAATGCATGGGAAATTGAGCCGTTCACAGTCAGTGGCAGGTTGGGAATTTACAACATACCTGACCGGCAGCTTTTACCACTTCCCGGAGCCTCTGAGGATTACGACCATACGGCTTACTTTGACGAGATGAGAGCGAAGCATTAGCGAAGCAGATGGCAAGCATTGCGATTGAGGAGTCCAGTCATCAGTGACCGCCCATCCCGCGCCGGGGTGCCGTGGCCGTGGTCGAGGTTCATTCGCGGCATACTGGAATAATCAGTGGTGGTGCGGGTTAACGACGAAAATTTCTGCCAAACGTTGGCATGTAAATGCACGTAATTTGCATGTATTAACAGGTATATATTCGGATTTATGTTGGCACTATGTTCATCGCGACCATCCCCAATCGGAACTCGCAACCCGCGATCCTGCTACGTGAGGGGTATCGCGAGGATGGCAAGGTCAAAACCAGGACCTTGGCCAACCTGACCGGTCTGCCGCCAGAGAAGATCGAAGCCCTGAAGGCGGCATTGCGGGGCGAGGCCGTGGGCGCGGACCCCGTGGCTGAATCGACCCTTCCGCACGGCCATGTCCTTGGCGTGACGGGGATGATCCACAAGCTTGGGCTCGACGTGCTGCTCTTCGGGAAACGCCACCACCTGCGGGAACTCTCTTTGGCCTTGGTTGCGGGCCGAGTGATCGAGCCCGGCAGCAAGCTCTCCTTGTCCCAGGCCCTGGCCAAGGGCGCAGAACATCACAACCTGGTTGAGGTGCTGGGTCTGGGCGAACTGGGCAAAGCCATCGATCCGGAAAACCCGCAGAGTTCCCAGGAAAAGCGGGCCACCGGCGAATTCTACTTCGCCATGGACTGGATGCTGGAACGGCAGGAGAAGGTGGAGGACGCCTGGCCAAGCGCCACCTCGTGGGTGGCTGCACGGTGCTTTACGACCTTTCCTCCTCCTACTTCGAAGGGCACTGCTGCCCCCTGGCGAAGTACGGGCACAGCCGGGACCACCGGGAAGACCGCCCCCAGGTCCAATACGGCCTGCCGTGCAGCGGGGAGGGGATTCCCGTGGCCATTGAGGTGGTCGAGGGCAATACCGGCGATCCCAAGACCATCCCGGCCCAGGTGGCAAAGTTGAAGGACCGTTTCGGTCTCCAGAGCGTGGTGATCGTGGGGGATCGCGGGATGGTGGCTCCCAGCGGGACACGCCGGTGGCGCCTGTTCGGCCCAGCGAGTCGGGCAAACTCAAGAAGGCCCGGGCCCACGGCAAGGATGGGCTCCCGCTGCAGTCCTTCGGCGGCCTCATGAAGAGCCTGGCCACGCTCAGCCTGAACCGAATTCGTGTAGGCGAGAACGGTCCTCTCTGCACCCGTACCACCCGACCCACCCCGCTCCAGGCCCGGACCTTTGACCTTATCGGCGTGGCCATCGCATAGTGTTGGCAGTACCGGACATCGAAAATCCCCGGAAACCCTTATGGGATCAGGGATCTTTAGTTATTCGCGTTTGAACTTCGGCTCAGGTTGCTGATGGCAGGGTCTTTGCTTTGAGGTGGTCTCGGTAGATCCAAATGAGAGCAAAGGTGGTGCCGAGGACCGCAATGCCTGGGAGCCCAGCCGCTGGACCGAACGCTCCACCAGTGAGAAGCACAGAGCCTTTGAATACTGGGCTGAAGAATCCCGTCGTCGTGTGGCCGGCCAGATTGAAGCCAAAGACGGAGCCGAGGATCAGGTTCCAGGTGTAGTGGAGGCCGATAGCTGCTCCGATCGTGCGCGATTCAACGACCGTGAGGCTGACCGAAAGGGATGCCAAGGCAAGGCTGAGAGCTGGAAGGGCAATCGCTGAGAACTCTCCATGAATGCCGTGCATGGAGGCGAAAAAGATCGAAGAGAAGATGACGACCGCCCAGGGGCCGATCGACTCTTGAAGTCGGAAAAACAAATAGCCCCGGAAGGCGACCTCTTCGAAGGTAGCCACCGAAAGGAATGCCAACATCATCACCAATGCCGGCTTCAGGGAACCCATGCTCCACCGGCAACCGAGCACCGCGAGGACTGCAACCAGGGAAAGGGACGCTGCAATCCCGAAGATAGACCCCTTTAGAAAATTGCCCATGAATCGCCTCGGGCAGCAAAGCCCGACGGAGAGCCAGGGTTGGCGTTCCACCCACAAGAAGGCGGCCGTCCCAAGGGTGACGATGACCAGGCGTGGAAGCGAAGGGATGGACCAATCCGACCAGAAATAGTGATGAGTCAGAATCGGGGTAAAGACGGCGATGAAGAGGAGTGCTTTCAAGCCGGCCTTCTGGCGCAGGGGGATCCTCATTTATTTCACCAGGTGTACCTGATCCCGATTTGGCAGGACCGTGGGATGGAATCGTCTTCCCTAAAGGTTTCGAGCTGAACCGGAGCGTTGTCCGGCACATCGGCAATGGCGCGAGTTCTGTTGTATGCCTCATGGTGGTTGAAAAAATTAAAGATGTCGATGGAGGGGGTGAGCTTGGATTGCCCCGCAAAGAACCAGTCTCTGGAAAGGTGAAGGTCAAAATTCATAATGGCAGCGGTCCGGAACTGATTGCGTGAGGTTCCCAACACACGGTCGTTGTCGGCCATGCCATCGTCGTTGAGATCCGAGGTCTTGATGGCGGAGTAGGGTGTCCCTGTCATGTAACGAGCGATGACCCCCGCCTGAATGCCCGTCCACTTCTGGTCGAGGTAGGTTGTGGTGACGATGACGACGTGCCGTCGATCCCGGTCGGAATATGCCCAGTCATCCTGCGGCCGCTGGGTGTTCTGCTCGTGGAAGCCCAAGAGCGTTCGCTCGTTGGAGTCGCTGTCGCGATCCCTGGACCAGCACCACGAAAACTCGACTGTCCATGGAGAACCAGGTTGAGAGTATTTCCCTGAGGTGGTGAGCGACTCGTACCTGCTTTCAAGGTCCGAAACGAAAACGTACATCGGGCCCCATGCCGGATTGGGCCTGCTCGCCGGGAATACCTGGCGGCCATCGGAGTCCAGGGTTGAGGTCCCCAAATTCTGGTCCTGGATCCGTTCCAGGTGGGTGGTCCGGGCGTAGATCCCGGACAGGCCAAGCACCCAGGGGCCGAAAGTGTGTTCGGCTCCAAGGTTGAAGAGCGATGTCCTTGGATTCTTGAAATCTGGGGCGAAGGTGTAGAGCGTTGGAGGGAGGACGATGCCGACTGGGACAGAGAGGGAGCCAGGGTTATTCGGATTGAACGTGGGGCCCCAGGGAAGGGGCCCGCCGGGGCCTCCAGGAATCATGTGGAGCGCGAGCTGCGGCCGGTTACCCACGATGGCCTCGTAATCGTAGACCGAAGGGGTGCGGCTGACATACATGCCCCAGCTGCCCCGGACGACGGTGGCGGGTTCGGGCGTCCAGGTGAACAGCGTCCGGGGGCTGATTGCGCGGTCGACCGGGATGTGGCCATCCAGGGCGTTCGAGCCAGCGGCGCCATAGCTTGCAGCGCCTGCAGAGACATCAGGGATCGCGTTGTCCGGGTGGCGCTGTTCGTCCCAGCGCAGCCCGAGCCCGATGGTGAGCCGCTGTGTGATTTCGGTGTCGCTCTGGAGGAAGAGAGCCAGATCCTCGCTCCTGGCGGACATTTTGGCGGCGTCATCCACCGCATTGCCGACGCCGACCGTTTGGCCGTAGTAGCTCCACATGCCAGCTTCGAAGGCCTGGAGCGAGGCGAAGGTGTAGGCGCCGTTGGTGAATGGGACGAACCGCTGTCTCACCAGGGTGGAATCGAAATCGAACCCTCCACGGAGTTTGAACCCCGGGACCTGGTAGGTCGTCGCGTTGAAGATCTGGGTGCGCTCGCTGTGGTAGGCCCGGGGGTAGGGGTAGCTGCCGTAAATTCCGACGTTGCCGATCTGGATGGTCGGGAGGCTGCCGCGCGAATCCCGCGGAAGATCGTCCTCGACCAGGTTCAGCCGGAGCTCGTTGCTCAGCTTGGAAGTCGGGAACCAGGTCCACTGGAAGGCCGCGGAGGCTGTCTTGGAGTCGTCCGAGGCTGTGCCGTCGTAGGAATAGTTAGCGACGTCGCTGCTGGCCGTGGAGACCCCTACTCCAGTGTCTCCCTTGAAACGAGTGAGGTTCACCCGAAGGCTGAACCAGTTTTCGGTATTCGCATACCAATCTAGGCGACCGAAGAAGACATCACTGTTGGACTTGTGGTTGTAGTCATTTTCGCGGCTCAATAGCGCGGCATCCGCGGGGATGGCCGGGTTGAGGGTCACGGGGGAGGAGTTCCCGCCCCAGCGGAATTGGATTGGCGTCGTCTCCCGCTGGCCTTCGTAGCTGAAGAAGTAGAACAGCTGGTCCTTGATGATGGGACCGCCCATGGAGAAACCGAACTGCGTATTGGAGAATCCGTCCGCCGGCGCGCCGGTGTTGGGGTCACGCCCCTTGAGCCCCGAAGGTTGGTCGTAGAAGAAAACGCTTCCAGTGGGTGTGTTGGTCCCGCTCTTGGTGATCGCGTTGACATAGCCGCCGGCCATTTGGCCGTATTCTGCCGGGGCTCCCGCCGTCACGATTTCGAATTCCCTGATGCTCTCCATGCTGAAGGTGTAAGGCGCGCTGTTTTCCACGGATCCCGTCATGCCGGAGAAATTGGGCTCAACAATCTGACAGCCGTCGATGAGGAGCCCGGTTGAGACAGCACGCTGGCCGATCATGCCGAGGTTGCCCCGCTGGACGGACTGGACGCCAGGTGCGAGTTGAGCGTAATCCAGGAAGCTGCGGCCGAGCATGGGCAAATTTTTCATGTCGTCCGGAGAAATTGCCTTCGACGAAGAAGCCCGGTTTTCATCCAGGGGATCTGCTTTTGCCGTCACAGTGACGGTGGCGGATGCCTCCGCTTCGAGCTTCGGGTAGTCCGCCGCGGCCAGGGTCACGTGGAGCGAAGGCGCAGAATTCACGGCCAGGGTCTGCAACACCTTCTCGGGCCGGAAGCCGTCCTTGGTTATCAGGATGTCGTAGGGCCCGATAGGCAGGGAGCCGAGGACGAAGTGTCCCTTGCCATTGGATATCGCCCGGCGTTCGATGCCGAGATCGACGTGGCGCGCCACCACCCGAGCCCCGGCGATGGCTTTCCGGTCCTGGGTCTGGATGGTTCCGACGATGTCGAGGTGAACTTCCTGTGCAGCGATGGTAAGGCACACCGCTGGCAGGCAGCAAAGCAGGATTCGGCGAATCATAGGTTTTGTTAACCTTCAAAGGAAAGAATTTAACAGAAAATGGTTGCCTGTCATTTCGAACATGAACGTTTGCCTATTCCAACTATATCTTCCAAAACTTCCATTTCAAACAGTAAGATATGGATGATTTACAAAAAACCACGACAGGGAGACCACGGGATGGAGGAATACGGCAAGGATGGCGTTCTCGGGCGGTTGTTAAAAAAAGGAAGAGACTTTGATGTTCAAGGTACTGTGGATGGTGTCGATAAGTTGCTAACCATTCCTGGGCTTTACGATCTCAAAGAGGTCGCTGAACGGCTTCCATTTAATAAGCAAACGCTTAAACTATGGTCGTCCAACCAAAACACCAACTTCAGGGAATGTTTTCTGAAAGTGCCAGTCGGGGAGGTGAAGAGCCGCATATACATTGACCTTCAAGCTTTAGAAAAGAAACTGAACATCAAGATTGAACCGGAGGATCCGTCCTGAAAGCTGTTTTGGCAGCTAGAAGTCCGGAATTATGATCCAGGGCCTCACCATCCACTTGATTTGTTTTATTGCCCTGGGCTATGGACTCCAGTGGGGCTTCGACACGTGGGTCCGGAAGTTCCATGTTCCTTCCCGGCTGACAATCTGGGTCGGCCTTGCCATCGTCACCCTGCAGCTCCTGTGGTTGGCTTTGCCGCTTGTAAATCCACTCAGGCCCCTTGAGTTGCCGATGTCTGCCGGGTTCCGGACCGCGACCTACTGGTGGGGCTGGACTTTGGTCATCTGCCTGGCCATGGTGATCCTTGGCGGGATCGCCAGGACCTGGTGGGCAGCGCGACACATCAAGATGTACACGACGGAGAATCCACTTGCGCTCTGGGGGAGCGAATCGACGGTCTACTTCAGAGCGGAAGTGAGCAGGGCCAGGCTCGAGGAAGAGTACCGTGCGTTTACCGGCCACAAGAGGCTCCGAATCCGATTCTCGGAGTTCCTGGAGGTTCCTGTTTTGACCGGGTTCTACCGTCCCACGATTATTCTGCCCATCCGTTTGCTGATCGAACCGGACGACCAGTATCTGGAGGCGGTCTTGGACCACCAGGCGGAGCACGTGCGCCTGCGGCATTACCTCGCGTATGGACCGCTGCTCGTTGTATCGCGGCTCATTCCCATGCTCCCTTCCTTGCTCGCGACGATGACCCGGGTGATGATCTTCCGGGTGGACCACCTGATCTTCCAGCGAGAGGGGGAATTTGGTTGGGCTGGCCAGCAGGCGGCTTTCAGGCAGATCGTTGGATCTTCGATCGGGTGCTCCAACCTGGTGGGAATTCCACACCACCCCCGTGAAGTAGAGGAGCGCTTCAGCCGGGCCAAGGACTCGAAGCGGGAATACGGAATCAGGATGGTTGGGTTGCTGGGCTTGATGCTGTTTGGCGGCATGCTCGCCTCCGCCAGCCTCGGCCATGTGTCTATCTATGCGATCAAGGAATTTCTCGTTCGGCACCAGATCAGCGGGTATCAGACCCGCATCTTCGATCCAAATGTCCGGGTCCAGGGCCTTCGGGGGCATGGGGGTGTTGTGGGCGATGGCATCGTTATCGACACGACCCAGGCGCTGAGGCCTTCCGAAATCACCTCGGTAGAGGTGGACCTGGATGACCTGATTCCGGCCGGTGCCACGGCGGTGGCCATTTCCTTTGACTATTCAGCTGAAAGATCCGCATTTGCCGAATCCGCGCCGACATACAGTACAAGGACGATGAATTTTGAATGGAACGAGTCTTTAAACCTCCACCAATTCTGGGTATTTGACTTTCGTTGGGGATTTCTGAATTCAAACGCACCAATGAGACAGACCTTCAATGTCATAGTCAGGTCCCCAAAGGTCCAATCATACATGCCAGTAGTTGGAGCTCATAAATTTGACTATTCGCCATACGGCGCCAAGGACCATGGGGAACTATTGCAGGGGCCTGATATTGCTATTCCGCCTGGATGGAAAGTCACATTGACGAACTGGGACATAAAGAAGATTGATCCAAGCTCGGTAGAAGCGACTAAATTCCCCGCAGAAGTAACAGGCTTTGTCGATTGGTATAAGGCGCTTACTTGGCGAACGCCGATCAGTACAAACTGGTAACGAAGGGCAATACGAATGTGGATCCTGATTTGCTTTTACTATGCGGCGGTCCTGCTGGTCGGAATGATCGGAGGCCTTGTCGTTGAAGGACGAGGCAAGAACCTGGGGGATCTGCGAATTCAGTGGTGGATTGTACTCTTTCCAATGGTTTTGGCTTTCACGATCATCTTTAAACCAGTGGGGCCGAACGAATGGTTTATTTGGATTCCGAATCCTAGTAGGTGGGATTACCTTATTATAGCAGTGGTTTTTATTCTTGTGACTGTTCGTGGTGTGTGGGAAATCATCCATGTCACTATCGATTGGACCAGAATCCTGAATCGTTCGGTGCCGGGTGCTGCCTTAATGAACGCGCACTGGCTTGGCTATCAGGCCATGGCGAATAGCCTTGGGCTTGAAAAACTGCCGGAGATCAGGTTCCACAGGTTCATCAAAACACCGTTCGTGATTGGGTGGCTGGAACCTCGGATCATCTTCCCGGCGGCTATGGTTCCCAACAACCTTCGCAACGAGGATTCGTTCTGGATCGAAGTTGACTTCTTTGGTCTGGACCAGCAGACGATCCAGAAGATGATCTTCCACGAGTTGAGCCACGTCAAAGCGTCGGATCATCTGCGCCTCGCCGTCCTGGCCCTGAACGCCTGCCTCATTCCCTGGGAATGGATCGTCGGGAAAACGGATTTGGAAAAGTCCGTCCTGACCAGGAACAGGGTGTTTCGGTTCATCAGCCGAATTTTCCGAATCCTTGGCTACCCCTACAGCAAGGGCCTGGAGGCTGAACGAGCTGTTCAGGAGTCGGGAGCTCACTCCAAGGTCGAGGCTATTGTCATGGGGCGGTCACCCGCGGCCAGGCATCCTGGGTGGCTAAATTTCGGGATCCTGGAGGTTTGGCGGGAGACCCTATTCACAGCGGTCTGCCTCATGGTGCTGGTTCTGGCCCCGGGCATCTCGGCTGTGCGGTTCGCAGTGGACGGGAACCTGACCAACCTGAGCGCCCTTCCGGAGACATGGTGCCTGAAGGTGGAACCGGCTTTCGGGAAGGCAACGGCTGGTCTGATCCCCGGCAACGGGCAGGTCCCGGGCAGGATATTCGTCAATGTCACCCGGATGGTCCCTTGGCATTGGCCGCAACTCAAGGCGGTGGGTCGCCTCGATACCGCAATCCTGCCTTTGCGCGGGTGGATCGATCTGACTTGGGACATGACCAGCGAAGACAACGTTCTCAAGCCTCTGGCGGTTCACCTGCTCCTGGCCGAGGTTCCGATCGTGGAATCGGCCAGCCAGACGGCTTATACACTGCGCGCTGACCCTTCCGAACCACCCCAGGTGATTGGGCGGAATCGGTATCGCTACCATCGCAGAATCCGCTATGGGGATCTGGAGCCGCACCCATCTTGGATCTACATCGACTACTACTTCCAGGACAACGGGCGGTGGGTGTTCGACCCGCCAGTGCTGACTTTCGTCACGGACGCAGGGCAAACCATGCCGCTCGATAAGGCCCATCGCGAACTTTCATCCAGCCTCGGCGCCTCTGGCTCACCGGCGAGGCGCTGAAGGGCTTGGCCCATCGGTCGGAGCCATTCACCTCATGATGCTGCAGGCAACATGGCGTTGCCTTGCCCGGACCCGCGTCCCGCGCGTCCCCGGGTTATCAGGGCGTCTGCGCAAAGTGGGTGAGAGACCGCACCGAAACGGTCAGTCCCTCGGATGAGAAACGATTAATAAAGAAAAGCCATACCTAGAAGGTCAAAAATAGACCTTTGTTATCGGACTCTCCGTGTAAAACAGCACCAATAGAAGGTTTCATAATTTTTCCAGAGAAGGAATTCTCTAAACGGGAGATTGCACGAAAAAAGAAATTGCGCGATTTGAAATTGGGTGAATAATATCAAAAATCCCGATTATGGGGATCCTGGATCGATTCTTGTGAAAAAGCCGAGGGACACCAAGCTACCCAAGGTGTATTGGGGGCGAAATTTGCTGGTGAGGGAAATCACTTGACATCTTGAGCGCAAAAGACGAATTTGATTTTAGGACCGGGGAAAATCACATAGCGGGGGGGCAACATGAAGGCAGGGTTTGGACCGTTATTGTCAAAATTGGCATCGTCCGTCTTGGAAGGTGGTCTCGGGGAGCGGATGTATTCGCTTGGCCTGAACCAGCGGCGCCTCGAAGGCGCCGCAGAATCCGTTTGGGCGGCGGACCGTCTCAGTTCCCGTGAGACCGCGGCGCTCGCTTACGCCAGCGGCATGTCCGGGAAGGATACGGCGCTTCTTGCATTCGGGGTCGGATCCAAGCCTTCCGACTGGCCGAAGTTCAAGACCGATCGTATCGAGCGCATGGCCTGCGCAAAACCCACGTGGTGGACGGAGCCGAGCTCAAGGGTTTCCGACCTGGGCGACGCCGTGACCCGTCGCCTCATCGGCGCGATGGTCGGGATGGACCTGCAGCAGATGACCGACGCCGAACCCCTTACCGTCCCGGCCGATGCGCGCTACGCTGCCATCGCCAAGCTCAGCCTCGGCGAGCACTGGGAACTCCTGGTCGGCTTGAAGGATATGCAGTGGATCGGGGAAGTGAGCGGCGCCCACGAGCAGGAAGCGCAAAAGTTCCTGCCGCTGATGGGCCTGGACGACCTGATGGACCAAGAGGCCGACGACATGGCCTATCACCTCGTCCCGACACCGATGGTGCCGGTGGAGGTAGCCGCAGGGCAATTCGGGCATGGGGTGCCCATGGTTATTGCCGCCGGCAACAAGTGGGCGCAGATGCACGTGCACCTCCGGCGAGAAGGCTTGCATGTCACGATCTCCAGCCTCAACGACCGCTGGATGGAGTGCCGTGGCCTCTATCTGGAAATCAATGTGCGCAGCCTGGCTGAGGTTGGCGCCGCCCTCGTCAGCAGGATCCCGGCAGCGAAGGACTGGAACGTGGTTTCGCTTCGTTTCCCCAGCGAAATGCCTCGCGTGGAGAGTGTCTTGAAGGCGCGGAAGACCGCCTGAGGAGATTTTCCGTGAGCCTTGAAAACCCGGAAAGGGATTTCGGTGACTTCGAATTGCTGGACGATGAACGGTCAGCAAGAAGGAACGCCGCGAAACCGGGACACCTCAGCCAGGCCGACGCGCACCAGATCGAACAGGAGTGCCACCTGCCTTTCCGGTCCATAGCTGCCGACCGGGAGATGACCGCGGCGGAGATGGTCTACATGGCCTGCCCAAATTTCCCACGCCTCGCCGTTCATGTGGATCTCTACCTTGGGGGCCTGGCTCTGGTGGTCTACGAGTTCAGCTCCCCGACAACGTCGAAGGAACACCTGAAAGGTGCTGAGCTCGAAAGCAATGTGGAAATAGAACGGAGCATCAAACAGCTTTGGGCAGGGCTCACCCTGGCCAGGTCTCAGGGGCTGAAAAGCCTCCTGGGAGAGGACCTGGCTGTCGTCCTGACTGGGTGGGTCGACCACGAGCCGAACCGCCGGTTCTCGTGGTCTGCGAGGGCAGAAAGTGTCACGAACATCTTTACCAACGCTCCGCGGCCGCTGCTCCTTGGCCCGAAATTCGTGCCAGTGTCGCCGCCGGGCAAGGACATGCCCTCGCCGGGGCTGTGCATTGATTCCGTGCAGGTCGAGTCCTTCGTCGAAGTTCATTCGATCGTCTTCCAGGGCGTCTCGACCCTGGAGAACAAAGATGGTCCAGGCCTATTGAACCTGGTCAATTCCGATAAAGCAAAGTTGCAATAGGAGAGCACATGGAAGCGAGCGCAACCACCGCAGGGAAATTGGACGAACTGCTGGCCAAGGCACATTCTCCGGCCTCCAGACTGGATAGCCTTCTCGCCGGCGGGAGCGAGCAGCCGAAGGCAGAAGCTGACCCTTCGGTGAGCAGGAGCAAAGCAAAGCTGAACGAGGAAAACCAGACGCTCGGCCAGGAAATCGCCACGCTCAAGGCCCAGAACACTCGGATGATGAAGTTCGTCCAGATGATGGGTGCCCTCGGCGCCCTCCTGGTGATCGTCATCGGCTGCCTCCTTGTTCGCGAGTCTGGGCTGGAGGCGAAGGAATTCCGCCGCGCCTTCGAGGTCCTCCATTACCGAGAGGCGAGGACCCTGCAAGCCAACGCCATCGTGCTGGCGGAGTATTCCACTGGGTTGGGCAAGATCCGGGACCAGGTCTTGAACATGCAGGGGATCACCGAGGAAGAGCGCCAGGTGCGGCTGCGGGCGATGAACACGACGATCACCCAGGCCGACAATCTCCGGGATGGCTTCATCAAACTGGTCAAGGAGAACGACAAGGAACAGGGGAAGGGGATCTCCTTCGAGTACCGCGATCCCTTCCTGAAGCGACCCATTAAGTTCGACGAGGAACTGGGGGGCGAGATCTCGCTGGACAAGCTCCGCGATGAAGTGAGGGCGAACGCAAAAATGGATGAGGCCATGAAGGATTTGAGCGAAGCGATGCTCAACCCGATCCCGATCGCCGACCAGATCCGTGCGGAAGCCAAGCGGGAAAATGCACCGGTCGTAAGCCTCGATTCGGGGAACCCTCCTTCGCCGGCGTCCCGGCCGCTGCAGCTCCCCGGGGTGAATCCGATGAGTGCTCCCGCCAACCAGGCCCCTGCGGCGAAACCCTGAGGTGAACCGATGGCCCTGACCATGCAAGCTCTCCTGGCTGGCCTCCTCGCCCTTGGGCTCTGCGCATGCGCCCGGCAGCAGGATGATCGTTCTGCGCTCGGCCGGGCCGCTGGCGTGGAGGGCCCAGGTGTTGTGCTGAATTTCGAGAAACAGCAGGCGCTGTGGGTGGATGTTCGGTCCAGCCCGGAGGGCAGGGTGCTGGGTTGGTCCCAGAAGGGCTCAACCCCGGCCTACGTCGTCTACCCCCAGCGTGGATTCAACCCAGTATTCTCGGCCGGCACGCCGGTTCGCGTCGCTTGGATCGACCAGAACCGGGTCGTCCGGATCGATGAAACGAGGGACTCTGGCGATAAATCCATTTCACCTCCTCAGGAGGTCACCGCCGCACTCGTGGCGCCGCTGGACTCCGAATGGAGGATCTCGGCCGGGGACAAGATCCTTCTGGTCGATTCCAAGGAGGGACGGCCATGACGCCGGCAACCGCACAAGCACTGATTCCAGAGGGGATCAGCTTGAAGGTCAGTCCTGTCGATCACCGCCAGAAGATCGAGGCCCTGGAAAGACAGGTGGATCCGACCTTCCAGGAGTTCCAGCAGTGGGAGTTCGAGCCCGGCCCGGACCTCCCCTGGCTGAACGAGCAGGCGAAGTTCGCGAAATGGAACCGGGAGGTCAGCGAATCGCTCTGGCTTTCCCGTTGGCGAATGCTCCTGCCGCTGATGCGCCGAAAGGGCATCACCGAGATCATCCTGTTCGGCCACGAGAAAATCGAGGTTGAGACCCGGGACGGGATCTACACGACCTCCCTGAACTTTGACCGCGACCAGCGGGTCCCGGCCGGTTGGAAGGAAGCCTGGCATCGACCCGGGCCCGAGGACCTGGCCATGGGGCTCAACGTGATCCAGCGCGAGACCGTGGCCCGTGAGGTCTGGCAGAAAGGCCGGGAGACCCAGGATGTCCTGATCGAAGCGCAGCTCGAGGATGGCAGTCGGATCGAAGCCCTGATGCCGCCCTGCAGCACCGAGTCCATGATCGTGTGCAACATTCGACGCTTCGCCCCGGTGAAATTCAGCCGGTACGACTTCATCGGACTGGGGTCATTCACCGAGCGGGCAGCAGACGTGATGGAGATGGCGGTTCAGGCGAAGGCGACTCTGCTTGTGGGAGCTGAGACGGGAGCCGGCAAGACCACCCTGCTGGAGTACCTCCTCTCGACCATCCCCAAGCACGATTTCCCGCTGACGATCGAGGACACCCCGGAACTGCAGGTTGATCATCCTCGGCACCGGGGGCTGAAGACCAGGGAGCGCATGCACGGCCTGGACCCGAACACGGTGTTCCAGGAACTCTACACGGCCGATCTTCTGCGGGTAAGCCTCCGCCTTCGCCCTGACTGGATTATCGTCGGTGAGATCCGCGACGCTGGGGTTCAGCGCAGCGTCGCAGACGCTTTCGTGAACGCCTGCCAGACGGGGCACGCCGGCGCTGCGACGATCCACGCGGACAGCCCCTATGGGGCCATGACCCGCCTGGAAAGCATGCTCCGTGCGGCGCGACCGAACATGAACGACGAGGCACTCCGGGTGACCCTGGGCGACACCGTGCGGTTCCTGATCATCCTGAAGAAGATGCGGGCCACCGCCTTCACCGCGGACGGGGTCGAGAAGGAAGTTGTGCTGCGGCGGGTGCTGGAGATCGCCGAGTGCCTCGGTTCCGACGGCCACAAGTACCACTTGAACCCGCTGTTCGCAACCCGATTCCGGGAAAAGGAATTTGTCACGGCTCTCGGGGTTCGGACGGCGATGTGGCCGCAGCTCGAACAAGTGGGCATCCCCTTCTTCGGCCTTGAACTTGAGGACAAGGGCTACGACATGCCGGAGTGGTGGTACGAATCAAAACTCGAATTCATGGAACGTATTCCCAGGGTCGGGATCGTGGCCCACCGGGAATCCTTGTTGACCTTCTAAGGAGTGACCCATGCGAAAAGCCATTGCGACGCTTGTTTCCATGATTCTCGCCACCACGGCGGCCTTCGCCCAGTGGGACGGGCCCTCGCCTTCAGGGCAACCAAACACTCAGGACATCTCGGATGGCATGCAGGCTCTGTCAGGGGTAGCCCTCCCGGCTCAACCCCCGGGAACGACCCTCCCATGCAAGTGCTGTGGCGCTGCAGTGTCAGCCAAGTACATCACCACGAGCTATCCTCAGGTTCGGGAAACTGACGTCCTGATGGCCTATATGGTCTATTGGCAGATTAGCGTGGCTCCAGTTTGGTATTCTCATGGCCATGGCGATAGTGGCTCACAGAATGAGGGTAGTTTGAGTTTGGTATGTGAATATACGCCTGCCGGAGATTGGAGCGTAGTACCAGCGAATGCCATTCCTCCTCTCGTGCTGGCGCCTGTTTCCTTTCCCGCAGTTCCACCCGATGGCACGAACTGGATCCCTGCTGTTCAAAATTACGGCGCAGATGTTCCTGAAACTTCTGGAACGATCAATTTTACTTGTGTTGTGCCAAATGGAGAGGAGATATCCCCAGAATCGATCCAGAATTACCCCACATTCACACCTCCAGCCGGCGGGCACAATTTTACCTATGGGCACCATGATGGGAGCGATTGGATTGAGGGATCATACCTTGGCTATGTGCCAGCATACCGAGGGCTAGTAAAGATTCACGTTACATATACGGTTCCGGTTAATTATTCGCGCTGGGCCCTGATTTGCGGTGCAGGACACGACCAGAGCCTTCCCTGCGATGGGACTGGCGGCTTGGGATCAGTCGTGCCAACTCCGCCAACCCCAGATCCCAGCGTGAACAATCTTGCTGGGGATTACTATCCGCAGCCTAGTTATATCGACCCGATCCAACATGGTGGCGGTGGACCCGGGGCGGGTGGGGCGGGTGGGGAATGAAGGTCTTGAATTTCCCGCCTGGAAAGCATGCTCAGTGCGGCGCTACCGAACTTCTTGACCTTCTGAGGCGTTGACCGTGCGAACAGGTATTGCGACCTTTGTATTCATGATCGTCGCCACCAATGCGACCTTCGCCCAGTGGAACGGGCCCTCGGCCTCAGGGCAGCCGAACACCCAGGACATTTCGGATGGCATGCAGGCTCTGTCAGGGGTGGCCATCCCGGCTCAACCCGCGGGCACGACCCTCCCCTGCAAGTGCTGTGGCGCGGCGGTGTCAGCCAAGTACATCACCACGAGCTACCCTCAGGTTCGGGAGACTGAAGTCCTGATGGCTTATATGGCCTATTGGCAAATAAGCGTTAACGCGGTAACCAAATCCAGCCATGGTGACCAATATACAGAAATGGTAGGAGATCTAAGCCTTGTCTGTGAATATACGCCAGCCGGGGATTGGAGCTCAATTCCAGTAGGCTCCATTCCGCCACTTGTTCTGGCTCCGGTCACCTTTCCCTATAATCCTTCACCCAGCCAGGTTATTCCAAGCTATGAAAGCTGGATACCTTCTATAGGGAATTGTAAAGGAGACACAGCCGGCACGACAAATTTCAGTTGCGTTGTGCCGAATGGAGAGGAGATATCCCCAGAATCAATCCAGAATTACCCCACATTCCCGCCACCAACCGGCGGGCACGATTTCAACTATGGCCATCATGATGGTGACGAATGGGTAATCGGAGGATACCTGGGATATGTCGCCGCATACCGTGGTCTGGTGAAGATCCCTGTCCAATACACGGTGCAAGTCAATTACTCACGCTGGGCTTTAATTTGTGGAGCAGGTCATGATCAGAGCCTTCCCTGTGATGGGACCAGTGGCTTGGGTTCGGTGGTTCCGAACCAGACTACGCAAACACCAGTAGTCAACAATCTCGTTGGGGATTACTTCGGTCAGCCAGGCTACACGCCCAGCCATGGTGGACAGGGCGGCGGACCAGGTGCTGGTGGCGGTGGCGAATAAACCAATGAGGAACAAGTAAAAAATATAAGGGATTTGGATATGAAATTGAAAAAGGCTCCAACCTTCGCATTTGTCGCAGTCATTGTGGTCACGGTCAGCGGGCAGACCCCAACCCCTTCAGTGAAGCGGAAGCCTCCGGTTTTCATTGCCTCTCGGGAAGTGAATCCGTATGCCGAGGAAGGAGAGGTCTATTACCTCGAGCCGGAGCAGGCGGCCAGCTATCAGCAGCTCGACAGGGATCTGCCGGGGGAACTTGAAGCGGGCAGCGCCGAGGCGGCGGAGCGCCAGGATTTCGTCATGGACCAGGCTGCCAGGGCGTTCCGCGGGGAAAATAAGAAGCCCGAGGACTCCCTGACAAAGATGGCCCTCACGCCCGAGATCGACCCGGCCACGGGCCTGGTCAAGGAGGATGCCGCCGCGGAGCAGGCCATCCTGCACAACAAGGAGGTGGTGGACAAGGACATCTATGGGCCGATCGGCCCTGGGCGTCGGGAACGGATTGCCGAAGCTGCGGGTATCTCCCCCGAAGAGGCGCGGAAGCTCTGGCCCTTCCCGGACCCAAAACCGTTCGCGGTCCGGGATCTCTACGTCGCCAGCAAAGTGATCTCGAAAGGCGGGTTCACGGACCAGGCGGGAGCGGAGAAGTCGCTGGTTCCCGGCCAGAACACCAGCCACGCCGACATCGTCAAGAACGCCGTTCTCACGGATGCGGAAGCCAGCTTCGCCGTTTATGCGGCCCTCGGTTTCCCTTTCCCGGTTCGGGTGGGGAAGGTGGATACCGCCGGCTCAACCGCCCAGGGGTTCGTGGTCTTCTCTCCCGAACTGCTCCGGGCAGATCCGCTTCGTGATGACTGGGATGAAAGGACCTTGACCTACCGTTACATGTACAACAACGACGAGGTTTACAAGGACACGGTTCGGGTCCGGCCCTTCATGGTCATCCCGCGACCGAGTGCTCCAACCACGCACCTGTGGCTGACCTGCGACAAGGACGTGATGGTCTATGCCCTCCGGGGGAGCGCTGAGCCAGCGACGGTCAGTCAGGCCCGGGACCAGATCCAAAAGGATGTGGTCCAGGTGAATTCGTGGCTGAGGCCGAACATCAAGATTTTCGGCGTGAGGTGGGGGGTGCTGCCGACGGTGGATGAACTGACGAAGAACCCTGCCACGCGGAAGATGCTGGCCCAGGTGCTCAACGACACAGGCCTCATGCGACAGCAGGATGCGCCGCAGAACGACTATGCCGATGAGGCGCGGAAGATGGCCGAATACGTGAAGACGCTCTCAAATCAGCCCCAGAGGTGATGCCATGCCTGAAATGTCGAGTGTTTTCGAAGCCGGATCCAAGGCTGTATCGTCTGGTCAAGACGCGATCAGCGGTGCCAAGGAGCAGGGGTCGTTCCTGACGGCCGGCGGCGCCCAGTCCGTAGCCGGGGTGGACTCCTCGGCCGCCCAGGCGCTTGCAGTCTCCCAGAAGGCGCCGGACATGATCATCTCGATTGGCACAGCCGGGGTGAAACTAGCAATCGAGGCGGTGAAGGTCGTCCTCGTGGCAACTGGTGTCGGCGCCGGCTTGGTCGCTGTCGTGGATGGGATTGAGACGGCTGTTTCGAAGGGCCTGGACAAGATGAAGTCGTCCAAGTCGGAA
>Ga0302320_10007802_pt1 | contig 23461 bp, 15 predicted proteins | sample Bog_T0_3_FD_202130 | JGI IMG/M metagenome (GOLD analysis project Ga0302320, IMG submission 202130) | Peat permafrost microbial communities from Stordalen Mire near Abisko, Sweden - Bog_T0_3 | ecosystem: Environmental > Terrestrial > Soil > Wetlands > Peat | place: Sweden: Abisko, Stordalen Mire... | reverse complement strand
GTCGAATTGAACGGGAAAAATCAGCGTGATAAAAAACAGCGCCACTCCGCCGAACCATGCGAGTTGGGTCATGCGCGACTGGTTTTCCGCCGGGGACAATTTCAAAACCGCCACCAAACTCAACAACGGTGGCACCGAAAAAGCCGCTGGCAAAAGGCCCATCACTGAATTCGGCCAGGCCGCTTTTACGAGGTAGTAAATCAACAAAAACTGCGCCGGCCCTGCCAGGGCCGAAGCAGCCCAAGGGGCGGTTGTTCCCAGGAATGCGCTCTTGAAAAGGAATGGATAAATGCAAAGCACAACCATGAAGAGCAGATACCACAACAGAAGAATTGCCGGCGCAATGTGGCCCGTAGCGGTCAACGAGAACCGATTGAAGTGCCAGGCGCATTCGACGGCAAAGAGACTGACCATCGCCACCACCGGCATCCAATCGAGCTTGAACATCCGGGTCAAGCCGAGCAGCAAAACAACCAGCAGCAGCGCCAGACCGAAAACCGGAGACGGGTTCGCCAGCGGCAGCCGCAGCACGGCCATGACGAGCAGCAGAAACGGCAGGACGGCGGAACTGGCCGACAGAAGAACCCCGGCCGATTGCTCGGAGAAAACATCTTCCGATGACTTCACCCCGGTCTCGAATACACTTGGCGTGATTTTCCGCGCCAGCCAGACACCCGCCACCACAAAGAACACCGCAAACAATCCCAGCAGGAAGAACGACACCGGCAATCCCGTGAGATCCGCCGGAATCTTGAAAATCAACTCCGCCGTCGCCCCAAGCGTGAGCAGCAGCACGGCCAGCACCGGCAGCAAGGCCGCCGTCCATGCTGCCAACGCGATGGCCAGCAAGTCCACCAGCAACACAAACGGCCAGACCAGAAACGAAAGCTCCTTGAGCCGGAAGATCGGCACCAGGACGAGCAGCAATGCCAGCGAAGGGAAAAAATGACTCACCGACACCAGAACGCCGGATTTTTCGCCCCGGCGCCGCGCTTCCACAGCGGGCAATCCGGAGTGGAAGACCGCGAAGACGAAGTAAAAGAGCAACCCGGCATTGAGCAGATTGGGACTGAGATAATTTGATGTCCAAATGCCCAGCAGTCCGAAGACGCCAAACCCCGCCACCGGTTGGGCCACCGAAGCGTTGCGATCAACCCACCCCAGCGCCGCCACCATCAGGTCAATCAAAAAGACAAAGCTGAAGAGCAGAATCGGTCGTTGCGCGAGGGGCTCGAAGGAAAGGAAAAAAAGCGTGAAAGCCAGCGCCACGGCGGCGAGACCAAGATTCGCCCCGGCCAGCCACCAGTTTGATTGGGCGCGTCTTCGAGCCAGGCCGTTGGCCGCCAGATAAAGAGCGTTGAATCCAGTCAAAACGGCCAGTGCGATAAAGATCTTATTGCCCTCGAAATATTTGCCGCTTTCAAAGAATTTTCCGGCCCACCCGATCTGCATCATTATCGTTCCCGCGGCGGAGAGCACCGTCAGAAAGTCCCAGCGTCGGTTCAACGCCACAAGGATCAATCCGGCGTTCAGGATGCCAAGGTAACCGAAGAGGCCGACAGGATTGTCCTGCCCCGTCGAAAGCAAAACCGGTGTCAGAAAACCGCCCAACATGCCGAGAATGGCGACGACCATCGCGTTCAGTCTCACCGCCAGCAAAAAGGCCGCCACCGTGACCAGCGCCATGAAAAGAAACGTCGGTATCGGCCCAAAGAAACTGAAGTGATACAGTGCGCGACAGGCAAAGGTGGCGGCATAAAGCACCGCCACCCCGGTGGCGCAGAGGGTTTGCGACAGCGCCGGAAAGTTCTTCCGGGACAGAACAACACCGCCCACCACCAGCCCGAAGCCAACGACAAATCCGAACACCGCGCGCACCTCCGGCGGAATCAAGTCTTTGTCAACCAAATACTTTACCAAAAAGGCAATGGCGAGGAAGAAGGCAAATCCACCGGCCCATGCGAGTCCTTTGACGCCCATGAATTGCTCCCAGTTGATCGCGGGCAACGCCCGTTCCGGCTCGGGCAATGGCTTTTGCGGCTCGAAAGTGATGGGAGGCGGCGGCATCTCTGGTGGAATACCGGTCAGCGGCGCGGTTTGCGAGATCGCCCCCACCGGCGGCGTTTGCACAATGGATGGCGGCAATGTTACCCGGACCGGCCGATGGACAACCGGCGCAGGGATTATGTGAGGCGGCGACGGTGCCTCCGCTTTCGGTGCCGCTGGGGCGGGAGTGCTGGCGAGCGTCTCCATTTTCCGTTCTGCGCGGCGAAGTTCGAATTCCAGATCTTGCACCCGGCGCTCCAGTTCGGAGATGCTCCGGCCCGCCGTGACGGCGCGATAGATCAACCAAATGCCAATGGCAACCGGGGTCCCAACCACCATGAGAATCGTAAATTCCATAGTTTGCTTCCGCGTCAACGTGAACCGGACTATATTTGAGTCAAGCAGACCACAGAACGCAGCCAAAGAAAACAATTATTAGTCCACCCGCGGACACCGATTCCCAGGATTCCTTATTGGACGACAATCCGAAAATAGCGGGTTGACTGGTCGGTGGGCACGGCCATTTGGCCTTGATTGCCATTGATGACAGGGCTTCCCGTCAATGGTTGCCACGCTGGATCGTCCAGGGTGTTCTTGTACTGCACCGAATAGGTGCGCCCGACCACTGCGCCCCAAGTGAGGGTCAGCCCCCCGCTGGGGGCAGCCGGCGGGGGCACTTGCAGTTGGAAAACCGAAGTGGGATCGGTCGGAATGGTGCCCGCAATGTAATCCTGCAACACCGCCATGCCGGTGCCGTTCGGATCGTCTGTTGCGAGAGACTGGTCGAATGCCTGCCCGGTCACGTGCCCGAAATACTGGATCATCCACCAATCCGGAATCCCGTCACCGTCACTATCTGCGGTCTCCGCCGAGGGTAACAAGGCCGCGAAAACGTTCTGGACCCCATTGAGGCTTCCAAGTCCAAACCCACAACCAGTGGATTGAAAAATGGCCGTGCTCCCATCCATGCTGATGACAGGTTCGAGCGGCCAGTTGATAATGTCGGATGTGAGTTGCCGCGCCGCCAACACCGAGTTCGAGCCGGTGTTGCTATCGAAGACATACAGGTCTGGAAAGATGGTGTGACCGGCGACAAGATTGGTGGCGAAGCTGCGATAGACGACAAACCGACCATTCCCGCTTATCGCCGGCCAATCGGAATAGGCGCTGCCGCTTCCGGTGTGAGTCGAGTTGACACTCACCAGCATATTTGTCCCTGTCAATAAATCGAAAAGGTAGATGTCGTAAGCATGATTCAAGTCCACGCCGGAGTAGGCGGCCGAGGTTCCGATGACGACGTAGCGCCCGTCCCCGCTCCAAACTTGCGGAGTGTATATCCTCTCGGCGCCGGTTACGGTAAGCATATTTGTACCGTGGACCAGGTCCCACACTGTCACAGTCGAGATGTATCGGTCGAGCAAATGCGAACCGTCCGGGCTGATGGAGGCGAAAAAGGCGGCGTTGGTAAAGATGTTAGTCCCGTAGTTGCGATCCCATACCCCCGTTTGGAAAACTCCACTGCGTGGAGAGGAAGAATACGCGACATACCGACTGTTGGTGCTCATGGTTATGGGAAAAAACGCCGCGCCGGTGTTGGTGGCAATTGCCACGGTATTCCCGCCGTCAATATCACGGAGGAACACCCCGCCAGTGGTTGCCGCCGCCGCCAGATCGCTGGCCCCGCTGTAAAACGCCACATAGCGCCCGTCCGGGCTCAGGGCCAGTTCTGCCTGGGAGCTGGCGGAAGACCAGTTGCCAGAAGAGGTCCCATTCGTATTGACGCTTACCAGGACCGTGGTCTGGGTTTGCAGATCCCGCCGGAAAACATTGGCGTTTGTTCCTGCTCCGGCAATTGGGTCGGGCGTCAGATTGGTGGCGTAACTTACGAAGGCGACGTAGCGCCCGTTCGTGCTGATCGTCGGCATGAATGAGGCGCCGCCGAGCGCCGGCCCGCCATTCACGGCCACGCTGACCAGGATGTTGGTGCCCGACCAACGATCACAGACGAAAACATCCTCCGCATTGTTCGTGTCATCCGGCACCAGGTTGGTGGCGACGCTGGAGAAGGCCACCCACCGCCCGTCTCCGCTGACGAAGAGCGTATCTTCCCCGCTCGTTCCGCTGCCCGCGCGCACAGGCAGCAAAGGGTTGGCCTCGGAAAGCACCTGGGGCAGGCCGGTCGAGGCATCCCATAGGAAAACGTCTTCCGCCCCATTGACGTCACCGGGCACCAATCCCGCGTCCGGGCCGGAAAAAAAGACGAACTGACCGTTCGTGCTCATTACCGGGTCCACTCCGTAGAAGTTATTTTCGCCGAAACCGTTGGTGTCAGCATCCACCATCACAATTCCACCGCCTACCGTATCGCGCCGGAAAATGTGGAATTGATTGGTGGGTGCGCCGGGATAAAGCGCGTTGGTGGTCAGGTCCGCAGCGTCGCTCAGGAAGGTCACATAATGTGCGTCCGGTGTCATCGCGGCGGCCAACGCGGTGCTGCCGGTGGAAAAGACTCCGTTGGTGTTGGCCGAAACCAACACATTGGTCCCGGTTTCCGCATCCCACAACCGAACGCTGGCGTTGGTCGTGGACGCCTCCAGCCCCGAGAATAAAATGAACCGGCCATCCGGTGTGATCTCCGGCCCGTAAGCGTCGTCACCCGAAATGATGGCCGCGCTGCCAAATGGATTGGCAGTGGCGTTGGTCCAAACAACCGTAGTCGTGTTGTTAGTCATGTTGTAGAGGAAGACAACATAGGTGGAGCCGATTGCACTCGCGGTTTCGAATGCCACCCGCGTGCCATCGTCGCTGATCGAAGGATGCACGGACGCCTGAAACGGGACTCCGCCATGAATAGCGCGAGCCAGCACTGCCGCATTGGTGCTCGCCCAGATAGTTTGGTTGGCCACCATATCCCGAACATAAACGTCGCCCGACGGGAAATTGACGTTCGTATTCAATCCCACAAACCCGGTCGCAAATACCACGTAACGTCCGTCCGGTGTCATTCCAGGCGGCCCCAGATACGAGGCCAAGGCGTATGGGGAATAATAATTTGGCGCCAGCCCCACCGTCACCAGCGTCGTCGTTCCCGTTATCAAATCGTGTACAAATATGTCAGGAAGGCCGTTGTTATCATTGGCCACCAAATTGTTGGCCGCGCTAACGAAAGCCACATAACGTCCGTCCGGCGTCATGGTTGGACTGGTGGATGCATTATTGCCCGCAAGTCCATTGATGGAAACGCTGACCAAGATGTTTGATCCGGCCGCCGTATCCCGCACAAATACGTCCTTCCGGCCATTGTAATCACCCGGCACGAGATCGCTGGCATCACTTTCGAAGACCACATAGCGGCCATCAGAGGAGACCCCGTAGGAAGTGGAATCGGCGTTGCCGCCAATTCCGTTGGTATTTGCGCTTACCAATACCGTGGTGTTGCCGGACCGGTCCCGCCGATAGATTTGCCGCGCGAACCCTGTCTCAACAGCCGGCAGTAAATTGTTTGCGGTGCTGTCAAAGACCACGAATCGCCCGTCCGGGGTGACGATGGGGTTAAGCGAATCGCCGTTGGCGCTGACAGGCAATGCCAGCGCCGGGGAACGGGTTGAAATCAATTGGGCCGCGGTCTGGGCGGGCACGTTCCGCACCGCCATTCCCAGAACGAGCGAACCCACCAAAAGCATCTCCTTGGCACACATGAGTATCCTTGGAATTAGATCACATCCGAAATAATTATTACTTTTAGACTTACCACCATAATTTGGCAAGCGGGAATTGAACGTAACAGTAACGCATCAGTGAAGGCGAGGAGTTGGAAACAGTTGAAACAGTTTCATACCGTCTGCATCGCGGGTCCACCTGGCTGAAGCCGGGTGTTAATGGGATTCCGCCTTGACGGACGAATTGCCGGCGCGAGCGGGTGCCTTGGGGGGTCTGGAGGCGTAAGGCCGTAAGGGTTGTTGATTGCTAAGGACTTAGGAAGGGTCAAAGGCGTAAGGTGAGCCGTAAGGAAGGGTTAAGAAGGCGTAAGGTTCGGCTTTCCGGCGGGCGAACATTACAATCAATGCGCCGCAAGCGGTTTGGTCTTTGCACCGGGAGACAACCTAAAACTCTGACAATACCGCGCCCCGACCCCGTCATGACCGTGTTCTGCGCAACATGTACACTGAGATCGCCGCCACTGTGACAAGGATAACCATTTTCCAGAGCACATTCCCTTTCGTAGAAGTTGCTTGGAACGGCTGGACCTGCGAAGCGAGGATGGCAGCGAGTTGCGGGTCATCTTTCGGCAGCCAAATCCGGTTGGTCAATTCATACCTCAAAGCAACTCCCTCCGATGACTCGAAGCGCCCATCGCAGATAGCGATTGGCACTCCATCTGGCGGGATTGCGGCTGGGACGGCCGGGCCGTAGGAAATGTTGGGAGAAGAACCCAAGCCAGACCAAGAAATTCTCGTCTGCTGCCGGCTGGCATTCGCCTTCGCGAATCTCGGCAATCATTCCGGAGTGCGATCCATCCAAACAATACGTGCCAATACGATTGAATACATGGGTGGCTTCCGTGACGACATCGGATGGTTGAAATGCAGACAGGTCCGCTGGCGATATATTCCATACGTAGCCGACTTGGTATCCGTTGGCCAGAGCGTTGGCGGAGAAAGCGCCTGTTTCATCGTTCGTCTTCGTCCCGTAGTAATAAGCTTCGTACACGCCACTTACGGATAAGGCATCTCCGGCAAGAGCTTGGGCGCATGCCGGTTTGGCGATACCCATGACGGGGGCACAAACGCAGAAAGCATGTGAAATCCGTTTCATTCTTAGGCCCGCGGCCGGGTGGCCGTTCACCGAGCGCAGCTTGCCAGAATTCTGTCCAATTGCGCGTTGACTGCCTCATCCACCCGCTGGCGGCTTTTGTCTGCTTCAAACCACGCCACCGTCTGGCGGACGCCTTCCCTGAACGGAATCACCGCCTGATAGCCGGGCACGAACTCCTTGATCTTGCTGTTGTCGAAAACCACGCTCCACGATTTGTCCCCGAGCAACGGACCGGTCAGGGAAGGGTCCACCTTGACGATAAAATCGGACGCGATGTGGACGATGTTTGCCTTGACACCGAGCGCGTCGGCGATGGTTTCGTAAATCTGATTCCACGTCAGCACTTCGTCGGACGTGATATGAAAAGCGTCGCCCACTGCCTGCATGTTCCCAATCAGTCCGCAAAATCCCTTGGCAAAGTCGGCCGCGTGTGTGACCACCCACAAGGAAGAACCGTCGCCATGAACGATTGTAGGCAGACCTTTCTTCATTCGAAGCGGGAGCGTGTAACAGCCCCATCCGCCCAGCGCGATGGGAAAATTGGCGTCGCCGTAAGTGAGCGACGGCCGGACAACGGTGGCCGGAAATCCTTCCTCGCGCCAGGCGCGCGTCAAACGCTCTTCGCACGCGATTTTGTTGCGCGAGTAATCCCAGCAAGGATTGTGCAATGGAGTGGACTCGCGGATGACATGGTGGCCGGGCGGCTTTTGATACGCCGAAGCGGAACTGATGAAAATATACTGGCGGGTGCGCCCGCGGAAAATCGCCAGGTCGCGCTCGATGTCCGCCGGGGTGTAGGCGATCCAGTCCACCACGCAATCGAACTGCAAGTCACCGAGCGCGGCGCGGACTTGATCGGGTTGGCGGAAGTCGGCGGTCAGGCGGCGGACGCCTTCCAAGGATTGTTTGCTCTGGCCGCGATTGAGCAGATACAACTCGTGACCGTTGGCGACAGCAAGCTTGCTGACCGAAGTGCTGATAAAACCGGTGCCGCCTATAAATAATACTCTCATGGTGTTCCCTTCCGACGATCTTAGATGTTGTTCAGGCGAACCACGAGTACGTCATGCCCCTGTACCGCCGCATTTAGAGGGGTCTTCGTTGTCCCAAGGTCCTGCTTCTGCCACAGATCGCGAATGCGATAGGTGGTGGTGTCGAACTTGGGATTGAGGTTAAAGTCGGTATCCATCACCTTCTCGCTTTTCCAGTCGAAGGTGACGTTCCGGGGGTCCTTGTTGCGATTCAGGAAGCAGGCGGCCCACGCGCCCTGCGCCAATGGTTTGAACCAGACTTCCACGCCGTCTTTCGCGGAGTACTTGAAAGCTTCGATTCCGAGCGGATCTTGATCGAGCGCGATGACGTCCTTGTCGGTCAGAATCCGCAAAGTCTCCGGATTCATGTGCCGGAGGTCGTTTCCGGAAATGAGCGGCGCGGCCAACATGCACCAGAGGGTGAAGTGGGCGCGATCCTCTGTTGTTGACATGCCATTGCCCACCTCGAGCATGTCCGGATCGTTCCAATGTCCGGGGCCGGCGTACTTGCGCAGGCCCGCCTGCATGTCAAGAATTGGCAAAACACCATAATCATTGTAACCCGGATGGGTCTTGATTTGGTCGAAACTGGCGTAGATGTCGCCGGTGGTGCGCCACGACTGCCCCACCCCGTTGGCCCAGGTCCACGGCTTGCTGTTGCCCCACTCGCACAGACTGAAAAGAATGGGCCGACCGGTCGCCTTCAGTGCGTCGCTCATCTTCTTGTAGGCTTCCGGCGCTTTCAAGCCGCCGGCGTCGCACCAGTCGTACTTCAGATAATCCACGCCCCACGCCGCGTACGCTTGTGCATCCTGGATTTCGTGGTCGCGGCTGCCGGGACGGCCTCCGCAAGTTTTGCCGCCCACATCGGAATAAATTCCCAGCTTCAAACCTTTGGAGTGAACATAATCGGCCAACACCTTGATGCCAGACGGAAAGCGGGTGGGGTCTGCCAGAATATTTCCCTGGGCATCGCGCTGGGGGGCCTGCCAAAGATCGTCAATGTTGACGTACTGGTAACCGGCGGCCTTCATGCCATTGGTCGCCATGGCGTCGGCGGTTTCGCGGATCAACTCCTCGCTCACTTTGCCCTGAAACTTGTTCCAACTGTTCCACCCCATTTGCGGCGTCATGGCCAGACCGTTTGCTTCCAGATTCTGGCCGAAGGCGGCGCCACCGGCGACGAGCATCACCAGACAGGCGGTCCAGGCGGTGAATTGGATATGGCAGTGCTCCCGGCGAATGGAAGATAATGGTTGCATCTGGACAGGTTGCCCGTTTCAGGGGCGTTTTTCGAGAAAAAACGGTGTCATCAAAAACAACTACAATTAGCGAGGTCCAACGCAGGTGCGAACGGAGAGTTCCCTTTCGCCCGCATTTGGGGCGGCGGCATCGCACCGCCGTGCCCGGAAGGTTAAGATTTGGCGACGAAGGCTTTCTTACGCTCTTTTACATTTCTCATTTCGCCGTTCTCCTTTACTTCTGTTGAACATGTCCAGAACCAGATCATTGCGCATCGTGCAAATTACGCCGGGCGCCGGCAATATGTATTGCGGCGCCTGCATGCGGGACAATGCACTCGTGGCCGCCCTTCGCCGGCTCGGTCATGATGCGACCATGACGCCACTTTATTTGCCGCTGACGCTTGATGAAACCGACCAGAGCGCGGGCAATCCGATTTTCTACAGCGGCGTCAACGTCTTTCTGGAGCAGCGCACCGAGTTTTTCCGGAAGGCCCCCGACTGGTTGCGCAAGATGATGGCGTCGCCCGTCATGCTGGAAATCGCCGCCGGCTCCGCCGCGCGCACCCGGCCGGAAGATTTGGGAGATATTACGATTTCCATGTTACGCGGCGAAGAAGGCAATCAGGCGCGCGAACTGGAGGAACTCCTCGGCTGGTTGCGGGTGGAAAAACCGGACGTGATTTGTCTTTCCAATGCCCTGCTGGTCGGGCTGGCGCGCCGTCTGCGGAACGAATTGCGCGTTCCGGTGATATGCACGTTGCAGGGGGAAGACTGGTTCCTCGACTCCCTGCCGCCCGTGGCGCGGGGCACGGCCTGGATGGCGGCGGCGGAACGCGCCAAGGACGTGGACCTTTTTATCGCGCCGAGCAAGTATTTTGCCCTATTGATGCAACGGCGGCTCCATCTTCCGGAGAACCGGGTGCGGGTCGTTTTCAACGGCATCAACCTGGACGGCTACCCGGAGAAGCTGCCCGCGACGCCGGTCCAGTCTCCTCCCGTCCTCGGTTACTTCGCCCGGATGAGCCGTGAGAAAGGTCTGCCGATTTTGGCAGACGCCTTTCTTCGGCTGAAAAAGCGCGATCAAGTGAAGAACCTGAAACTCCGTATCGGCGGCAGCTTCGGGCCGGCGGATCGGGTTGTAGTCAAGGAATTGCACGCGAGCTTTGTCGAAGCAGGAGTGGAAGGAGACGTGGAGTTTCATCCCAATCTTTCCCACGCCGCCAAAGTCAATTTCTTGCGCGGTCTGACGGTTTTTTCCGTGCCCGCGGATTACAGTGAATCTTTCGGCCTGTACGTCATCGAGGCGCTGGCCGCGGGCGTGCCGGTGGCCCAGCCCGATCACTCGGCCTTCCCTGAAATCGTCAACAGCACGGGTGGCGGTGTCCTCTTTCCTCCAAAAGACTCCGAAGCCTGCGCCGACGCCATTGAGAAGCTGCTGCTGGACCCATCAGCCGCGCACGGTATGGCTCAAGCCGGGCACCGGGTTGTTCGGGAACGATTTAATGTCGAGGTCATGGCCCGGGAGGTCGCCGCGCTTTGTCGCGAAGCGGTGGCGTCATTTTCCAACTCGTAAATTTCTCGTTCTGATTCTATAGTCCGCCATGGCTTACGAATTCAAGACCAGGCGGCGGGTGGAGTTCTCCGACACGGACATGGCGGGCATCATGCACTATTCCAATTTCTTCCGCTTCATGGAAACGGCGGAACACGCCTTCTTCCGTTCGCTGGGCTTGTCCATCATCAACAGCGGCGATCCGCCGGTCGGGTGGCCGCGGGTTCATGCCCGTTGTGACTACAAGAGTCCCCTGCGTTTCGAGGACGAAGTGGAGATTCATCTGCTGGTGTCGGAGAAGAAGCACAAGGCGTTGAGTTACGTTTTCAAATTTCACAAACTCAACGCCACCCCCCCGGTCTTCGTCGCGCGCGGCAGTTTGACGGTGGTCTGCGTCAGCCATCATCCCGATGGAACGATGACCGCGTGTTCCATTCCGAAATCCGTGTCCGACAAAATCGAAATCGCCCCGGCCGAATTGCTGGAATGAAGCTACTTTGGCCCCACCTGCAACGGCAGCCGGGCCTTTATGTCGTCCGAAGCCGCTCCCACCAAGATCTCGTAGTCCCCCGCCTCGATGGTGTAGGCCTTCTTGACAATATCCCAATACCGGAATTGCGCCACCGGCACCGGGATATCCACGTGCGCGGTTTGTTTGGCCGCCACCGTTACCCGCTGAAAACCGCATAGTGCCTCCAATGGTTGGGGCACGGCCGATTTGGCATGGCGGAAATAGACCTGCACCACTTCATCGCCGTCGCGGCTGCCCGTGTTGGCGACGTCCAATTTGACATGGAGGGTGTCGTTGGTATTGACAGTTGGCTTGACCAATTGCGCCGCATCATATTTGAACGTCGTGTAGCTGAGGCCATGCCCGAACGCCCATAACGGCTTCCCCCCCTTGGCGTAATAGCGATACGTCCGGTTCGTCATGGAGTAATCCTGGAACGACGCAAGATCGGTGGTGGCGCGGTAAAACGTGACCGGCAGACGTCCGGACGGATTCACCTGGCCAAACAAAACTTCCGCCACCGCCCGGCCGCCTTCCTGGCCCGGATACCATGCCTGCACGATCGCCGAAAGATGTTCCGCTTCCCACGGCATGGCCATGGCGCTGCCGCTGCAATTGACAAAAACCAGCGGCTTGCCCGTGGACTGCATCGCCTTCAAGAACTCGGTTTGAATCGGCGGCAACTCGATGCGTGTCCGGTCGCCGTGATTAAACCCTTCAAACGGGACGGTCATGTATTCCCGTTCCAGGTCCGCGCTAATTCCGCCCACGTAAATAATTGCATCCGCCGTCAGCGCCACTTTCACCGCTTCCATCCGCACCTGTTCATAGTATGCCAGATTTGGATCACCGACGCGCAAGGCATACGGGCAGGCCTGCATCGCGGCCAGGTCAACATTGGTGCCCAAAATATCCATAATTCCCGCCGCGATGGTCACCGGATGCGAGGGCTCGCCTTCGTAATTCCCCAACAGCACATTTGTGTAGGTGCCGTTGATCCCAAAGATGGCAATCTTGTGGATCTTGGTCTTGTCCAACGGCAGCAAACCGTCGTTTTTCAAAACCACCACCGATTCGCGCGCCATCTTCAACGCCAGGGCATCGTTGGCCGGCGTGTCATACTCCTTGGTCGTGATCTTGGAGTAAGGCACCATTTCCGGCGGGTCAAACAAGCCCAGCCGAAACCGCACTTCCAGCACCCGTCCCACCGCGATGTCCAGTTGCTTCTCCGTCAGCATTCCGTCCCCCACCGCCGCCGACAATTGCAAATACTCGGTCCCGCAACAGAGATCGCAGCCCGTTTTTACCGCCGTGGCCGCCGCCGCCTCAATTGTCGGCGAAAAACCGTGGCCGTAGAAAAAGTCTTGAATTGCTCCGCAATCCGACAACACTTCGCCCTTGAAACCCCATTGTCCGCGCAGAAGCGTGTCCAGCAAAAGCGGGCTGGCACACGACGGCGTGCCGTAGAGCCGGTTATACGCGCCCATGACCGCGCCGACGTGGCCTTCCTTCACCGCCGCCTCGAATTGCGGCAGGTAGGTCTCATAAAAGTCGCGCTCCGGCGGCTCGGAATCAAAGCTGTGCCGCGAATCTTCCGGTCCGCTATGGACCGCGAAATGTTTGGCGCACGCCATTGCCTTCACGTATTTGGGATCGTCGCCCTGCAAGCCGCGGATGTAGGCCACCGCCATTCTTGACGTCAAAAACGGGTCCTCTCCGTAAGTCTCCTGTCCCCGGCCCCAGCGCGGGTCGCGAAAAATGTTGATGTTGGGCGACCAGAAGGAAAGCCCGGAGTAATTCGTGCTGTCGCCGTGGTGCGCTTCGGTGTATTCGCGGTTTTTGGCGCGCGCTTCCGTGGCGATGGCGTCCGCCACCGTGTGCAGCAACGCGGGATCAAAACTGGCCGCCATGCCGATGGCCTGCGGAAAAACCGTGGCGACGCCGTTGCGTCCGACGCCGTGCAGGCTCTCATTCCAATAGTCATACGCGGGCAGGCCGATGCGTGGAATCGCCGGCGCGACGTTGCAGATTTCGCGGGCCTTCTCCTCCAGCGTCATGCGCCCCACCAGATCGCGGATGCGCAATTCCAACGGCTGCGACGCATCGCGCCAAAGAGGCGGCTTGTCCGCGGCGGGCGCCTGGGCCGTCACGCGGACGGCGAAACATAGTATTGTCAGTAGCGGAACGAAGTGCAAAAAGCGCGCAACGGCACAAGTTCCGACGCGGTCACTCTGTTTGGTGTGAAGGCTCACGGTGTCCAAGCTTGTTCTTTTATCGCGCCACAGTCAAGACGCCGCCCCTTCAATTCTCGGGAGGGGCGAGCTCCTGCGAGCCCCCATTTTCCGGACGTTAACGCGCAATGCAGAAAAGCTTGTGATTGGTGCGAATAAACAGTTCGCCGCCGGACACGGCAACGGATGACCGCGTTAAATCATCTCCAGGCTCACCCATCGCCACCGTTTTCAAGACGGCGCCCTTCGCCGCATCCACCATCGTCACCTCCCCGGCAAAATTCATGACATAAATTCGGCCGTCGGCGGCGGTGGGGGCGGCCTGATAGATTTGATTGCCGGGCAATCCCGTGTTCCATTTGATTTTCCCGGTGGCGGATTCAATTCTGGAAAGTGTCCGGTGTCCGTCGTTGAGGATGATAAAGTCCCCATCCCAGACCGCCGGCGTCGGAACGTCCGTCGAGATTTCGCGGTGATTTTCCTCGGTCCAGAGCATCCGGGCCGTGCCCGTGCCATCGGGCTGGAGCGCCCGCACCGTGTTGTCCTGCGGCTCGCACGCCAGAATGATCTCACCGACAGAAACTGGCGAAGTGACGACGCGCCAGTTATTTCCCCTGCCCGGGTCCAGGTTTGGCGAACGCCACAGTTCCCGTCCCGTTCCGAGTTCGTGTCCCGTCAGATAATCCCCGCCCGCCACCAAAATCTGCTTTTGTCCGTGCCAGTCGTACGGGATCGGCGTGGTGTAGGCATCATGCGATTCCTGCAATGCGTCGGTGGGCCGGACGACCCGCGCGAGGTTGGTCCCGGTCGCCGGGTCAATCACGAGGAGAAATGACTCGATCGGTTTGCCGGGGCGACCGTGACCGCGCGCCGGACGGTCCCGCTGCAACACTTGCTGGTAGAGTTTCCCCTCGTAAAGCGTCGGGCTGGAGGAGAACGTCCAGTTCATTGCAAAATCGCCGTATTCCTTCGTCAAGCTCCGCGTCCAAATCTGCGTGCCCGCGTGATCGAAACCGACCAGCGTCCCGTTGCCGTAAAAGAAAAAACAATGGTCGGCGTCCGCCACCGGGGACGGCGAGGCAAAGTTGCTCCGTTCGTCCAGCCGGGTTTTCCCCTCGCCGGTCGTTTTGCTCCATTTCACTTTTCCGGTGACGCGGTCCAAGCATATCGCTTGCAGCGAACTGGCGGCTTCGTCCACGGTGGAGATAAACACCAGGTCGCCCCAGATGATCGGAGTGGCCGCAGACGGACCAGGCATCTCTGTCGCCCAATGCGCCGAGGCCTTGGTCCAGTTGGTCGGCAATCCCGTCTCGCTGGAAGAACCGTTGAAAGCGGGCCCGCGCCATTGCGGCCAATTGTCCGCCGCCGCTACCAACGACCAGAACACCAATGCCGCTGAACAACAACGCCGGAAGTTCATGACTCTCCGGGAAGTTTTTGCGCCGCCAGACCGGCCAGGGCCTCGCCGGTCAAGCGTTGCACCGTCCAGTCGGACATTGGCCGCGCCCCGATGGATTGATAGAAATCGAGCGAAGGCTTGTTCCAATCGAGCACCGCCCACTCGAACCGGCCGCAATCCAGCCGGCACGCCAGTCGCGCCAAATGGATCATGACCGCCTTCCCGCAACCGCGTCCCCGGCACTCCGGGCGCACATATAGATCCTCCAGGTAAATCCCGGGTTTGCCGAGGAAGGTGGAAAAATTGTGGAAATAAACCGCGAATCCGGCGTCCGCGCCGTCCAGGCTGACCAGCAAAACCCCGACCGCCGATCCTTCGCCAAACAAATTGCGCGACAGCAATTCCTCCGTGGCGGTGACCTCATGCGACAGATTCTCGTAGGCCGCCAGTTCGCGCACAAACTGGAAAATCACCGGCACATCCTCCGGAACGGCGTCGCGGATTGTGATTTTTCCATTTTGTTGCACTGCGCGATTTCAATTTTGGCCCAACACCGCGCGAGCGGAAAGAAAATTTTTGGGCCTGATGTCCGGCTCGGCATTCCACCGGTATTCCGCGGCTCCCGCCTGCTCTCCGTTAGGCGGCTTTCGTCATTGCACCCGGTCGCGGGGCCATTCGTTCTTGAAGATGCCCCATCCCGCTCTTACGCTCCGCCCGTGAAAGCGCGAACGAATGTTGAGGATTCCCATCAATGAAAAGGGATGCTTTGTTTGACAGACTCGGTTTGCGGGCAATCAATCCCGGCGCCTTTTCCGGCGAATGGAATGCCAACGGTCCGATGCTGGAGAGCATCTCCCCGATCAACGGTAAACGGCTGGCACAAGTTCGCACCGCTTCACCTGGCGACTTCGAAGCAGTCGTGTCGCAATCCACCCGCGCCTTCGCCCATTGGCGAAATGTCCCAGCGCCCAAACGCGGCGAAATTGTCCGCCAATTCGGCAATGCCCTGCGCGAAGCCAAGTCCGATCTGGGTCGGCTGGTCACCCTCGAAACCGGCAAAATCCTGGCCGAAGGCGAAGGCGAAGTACAGGAGATGATTGATATTTGCGATTTCGCCACCGGGCTCTCGCGCCAGCTTTACGGCCTGACCATTGCCTCCGAGCGCCCCAGCCATCGCCTGCTGGAACAATGGCATCCGCTCGGCGTCGTCGGGATCATCAGCGCCTTCAACTTTCCCGTGGCCGTTTGGGCCTGGAACAGCGCCCTCGCTGCCGTCTGCGGCGACGCCACGCTCTGGAAACCGTCGGAGCAGACGCCGCTCTGCGCCATCGCCACCATCAAAATTGCCGAGCGCGTCTGCCGCGCCAACGACGTGGACCCGGCCATTTTCTGTCTGGCCGTCGGCGGACCCGGCATGGCCGGCAAAATGGCCGGCGACGCGCGTCTGCCGCTCATTTCCGCCACTGGCTCGGTCAAGATGGGCCGCGCTGTCGCGCAAAAAGTCCAGCGCCGTTTGGGCCGGGTTCTGCTGGAGTTGGGGGGAAACAACGCCATCATCGTCGCTCCTTCGGCCAATTTGGATCTCGCACTGCGCGGGATTCTTTTCGGCGCCGTCGGCACTGCCGGACAGCGTTGCACCACCACCCGCCGGCTTTTCATCCACGAATCCATCGAAGACGAACTGACCCGCCGCCTTCTCGCTGCCTACCAACAGATTCGTATCGGCAACCCGCTCGAACCGCAGACTCTTCTCGGTCCGCTGATCAGCCCCGCCGCCGTTGAAAACATGATGGCAGCCCTGCGCCAAGTGCGACGGGAAGGAGGGAAAATCCTCCACGGAGGCGAACCCTTGCGGGGCAAAGAATATCCCGCCGGACGTTACGTCACTCCGTGCCTGGTGAAAATCCGCCATGACGCAAAAATTGTCCGCAAGGAGACTTTCGCGCCAATCCTTTATTTGACAAGCTACAAAAGCATCGAGCAAGCCATCGCCTGGCAGAACGACGTCCCGCAGGGTTTAAGCTCGGCCATTTTCACAAACGATCTGCGCGAGTCGGAATTATTCCTGTCCGCGCGCGGAAGCGATTGCGGGATTGCCAACGTCAACCTCGGCACGAGCGGCGCGGAAATCGGCGGCGCGTTCGGGGGCGAAAAGGAAACCGGCGGCGGCCGGGAAAGCGGCAGCGACGCCTGGAAAAACTACATGCGCCGCCAAACTGTGACCATCAACTGCTCCTCCGACCTGCCGCTCGCCCAAGGCATTCACTTCGCCAAACCTTGACCGCCCTACCCAGGTTCACCTAAATCTGCGAATACGCCTTCGGCTCCAAATACCGGTTGATAATCTTCGACACCGTATCCGCGTACTGCGGATCATTCTTCAACTTGTTCCAAACCGGATGCTTTCCAAAGTCGCCGAACTGCTTGGTGTGGGCCTCTTCCGATTCGGAGCACAGCAGGTAAGTCAAATGCGGCAGGTTCCCTCCGACCAGACCTTGCCCATAAAATACCGGCGCCAAACCCACTTCGCGCATCGTTTGAATTTCGCCCGAGTTAAACATCTCCACCTTTTTCAGCGCCTTGGACTCGCTGTGGCTTTCGTAAGTCCGCATCTCAAATATGCGCGCCTTCCCCTCCTTCGACAAGGCCGACAGCTCGATCTTCGGCATGCCGGAAAACGCCAGCATCAGCCACGAATCAAACCGGTCATACGCCGGCATTTCTTTCGCTGCCTGCAAGTAGGGTGCTCCGGCGGCGCGATACTCCGCATCCGCTTCCAGCCGTGCCGCCGCACCGCCAAACGCCTCCAGCGACGAATACGGTATCAGCACAAATACCGACAACGGTTCCACGGCTTCGGTCGCCGCCAGTTTCCCCTTCCGTTCCATTTGCCCGAAGACCCCGATTGGTTTGCACCCGAGCCGGTTCCACGCCGGGATCGCCGCCTTTTCCAGGTAAGCGTCAAGCAGATCGTGACTCGCCGCATCCTTGAGCCGGTACTTGCGCAGCTCGTAAACCTCGCGGTTCCCTCCCGGCATTTCCGCGGCCGCGGCGGGGAGGGCCGATTCGGAAAGTCCGGCCATGGTGCAAACAGTCAATGAAGTTTTCAAAAATTCGCGGCGTTTCATGGACTTCTTTTAGCACCATTGAAAACCGATGTCGAGCATCCGTCCCGTCATTTATAAGATAGATTTCGATTTGAAGGAAACGGCGCCTGAGGCACCCTTCGAAGACAGCCGAAGAGCTGGATCGTGAAACCGACAAACTTGCCAATGACATGGAACGGGAGAAACCCGCAGGCGACGGCCGTGGCCGGTATTTGCATCTTTCTGGTCGCGGCGGTTTGGGCGGTGTTTGGACAAACTGCGGGCTTCGAGTTCGTCAATTACGATGATCCCCTTTACGTTTATGAGAACGCCAACGTCACCAACGGTCTCAACTGGCCGGGCGTGGCGTGGGCTTTCACTCATGCCGAATGCCGTCTCTACCACCCGCTGACGATGGTCTCGCTCCAAACCGATTATCATTTCCACGGACTTGACGCCGGCGGCTACCATCTCACCAACCTCTCCATTCACGCTGCTTCCGCCGTGCTGCTGTTTTTGGTGTTGCGCCAGTTGACCGGTGCGCTCTGGCGTTGCGCATTGGTGGCGGCGATTTTTGCGGTCCATCCGCTGCGGGTGGAATCGGTCGCGTGGGTGACAGAACGAAAGGATACGCTCAGCGCCTTCTTCTTCCTGCTCACGCTGGGCGCTTATGTCCGTTATGTCCGCGCGGCAGCCTCGCTGGGACGCTATTTGCTGGTCGTCCTCTTGTTCGCGCTGGACTTGCTCTGCAAGCCGACGGTGGTGACATTGCCGTTCGTGCTCCTGCTGTTGGATTATTGGCCTCTCCACCGCTTCGCGGCGCCGGCGTCAGCGGGTGGTTTTGGTGTCGCAAGGCGCCTGCTACTCGAAAAAACTCCCTTGCTGGTGCTGGCGGCAGCGGCCTGCGTTGCGACCTTTTTTGCGGCAGGCAACAGCGTGATGTCGGCCGCCCGTTTTCCTGTCGTCCTGCGCCTCAGCAACGCCCTGGTTTCGTACGTGGTCTATCTCCGGCAAATGATCTGGCCGGTCGGACTGGCGGCTTTTTATCCTTATCCGGAAAAGGGACCTCCGTGGATGGAAGTGGTCGCCGCGCTCGTCGTGTTGGCGATTGTTTCCGGAATGGTTTTGGCGCTTCGGCGAGAGCGGCCTTGGCTTTGGGTAGGATGGCTTTGGTACCTGGGAATGCTGGTTCCGATGATTGGGTTTGTTCAAGCGGGCGCGTGGGCGCACGCCGATCGGAACACCTATTTGTCACAAATCGGATTGTATGTATTGATCGTATGGACCGCCGCCGAGTTGTCCGCGGGATGGCACTACCGCCGCTGGATTCAAAGCGGCTGCTCCGCCGCCGTCCTTGGCGCCTTGATTCTGTGTGCGCGCACGCAGACAGCCTTTTGGCGCGGGAGCGAATCATTGTGGAGCCACGCCGTGTCCTGCACGTCCTCCAATTATCTGGCATTGAATAATCTGGGGATGGCGCTGGGCGCAGAGGGCAAGCTGGACCAAGCCATCGTGGAATTCCAAAAGAGCTTGGAAATCGCACCCGATTACGCGGAAGGCTACAACAATCTCGGCAATGCGCTGACCTTAAAAGGCGACGATGATGAGGCCATTACACAGTACGAAAAAGCGCTGAAAATCCAGCCCGATTCCGCTGGCACCCGCGCCAACCTGGCCGGCATCCTTTTCAAACACGGCAAGCTGGATGAAGCCATCGCGCAATTCCGCAAGGTCGTGGAACTCCAGCCCGAGAATGCTGACGCGCAGAATAATCTCGGGGAGGCGCTGCTCCTGAAAGGTGACATCGAAGGCGCCAGGCATATCTTTGATAAAACCACGGCGATGAGCCGCGATCCTCTGTCAAGCTGGCAAACCCTCGGCCAACGTTTTCTGCGGGAACATGATTTGGACGGAGCCATCGCGTGCTATCGTCAGGCGATACAAACCAACCCCCGTTCTTTGGACGCTTGGGCCGACCTCGGTCTGGCCCAGTTCCAGAAAGGAGATACCAAGGCGGCGATTGATTCCTGGCAACATGCCCTCGACCTCAATCCTGACCAACTCGCGGTTCAGAACAACCTGGCGTGGTTGCTGGCGACCGCGCCGGAAAAGCCTCTGCGCAATGGACCCAAAGCCGTTGCGCTGGCCACACGGGCCAACCAGGCAAGCGGCGGCAACGATCCGGTAATCCTCCACACCCTCGCTGCTGCGTATGCGGAAGACGGCAATTACGGGATGGCGCTGGTAACAGCCCGCCGCGCCGCCGCGCTGGCGGCAGCGCAAAAAAGCGATGCGCTGGCCGCGACCTTGCAGCAGGAAATGAAATCATACGACACCAACTCGCAGCAACAGAATTCCCCGCGCTGATGCCGGCCCGGCAATCGAATAGTATTCCCGCGCTGAAAAAAGTTTTGCGAAAACTTGCGAAAATCTGTTGCCAAAAAAAAACTTTGCACTATTATTCCCACTGATGGTCGGACTGCGGTGAAACGTGAATAATTGACCATTTCATTCCTCCACGTTACACCGGTTGAGCGCGGCAGCCTTGTCGGCTGCGGCGAGATTTTTAATGAACGCTCCCGCGAGTCTTTTCGCTGAGACACAACTGCAATTTGTGCTGTCACGGGCCACCATCGAGGCCCGCGTCATCATTGTTGTACTCATCGTTTTCTCCATCTTCGCCTGGTACATGATGGTCTTTAAGGGCCTGCAAATGAGCCGCGCCAAAAAGCTCAATCAATTCTTCGACGCCGAATTTCGCGCCCAAAAAAATGTGCTCGGCATTTTTGACCGCAAACTCGACGTCAATGGCTGCCCGTTCTTCGCCGTCTATCAGGAAGGCTGCGCCGAGCTGGATGCCCGCCTCCGCGCCGGCGCCGTGGCCGAGGGCACGCGCAAGACCCGGCTCTCCCTCACCGCCATGGAACACATCAAGCGCACCTTGGAAAGTTCGGTCGCCCGCGAATGCGTCAAGCTGGAATCCGGCCTGATCGTGCTCGCCAGCGCCGTCGCCGGCGGACCGTTTCTGGGACTGCTTGGCACCGTTTGGGGCGTGATGGACACCTTCGCCATGGTCGGCCAGCAGCAAAGCGCCGATTTGCCGACAATGGCCCCCGGCGTTTCCGCCGCCTTGATCACGACCGTGGCCGGTTTGATCGTGGCCATCCCATCCATGTTCGGCTATAATTTCCTGGTGCATACGCTGCGGGTGCGGACGGTGGAACTGGACAACTTCGCCCAGGAACTGGTGTCGAAGATGGAAATCGAATACTTGCCGGAGGATTGAGAATCGTGCGCCGCTTTTCCCAACGCAATTCGCTGGTGACGTTGAGTGAGATCAACATCACCCCCCTGTTGGACCTGGCGTTCGTGCTGTTGATTATCTTCGTCATCACCCGGCCCATGCTGGAAGGCCGCGTCAAAATGCAATTGCCCGACGGCTCGTCCGGCGATACCAAGAGCGTGGACCGCCGCAGCGTGCGCCTGATCGAAATTCGCTCCGACGGCGGCTACGTGTTTGATGGCAAACGGCTCTCGCTGACCCAATTGGAATCGGAATTGATCAAGCTGGCTCGCGACAACCCAAAAATGACGTTGGATTTGCGCGCCGACAAACGGGTCGAGTTCACCTATTTCTACGCGGTGATGGATATTTGCCTGCGCAATCATATATCGGGATTGAGCGTGCATTATTTGCCGGGAGGGGGACGATGATTTTGATGCGGAATAATATGGGGGCTCGCAGGAGCTCGCCCCTCCCGGATTTGAACAGGAGGGGAAGATGACGCGGTTGCAGAGAAAGTGCCTGGTGGTTTCGCTCTGTTTCCACGGAGTGATCATGGGCGCACTTGTGGTGACCGCTGCCTTCCGCTCCGAACCGGTCGTCACCGGGGAGACGGTGCTGACGTTGATTTCCCCAAATATCCTTGATCGCGTCGGAGTCGGCGGCGAGCGTGGGACCCCGCCGCCGCGCGCCCGGCCGACGCCTGTCTTGCCAACACCGGCCACACCGACGCCGACGCAGCCTGCGCCTCACAGCCAACCATCGCCCACTCCAACGCTGCCGTCCACACACCCCTTGCCGACGGAAACGTCCCCGTCGCCAGCGCCAACGGAACCGCCCAAGAGTTCCCGCCGGGACACACCGCGCCCAACCAAAGAAGAGACCAGGCTTGCCAACGCCAATCCCAGCGAACACGCGTCAAAGCATATCATTACGCCTGATTTGACCCCGGCCAGTTCCACGGGGAGATCCTCCTCCCGCAGCGCCGCCTCTGCTGCTCCGAGCGCCTCCGCCACTCAGGCCGAGAAAAACCGCCGCGTCCAGGAAATCGAAAGTGCGCTGGCGGCGTTGGGTGCATCCTACGACAGCAAGGATTCCGCTTCCAAAGTGGTGCCATTGCCGGGATTGGACGGCGGGGAGTCATTTGTCAATTATCGGACGGCGATCTTCAATGCCTATTACCACGCTTGGAACACGCCGGAAAGTTCCACTCATAAAAACGCGGTGGCGGATGTCAAAATTGTGGTGGCGCGGGACGGCTCGATCGTTTCCTCGGATTTTGTCAGCAAATCGGGCGACGCCGCCATTGATCGTTCCATCCAACGGGCGTTGGACGCCGTGAAATCCCTGCCGCCGTTCCCCGCCGGAGCCGCCGACGCGGAACGCACCTTTATCATCAGATTTAACCTCGAAGCCAAAGAATCCGCCGGATGAAAAATATTGCTCGAAAGCAAGTGGAGCAGCCATTCATTTCTACAACAATGGTAGGGCGGTGCTATGTCGCCGCCCTTGAATTGGGGAAAGGGGAGTTACCCCCGCGCCCGAAATTGGGGCGGCGACGTAGCACCGCCCTACCGGGGCTGATTTCGCTCGGACTGAGCGTCGCCCTGCAGTGCATTCTTGCTCAGACCGCGCTGGCACAGGAACCACCCATTGAAATCCGCAAACCCACCACCCAACTCATCCCCATCAACATCTCCGGCTTCACCGGTGAGGCCGATGCGGTTCTGCGATTCGACTTGTCCGTCCTCGGCCTGGAAACCACCACTCCCGACAAGGCGGACTACCTGATCAGCGGCACCGCCAATGGGCAATTGGAAGGCCGGCTGAAACGCGGCGGCGGCGGCGCGGAGGTTTTCTCGCGGACCTACAGCAGCGGCGACGCCCGCGCCGAAGCGCACGCCTTCGCCAACGACATCGTCAAAGTCATCCGCGAAACCACCCCGATTTTCCTTTCCCGCATCGCCTATTGCCAGAGCATGGGCCGGGATTGGGAAGTTTTTGTGTCGGACTACGACGGCCATAATCCCGTCCAAATGACCCACGATTCGCTCGTGGCCACTCCGGCTTGGAGTCCCGGCGGGCGCAAACTTTTCTACACGTCGTGGAAAACCAGCTTCACCCAGATCATCGAGCAGGACATCACCACGGGCAAACGGTCGGTGTTTTCCGCCTACGGTGGCGCCAATCTCAGTCCCGCCGTTTCCCCGGACGGACGCCATGTCGCCCTCGTCCTGAGCAAGGCCGGCAGCCCCAATGTTTA
>Ga0302320_10007800_pt1 | contig 23468 bp, 24 predicted proteins | sample Bog_T0_3_FD_202130 | JGI IMG/M metagenome (GOLD analysis project Ga0302320, IMG submission 202130) | Peat permafrost microbial communities from Stordalen Mire near Abisko, Sweden - Bog_T0_3 | ecosystem: Environmental > Terrestrial > Soil > Wetlands > Peat | place: Sweden: Abisko, Stordalen Mire... | reverse complement strand
CAAACAAAGGCGGAAGTCACGACTTGACTCTGGCTGTCGCGGTCTGTCACTCTGAACAGCAAAGCGGTATTGAGGGCGTTCGAATCCCCCTCTCTCCGCCATTCCCAGTATTCGCTAGTAAAATCAATGGTTTTTAAAGATTTTGCGAGCGAATTCTACTCAAAACTATATGTAAAATATATGCATATTGTCGAATTGAGCACTATGCTTCAAAGTGAAATACAGCTCTATTTTGAAGGGATTTAGCTCGAATTGAGCCGGCCAAGGGCGGTCGAACTTTAATCCTCCCCGCTCTGATTGTGCACTTTCGGGTGAAGGCGGGTTAGGCGACTGGACTTTCGTCTGACCAAATCTCAAGTTCCTGAAACAAATCATCGGTGCAGCAATAATTATCTGCGAGCGAAGCCCTCGTCTCGACCAAGTACCTCAGAAACTGAAGAATGGCGAGCCTCTGCTCTTGCGTGCAAGCCAGGAGCCGACGATTTTTGCGTCCATCGCTGAGGAAGTGAAAAAGCAACTGTGCACCATACCATCCGTGCGCATAGTCTGGTTCGGCGAGAGCGAGGCGTGTGAGTGCTGGCAGATAGTAAACGAAGCCCTCGGGTGAAGCGAAGCCAATTGGATCCCATCCCGGATTGCCAACATCCTCGATTTGGAGTGTATGAACGTCGCGTGAGCGCAAGACCTCATCATACTCGGCGCACTCCTCGCAGTGCGTGTAGTCCGTGAAGTGCTCGGGGCGACGGCATTCAGCGAACGCCTGTGCGATCGTTTGGAGAATGTCGGAATCGGATGGCATTATACGAAGTTACCCGAGGAAAATGTGTCCCACTTCCAGCGAAAGTCGAGTTTGCGGCGTAATCGGTCTTTCGGTCGGATTCGCCGCCCGATAATCGTCTCAAGTTTTGTATTCCTTGAACTGGGATGTGGTCGAGCAAGTTTTGGACGTGGTGCAGGCATTCCGATGGGTGGTAGTGTCTTAGTTTCGAATTTTCCAAATCAAAAAAACAATTATCAGAACCACACCTGCCATGTATGACCAAGGATGTTGATTTGAAAAATTGTCTGGGGAACCATTCCGACCTAATAGTGCCAAAATCATTTTTCACCTTTCTTCCCATCCGCCACAAGACCAACCGGCACAGCGGTCAGCGCAGATTCAACTGGTGGAACCTCCAGAACCGTCACAAACCGTTCGCCCTGGTCGTCTGCACCGTCACGGTGTGACCGGCCATAAGCACACTTGGCCTTTGGCTGGCCGTTTAAATCAAATAACTCCACTTGGCCCTGCCAGACAGTCCGGCCGCGAAAGGTTTCATGGACCGGAACGTTCTCAGGCCAAACCGCTCCGCAGTTGTGAAGCCGCGAAACGACGACTTGAACCCGTGCAATGCAATCTTGTTTATTCTCCACAACGTTGAACCAGTTCCGCAACCGTCCATTGGCTCTTTTCGATGCGCGCTTCCATTGCAGGCGTGCAGCGAATCGCACCATGAACTTTTCAGAAGTTGTAATACGCGAAATTGAGTGCGACCGCAGCCTCAAAATTCTCAATCTTTTTGCTGAAAGCATTGGTGAGACGGGTCAACCGGCGGCAGTGCATGTGCAAGGTGTGATTCTGCTTTTCAATATGGCTGGTTGAAATCCGGTCAATCTGCGGCATTCCGCTGACAACCGTCTTCTCAACCGAAACTACTTTGGCTGGGCTGTACCTGACAGCTGCCGCATTAGGGAAGGCAAAGCATTTTATGCGGTCAATGATGCATATTGCCCGTTTTGTCAGCAAACGACGCCGGAATCTCTTACCAAAAGTCTGAATGAGTATTTCGTTGAACAGTTTGAAAAGGACAGTAAAGCGATTGAGCAGCTATGGGGGTGTTCGCGGCAAAAAGCGTGACTTCAAAGAACGAATGTTAACCGAGGCGAAAACAAACGCCGCAGCGTTAAAGCCACTCGCAGACTTGGAAAAAGAGCAGAGAGCTTTTTCGGAGCAACACCGGAAAAGGCGGCACCGATTCCTGATGTGGATTTCTCAAAAGTATTGGCGTGCGAAACAAACCCAATTCTAAAAAAGAGGATCATAGGCAAAATGGATGTTGACATTGCAGCAATGATACAAAACCTCGGCAACAGTGATTGGGTTATCATAGGTGCAATTCGAGCGGTGGGAGGCATGCGGGTTTGGAAACCCGCGATACGGCAGGCTCGGAGGCCTGCGGTACAACGATGGGGAAAGCGATAATGTTGTTCACGGGGCAGTGTCAGGATGTGCCCGAGGGCGGTGGCCAAGCTGAAATGCATTGCGTAGCGAATCTTGAAATATCAACATCGTAGGACTGATTATTTCAACTGTTACTTTTCTTGAGAGCCTGTCTGAGCGCCGGTGCCGAGGCCGGAGTGAAGATGGGATTCGTAGCCATGAATGATTCAATTAACATGCCTCTATGGACCTGACGAAGTTGGGCTGGAATGCTGAACTCGATCAGCAGTTCGCGCCTTACCAGGCCAAGGGTCTGGTTCCGGCTCGCGTGGCGGTGGAGGATAAACATTTCTTCCGTGTCTGGACCGCGGAGGCGGAACTTCTGGCGCAGGTCACCGGTCATTGCCTCCACGAAGCCCGCGGGTCCAATGCAAAGCTTCCCAAGGTGGGGGATTGGGTCGCGGTAAAACTAGTGGCCAAGGAGGAGAAGGCGATGATTCAGGCCATTCTTCCGCGACGCACCAAACTCTGTCGCAAAATAACCGGCCGTGGCGGCACCGAGCATATCCTGGCCACGAATATCGACACGGCGTTCATGGTAACCGGCGCGGACGGGAGCTTCGACGCCGCGCGTCTGGAGCAGATGCTGGTCATGGTGCACGAAAGCGGCGCGCGTCCGGTGGTCCTCCTCAATAAAATTGATTTGTGCGACGACCTTGAGGCCAGGATCGCGGACGCCACGCGTGTGGCCGGCGACGCTTTGGTACTCGCGGCGTGTGCGCTCACCGGGCGCGGCGTGAACAAACTGGCGCAATTGATCAAGCCCGGCGACACCGCGGTGTTCATCGGCACCTCGGGCGTGGGAAAGTCGAGCCTCATCAACCGTCTTTACGGAGAAGACATCCAGGCCACGCTGGAAGTCCGCACGCATGACGCCAAGGGCCGGCATACGACTTCGTGGCGCGAGATGATTTTCCTCCCGCAAGGCGGCGTGGTGATTGACACGCCGGGGATGAGAGAATTCCACATCTGGATTGCCAGTGAAGGATCGAAGCAGAGTTTTCCCGAGGTTGACGCGTTGTCGGTGCGCTGCCGCTTCCGCGATTGCAGCCATACGAAGGAGAAGCACTGTGCGGTGCTCGAAGCGCTGGCCGCCGGCACGCTTCCGCGCGAGCGGTATGACAGCTTTCTCAGACTCCAACTCGAAATCCGCTACTTGCGCGAATCCGAAAAGCGATCGGCCTGGCAAGATCGCAAGCAGAGCGACCGCGGAGCCCGTAACGCGGTGAACGAGGAAGATTGAAAAGCCGCTTTTCCGACAATAAGGGTATCAATACGGCGGACTTGTGCGACAATCGGCGGTGGGTTTTCCATCGTGAATATTTCATCCGTCATTTTTGACCGCAGCGCGCCGGATTTGGAGTCGTGTCCGGACGAGTCGCTGCCGGAGTTCGCCTTCATCGGCCGCTCGAACGTGGGCAAGTCCTCATTGCTGAACCTGCTGGCGGGGGAGCAGGGATTGGCCCGCGTCTCGCCCACCCCGGGGTTCACGAAGCTCATCAACGTCTTCACAGTCGACCAATGTTGGCGGCTGGTGGATCTGCCGGGATATGGCTTTGCCCAGGGTTCGCGGAAGAACACTCTCCGTTTCAACCGAGTCGTGAACGATTACCTGGAGAATCGCCCGAACCTTTGCCTGGTCTTTGCGTTAATCGAGTCCGGTCTGGCGCCGCAAGAAATAGATCTGAAATTCGTGGAATGGCTGGTGCGCCGCGCGGTGCCGTTCGTCCTCGTCTTTACCAAGACCGACAAGGTTTCCGCCGCCGTGGTACAGAAGAACATCGCTGCTTTTACGGATCGCATTTCGGCGTGGTTCGAAAAATTGCCGGCGGTGTTCACAAGTTCAGCCGAGACCCGTCAGGGCCGGCAAGCGTTGCTCGGAGTAATCGATGGCGAGATGGCGGCGATCAATACTGCGGTACAGCCGGCCCAAGTTTCTCCCGACAATTCACCAGAACTAAGCATGGAAGCGCGCGTTCGGGAAAACCGAAAACGGCGTCCCGACCTCCATCGCCCTTGGTGAGATGGCGGGCCTTAATGACGCGCCCACGGCGCTGATCGACGGGCCAAGTAACTTTTAATCGCTCCATGTCTGTCATGCCTTCGGCTTTGCTGGAGGTCGATGGCAGCGCTCCAGCGAGAGATTATTTATCAGCGAATCCTGGCTGGTTGCCGGGAACGGCGGCAGGCTGCAAATGTCACCAGGCCGAATGCGATCAGACCGCCGATTTCTCCATATTGACCCGGCTCCGGCACGGTGATCGCCACGGTGCCGATGGCGGTATCAGCATTATTGCCAGGAACCGCGAGCTGCCAGTTGATAGTGCCGCTGAGGTTTGGTGTCATCTGGATCTCGAAAATGCCATTAACCGCACCCGCAGTGTTATCAAAATACCATTCAGCCACATTGGGGGTCGTCACGTCATAATTCCATCCTGTCGGGGCGCCCTTCGATACCACGGGATCCAGGGCATTGTAGATGCCACCGGCAGCGGGCTTGGCCAAGCCGGTAAAATCAAACACCGAATTGTAAGCGGGTATTGGACTGGTTGGAACGTTCAATAGGTCGAAAGTATAAATGCCTGCGCCAATATTTGAATTGGCTGCGTCAAAAGTAACTTGGATTGCTGCTTCGACTGAATGGGCGGCCAATAAAGCAGCGCTGGCGAGGATCATTCTGGCGGTTGATGTTAATGGAAAGTTCATGGCGCTTTATTTTTTCTTTTTTGAAGGGATCCATCGGCGGTGCCGACAGATCCCCCCGGCTTTGAGTGGTTTGCAGTGAAAGCTTCAATTGGCTTTACACAAACGTGTTTCAGTCCGAGATGAATAAAACATTCTTCGAGCCATTCTTAAAATACTTGTTTCCATTGGATGCCATAGGTGTCGCCTATGGAAAGGCGCCGACGCCATTTTTGCCCGGCCGCGAATCATTTGTCGCCGCGGAGTTATTTTCAGTCGGCTCCTGGAAACTGTATCAGGTGAGACATCATCCTGATTTGGAAGAGAACCAATATGTCGTTCCGTACGGAGTTTGGTTTGATGGGCGTGCTTCAACTACAAAGGTGTCGCGCCCACGGCGCTGACCGAAGGGCTAAGCGGGCTTTAACCCATCCACGTCCGTCATGCCTTCGGTTTCGCTGGAGGTCGATGGCTGATTTGGCTGGAAAATGTCGGACGTGAGTCAGTGTCCGAGATTTAGTTCAGTTCGCGGCTGGCGGAGAATTGTTGGATCACGCCGGTCAGGCGCTTGTTGGCGGCACGGATACGTGCGGACAGGGTCCGGGATGTGGCTTGCAAAAAGGGTGTCGACAGACTCGGCATCTCGCGGGTGAGCCGCTCGAAGGAGGCGGCGGTCAGTCTTAAAACGGAACTATCCACGTTAGCAACGACATCCGCCGAACGCGGGCCCTGGTCGAACAGGGACATTTCTCCAAAGAATTCTCCGGTGCCCAAGGTCATCAGGATCGTTTCCCTGCCCCCAACCATGGTCCGCGCCCTTAATTCTCCGCTCATGATGAGATACATCGCGTCACCCGGTTCACCTTGTTTGACCACTTGGGCATGCTGCAAGACCGGTTGATATTCCAAAAAATCCGAGAGGTGAGCCAGCTGGGCATCATTTAATTTGGCAAGAATCTTGATCCGGCGCAGGGCACCCGGTTTGAAAGAGACTACCGTTGGACCGACGGAAACGGGTGGTAATTCTGTTTTGAAGAAATCCTTAAGCTCGCCAATCTCCGAAGCTTTTTGCCAGATACCTTGCTTGCGCGCGAAGATCCAGCTTTCAGGCAATACCCGTTCGTCTTTGATCCATTCGATCAAGACGGACAACTCCACCGGGCCGTAAGTAGAATCGTCTATTCCCCAAATAATATAATCTTTTGTGGAAGCCTGTGACTCCATGATTAAATTTCTACTGCTTTTGCGGGATTAAGCAAGTCAAAAATAGTAACATTTATAATTCACATCGCGTTGCCTGATCCAACTCCGCCGCATCGCCATCCAGCAGACGGGCAGTCACTGCCCCAGGGGATTGTTTTTTTTGACAGGATGACAGGACGTAGGAAAGGATGGCTGCGTTCGGAGACGAAGGCGCCGCCGGTTTCCAAACCGGCGGCGCGCGTAAATGAAGGGCGTGTTTGAGCGGCGGGGGGCATGCGGGTTTGGAAACCCGCGAGACGGCAGGCTCGGAGGCCTGCGGTACAACAGCGGCGCAAAGTCGACCGGTCAGCAGTTGCGCAGACTGTTTACCAAGTGATTGAAGACAAGGGGCTGGCCTGCGCCATTCGCATCAGTCCAGGGCGGCGAGCGCTTCGAATACGGAGGCCATGGCCACGGCTCCAGGATCGGGCACACCGCGGAGCGCGGCCTCGGGCACGTAACTGGAGCGGCCGGCCCGGGCACTTTTCATGGTGGCGGTGGAGTCGGCCCCGCTGCGGGCGGCAGCCGCGGCCGAGGCGAGGCTCTCACCAGCTATGAGGGCGGTGGCGGCGGGGAGCAGGGCATCAATCATGGTGCGATCTCCGACCTTGGCACCGCCGTAATGCTGGATGCGACGCACTCCTTCGAGCAGGGCGGCCGGCCAGTCGGGGGTCACGTTGTCGACCAGGGTGGCGCCCATGGCTGATACGCCAATGGAGAGGAGAATCCCGCTGGAGCCACCCATGACGGTCGAGAGACGATCGGCAATGGTCGCGCATAGCTCGGCTGGTTCGGCGAAGGGCAGGCGGTCGAGATCGGCCAGAATTGCGCGAGAGGCGGTGGCCAGCGTGGTGCCGGCGTCGCCATCACCAACTTTCTCATCGAGGGCATTGAGCACTGACTCGAGGCCCAGGAGCGTGTGGCAAACCGTTTCAACGACGCGTCGACGCGTTGCGTTTTCGGAGGGGGTTGGTGCAATCGCTTGCAAGCGTGACGACAGCGGCAAGGGTGCGACTTTCGTGACTGCGCGACCGGGTGTCCAGGCGCGCGGCGCGACTTCGGACTTGAGCGCGGGGAGGGTCTGGTCGTCGAGCGGCAAAACGGATACGGAGAAACCTTTCATATCGAGCGAGGTCACAAGCCTTTCGCAGCCGAAGACGAGCGCGACATCGCGCTTCACCAGCGAGAGGATGGCACCGGTCGTGACGGCCATCTCGAGCGGCGGCACACTGCCGAGATCATTGATGAGCAAGGCCAGCGGCGCCTGGGTTTCGCCGAGCGCCTCGTCGAGGCGGGCAACGACGGTGGACGCCAGGTCACGAATCGGGCGATAGGGTATCCTCGCGGCACCGGGCTCGCCATGGATGCCAAGGCCGATTTCGACCTCGTCGGCGCCGAGACGAGCTTCAGTGGGTTCCCCGGGAATGGTGCCGGTCGAGACGGCAATTCCGAGTGTCTTCACCCCTGACGCAACCCTTTCGGCGGCCTCCTTGATCACGTGGAGCGGGGCTCCGGCACGGGAGAGATGGCCGGCGACCTTGTGGACGAACAGAGTGCCGGCGAGACCGCGTGGCTGGGGGGCACCCGCGATGGCGATGTCATCGGAGACGATTACCATCTCGACATTGTAACCCATGGCGCGCGCCTTGGTGGCGGCAAAGCCAAAGTTCAGGCGGTCGCCGGTGTAATTCTTGACGATCAGCAGGCAACCGGCTGCGCCGGTGACGGCGAGGATTCCGGCCAGGATGGCGTTCACGCTCGGAGAGGCGAAGATCTCACCGCAGACAGCCGCGGTGAGCATACCTTCGCCAACGAAGCCGGCGTGGGTCGGCTCGTGTCCACCGCCGCCGCCGGAGATGACCGCGACTTTTGACTTGTCCCAGTCCGTGCGAACGACGACCTTGATCGCCGGATATCCGTCGAGACGCGCGAGCTTGCCTTCTCCGAGCATCACCTCCGCGTCGATCGCCTCGGTGACGATGTCTGTGCGGTTGTTGATGAAATGTTTCATAATGATTTCAGAATGAGGTTCAGTTTACTCCCATGGCGAGTGATTAGACCGGTGAGGGATTTCGTTCGGCAAAGCCGCGTTGATGCCAATACGGATAAATGGGAGGCGTCTCACTGGCGGCATCCAGTCGGGCGATCTGTTCCGCTGAGAGCTTCCAGCCAATGGTTTCCAGGTTGGCGCGAAGTTGTTCCTCATTGCGTGCGCCGATGACGAGGGTGGAAACGGTGGGCCGCTGGAGCAACCAGTTGAGCGCAATCTGCGGAACGGTCTTGCCGGTTTCCCCGGCGATTTTGTCAATCGCGTCCACCACGTTGTAAAGATATTCGTCGGCAACCTGCGGGCCGACATCGACATTGAGTTTAGATTGCAGGCGCGACACCGGCGGCAAAGGCTGACCACGCCGGATTTTGCCGGTGAGTTTGGCCCACCCCAGCGGACTCCAGACGACCGCGCCGACTTTTTGGTCGAGAGCCAGGGGCATTAATTCCCATTCGTAGGTGCGGCCCACCAGCGAGTAATACGCCTGGTGCGCGGCGTAGCGCGAGTAACCTTATTTATCGGCGACGGCGAGCGACTTCATCAAATGCCAGCCGGAGAAATTCGAACAGCCGAGGTAACGGATTTTTCCGGCGCGCACGAGATCGTCGAGCGTGCTCACGGTTTCCTCGATGGGAGTGACGGCATCGAAACCGTGCAGTTGAAACAGGTCTATGTAATCGGTGCCGAGCCGCTTGAGGGCGCCCTCGACGGCGCGGATTAAATGAAAGCGCGAGGAGCCGACATCATTCGGCCCGTCGCCCAGTCGAAAGGTGGCCTTGGTGGAGATGAGGACCCGGTCCCGCCGGCCGGCGATGGCTTGGCCCAGGATTTCCTCGGCCAGGCCGGCCGAATAAATATCCGCGCTGTCGAACATGGTGAGGCCGGCCTCAAGACAGATGTCCACGAGCCGTGTGGCTTCGGGGACACCGCTGCCTCCCCACGCCGAAAAGAGTTCGCCCTTGCCGCCGAAGGTGCCGGTGCCGAGTGTCAAAACGGGGACTTTGAGTCCCGAACCGCCGAGTTGTCGATATTCCATATTAATTATTTTGGATGGTTGGTTTCAAAAAAAGGCCGGCCACAATTTCATACGAGCGCAATCGGTCTTCCAGCCGGTAAAAGTCCGAATACAACATGAATTCATCCGCGCTGGTGAGTTTTAGGAAATGTAATAATTTTTGCTTCACGGCGGCGGGACCACCGATCACCGCCGCGCCCAAGTGGGCTTCGACGGCCTGTTGTTCTTCGAGGTTCCAAAGTCCGTCCATGCCGCGAACCGGTGGTGGCGTAAAAATGGGCTGGCCGCGAATCAGCCGTAGAATCCGCTGCCGGGCGGACGTGGCGAGATAAGCCGCCTGCTGATCGGAATCCGCCGCCACCACGGGCAATCCGACCATCACATAGGGCTGACTCAGCGCTGCCGAAGGTTTGAAAAATTCGCGGTAGAGCTCGATGGCATCAAGCATCAACCGTGGCGCGAATTGACCGGCGAAAGCGAACGGCAAACCCAGGGTGGCCGCCAGATGTGCGCTGAAGGTGCTGGAGCCGAGCAGCCAGACCGGCACATTGGAGTTACTACCAGGGACGGCTTGAATTCGCTGGTGAGGTGAAACGGGACCAAGATAGCGGATCAATTCCTGCACCAATTCCGGGAAGTGGTCGCCAGCGTTCGGGCTGCGGCCGAGCACCTGGGCGGTGAAGGCATCTCCCCCAACGGCGCGACCAAGACCCAGATCAATCCGACCCGGATAAAGGGCTTCAAGCGTGCCGAATTGTTCCGCGATCACCAAGGGCGCATGATTGGGCAGCATGATGCCTCCGGACCCAACCCTGATTGAGCTGGTGGCGCCCGCCACATGGCCAATCAAGACGGAAGTGGCGGCACTGGCGATGCCCGCCATATTGTGATGCTCCGCCAGCCAAAACCGCCGATAACCCCAGGCCTCGGCGGCTTGAGCTAGCTTGACCGTGTTGCGAAAACTTTCGGACACGGTTCCGCCTTCCCGCACGCCTGCAAGATCAAGAACGGAAAGAACAATCTTTGATTCTGTTTTCATTAGTCGGTCTGGCCTAATCGGTAAAAATCAAGATACTCTCGAGTATTGTTTTGTCCAAAGCCGGGCCCGGATTAATATTTCGTTGCTCCGACTTTATAACCGGGTGCCAAGGTCAACCGGCGGTTGGACCATTGAATTAGGTATCGCTGCATGGCCAATAGAGGTCTGCTTTCCGCCCGCTTTCAGTTCAGTTGGATAATTGCGTTTGCGCCAGGCATCAAATCCGCCCAGCAAAGGCCGGACTCTCAAGACGCCTTCCTGCCGCAACTGCAAGGCGACGCGGGCGCTGGTCACCTCGTTTGGACAGGAACAATACAAAATAATGTCTCGGTCTCGGGGGATCTCTTGATTCCGGCGCTGAAGTTCTTCCAAGGACATGTGCAGAGCGCCGCTGATCAGAGAAGGATCGCGTTCCAGCTCAACCATCGACCGGAGATCCAGAATCACGGGCTGCTCTCCAGCCATCTGTTTTTGACGCAATTCATCCACGGTAATTCGAGCCATCCGCAACTGCTTGAGCAACCTTTGCCGGTTGAAATACTTGTAGCCAAGATAAAGCAGAACCGAACCGGCCAGGAGAACAAGCGCGCCTGCTCCGAGTCCGGCGAGCGCGCGCAGGATTTGCTCCAACTGACGGCGGAACAGAAAGCCGACCAGAATGAAACCTCCGGCATGGAGCAGGGAACTGAACCCATCGAACAAGAGAAAGTCGGCGGTGCTCAACCCGGAATAGCCAGCCAGCGGCGGGGCCAACGTGCTCAAGCCCGGGACGAATTTGGCAAACACCAAACCAGCCGCTCCGTATCGCGTGTAGAGGTCCTTTGTTTGCCGAACGCAGGCATCCGGTTCCAGCGAAATGCGACAGAGCAGGTTTAAGACGCGATGACCACTGTGGCGGCCCAAATAAAACCAAAATAAATCAGGCAGCAACGAGCCAAAAGTGGCGGCGGCCACTGCGGCAAGCCAATTCAATTTACCAGAGCCAATCAGGACACCTCCGGCCAGCAACCAGGGCGAGGCCGGCAAGGGAACACCAATTTGCTCGATGAACTCGGCGGCAAACAGGATGGCCGGGCCACCATGTTCTAGATTAGCCGGAGGGAGGTTCACAGGCTCGTCATGGTTGCGGGTTAGCCGGCCTCACCTTCCCGGCGAATTGTCTGGAAAAGAAGGAGAAATAAACCACGGAAAAAACCGCCGAGATGGGCCACCAAACCAGAGCGACGGCCAATCCGTGACCTTCGGCGGCATTTTGGTAAGCAGACAACGAATCTTCAGGTGCGAGAGTGGAGCGCAGCATGACCGGAAACACCCCCGCAGCTCCGGCAATCAACAGTCCGGCTATGAAGAGGCTGGAACCGATGGCCGCACGATGTTCGCGCGCGCCGAGCAGGCCCGTCAACGCACAGATTATTCCAGAAAACACAAGGATTACCCCCAGCCAACCAAATGGTTGATGCAACATTCCTGAAAATAATTCCGGGCGCACCCACCATGATTCAATCGTGATGATGACCAGCAACGCCAGCGTAAGATTCCAAAGGTTTTTGGCAATAATCAGGCTTCGGTCATGCACCGGGCCCTCAGTTTTCAGCACCAAGCCGGTGGCTCCATGTGCCGCGAGGACGACGACCATGAACACGGCAACCGATGCCGTGAACCAATCCAGAATACCGACGTTTCCATAGGGACTAAAATTGGTAAAAAGCGTGAGCGCAAATTCACCCCCGGCGTTCAATGGGACGCCGCGCAGAACGTTACCCAGCGCCGCTCCGATTAAAAGGGCGAGCAAAAGATTGGATGCCACGAAAATGAAATGCCAGGCCGCGCGCCAGAGAGGATCGGCAAGGTGCCCGCCCACCTCCAAGGAAACGCCGCGCAACAGCAACGACCAGAGCAAAAGGAAGAGCGCCAGATAAAATCCGGCAAACGACGCCGCGAGGATGTTGGGAAACGCCAACAGCAGGGTTCCGCCGAAGCCCACCAGCCAGACCTCGTGCCACGGCCAGAGGGGTCCGATGGCCTCAATGACCATGCGGCGCTCCGCTTGCGTTGTGCCGACGACGTGCCGCAGCATGCCGGCACCAATGTTAAAACCCTCCAACACCACAAACATCACGAGCGTGAAGGACAGAATGACATACCAGATCTCAATCATATGACACCTCCGAATTGCCGGTGGCGGCAATTTCCTGCGGACCATGGGCGATTTCCCGTCCGATGAGGAACAAAAAGAGAACGCCGAGAACGAAATAAAGCCCGGTGAAACCAATCAACGTGAATAAAACATCTCCCCCGTTTACCACGTCGCTGAAACCCTGAGCGGTCCGAAAAAGATGAAAGACAAGCCACGGTTGCCTTCCGAGTTCCGCCGTCATCCAACCTGCGGTGGTGGCGATGTAGGGAAATGGAAAAGCCAGCATTAGCGCCCAGAGCAACCAACGGGATTGCTCCAACAAGCCGCGCCAGCGCTGGAAGTTGGCAATTCCCATCAGTAAAATGAACAAGGTCCCCAAACCGGCCATGATGTGAAACGAGTAATACAATAGATCAATGTTGGTGGGCCACTCGTCCTCGGGGAAATCGTCCAGACCCTTGACTGAGGCGTTGAGATGGCCAAAGGCAAGAAAGCTCAAGGCCCCAGGGAAGTAGATGGGATTGTCAATTCGCTTTTCCATCACATCAGGCTCACCAATGAAATCAAGGTTAGCCTCGGGTCCGCTCTGAAAGCGGCCTTCCATTCCAGCAAGGGTGACGGGTTGATATTGGGCCACTAATTTGGCCTGCCGGTCTCCGGTGGGAAACGCGACCATCAGGCAGGAAAACAGGCCGACCAAGGTTCCGGTTTTGAGAAAAAGCGATGCCTGATCGGAATGCACTTTGCGTAGAATATAAAGCGCGCCAACGGCAGTAACGACGAACGAGCCGGTGACCAGCGCGGCGCATTGATTATGCAAAAATACGATCAGTCCCCAAGGGTTCAACAAAAAGGCGGTCAAGCTGGCGAGTCGCAAAGAGCCATCCTGCGCCAGGGAATATCCCACGGGGTGCTGCATGAACGCATTGGTGGTCAGAATAAAATAGCCCGAGAGCCAGCTGCCCAGGGCAACGCCGAAGATGGCGAGGAAATGCGTTCGCGGTGCGAGCCGTTTTTCGCCCCAAATCATGGCCCCGATCATGGCACTTTCAAGAAAGAAGGCGAACATCCCCTCCATTGCCAGAGTCTGGCCGATAACGTTGCCGGAGAATTTGGAAAATTCGGCCCAATTTGTGCCGAATTGGAATTCCATCGGAATGCCGGTGACCACACCGACGGCAAAGTTAATGCCAAAAATGCGCGCCCAGAAGCGGGTGGCATTGGCGAAACGCGCTTGGCCGGTGCGCAGCTGCCGCCATTTGAAATAAACGATGATCCAGGCCAACCCCATCGTCAGCTGCGGAAAGAGATAGTGATACGTAATGGTGAAGGCGAACTGGAGCCGGCTCCAAAATAGTGTGTCACCCATAAGATGATTGCTTTTCGTTAACTTTCGAAGTTTTCCAACGCGGTCACCTTGCGCAAGCGGCGGAGGTGCCGGGGCGCCTGACTGAATTCAGCGGCCAGGAACGTTTGAACCAGGTCCCAGGCCAGTTCCGGCCCTTCAATCCGGCCACCCAGGCATAGAAGATTGAGGTTGTCGTCCTCAACTCCCTGTTTGGCGGAGAAATGATCCTCAATCAAACAGGCGCGGACGCCCCTGATTTTATTTCCACAGACGGCCGCCCCGACTCCACTGCCGCAAACCGCCAAGCCGCGATCAACCGTTCCCGCCGCCACCGCCTTGGCGAGGGGGATGATATAGTCGGGATAATCATCATCCAGCGAGAGTTGGTGAGCTCCGAAATCCATAAGTTCGTGGTCAGACCAGCGGAGCCTGGCAGCCAGCTTTTCTTTCAACTCAAACCCGCCGTGATCGCTGGCAATACCTATTCGCATATCATTATTTAACACTCGACAACTTTCCCATCGACGGCCGGTCTGCAATCAGCCTGAGGTGAATCAGCGGGTGAGCCGCATACTCGCCCACCCGGGTCAGACCGAAATTTGTTTAAAAGCAACTTGTTGCTGTCCTTCATAGAGTTGCCGCTGCGGTGGTAAAGTGTTTTCAAAAATGGCGGCGAAGACCTTTAAACGACGGGCGATTTCCTTCACGGCGGCCTCACGCACAATTCTGTTTGCCCGGAAACTTACGAGCGGGTCCCAGAAGTCTGTCCGTCCGACTGAAAAACCAATGAAACCTCCGACACTGGCTGCGGTTCTCAACCAATCGCGAACCTTGCGATCGTTTTCACCTTGCCCCAGCACGATGCAGCCAACTTGGTGGCGTCCATCCCGTCTCACGGCCGCAACGATTCGCCGACAGTCCTCCCGCCGGTCGAACCCTTCAAAGGTCCAGACATCTGGTTCAATGCCACAATTTTGAAGTTGATGGATGCTCAACTCCACGAGCTGGGGGCGGAGCTTGGCATTATAGGCAGATTTGTTGCCGCCAAACAGTTCGAGTTGGGGTGGCTCCGGCGGCACTTGGAGCTCGAACATGAAACGGCTTTGGCTTTCTCGTTGAAGGTAGTTTGACAATCGTCTCAACCGCAGCAGCTGGCGGCGGTTCAGATAAAAATCACCTTCAGGGTTGTAACAAACCGATACCTTGCAAAAGGTTGGCTGCAATAACTCGATGTGCCTGGCGAAGTCATCACCGTATTCAAAGTCGAACTCGCTCTGCCCGCATTGCTCCGCGGGACAGGCGGTGACAAGTCCGCTTGACTTCGCGTCCTGCAGGAGGGCGGCGCCAAATTGCTCGTCCACGAGAATGCCCGCTTTTTCTCTTGGCACACCGATTGATAAGGCGACTTTAAAGCCCTGATAAACGATCTGTTTGGCCGCCGCAATGACAGCGGTTTGCGCCCGGCTCAAGTTGCCGTACCAGCCAAACAAACTAGTGACCGGCGCGCCACGCTGGTCAAAGGGCAGAAGGTAAAGTGGCTGATGGTAGCCGGGCGTTTTCATTGTCGATAAAGTAAAGGTGCAGCTAATTGTTCAGATGTGGCCGTATCGCATTGAATAAGGCCTTGTTGGGCGGCATCAAAGATCCATCAAAAAGGGCCGGATCAACGGGAACTGAATTGCGGTCATCAAAAACGACCTCCAGACCGTGATTCCTGGCAAACTCCTTTAAATCAGAAACGCCAAAGGTTTTAAGGAGCTTGCTGTTTTCAATGCCGAGCACCGCCAGGGCGGCGTTGGCGATCCGTCTTTGATTAGCCCAGGCTTCCAGCCAGTCCTGGAGCCAGAATGGAATTGCCTGAACAATGTGACCTGCAAAAACAATCAGATTCGCGTCCAACGCGTCGAGAAGCGCCTCATTTGCCACCGGCGGAAATTTCAGCATGTCCAACCTCCAAGGACGGATGTTCCACTCTACCTGAATGCCCGGAAATTGGACTGAATGTTGCAAGGCTGAGTTGGCCCGTGCCGCAGACGCAAAATCCTGATAAATTATTAGAACTTTCATAACCGCGGACCCTGACGGTCCTGGTGAATGCGTTTGTGACGTATTGCTGCCATGGGATAAATCTGTTCTGGTGAATTAAAATAAGAGGCGGCAAATAAGCTGGGAGAGTCCGTCACATCTGCCCGAAAAATATTCCGGCCGAGTTGACTTTTAGCCAAGGTGCTTTCTAAAAATTGTGGCGCTGAGGTAACTCCTAAGGGTTTCAGAGCCTGCAATTCTCCATCCTGGCACCGATGTTCGCTGTGCCGTAAACGGGTCGCCCTTTCTTGCAATGTTCTGTGAACGACTGAAATTCCCGAAGAAAGGGGTTCATTCCATCTGACCGGAATCGCTTGTTTCGGATCTTTGGTTGCTGATTTCATAATTAGGGGCTCAAACCAATTTCCTCGCTTGGCGGGTCATTAATGCGACCTTCAGTCTGATGCGGGACAAAACCAGAAAAAATCGCATTTCTGCGTTCATTGTCGTAACTCCCCCAGCGCGATCTTGTCCGCGTATCTCCTGTTATTTCTGGGCACGAACCAATGTTCCAAGCGCAGCAGCGGGCTGGAAAGCACCCAGGCCACAACCAGCACCGCGATTACGGTGAAAGTCAGCGCATGCCTGGCCATCGTGAAGCAAAAGTCTTTGGCGCTCATGGTTCGGGTAAAGTGGGTGATTGGTTTTATGGGGTTAACCGGCTGGTAGGCGGACTCGCCATTCACTAATTCGAGGCTTGCAGATGAGCCTCAACAAACCAGAGGTACTTGTCGACGCCACGAGATATTTCAGTAAATATATCGGCTGCATCGGCATCCCCCAAAGAGGCCGTTTCGTCGATGGAGGCGCGCGTTTCGCGGCCAAAGGTGGACAAAGCTTTGGCGACCGCCTCCACGTGGGCCATCCCGTCAGCGATCACCAGTGGATATTCTTCGAGCCTGGATCGTTCGGCGGAGACGCGCACGGTACCTTCTGCAATTCCTCCCAATTGAACGATACGCTCGGCAATCAGATCGACGTAAGATTCGACAGCCTCATCTATGTCGTCGAACAGTTCGTGCAATCCAATGAAGTGTGGGCCTTTGACATTCCAATGAGCTTGTTTGAGCTGCATCTGAAGATCCACCGCATCTGCCAGACGCTGGTTCAATAACAAGATCAACTCCAGGCGACGTTCGCTGGAGATGTCGTTTTCAGTTTCATACATGGTCGGCTTTATTGAGGATTTGACGATCTCTTTTTTCATATGTATTCAAATGCTGTTTCAGCCTTAAACCGGCTCTGTCCGGTGCGCAATTGGGGCTGCCAATTCAACTTAATGCGGTTGCGTCGACTGAGGGTATTTGCCCTCCATTAGCGCTTTTGCATTATTTGTTCCAACTTGGTTCCGGGTTACGTTTGTGTGGTTTAATAATCTAAATGGTAGCGAGTTAAGAGGATCAAAAATCAATTGCTTCTTAAAATCCGGTGAAGTTTGGCCAGATTATGAGTCGTCTATTCGTCGCAGTGTCGGCACAACGTCATCGTAGCTTCCACCTGTCAAAAAACGCTTCCAAATTTATCCTGACAGCGGGCAATGGGCCAATCGGCACTATCCTGCTGCGTCGACGAAATGTCGACACCTTGACTTAACAACGACGCAAATGCCATTCCTTTGTCATACTGTGAGAGAGGAGCCAACCGGCTGATGTATTATAAAGTATTCAATTGCAGTTAGATGGGTTCTGTGTGCGCCCTTTCGTTGAACTTGGCAGCCAAAATGCAAAAGTCGATTCCAAAGTCTATTGCTTTCATCTGGAACATTAAGCCAAGTATCACATGTGGCGCACTTGCTTGAACAACAGCACTACCGAACGAAGGCTCAGTCAGAGTAAAGAAAGCCGGGCACTCGCGCGGCGCTCGGTAATCGCCGGAATTGTTTGTGTGCCATTAGTATCTGCTCTTGGTGACACTGGAGATTCGAGAATGTTGCCGGTGGTAACAACCAACCTGCCTTCCTTCTGGGACCAAAAGTATATGCTAGGTGATTGGGGCGGCGTCCGCAGCCGGCTGGCGGACATGGGCGTGACCTTTGACTTTAATGATATTGGCGATCTGCAAACCGACGTCTCCGGCAGCCAGGAGCATCGTTTTATTTATTTCGGGCGTTTTCGGTCCTCCGCAGATATCGATTTTAACAAACTGGCCGATTTTGATGGCGAGTTTTTCATTTCAGCCATCTGCCAATACGGACAGAATCTCTCGGCCGATTACCTCCATGTCAACACCTTGACCAGCAGCATCGCAGGGGTGCAAAGCGAGCGCATCGACCAGCTCTGGTATCAGCAGGGCTTGTTCAATGAACGGTTCAAAGTCAAAGTCGGCCAGATCGTTGCGGTTGACGAGTTCGGGGCCACCGATTTTTTCGACCTCCTGTTCAATGACGAGCTGGGTTATGCTCCCAATCCGCTCTTCTATGCAAAACAACCTTACAGCCCCGTTGGCAAACCGGGAGCCATCGTTTGGAGCGATTTATCGGTCGTCACCCCGGGTCTCTATGCGAAGGCGGGAATCTATGCCACGTACAATAATCCTTACTATCCAGACGGCTGGGGCATCAATTATTATGATCAGTTTAACCATGGCTATGGCGGTTCCTTTGAGATCGGTTATCAGGAGCAGAATACGTTGTATGACGGAGTTTATAAGCTGGGAATAAACGCCAATAATCTGCCCGTCTATTACAATCTCTATAGCGGCAAACAACTCCGGGGTGACTTCACCGCTTACGGGCTGGCGGAAAAGACGGTTTATCATCCTACGAGTGCGGATGGGAATTTGGAAAGCAAGAAGGGGCTTGATCTCTTGCTGGAGTTTGTGGGCGCACCCGACGACCGCAACCCACTGCAGTACGAGGTCATCGCCGGGGCTCGCTACACGGGATTGATCCCGGGCCGCGATCAGGACAAAATCGGTGTTGGCTTCATCTACTCCGAAAATTCAACTGCCGCCAGTGAGGCGTATAACGCGGTCAATGGACATGGCCTGGGCGGTGAGACGACAGTTGAATTCGATTACCAGTTCAATCCCACGCCGTGGTGCTCATTACAACTCGACAACCAGATCATCGTGGACCCGGGTGGTGATGAAACTCGCAGCACGATCACCGTGATCGGGCTGCGAACCATTTTTCGTTTTTGAACGCCCAATCTGTTGAGTCTTGGTAAAAAAGTATGAATCCTTATCTGGCAGAATTTATCGGCACAGCGTTGCTCATTCTATTTGGCGACGGTGCTGTGGCCACGGTGGTGCTGAATAAATCCAAAGGTCAGGGGAGCGGTTGGATTGTGATTTCGACCGGATGGGGGCTGGCAGTGACCATGGCGGTTTACGCGGTGGGAACCATCAGTGGCGGGCATTTAAACCCGGCGGTGACCATTGGCCTGGCTGTCATCGGCAAGTTCGCCCCAGGCAAAGTCCTGGGATATATCGCCGCGCAAATCTCCGGGGCGATGTTTGGTGCGTTACTGGTCTGGCTGGCCTACCTGCCACATTGGAAAGCAACATCGGATCCGGCGGCCAAATTGGCCGTGTTTTGCACCGGTCCCGCGATTCGTTCACCATTATCAAACATCCTCTGCGAAATCATTAGTACGGCCACGCTGGTGTTTGGCGTTCTGGCCATCCCTTCCGGGGCAAATCTGAGCGCGCCGGGCTGGGCGACTGGTTTTGGCCCCCTGGTGGTCGGATTACTGGTTGTCGCCATCGGCATTTCGCTTGGCGGGCCGACCGGTTACGCGATCAACCCGGCCCGGGATTTTGGTCCGCGGCTGGCCCATGCCATTCTGCCCATCGCCGGCAAGGGCGTCTCGGATTGGCAATACGCATGGATTCCCATTGTCGGTCCCTTCATTGGCGGCACACTCGGTGCGCTGGCCTATCGCTTGCTTTTCACTTGAACCTGGCAACAATTCGACTTTAACTCCCCAAGATCCCATGAAATACATCCTTTCTTTGGACGCCGGAACCACCAGTGTGCGCGCCATCATTTTTGATCAAGCAGGTCAAATCCGGGCGGTGGCCCAAAAGGAGATCCGGCAAATATTTCCCAAGTTGGGCTGGGTGGAGCAGGATCCGCAAGAGATCTGGTTTACCCAGCTTAGCGTGGCAGTGGAAGCTTTGGGTCGCGCCCACATCCGCCCCAGCGATGTCGCCGCGCTGGGGATCACCAACCAGCGCGAAACAACCGTGGTGTGGGATAGCAAGACAGGTGACGCGGTTTATAATGGCATTGTCTGGCAGGATCGGCGAACGGCGGAAACCTGCGAGAAGTTAAGAGCGGCAGGACACGACCAAAAGATCAATGAACGCACGGGACTTCTGCTGGATTCTTATTTCTCAGGCACGAAAATCGCCTGGATTCTGGATAATGTCCCAGGCGTACGTGAAAGGGCGGAGGCCGGCGAGCTGTTATTTGGTACCATTGACACCTGGCTGATTTGGAAAATGACGAGCGGTCACCACGTTCACGTCACGGATCCAAGCAATGCCTCGCGCACACTGCTTTACAATATTCGCACCGGCAAATGGGACGCGGAATTGCTCGAGCTCTTCCGGATTCCCGCCAGTATGCTGCCGGAAGTTCGCACCTCGAGTGAGGTGTATGGTGAAGTCAGCACCTCACTGGGTTTGCAAAAGATGGTCATAGCGGGAATTGCCGGCGACCAGCAGTCGGCTCTCTTCGGCCAGATGTGCGTGCATCCGGGCCAGGCAAAAAACACCTATGGCACCGGTTGTTTCCTGCTGCAGAATCTTGGTTCAAAACTCATCAAGTCTCGAAACCGCCTGCTGACCAGCGCAACGTGTCAGATTGGTGAAAAGCGCGGGTACGCGCTGGAAGGCAGTGTCTTTGTTGGCGGTGCCGTGGTGCAGTGGCTACGGGATGGATTGCGGCTGGTCCGCTCCGCCGACGAAGTCAATCTGCTCGCCAATTCCACCCCGGACAATGGGGGGGTCTATCTCGTTCCTGCCTTTACCGGTCTTGGCGCGCCGCATTGGGATCCCTATGCGCGTGGTGCCATCATCGGCATCACGCGGGACACATCCGCGGCACACATTGCGCGCGCCGCGCTCGAGGGGGTGGCCTATCAGGTCGCGGATTTGATTGACGCCATGCAGGCTGACACCGGCAGGCGATTGAAAGAATTGCGGGTGGATGGCGGCGCCAGCCACAGCGCCTTCCTGATGCAGTTTCAGGCTGATCTGTTGCAGATTCCGGTTGTGCGTCCGGCGGTCACGGAAACCACGGCCTTGGGGGCAGCCTATCTCGCCGGGCTGGCGGTTGGTTATTGGGAAAACATCGAGAGCATTTCGAAGCAATGGAAGGTTGAGAAAGTGTTTGAACCGAAGATGCCGCGTTCGCAAGTGGGCGATCTGCGCGCACGCTGGAATTCTGCGCTCCAGCGGGCCAAAGATTGGGAGGTGCATGGGCCCGGACTGTCGAAAACGAAAGACACCAAACAAAAAGCTGTCCGACGTTAGTCCTGGCAGCCGCAATTGCAGCATTATGAAACGGGATGACATGTTAAAACTGGTGCGCGAACGCCGGGCACCCTGGGACATGATTATTGTCGGTGGCGGTGCCACCGGTGCCGGGGTGGCGGTTGACGCGGCCACGCGGGGTTACGCAACGCTGCTTTTGGAACAGCATGATTTTGGCAAGGGCACGTCCAGCCGGAGCACGAAATTGGTGCACGGAGGAGTGCGCTACCTCGAACAGGGCAATGTGTCGCTGGTAATGGAGGCCCTGAAGGAACGCGGGCTGCTCCGGCAAAACGCGCCGCATATTGTCAGTGAACTGGGTTGCATTGTCCCCAGCTACGCCTGGTGGGAAGGGCCGTTCTACGGAATCGGCCTCAAGCTTTACGAGCTGCTCGCAGGCAAATATGGTTTTGGGAAATCCCACACCATTTCCAAGGAGGAAACCCTCGCGCGGCTGCCGAATGTAAATCCCGAGGGACTCACAGGGGGAATCGTCTATTACGACGGCCAGTTTGACGACACGCGACTGCTTATCAACCTGGTTGCCACGGCCGCCGACCAAAGCGCAACGCTATTGAATTACGCCAAAGTCAACCGGCTCAATAAGGGCAGCGACGGAATTGTGAATGGCTTAACCTGGCAGAATGTTGAGACCGGCGAGACATTCGACGCGCAAGCAAAGGTCGTCGTCAATGCCACCGGGATATTCACAGATTCCGTGCGACGGCTGGCCGACCCGGAGGTCAATCCACTGATCGCGCCCAGCCAGGGTGCACACTTGGTGTTCGATCACTCATTTCTGCCCGGCGCGAACGCCATCCTGGTGCCGCACACCCGGGACGGACGGGTCATGTTTGCCATTCCATGGCATGGGCACACCCTGGTGGGCACGACGGATACGCCGGTAAAAGATTCGCCGCTGGAACCCGTGGCTCTCGACGATGAAATCGATTTCATTCTGGAAACAGCGGGACAATATCTGGAGAAAAAGCCGGCGCGGTCCGACATCCTGACCGTTTTTGCGGGAATCCGTCCACTTGCGAAATCGGGCGACGCCGGCAACACGGCAGCGCTGTCGCGGGATCACACCATCCACATTGATAAGAGCGGGCTGCTGAGCATTACCGGGGGCAAGTGGACCACTTATCGCAACATGGCCCAGGGCTGTGTCGATCAAGCGGCCACGCTGGCGGATTTGCCCGACAAGCCATGTGTGACTCATAATCTGAACATTCACGGATATCATCTCAACGCGGCAAATTTCGGTTCACTCTCTTATTATGGTTCCGATGCGCCGGCTATTCGCCGGCTGATTGACGAAAACAAATCTCTTGGTGGGCTGTTGGATCCGCAGCTGTCCTACGTGGAGGCTGAAGTGGTTTGGGCGGCGCGTATGGAAATGGCGCGCACCGTGGAGGATGTGCTCGCCCGACGAACCCGGGCTTTATTTTTAAATGCCAGGGCGGCCATCCGCATGGCGCCAAAAGTTGCCAGCATTCTAGCCAGGGAATTGGGCAAGGACGAAGTCTGGAAGTTCGATCAGGTCAAGGCCTTTCTTCAAGTTGCCAAGGGATATACAGCCGCGGTTTGACAGAGCCCGCGCCAGCCTTTTTGAACAAACAGTCAAGAAATGATCCCAATAGATCTCTGGCGATCCGGTGTCGCCATCCTTACAAACCGAGGCTGGTCAACCCCGGGTGATCCGCCGGGCGGGGTTTCGACGAATCCCACCTGAATTTACGTTCGGATTCCTTAATGGGCAGATCATTTATGCAAGCATGACGATGATGCATGAGTCCGTTGGAATCAAAATCCCAATTCTCGTTGCCATAGGAGCGAAACCATTGATCGGAATCATCGTGCCACTCATAGGCAAAACGAACGGCAATTCTGCTGCCTGTGCAGGCCCACAATTCTTTGATGAGACGATAATCTAATTCCTTTTTCCATTTTCGGGTGAGGAACGCTATGATGGCGGGCCTGCCCTGAATAAACTCGGCGCGGTTGCGCCACCAGCTATCAATGGTATATGCCAGGGCAACTTTTTCCGGTTCGCGACTGTTCCAGCCATTCTCTGCCATCCGGACTTTTTCAACCGCTGTCTCATGGGTAAAGGGAGGAAAAGGCGG
>Ga0302320_10007799_pt1 | contig 23471 bp, 20 predicted proteins | sample Bog_T0_3_FD_202130 | JGI IMG/M metagenome (GOLD analysis project Ga0302320, IMG submission 202130) | Peat permafrost microbial communities from Stordalen Mire near Abisko, Sweden - Bog_T0_3 | ecosystem: Environmental > Terrestrial > Soil > Wetlands > Peat | place: Sweden: Abisko, Stordalen Mire... | reverse complement strand
TAGATAAATCGGTGTCCGTTTTGGTGTCCGTTGCGGACTCCCGTGCCCTTAAACCGTTGCTGCACTCACAGTTCGGTTTGGAGGCGAGGGTCGGAATCGAACCGACGATGCAGCTTTTGCAGAGCCGTGCCTTACCACTTGGCTACCCCGCCACAGGAATGATTAGTTTAATTTTGTTTCCCGCACTATTCAAGTTTAGTTTTGCGGCGATTTTTGGTGGCGGGCAGTCTTCTTAACGACAAACCCCAGTTCACTCCGTCGTTTCCAAAGTTCCTGCGGTTTGAAAATGCCCGCGGGCGTGATGATGCCGGTTATCAATTCCGCCGGTGTTACGTCAAAACCGGGATTGCGCGCATCGCTTGTCGGATTCGCCACGCGGACGTAAGCGCGCTGACTCAATTTTGAATTTTGAATTTTGAATTTTGAATTGCCGATAATTCCCCAAACTCCGAGAACTTCGCTCTCGCTTCGTTCTTCAATCGGGATGTCAAAACCACGTTTCAGATTCCAATCAATCGTCGAGAACGGAATGGCGACGTAAAACGGAATCTTGTGGCGTGCGGCCAGGACGGCCTTCGTGTAGGTGCCGATCTTGTTGGCGACTTCGCCGGTGCGGCCAAGCGTGCGGTCGCTGCCGACGATGACCAGGTCAATCTCGCCGCGCTGCATCAGGTGCCCGGCGGCGTTGTCGGCGATGATCTGGTGCGAAATTTTTTGCTGCGCGAGTTCCCACGCGGTGAGCGTCGCGCCCTGGGATCGCGGACGGGTTTCGTCGCAGAAGACGTGGAATTTTTTGCCCTGCGCCTGCGCGGCATACATCGGCGCGGTGGCGGTGCCGACGTCCACGAACGCCAGCCAGCCGGCGTTGCAATGCGTGAGAATCTTCATGCCGTTGCGGATCAACTTCGCTCCGTGCCGGCCGATCGCTTCGCAATGTCGCACATCTTCGCGGGCGAATTCCTCGGCGGCGGCGAGCGCGAGCGATTGCTGTTCGGTCACCGTTTCGCCGTGTTCCATTTCGTGGCGCACATCGTTCATAGCGTTGACGGGATCCACGGCGGTGGGCCGTGCATTTTCCAAGACCTGATAAACTGTCTCGATGTGCGCGGAGAATTTCTTGAGTTCGCGACCGCGAAAGGCGAGCGCGCCCTGCGCGAGGCCGTAAGCCGCCGTGGCCCCGATGGCACCGGCACCGCGCACAATCATATCGGTGATGGCGGCGGCGGTCTCGCGAAAATTTTTTGTTGCAACGATTTTGAATTCGTGCGGGAGCAGCCGTTGCTCGACGAGTCGGACGGTGTTCTGCGTGCGATCAAAGGTGACGGTGCGGAAATGCTGGGTGCGGCCTTGGGCGGTGACGTTCATAATATCCAGCGAAGGCGCACGGACAGACCTTTATCGGGCGTGATGCACATTCGGACGGCAAGTTAACACAGCCTGATCGCAACCGGCAAGTTGTGAAATGCAGCGGCCAAAACAAGCCGCGCGGTTCTTGTCTTTCAAGCGGGAGTCCAGAACTGCTTGCGCACGTCACCGGCAAGTATCTCAGCCGGTCATTATACCTGAAACTAGCGGCGGAAAATAATCCATGTTAATAATATCCATGTTTACGGACTTCTTCTCATAGGAGACAAATCGTGAGGCTTTGACCGCAGCGTCAACGGCGGGCAGTTGATGGACAACACACAAGCCTAGCGCAACCCGCGAAAGTTGGCCGGCGAAAGTCCAAAAATGAAAGTGAACACGCGGGAAAAATGAAACGGGTCGGCGAACCCTGACTCCGCCGCCACCTGTTTCACGAGGGCGCCGGGTTGGGACAGCCGCTCGGCGGCATAATTCATTTTTAGCCGGAGCAGATATTGATAGGGACTCTGGTTGTCGTAGCGCCGGAACAGGCGGCAGAGGTAGGCATTGTTGACGTGGCACTCGCCGGCGATCTGTGCCAGCGTCCGCAACCGCCGGCTGTGCTGTTCAATGTGACGGCGGCATTGCTCGTAGGTCGCGAACGCGGGCGTTTCCACGCCGGCGAGCGGCGTCCGCGCCCCGGCAATCCGCAGCGCCAGACATTCCAGCAGTTTCGCGCATAACCCCGCGTTTTCGTGGCGCACTTGCAATCCGGCTTGGACGAGTTCATCGAAGAGCGGTGCCAGCACGCTGGCCGGAAAAACCTCCGAGACGCGACCGGGCCACAGGCCGCAGGAGCGCAACAAAACAGTGGCGTTCGTTCCAGCGAAATCCACGAAGTATTTCACCAGTGGATCGGCCGCGTCACCGGTGATGTGATGCGAAACGCCCGGGCCATAGGTGAATAATCGTCCGGGCTGCAACGGAAAACTCCGGCCTTTAAGCTTTAACTCGCCGCGGCCACGCGCCACATATTCGATGGAGTAGAAGGGAAAGCTTTCGCGATGGATGGCGTAGTCCGGCGTGCAGTGCTCCAGTCCGCCGCAGACCACGACCAACGACCGGTTTCTGGGCGGATTGAGGTCGAGGTAGAATCGCCGCGCCGCCGCCACGTCGGCGGAAAAGAACGACGGCGCGGTTGGGTTGGCTTTGGCAAATGGCAGTCGTGTTTTCACTGGTATAAGTCAATAATATCCATGCACTGGCCAACGATAGCCATTCCCACGCCGTCCTGTCGAAGTTATTTTGGTCGGGTTCACATTGAGAGGCCAAAAACCGGTCGGCTCCAAAACCAGCGCGAACCGGAAACAAGTTTATGCAAGAAAAGAAACGTATCGTGGAAAAAGACGCTCCGCTGAAAAAAGATGATTTGATCGTCATCACTGGCGCGGGCGGATTCATCGGCGGCAACCTTGCGCTTTATTTCACCAAAAAAGGTTTTACCAACATCCGCGCGGTGGACAAGAAACCGCTCTATGAATGGTATCTGCACGTTCCCGGCGTGCAGAACCTCTGCCTGGACGTGAGCCTTGAGGACAATTGCAGGCGCGTCTGCGAAGGCGCGCGGGAAGTCTATAATCTGGCCGCCGACATGGGCGGCATGGGTTTTATCGAGCGCTTCCGCGTGGAGTGCTTGCGCTCGATTCTCATCAACACGCATATGATCGAGGCGGCTTACAAAGCCGGTGCGCGCCGCTACTTTTTTTCCAGCTCGGCCTGCGCCTACAACACGCTGCTGCAAAAAGATCCAAATGTCCGTGCGCTCAAGGAATCCGACGCGTATCCCGCGATGGCCGAGCGCGGCTATGGCTGGGAAAAATTGATTTCTGAAATGTTCTGCGAGGAATACTGGCATGAACGCGGAATGAAAACGGCGATTGCGCGCTTCCACAATGTTTATGGCCCGCACGGCACTTGGGACGGCGGCCGCGAAAAAGCTCCCGCCGCGTTGTGCCGCAAGGTCATCGAGGCGATAGCCACCGGCAAGAAGGACCTCACGATCTGGGGTAACGGCGAACAGACCCGCAGCTTCATGTATATTGACGACTGCGTGCAGGGCATTGACAAAATCACGCATTGCGATGATTTGATCGCCAAGCCGATCAACCTCGGTTCCAGCGAACTGGTTTCCATCAACGAGCTGCTCTCGAAGATCGAGAAAATCGCTGGGGTAAAGATGAACCGCCATTACGACCTCACCGCGCCACAGGGCGTAACCGGCCGAAATTCGGACAACACGTTCATCAAAAAAATTCTCAAGTGGGAGCCGGGCACGACCTTGAACAATGGTCTGGCGGAAACCTACGAGTGGATCACTGAGCAATATCATCACCGCAAAGCCGGCAAACGCGTTGGAGTCGGCTGATTTATTCATAGCTTATTTAAATTCATCCGCCGCCGGTTGCGAGCCAGCCGGCGGTGGTTTCAACCAAACCACCATTCAATTATTCATCACCATGTCCGCCAAAAAAGTCTTCGCCGCCGTTATTCTCGCAGTCACCTTCAGCCTTTGCGTTCACGCTGGGGACGCCCCGCCACTTGATCTGCCAGTGGCCGCCGGTCCGTTTACGGGCACAATGGATTCACTCACGAATTATGCCTGTCCGGACTGGTTCCGCGATGCGAAGTTCGGCATCTGGGCGCATTGGGGACCGCAGGCGGTGCCGATGGAAGGCGACTGGTATGCCCGCAAAATGTATCAGCAAGGTTCGGCCGATTACCAAGATCACCTGGCGCGTTGGGGTCATCCCTCCACGAATGGCTGGAAGGACATCATTCCGCTGTGGAAGGCGGAGAACTGGGATCCGGAAAAGTTGATTGAACTCTACAAAAAGGCGGGCGCGAAATATTTCGTGAGCATGGGCACGCACCATGACGATTTCTTCCTGTGGAATTCAAAATTGCACCGGTGGAATTCCGTGCAAATGGGGCCGCACCGCGACGTGGTCGGCGAATGGCAGGCGGCGGCGAAGAAAAACGGTCTGCCCTTCGGCGTCTCCGAACATCTCGGCGCGAGTTTCACCTGGTTTCAGGACGCGCATAAATCCGACCACACCGGTCCGCTGGCCGGCGTGCCCTACGACGGGGCGAATTCCAATTACTGGGATCTCTATCATTTTCCCGCCGAGAAGGGCGACACGGCTTGGTATTCCAAAAACCCGCGCTGGCAGCAGCAATGGTATGATGAAATCAAGGAACTCGTGGACAACTATCATCCCGACCTGCTTTACAGCGATGGCGGCGTGGCGTTCGGCAACGAAGTCGGCTTGAGCCAGATCGCCAATCTTTACAACGTCAGCGCGGCGGCGCACGGCGGAAAATCCGCGGCGGTTTATAATTGCAAGCAGCCGTCGGAAGGCCGTTGGGTGCAGGATTTCGAGCGCGGCGTCAACGGCGGCATCAACCCGCATCCGTGGCAGACGGACACGTCCATCGGCGACTGGTTTTACAACCGGCACTGGAAATACCAACCCTTGAGCTGGACGGTCACGATGCTCGTGGACATCGTCAGCAAGAACGGCAATCTGCTGCTGAACGTCGTCCTGCGGCCCGACGGCACGCTTGATCCCGAAGTCGAGACGATGCTTCACCAGCTCGCCGACTGGACGGCGGTGAACGGCGAGGCGATTTACGGTTCGCGCCCATGGCTGGTTTACGGCGAAGGCCCGGTGCAGGTGAAGGGCGGCGCGTTCAAGGAAAATTTCAAATACACCGCGAAGGACATCCGGTTCACCACGCAGGGCAAGACGCTTTACGCCATTGCGCTCGGGTGGCCGGCGGACGGCCAAATGGTCATCCGCTCGCTGGCCAGGACCGGCGACGCGACGCAGAACCAGATTGAAAAAGTCGAGTTGCTCGGCCGCCCGGGCGAATTGAAATTCACCCAGACCGCGGACGGACTCGCCGTGGAATTGCCCGGCGAAAAATTGAGCGACCTCACCTGCGCGCTGCGCATCACCGGTTCCAACCTCAAGCCGGCACCGCTGCCGGCGGCGGCGGTCAAGGTCACGCCGGATGCCACCGGTTGCCTGACGCTGGGCGCGGATGATGCCACGCTGCACGGCACCAGTTTGAAGCTGGAAGAGCAGGGCGGCAAACCCGACATCGGTTTCTGGGACAATGCATCCGAATGGGTTTCGTGGAGCGCGCAAATCGCCAAGCCCGGTATTTATCAGGTCAGCGCGACGGTTGCCACCGCGAATGGTGATGCGGAATTTGTCGTGGGCGTTGGCAGTGAAAACCTTTCCGCCAAAATTCCGCAAACCGCCGGCTGGGACAAGTTTTCCACCGCCGACCTCGGCGCCGTGGAAATCAAGTCGGCGGGCGATTTAACGGTGAGCATTCGCGCGAAAAACGCGGTGGGTTGGAAGGCGATCAATCTCAATTCGGTTCGGCTGACACCGGTCGCGCAATAATTTTGCAACCAAACCGCTGCCGAAAAATTTGCGTGCCAATGTCTGGGCCGACTGCGAAACGACATCCCATGTCGCGCGCCGGCAGTTTACGGCAGAAAATAAAATCAACTACCGCGTGTTTACGAACGACGAACTAAAAGGTTTTCCCGAGCCGCCGCCGATGCCGTCCGCGCCGGGCCGCAAAAAGATTATTGCGACGGGCTGTTACGACTGGTTTCATTCCGGGCATGTCCGCTTCACCGAAGAGGCTTCGGCCTATGGCGACCTTTATGTCTGCCTCGGCAGCGACGCCAATGTGCGGCTGCTGAAGGGCGAGGGTCATCCGCATTTGTCGCAAGCAGAACGGCGCTACGTCGTCGGCTCAATCAAATTTGTGAAACAGGCGCTCATCACCACCGGTTCGGGCTGGGTGGATGCCGACCCGGAAATCCGGCGGCTGCTGCCGGACATTTATGTCGTCAACGAAGACGGCGACAAGGGCGGCAAGCGCGAGTATTGCCAAAATCTCGGCATTGAATACCTTGTGCTCAAACGCACCCCCGCGCCGGGCCTGCCGAAACGATCCAGCACCGAGCTGCGCGGCTTCTAACTTTTATGTTAAAAACTGGCATTCTCAATCCGCAGCTCAATTCGCTGCTGAGCCGCGTGCGCCACACCAACACGCTCGTCATCGCCGACCGGGGATTTCCGTTCTGGCCGATGATCGAAACGGTGGATCTCTCCCTCGTCGATGATGTGCCCACGGTGCTACAGGTATTGGCCGCCATTCGTCGGAATTTCCAGATCGGCAAGGCCTGGATGGCGCAGGATTTTTTGCAGCGGAACGCGCCAAAGACGCGTGCCGCCTTTGTCGGCGCGCTGCGCGGCATTGAGTTGAAACATGAACTGCACCTGGAATTCAAAAAACGTGTTCCGCACGCCATCGGCTTGATCCGCACCGGCGACACAACTCAATACGCCAACATCATTTTGGAAAGCGCTTGAATTTTTATGCGGCACACAATCATTCTTGCAGAAACCTTCGCCAACCAGCCGGCATGAGCAAAGCCCCGACAACTCTGCGCGCCAGTTTGGATTACGATCCCGTGCCGCTGAAGTTTGGCACCAGCGGCCGGCGTGGTCTCGTTGCCGACCTAACGCAACTGGAAGTTTACCTGAACGCGCTCGCCGAACTGAAATATCTCCAGTCGCTCCCGCGATCCGAAGGCGGCATTGGGCGCGGGGAGGCGTTTTATTTCGCCTGCGACCTGCGGCCCAGCTCCAGCCAGATTGTGACCGACCAAGGCAGGCTGCGCGGCGGATTGGCGCAAGCCATCGCCCAAGCCATTGCCGATGCCGGAATGAAACCCGTGTTCCTCGGTCGCATCCCGACCCCGGCCCTGGCCAACTATGCCTTGGGCCAGATCAGGGGCAGCATGATGGTTACCGGCAGCCATATTCCATTCGATCGGAATGGCTACAAAACCAACACCGCTTGCGGTGAACTGCTCAAGCGCGATGAAGCGCCCATCCAGGCGCAGGTCGAACAGGTGCGCGGTTGGCTTTATGGGCAAGCATCGGCTGGATCGCTCTTTAATTCGGGCGGCATGTTCAAGGCCGGCCCCGGCGAATTGCCGCCAGCCACAGCGGAAGCATCCGACGCGTTTTTGCGCCGCTACACCGAATTCTTCGCGGGGCGGACATTGCAGGGAATGCGTCTGCTGGTTTACCAGCACTCGGCGGTGGGGCGCGATTTCCTGGTCGAACTGTTGCGAAAGTTCGGGGCGGAGGTCATTCCGGCCGGACGCAGTGAAGTCTTTGTGCCCATTGATACCGAGGCCATTGATGCGGAGCAACTCGGTATCATCGAAGCGCTGGCGGTGGCAGCCTGGAAACAGCACGGACCGATTGATGCCGTTTTGTCCGTTGACGGCGACAGCGACCGGCCGTTGATTCTGGGAGTCGAACCCGCCGAAAGCGTTACGTCGCCTTGCCAGGTGCATTTTTTCGGCGGCGATTTGGTCGGAATGATTGTGGCCGAATATCTTCAAGCGGATGCGGTGGTCGTGCCGATCAGTTGCAACGATGCGCTGGATCGCGGGCCGCTCAAAGAGGTTGTCGAACCGAAGACGCGCATCGGTTCGCCGTTCGTCATTGCCGGGATGCAAGCCGCCAGCCGCCGCGGTTGCCAGGTGGTTTGCGGCTGGGAGGCCAACGGCGGCTTCCTGCTCGGCTCGACGCTCCGGCGCGCTGGCCGCACGCTCCGCGCATTGCCGACGCGCGACGCCTTTCTGCCCATCCTCGCCGTGCTTTTGCGCGCCCGGGCGGCGGCGGTTTCCGTGACCGCTTTGTTTGAACGACTGCCCCGGCGCTTCAGCCGCGCGGCATTACTTAAGAATTTTCCGCGCGCCACCAGCCAGCAGATTGTGGCGCGCTTCACGCCGGCGGATGAACAACTGAAGGAGGTCGCGTTTGGGGAGGCAACCATTTGGGGCCGGGACGCCGCCGGCCAGGAGCTGGCGCTGACCGCAGCCTCCGTTGCGGCGCTTAAGGTAATTCGCGCCAGCCTGGAAAAATATTTCACCCGGCAACTAGGTTTTGAGCCGGTGATCCGGGTGAACTATACCGATGGCGTGCGGATTTATTTTGCCAATGGCGATGTCGCCCATGTGCGACCCTCTGGCAACGCCGAGGAACTGCGCATCTACGCCGTGGCCGATACCCAGTCACGTGCCGATGCCATCGCCCGGATGAGCGTGGCCGAGCCGGACGGCATCCTTCGTCAGTTGGAAATTTTTTTGAAATTAAATCTCTGATCCAACATTTAACCAGCCCACAAACCCAACCAACCACCACCCGATATGATCACATCTGTTCCGACTTCCCATTCCGGCGCCAAAGCTGGCGGCTTGTTCCGCACCGCCGACGGCAAGAACCTGTTCGTCACCTTTGCGCTGGTCACCTCGCTGTTTCTGCTCTGGGGCTTTTGCAACGGCATGATTGACATCCTGAACAAGCATTTCCAGGACTCGCTCCACATCAACAAGGAACAGTCCGGCCTCGTGCAGTCGGCCAACTACCTGGCTTACTTCCTGATGGCGATTCCCGCCGGCCTGATCGCGCGGAAATTCGGCTACAAAGGCGGCATCCTCGTCGGCCTGTCGCTGATTGCGGCGGGCGCGTTTTGGTTCATCCCGGCCGTCAACATCGGCCAATACTGGGCGTTCCTGCTCGGCCTGTTCGTCATCGCGGCGGGCATGACCTGTTTGGAAACCATCGCCAATCCCTACACCACGGTGCTCGGCGCACCGGAACACGGCGCGACGCGCATCAACATCGCCCAAACCATCAACGGCGTGGGCTGGATTCTCGGCCCGATTGTCGGCGGTTATTTTGTTTTCAGCGGCGATGATGCCGCCAAGCCGGCCGCCGACGCGGCGGCGGTTGCGAGCGTTGCCACCAACGCCAACGCCGGTCTTTCGACTCCCTACCTCGGCATCGGCATCTTTGCCGCGCTTTGGTTCCTGATCTTTATTTTTGCCCCGGTGCCGGATTTGCACGCGGTGGATGAAAGCAAAAAATCCGACGAACAGAAGAACCGCCTGAAACCTTCCAGCGGTCAGCTGGCCGGCATCGGCATCGCGTTGGCGATCATTTGCGGCGTGCTGTATTTCTTCATCGCCCGGATTCTGGGATTGATCTGGGTGCTGCTGAACATGCCGGCCGCCTTTTTTGAACCGGTGACCTACGGCCTGCTCGTGGCCGCCTACATTGGCGGCTTCCTGGTGGTTTCCAAAAACTGGGATTTGTTCCGGCGCAAACATTTCACGCTCGGCATCGGCACGCAATTTCTCTACGTCGCGGCGCAGACGGGCATTTTCAGTTTCTGCGTGAACTACACGTTGGAGAACGATCCCGGCGTCACCAAACTGCAGGCCGCCCACTGGCTGGGTGCCATCGGCTTCGTCCTGTTCGCGACCGGCCGCTTGTTCGGCAGCATCGTCATCAGCCAGTTCAAACCCCATCTCGTGCTCGCCGCCTATGCGGCCATCAACGTGGTGCTGACGCTCGTGTGCATGAACGGCGGCACGCCCGGCCTGTATGCCATGTTCGGCACGTTCTTTTTCATGTCCGTGATGTTCCCCACGATTTTTGCGCTCGGCATCCGCGGCCTCGGCGACCACACCAAGTTCGGCTCGTCGCTCATCGTCATGTCCATCGTCGGCGGCGCGATTGCCGCGCCGCGTATGGGTCAGATCGCGGATGCATATTCGATGCGCGCTGGTTTCGTGGTGCCGCTCGTGTGCTTTGTCTTCATTGCCATTTACGGAGCCGTCTGGCAGATGCTGGAAAATCAAGATGTGGAACGTAAATAAGTTTGTAACCATAATTGAGAAAACGCCAAATTTCCGTTACCTAAAACCCGCCATAGCGTGGTTTGGTCAAAGTGAAAGTACAGATCTGCTACCAGATTCACACTACAATTTATCAAAACCAGAAACCATATACGACATCTGTCGTATTGGGGTTGTGACCTTTCCCTGTAATTATACTTCAACGTCAACCGTTAATTGTATAACTGTCATAGTAAAGTTGAGGTTTAACATATTTTGTCATGTGACAAGCTGGTTAGCTGCCGGCACCCTGACTTTAATTGCATAAACAGCATGTGTAAAAACCATTTGATGAAAACGAATTGTTCAGTCCAGTCTGGCATTCCGGAAGCTGCTTCACTCCACGGAATGCTTTCATCAAGTAACAATGCGCGGCTAATTTTTTTTCAGGATGGTGTTGACAAATCGATTGGGAGAGTCGAACGCAGCATCGCCTATATGATTGAAAATATTAACCGTCCGTTGCAGGTGTCAACACTCGCAGCGCTGGTGGATTTGTCCCCGTCTCACTACTTTGCATTATTCAAGCAACGGAAGGGCTGTAGTCCGATGCATTATTTCACCCGGCTGAGAATGAGCCATGCCTGTAGATTGCTGGAGTCAACTTCGACAAATGTCAAACAGGTGGCGATGGCGATGGGATATCGCGATCCATTATATTTTTCGAGGGTGTTCAAAGCGGTAAACAATGTGCCGCCTAGCCGCTACATAACAGTCCGGGGTGGCATTACTGCCATGGCCGCGAACCGGCTATCGTCGTTAATATCGTAGAAGGAATCTTGCCTTTGTTGAAGAACGGTAAGCGTCACGCCGAGCACTACTATCTCCTGAAGTCATAAGTATCGCACCTGAAAGATGTTCTCACGCGCCTGCCCCACATGACCAACCACCAAATCCCCGAAGTCGTCCCTGCGGTCTGGGGTAAAACCCACCGTCCGCTGCAAATTCAATCCGCATCATAAATATCGCAGCATAATACCTACGTCATTTATGAATCCGCCGCTGTAGTTGCTCTGTCAAGAAGGCTCTTGGCGTGACGCTTGCGGATTAACCGATAAACGCTGAAATAATTCACACCGAGCATTGTCGGCGGTGGACCGCAGCGCAGTGAGGAGGACCTTGACAATACAAACACGACACCCAGCCGGCTCACACCAACTGGTGATGTTCAGCACCAGGAATGTTCGGGTTGAAATTTTGAATCAACGTGTCGCCTGCGGGAGAATGCCTCCTAGTAATAAATGAAGACTGATATTTTTCTCTGCACAACACGGACAGTATCAAATGTCATATTACATCTGGCCGAATTATTATTTGCCCGTGCTTTGTTTTTAAATACGATACGGCTATGCCGAGCCTGATTTTCATCCCAACGCACCTGGTTTCACCCGTAGCAGAACATCTTTTTTGGCAGGCTTGCGAAAGCGCAGTGAAGCCTGATGTTGCCATTGCGACTGGCAGTTACGCTTTTAGCTTCTTATTCCTTTTTTTTAAAAGACTGTCAGAAAATGAATCAAAAAATCATCCGCCAAACATTTCTCGCAATTGCGTTAGCTGCGGTGCCAGTAATCGTCTCCGCCGTTGCGACGGATACCTCCGGTCTGCCACCAAACCACATGCTGCTGCTCGACAGCATGGGGCGGGTGGTGAGAGTGCCCACGAATGAAGTGCCTTCGGAATTGCAGCCCACGGCAAATGTCGGATTGAACCGCCAGTTACCCAACCCGACCAAGGGGGCAAGCATGCCGCCAGAGTTGCTGGAACGAATCAGCAAGGGCACGAATGGATTCCAGTTTTTCTCCGCCGCGCCGCCCCCGCTCATGCCTTATCTCGCGAGCCAAGACGAATATGGCAATACGGCCATCCGCCCCGACGCCCTGTTTTTCTTCGTCCCTTTGGAAGGACCGGTGCAAGGTGGAAAATACTGGCTGTCAGAATACGGTTTCCGCTATTCGTTGCAGCAAGCGATCACGTTCGTCAGCATGACAGGCGTAAAGCACGGGGACAGCGATTTGGGATATTACACCCTGGATCTCAAAGCGAAGTGGAACATTTACAATGCGCCCACCGACGGCAACGCCGGCTGGATCAGCTCCCAGATTGAGGACAAGACCGGCTTTGAAACCAATAGCAGTACTCAGTCCGCCAAATCCAATCTGGGCACCGTGACCGACCCCACCGGCATCTGGTCCGACGTGAACGGCCTCCGGGTGCCGGAGTTGGCGTGGCAAGAGTCCCTGCGCCATGGCGAAATAGTCGTGGTGGCAGGCATGGTCAGCCAACGCAATTATATTGACGGCAACGCCTATGCCGATAGCGGTCGCAGCGAATTCATCAACTCCGCCTTGATTCACTCGCTGGTGTTGCCCTTGGCGCAATATAATTGCGGCCTCAACCTTCAATGGCAGCCGGTGGCTGAATGGTATGCCATGGTCGGCGGTTCCATGGGCGGCAACTCGGCCGGCAACGCACCTTGGATGGATTATAGCAGCGAAAACTGGTCGTTGCCCATTGAAATCGGCTATGCGCCGGAGGATTTTCTAAATCTGGGACCGGGTGTTTACCGCATCCAGCCATTTCTGGCCGGAGCAGAGGTGGGCACCAATAACACCTCCGGTGGCGGACTGTGCTTCGACCTCCAGCAACAACTGGGTGCGGACTCTTCCTTTGGCTGGTTCGGGCGTTACGGCTTCGGCAACTCCAAAGTGACCGGCGGAGCTGCCGAGGAGGCGGGCACCGGGTTCGTTTTTAAGGGGCCGTTTGATCATGTGCTCATGCGGCGGACAAGCAACGATTTTCTCGGCCTCGGGTTTGTCTGGAGCGAGCCTTCCTACACCACCAAGACCATTTACCATGAGAACGAATACGGCCTTGAGGCGGTCTATGCCCTGCAACTGACAGCCACGATAAAAATTCAGCCAGACTTTCAAATGATCTGGGACCCTGCCTTCAACCAGAACCACGACACGGCGACGGTTTTTCAAATCCAACTCGTCATGTCGTGGTGACTGACAGATTTGACAATTATTGAAAGAAACATTTAGCCGTGCGGTTGAATTTATGAAATTACAAGTTGGGCACAGCTTTCCAGCCGATGATTCTACCGTCGGGCAAACGCACCGCATTGGTTTGGTTGAACGCCGCCTGATCTGGCCAGAAACCATCCCCTTCGAGATGCAAAATAGTAGCTTTTCGGGACGCAATCACAACCTGGACTGCGACATATCTTACATAACCGTTTGCATGTGCCACGACATGATATTTCCCCGGTGAAAGTTCGACTGCCACCGGGTCTTGAAGAATGGTTCCAGTGTTGTTGTGGACTTTCTGTAGCATCTGGCCATCGGTGGTGAAAATTTTGTAGTCAGAATAAACCGGGCTTCTTCGATCACGACCGGCGAAATCAGCGTTGACATCATAAGCGGAATAAACCACCAGCGTGCCGTTGGTGGAATTGGCGGCCAACGGCTGGTCTGAAGCCGGCCCCACGGTATCGAGCACGGGTTCGTTTTTCCTGGTGGCGCAACCTGATAGAAGAGCGACTGCCATAATTACGATCAAAGTAAAATAGGCTTTCATAGCATTCGTTATTTTCCACAGTTGTATTTACACTGATAGCTTCTGAACGGGCATTAAACAACTGTTCAACTGGATCCGGAGCCGGCTCCTTGAACTTTCACACGCCAGCCCACGGGATTGCCATCAGGTAAACTCACCAGCTCTCTCATACGTGTGCCTGCCGGATATTTCCAGTCGCCGTCCAAGTGGACGCTTGTCGTCCGACCGCGCTCGATGAGCACCGGCACTTCAACCCGCAGATAGTCATTTGCCCGGGATCTCACGAGGTAGTTGCCGGGCTGGAGCGCCACTTCAAGGGGTGCCTGTTCGTAACGCCCAATGGCGTTCCCCACATGCTTCACCAGCTTCCCTTGCAGATTATAAATACTATAATCGCTGTGTTGATACCAGGTGGGATTATCACCTTCTGTGCACCCATGCAATCTTGAGAATACCACCAACTCGCCTTTAGCCGACGTGTTTTCCGGGCCATGAGGATTTGGTCCGACGGGCGTAACAGCGACCGGAGTTACACATCCGGCCAGCAAGAAACCCTGGCCGGCAACCAAAAGACAACAGATGCCTTTCATAATTCACACCTTTCATTTTGGGAAAGGTGTCAGGCGTGAGACCTGTTCAGGCTCATGCACCTTCGGACGGAGGCGGGCATTTAGTCCGCAGCGTCTTTTAAAAGCCACTTTGGCATGACGATCTGGCGGCTTTTTACACCTCTCCGTCTCTACAACAATAGACACCGTGAACATTAATCTTTTCTGAAAATAAGATTAAAATGCGATGGCAACCTGATCCAGCAATACTCAATCCACGGCGATAAGCGAAACCCTTTCATCCTGGTCATCGAAAGTAATGCCGGCACCATGAGGATCCAGCATCGGTTTGCCATCCACCAAATACCGGTATTGATGATGGCCATGACCTAATTGCACTTGGGCAATCCACCATCCATCAACCAACCGCTGCATGGGCAGCGGATGCCAATGGTTGAAATCGCCCACCAACTCGACCGATTGGGCATGGGGTGCGGCGCAATAAAAATTGACTGGCTTGATTGAATTTTTGGCGGAATATCGTGTGATGTGGGGATGGTTCAATGTGGTGTTCATGAAATATAATTTCTCGTGGAGGCTTTCGCCCCATTTGTGGCTGGTTTTCATTTTGATTCCTCAGACTATTTTATTACGTAAGGGCTGGCGGCGGGTGGTAGTGGCTGCGAATTAATTAGCCTGGCCTGCCAGGCTTCTGCAAATGAATGCACTGGCTTTGGAAAGAAAGTTAAGCGCGTCAAATTGGTGAGATTTAGTACGGCCACTCCACCGGCTCGCATGGGGAAACACAAACTCGACCCGTTCAATGGATATCCCGCCTGCTTCCATTGCTCTTCCGACTGCAATTCAACACGCATCTCATTCGTAAGAAAAATGCATTGGCCATCGGCCAGCTCCAAATCCAGAAATGTCACCAATGAGTCATCTTGGGTGCTCGTTTGCTTCCATTGTTCCTGGATCTCGGGATTCCGGGTCAGTGCCTTAAACTCCGTCGCAGTCAACTCAAGGGCATCCACTATCCCAGCCGGCATCGGGTTGCGGGAAGCTGGACCGGGTCGCCGGCTGAATGCCGACGTGTCACGCGGCACCAATCGGCCCGTTTGGTCGCCACCACGAGCGTCAACTTTACATTGTGTGGTCATGTTCGAACCTCCACCACCGAGTTTAGCGAGCCGTAAATGTTCCGAACATTTTCGTGGGCATCGGGATCATGCAGCCACTTTCCATCCACCACGAATTTATATTCATGCCGCCCGGGTGTAAGTATCAGGCGCTTTTCCCACAGCCCCGCGTCCATGTTGCCAATCATGCGCAGGCTGGTCGGCCGCCACTGGTTGAAATCTCCGCAGACATAGACATGCTCGGCACCAGTGCATTCCAATACAAAGTCAACCTCGCGAGGTTGCGCGCTGGCGGCGGCGATTTTGTCTTCCGTTTTGTTTTTTCCGTTCTGTTGTTTGTTCGATTTTGCCATAACCGATTTCATTTGATTCAGGAGCTTGTGCTGCTGGCGGGACGAATTCACCACTCCCGAAAGTTGTCCGTCCAAATTAATTGACCGTTGGAAAATTAATGCTGCATGAACGGTTGATTAAAATTGAATCTTTACCCGAACAATTCGGGAAAAGCGAAAGCCCGGCTTGGATGCACTTTGATCTTCGTATCACCTTCATATCACTATGGAATGTCGTAGACCGGATTTGACGATGCCGCTCCGTTGGTGGCGTTCAGCAAGGTCGTCATCAGGCCCGAACAGGTCGCCTGCTGGACGCTGCCGTCGGCGATGCCAAGGTTTCCTGACTTTTGATGCAGATCGCTGGAGGACCAGCCCCATGGAAAAGTTTCCGTCGTGCCATTTCCCGGGGAGGAGGCGACAATATTGTTGGTTCCAAAATTAATGGTGCCGGAAGCTTGTCCGGATATCAGTGACCCGGCTCCGCCATTTCCGATATTTCCCAAGTTCCGCATCGCCGCCGCTGCTGAAGCAGAAGCGAAAACCATGCTCGGCTACACCCTGATTGTCGCGCCGTTTGCCGGCGTCATCACGCGCAAGCTCGCGGATGTGGGCGACCTGGCCGCGCCGGGCAAGCCGCTGTTGCAAATGGAAAATCCCGACACACTGCGCCTCGAAGCGGATGTGCCGGAAGCACTGGTCGGCAATGTGAAGCTGGGCGACAAGCTCGCCGTGCGGATTGCCGCCGTCACCAGCCAAATTGAAGGCACAGTTGCCGAAATGTCGCCGACGGCTGATCCAAACAGCCGCACCTACCTGGTGAAACTTGATTTGCCGGGCGCGACGGGTTTGCGTTCCGGGCAGTTTGGGCGCGTCTCGGTTCCGGTTGGCGAAGCGAGTGCGATTCGTGTTCCCGCTGCCGCCGTGATTCAACGCGGACAGATGGAGTTGGTTTTTGTTGTCGTCGGCAATCACGCGCAAATGCGCCTCGTCAAAACTGGAAGCCGCGTTGGTGACGAAATCGAATTGGTCTCTGGCTTGGATTCTGGCGAACAAGTTGTGACTGAAGGCGCGGCGAGCTTGACGGACGGGCAACCTGTGACGATCAAACCGTGAAAGCCGACGACAAAAATTCATCCGGCGCACATTTGGGCATCGCCGGACGCATTGCACAGTCGTTCATTGATTCCAAGCTGACGCTGCTCATCGTCATCGCGTCGCTGCTGCTCGGCGTGTTTGCCGTTGTGATGTTGCCGCGTGAAGAGGAACCGCAGATCAAGGTGCCGATGGTGGACGTGCTGGTGTCCATGCCGGGCTTTCACGCGAAGGAAGTCGAGGAGCGCGCCACCCGGCCGATGGAAAAGTTGCTCTGGGAAATTCCCGGCGTGGAATACATCTACTCGACTTCGAGCGAGGGACAATCAACGGTCATCGTGCGGTTCAAGGTTGGTGAAAACATGGAAAGCAGTCTGGTGAAGCTGAACCAGAAATTGCAGCAGAATTTCGACAAGATTCCGCATGGCGTTTCCACGCCGCTCATCAAAGCCAGGACGATTGACGACGTGCCGATTCTGGCGCTGACGATTCACAGTCCGCATTACGATCACCTCACCTTGCGGCGGCTGGCCGCGCAAGTGGACGACGCGATCAAGCAAGTGCCATTGGTGGCTGAAACAACCATCATCGGCGGCGCGCAAAGGCAGGTGCGCGTGCTGCTCGATCCGGTGCGGCTGGCATCGCGCAATCTTTCGCCCGCCGGTCTGGTGCCAATGTTGCAACAGGCGAACAAGCAGTATTCCTCCGGCAACCTGACCAGCGACAACCATGAAATCATCGTGGAAACCGGCGCTTTTTTGCAAACCGCCGATGACGTGGGCAATGTGGTGGTGGGCGCATTTACCGGCAAACCGGTTTATCTGCGCGATGTGGCGGACATCGTGGATGGCGCGGAAGAGCCGAGCCAATATGTTTTCTTCGGTTCGGGTGCGGCGAACAAAGGTTCCGCCGAAGAACCGGCGGTGACCATCTCCATTGCCAAGCGGCCCGGCGCCAATGCCATTGCCGTCACCAGGCAGGTTTTGAAAAAGGTGGGCACGCTGAAGGGCTACATCATTCCAGCGGATGTCCAAGTCAGCGTTACGCGCAACTACGGCGTAACGGCCGAAGACAAATCCAACGAACTACTCTGGCACATGCTGCTGGCGGTGGTGAGCGTGTCGTTTCTCATTTTGATCGTCCTGGGCTGGCGCGAATCCATCATCGTGCTGCTGGCGATTCCCGCGACGCTCGCGCTAACGCTGCTCATTTTTTATCTCTACGGTTTCACGCTGAATCGTATCACGCTGTTCGCGCTGATTTTTTCCATCGGCATTTTGGTGGATGACGCCATTGTCGTCGTCGAAAATATTGTCCGCCATTTTCATCTGCCGGAAAGCCGGGGGCGCAGCCGCGCCATTGTCGCCATTGAAGCTGTGGGCGAAGTGGGCAACCCAACGATTCTCGCGACCTTCGCGGTGATTGCCGCCGTGCTGCCGATGGCGTTCGTCGGCGGGCTGATGGGGCCGTATATGCGGCCGATTCCGATTGGCGCGAGCGCGGCGATGTTTTTCTCGCTGGCGATTTCCTTCATCGTCACGCCCTGGGCGGCCATCCGCATTTTACAATGGCGGAAGAAAATTCATGCGGCTGACAGTCACACGCCGGATCACGAATCGGCCAGTGAAAATTTCTTTGGCCGGATGTATCGCGGACTGATGACGCCGCTGATTGCCAGCGCGAAACGGCGTTATCAATTTTTGGCCGCGCTCGTCGTGCTGCTGCTCGTCTCAATGGCGTTGGTTTATGTCGGTTGGGTGAAGGTGAAAATGCTGCCATTCGACAACAAGAGTGAATTCCAGATCATCCTCAATATGCCTAAGGCAGTTCGCTCGAACGCACCGCGCAAGCGGCGCGGGAAATTGCCGCCGCTGTTCGCGTTGAGCCAGAGGTGACGGATTACGAGATTTATGCGGGCGTCGCGTCGCCGTTTAACTTCAACGGCCTAGTGCGCCACTATTTCATGCGGCGCGGCGCGAATATCGCCGATTTACAAATCAATCTCGTTCCCAAAAACGAACGCAAAGCGCAGAGCCACGACATCGCCAAGCGGGTGCGTCCGCGCGTGGCGGAGATTGCCGCAAAATTTGGCGCACGCGTTGCCGTGGCCGAAGTGCCACCCGGCCCGCCTGTGCTGCAAACCTTAGTCGCGGAAATTTACGGGCCAACCGAAGAAAACCGGTTGAAGATGGCGCAAAAGGTGATTGATATTTTCCACAACACGCCCGGCGTCGTGGACACGGATTGGTATATCGAAGCCGACCAGCCGAAAGTCGAGTTCGTGATTGATAAGGAAAAGGCCGCGTTGCATGGCATCAGCGCGGAGACGATTTCGCAGACGCTAAAAATCGCCGTGGGCGGCGAGTCGGTGGATTTGCTGCACGTCCCGCGTGAAAAAGAGGACGTGAATATCGTTCTCCAACTGCCGCTTGCCAGCCGCAGCAACCCGGAAGAACTGCTCGCGCTCCGGGTGCGTTCCGGCGATGCCAATGCCCTACTCGAACCGGCGACTGCTGGCAGTGCTGCGCCACTTGTGCCGCTGCGCGAGTTGGTCACGGTAAAACACACCATCATTGACAAAAGCATTTACCACAAAAATCTCATGCCGGTTACTTACGTCATTGGCGACGTGGCGGGCGTGGTGGAAAGCCCGGTGTATGCGATTCTGAAAATGAATGAGGCTTTGGAAAAGCTGGACACGAAACAATTTGGCGGCGACGGCTCGCCGCTGGAAATCTACAACGCCGTTCTGCCGTTCTCCGACCAGCAGCCGGCGATGAAATGGGATGGTGAATGGCATATCACCATCGAAGTCTTCCGCGATCTCGGCCTGGCGTTCGCCGCCGTGCTGGTGCTGATTTACGTTTTGATGGTCGGCTGGTTCAAGTCGTTCCTCACGCCGATGATTGTGATGGTGGTGATTCCGTTTTCTCTCTTTGGCGTGCTGCCGGCGCATGGAATCCTCCACGCTTTTTTCACGGCCACGTCCATGATCGGCTTCATGGCGGGCGCGGGCATTGTGGTGCGCAATTCCATCATCCTCGTGGACTTCATCGAAATGCGGCTGGCGGAAGGTCATCCGCTGGCGGAAGCGGTGATTGAGGCGGGCATGATTCGTTTTCGTCCCATCATGCTCACCGCGCTGGCGGTAGTGGCGGGTGCCACTGTGATTCTCACAGACCCGATTTTTCAGGGTCTGGCGATTGCGCTGATGGCCGGAAGTTTAATTTCCATGTTCACCGCACCGGTCCTGGTGCCGCTGCTGTATTTCATGGCAAATAACCGGCCAGGCAAAAAATAAATTTCGACAGGAGGATCAAATTTCCGAGGTAAACAAAGCGACGATGCGATGCTGGCGTGAGAGGTATGGCCAGTCGTGTGAAGGGCTTGGTAAATTAGCGGTCTTCGGTGCAGCCTGTAGCCGTAGCTACGCAAAATTGTTATGGTTAAATAATAATCGTCGTTTTACGCTGAACGTGGCGAGGTTACGCAGAACGCGGCGCACGACAAGCAAAGGAAGTCCCGACCATGGTGCCGCCAAGCCAGTCCGGTGGTGGTTGCTGGACAATCGGACGATTTCCAGATTTGGTCTGACGATTAATTGAACACATTCCGCATGGTTTCCAGTTCATGCACGAATGTTTGCGTTGCCAGTTTCGCACCGCGTTTGACCGCCCATTGTTCGCACTGAAAGGAAGTGATGTTTCGTAACGGAACGCCATTAAAAAAACAGGGTGAGATTCTTGATGCGGATTTCACGCTGTTCAATTGTGCCGGGAGCCAAAGTATGTTTGATGCTTTTAAGCCAGCGGTTCGCCACGGCCTCGAAGCCCAACTTGGCGTCATCGGTCAATGTCAGGCAGCCGATTTGTCCCTTGAGTTCTTTGAGCCGCCGCTCAGCCAGTTTTCGATCCTTCGTTTTTAGCGAGCGACGAAATTGCTTGCCGGTTTTTTTTGATAAGGGCATAATTCCCGCCTGATGATTCGAGCCAATACAGGTTCTCTGCGACTTTGTGAAAGACCGGTTGTTCAGCCGGTTTTGTTGTGTTTTGCACGTTCATTTTCATGCCAAAACAAAGCACAAAGCAGCTAGGCTGCAAGTGTTGGTTACAAGCGTGAGTTTTTCATCGAGAAAAATCGCATAATTGTATTGAATTAATTGGCTATTTGCGCGGTTAGCTCAGTGGTAGAGCATTACCTTGACACGGTAGGGGTCACAGGTTCGAACCCTGTATCGCGCACCATTCCTCCAGTTTGAGAGGTTTCGACGAGTGCAGACCACGGTTTAACGCAAGAACCACGGGCTTTTTTGCAGTCGAGGACAATCAAACAAAAATGGTTGTACATGGAATGCGCGACGATTTTTTGTTACACTATTTATTACTCACGTTATATTTTTACTCATGCCACCATCAGCAAAGAAAAAGAAAAATCCGGCAGCGGTTGCGCTCGGCAAACTTGGTGCTTCAAAAGGCGGTAAAGCCCGCGCCAAAAAACTTTCCGCAAAACGCAGATCAGAGATTGCTCGCAATGCTGTTTTAGCTCGCTGGAAGAAATATAATGCCGAGAAATGATTTTTATTTTCCATATACTTGCCCGCCAATGTATATGGGTATATTATTAATATCGTAACGTCATGAAAAACTTTTTTCTTTACGCTCGCAAGTCAACTGATGTGGAGGACAAACAAGTCCTCTCCATTGACGCGCAAATCAATGAATTGCGCGAGTTTGCCGAGCGCGAACACATTACGATTATTGAAGAGTTGTTTGAAAAACAGTCTGCTAAAACACCTGGCAGACCGATTTTCAATGCGATGTTGGAGCGTATAGCGGCTGGAGAAGCCGACGGAATTCTCGCGTGGCATCCCGACCGTCTTGCCCGCAACTGCGTTGACGGCGGACGGATCATCTACATGCTCGATACCAACAAAATCAAAACGCTCAAATTCCCGCGTTCATGGTTTGAGAACACCCCGCAGGGAAAGCTCATGCTTCATAACGATTTTGGGTTCAGCAAATACTATGTGGATTCACTTTCCGAAAACACCAAGCGCGGACTTCGCGAAAAAGTCCGGCGCGGCGAATATCCCAGTGCCGCGCCTATTGGCTACATCAATGATTATCGCACCAAGCGGGTTTTCATTGACCGCGAGCGCGCTCCGGTTGTTAAAGAAGCGTTTGAACGGTATGCAGCCGGAGGCGAAACACAAGAAACATTGCTGGAATTTTTCGGCAAACACAACATACGTTCCCGAACCGGCAAACTTTTGGGAAATACGACAATTTCCAACCTCCTTTCTAACCCGCTTTTTTACGGCCATTTCCGGTATGGTGGCGAGGTGTATGAAGGCAAACACGAGCCAATCATCACCAAGAAGCTTTTTGACGAGGTGCAGGCCGTAATCAATAGGCGATGGCGATATTCACCAAAACACACGAAAATCGCGACACCAAAGGCGTTCGTGGGGCTTTTGCACTGTGCCGAATGTGGCTATGCCGTCACCGCAGAAATCCAGAAAGGTCACATTTATTATCATTGCACCAAACGCAGCAAAAAGCAGCAATGCTTTCAGCCATATATTCGCGAGGATGACCTGGACAAGGAAATTTTAGACCTGTTAAAACCATATTCGCTTCGTGCGGATTGGGCGGATGAAATGCTGACACGGGTTAAGGAAGAAAGGAAACAGACCGCCCAATCTGCCCGGTTCATGGCCGAACAAAAGCGCGCGGAGATTGAGAAAATAAATCTCCGTCTCCAAAAACTTCTGGACTCATTTTTGGACGGGTTGATTGACCGCGAAACGTATGTCGCGGAAAAGGCCAAAGGAATGAGCCAGAAGAAATCTTTGGAGGAGCAAAGCAGCGCGCTTTTGAAAGGCCGAGCCGATTGGCTCGAACCGTTCCAAAATTGGATTTTAACCGCTAGAAACGCGGGTGAAATCGCTGTTAAGGGTTCTCTTCAAGAGAAGAGGGTTCTAGCTCAAAAAGTATTTGGCTCGAACCTTGTCCTCGACTGCAAAAAAGCCCGTGGTTCTTGCGTTAAACCGTGGTCTGCACTCGTCGAAACCTCTCAAACTGGAGGAATGGTGTGTCTTTATGACTCCGCTCGAACTTTTTGTTTGAATCTCCGCGCCGATGTTGTCCGGAATGCCGAATTAGCCGGAAATACGTGGAAATCCAATACAATTAGCCCGAAATTAGCCAGACGCAACTGTCCGGTATTTTTTCAGGTGTCCGGTTTGGCAGTTCCAAGAAAAACGCGCAAAAAACCCAATAATTTGACGCCTTGCACCCTAAAAACGGACAAATCACCGTGGACATGGATGGGTGCATGGTGCAAAGGCTTTTCAGGTGCTTTGGGCTGGCCTGGCCGGAGTTCACCGCAGACGATCCGGCGGTTTGAACGCCGTTTAAGCCGCCGGTAAAGGCCGTTTAAGCCGGCTTAAATGACTCCTAAAGTTGCGCGCCGGTTGGCGCTATAGCATTTCATATTGACATTGGGACATAGGCTGAAAGGGTAGTGGGCATGAAAGCCTATGCGCTGGACTTGCGGGAGCGGGTGGTGAAATTCATTGCGGGCGGTGGCTCCAAAGCCGAGGCCG
>Ga0302320_10007796_pt1 | contig 23482 bp, 18 predicted proteins | sample Bog_T0_3_FD_202130 | JGI IMG/M metagenome (GOLD analysis project Ga0302320, IMG submission 202130) | Peat permafrost microbial communities from Stordalen Mire near Abisko, Sweden - Bog_T0_3 | ecosystem: Environmental > Terrestrial > Soil > Wetlands > Peat | place: Sweden: Abisko, Stordalen Mire... | reverse complement strand
ACTGCACCTGCTTGGCCTTGGTGGCCTGAGCGCGGAAGCGGTTGATGAAGGCATCAAGGTGCTCGATCTGGATGCGCTGGTTGCGATAGGCCGCCTCTAACTGCACGCGTCGCTCGTCTTTCTGGCTGAGATACTTGGTGTAGTTACCCTGGTAGATATTGAGGCGCTTGTTCCATATCTCCACAGTGCGGTCGATCGTGACATCGAGAAAATAACGGTCATGGGAAATAAGAATGTATCCAAAGGGATAAGTCCTTAGATAGTCTTCGAGCCAGTTACGAGTCTCAAGGTCCAGATGGTTGGTAGGCTCGTCGAGCAGCAGCAGGTTGGGCTTGGCCAGCAGCAGCTTGGCCAGCGCAATGCGCATCTGCCAGCCACCGCTGAATTCGTCGGTCTGCCGCGACCAGTCTTCCTTGCCGAAGCCTAGCCCAGTGAGCACGCCGCCCACCTGCGCATCCAGCGCATAGCCATCGAGCGCATGAAATCGCTCCTGGAGCATGGAGAACCGCTCTGCGGCGAACTCGTATTCGGGGCCGGCGTGATCGAGTTCCGTCAGTTGGCCGGCCAGCCGCTCGATCTCGCGCTCCATATCGCGCAGTTCGTCAAAAACAGTGAGACACTCTTCAAAGACGCTGCGGCCAGCTAAGCGTAGCCCCTCCTGGGGCAGGTAGCCGATGCTCATGCCGCGCGTCTGCTGCATCGAGCCGTAGTCGAGCGACTCCAGGCCGGCCAGCACCTTCATTAGTGTGGATTTGCCGGTGCCGTTGGCGCCGACGAGCGCAGTCCTTTCCTTGCTTCTGATGAGCCAGTTGGCTTCCAGAAACAGTATCCGCGGGCCGAACCGCTTGCCGGCATTTTGCAGGGAGAGCATCTATACCCTATTTTCGCAGACCACCACCTGCCACCTGCGGTGGGGCAGCCGCTCGCTGTTCGCTCGCATGGGCTTTTGGTGCCGCCATACACTTTCTACGGCCGAATCTCGACCGGCGTGCCCACCGGCACAAGCTCCCAGATCTCGTCGATCTCTTCGTCGGTGACGGCAATGCAGCCCAGCGTCCAATCATAAAGCCGGTGCGCGGCGCCTATATATCCTTTGCCGTTGGGCAGGCCGTGAATCATGATAGCTCCGCCCGGTGCAACGCCCAGCTTTGCCGCCCGCTTGCGATCCTCGGCGTTGGGATAGGAGACGTGCAGAGCCTTGTGATAGTGGCTCTCTGCTGTTCGCGTATCGATGATGTAGTGGCCCTCCGGCGTGCGCGCATCGCCCTCGCGCTCCTTGGGTGCAAGCCCGCCCTGGCCCAGCGCCACCTTGTAAGTGCGGATCACCTTGCCCCCGGCCAGTAGTTCCATCACATGGTCCTTCTTGAGGATCAGAATCGAGTCGGCCTTTTGCACGGACGCAGGCCGCTGGGCCGGCAGGGCAATTGTGAATGCACAGAGCGCGGCGAGCGCAAGTCTGACGACGATCGAGGCGCAGATTCGGCGAGATTTCATGCGCCCACTTTACTATGGCTGGCTATGCTTTGCCGGCGCTATCTCGGGTCCATGAACATGGTTGATACTTCCAATATGCGGTTGTTAGCTCAGGGGTTGTTGCGAAGGGCGAGACTTGGGATTTTGCTGACGTGTCTCGCAAGCGCCGGAGCCGTTGGCCTGGCGCAATCAAGCCTCGCGGCGAAGGTCTGGACGCACGCTGACCCGAATTGGCGGAAGGCGATCGACCGTGCCGCTGCTGCTGCCCCCGACGCGCGGGTGCTGGTGTTGGACATCGCTTCGGGACGGTTGCTGGCTTCAGCTCATCTCGCTGAAGCAGGCCGCACGCTGGCCACGCCGGGATCGACGCTGAAGCCGCTGATCCTCTACTTTGCGCTTTCGACCGGGCTCTGGGACCGAGAACACAGGGTCGCATGCAGCCGCAAGTTGCGCATTGGCAGCCACGAGCTCAACTGCTCCCATCCGGCGGCGGACCCCATGGACGCGGAACAGGCGCTCACGTGGTCGTGCAACTCGTATTTTGCCGAGCTGGCTGGGGCACTGACGCCCGAGGAGCTGCGCAAGGCCCTGAGCGCGCGCGGATTGCTGGCGGCGACCGGGCTGACGCCGCAAGAGAGCATGGCGGCCTTTCGCCAGCCACGCAGCCGCGCAGAAGTGCAGCTGGCCGCGCTGGGCGTGGAAGGGATTCGCGTGACGCTGCCGGAGCTGGCGGAGGCCTACCGGTCGCTGGCGATCGAGCTGGCAGCGCGCCCGGAGATTGCGGCGGCGCGGACCGTACGCGCGGGGCTGGCGGACTCGGCCAGCTTCGGCATGGCGGGCGCGGCGGCGCTGGGCGGCGTGGCTCTTCTCGGCAAAACCGGCACTGCCAGCGCGGAGACCGGCGGCGCATCCCACGGCTGGTTTGTGGGCCTTGCGCCGGTCGAGTCGCTGCAAGTGGTGATCGCTGTCTACCTACCCACGGGCCACGGCTCAGATGCGGCTCAGGTTGCCGCCAACCTGCTAGCGCTCTCGCCGCTGAGGAAGCCGTGAGGCGGGCGCTGCTCGCTCTCTGTCTGGCAGCGGCCTGGCTGGCCGGGGTGGGCCAGACTGCGCCGCGTACCGCCATCCGCGTGGGCCTATGGACGCTATGGCACGACAAGGAAGTTGCAATCACGCCAATGAACGGAGCAGCAATTCGCCCCTGCGCAACCTGCCCGGCCCGGCCTGTGGCTTCTATTTCGGTTCGAGCAAAAGAAGGCGAAGTTACATGGACCGAAAAGGGCGGCTCTGCCCATTCCTCCACTGAGTTGTTGCTTACGGGCAGTTACCGCCTTACCGCCCATGGGGAATCGCTGACGTTGGCCTATCCGCTGCGGATTACAGCGCAGGCGGGCGCGTTGAGCCTGGTGGCCACGCTGCCCGTGGAGCGGTATGTGGAGCTGGTAGTCGCCGCCGAGAGCGGGGCGGCGGATGGGCCGGAATCCCGCAAGGCGCTGGCCGTGGTGGCGCGGAGCTTTGCTCTGCAACCTTCGCACAGCCACGCTGGTTTCGATGTGTGCGACTCGACCCATTGCCAGTGGGTGCATTGGCGCACCACACCCGAGGCTCACGCGGCCACTCTGGCGACAGCCAGCGAAGTTTTGTGGCTGCATGGTAGCCGTGCCGCGGCATATTTTCATCAGAATTGTGGCGGGCGAACGGCAGCAGCGGAGGAGGTTTGGCCGGGGCACGCCGCGCAGGAACATGGAGCGCTCGAGCGTCTGGTTTCACGTGCCGACCCCTTCTGCCAGCGCGTTGGATCGAGCGAGTGGTCGGCGACGCTCTCGCGCGCTGAGCTGACTCAGGCTCTGGCCGCCTCGGGGCTGGCCGCTCCCGGATGGAAGAGCCTGACCGTTGCAAAGCGCGGCGAGTCTGGCCGCGCAACGGTGCTACAGGTTGGGTCTGCGGAGATTCCAGCGGAGAGCTTTCGCCTGGCCGTGGGCCGCGCGCTGGGGTGGAACCAGATTCGCAGCAACTGGTTTGAGGTTGCGGCCCAGGGCGATGGCTTTCTTTTTCACGGACGCGGCTCCGGCCACGGCGTGGGCCTCTGCCAGACCGGGGCAGCAGAGATGGCCCGGGAGGGGCGCAGCTACCGCGAGATTCTCGCACAGTACTTCCCCGGCGCAACCCTGGGGGAGGAGACTACTGGCGAGGCTTGGCAAAGCTTGAGCGGGCGGGGTTTCACATTGGAGACGAGCGAGGCGGCAGACGCAGCGTTCCTTCCTGACCTCGCGCGCGCGTTGGCCGAGGCAGAGATCCGCAGCGGGATTAACCCTGTCGGCGCAATTACCGTTCGCGCTTACCGCTCTACGCCGGCCTTTCGAGATGCCACGCTCGCTCCCGGCTGGGTGGCGGCCTTCACAGAAGGCAACAGCATTGCCATGCAACCATTGCGCATTCTGGCCGCGCGCAAGCTACTCGAAGGCACGCTGCGCCACGAGTTTCTGCACGCGCTGGTGGAGGAGCAGGCCGCTGTCAATGCTCCACTGTGGTTACGCGAAGGGCTGGTGGAGGCATGGTCAGGCGATGCGGCTCGCGGTAAAAAGTCCGTGCTGACCCTGGAGCAGGCAGAGCAAAAACTGGCCCACCCCGCAAGCGAAGGAGAGTCGGAAGAAACCCACCGCGCTGCCGGTTGGTACGCCAAGCAACTGCTGGACCGCTTTGGCCGCGCGCAGGTGTTGGAGTGGCTGCGATCCTCCGTTCCGCTAAGCGCACAGAGGAATCTCTGAATAAGCCTTTGTTGCGGGGTTGGCATTCCCTCAGCGGCTAAAGCCCACGTTCATTTTGCTGCACTGACGGCACGGCTAAAGCCGTGCCCTTTCAAAACAGAGAGTATATTCAAGGGTTCCCTAACTGCCTTCCGGTAGGTCCAGTTTCACTGCGGCCTGCTTGCCCGGTTCCGGCGGCCCAACCAGTGCCGGGACGGCCACGAGTACTTCTTTCCGCGGCGGCTGCTGGCGACCAAACAGCACTGCAACCCAGCCCAGCAGCAGAACCCAACTACCCATCGCCAGCAAATATGTCACGGCCAGCTTCAATGTCACATGCCAAATCTGCGCGTTGACTCCTCCGCTCGGACTTGCGGCAAAGAACCGGCTGGGCAACTCCACGGCGACCAGCGCCGCCAGCACCACCGCAAGCCACCAGTGCCAGTTCCACAGCATACGAATCACTCTCATCCAGGGCAGCCGCCAGCCCCACTGCGCCGAGGCCGTTGCGTAGGGAATGATCTTGGCCGGGACGACGATCCAGCGGACGACCCACTCCACATAAGTAATCCAAAGGTAGATATGCTCATAAGTGAAGAGAGTCGCCCGCGCATGGGCCGAGGCCCGCGAGTTCAAATAACCCGCCCATTGCGGAATCTGGCCGTCGCACCAGTCCAGCAGTGCCCAGACCGCTGCGCCCATGGCGATCCAAACCAGTAGCGTAACCGCGCCCCAAACCAGCTTCACCCGCTTGCCATCGTCGTCCGTAAAGCTGCGTGCAGTACCCGCTTGCAATTCAAGCGCAGAGATACCCAGCAGCAGCGGCACCAGCAGCGTCAGCACCACCTGCCACCAGTGCTTGTCCGGCAGCTGCGTCCATGCAAGGCCCACCAGGATCAGCAGCGCCGTAAGAACGAACTGCGCCGCAACCCAGCGCCAACCGAGACGCAAACGTCGAAACAAATCTTTAAATAAACTCACGGCTGCACCTCCAGGGTTGCGGGCTCGGTGGTTGTGTTCACATTTGACTGATACATGGGGCCGGCCTGCGCGGGACTGATGACAAACTTGCCGGGGTTGACCACCTTGAGCAGGTAGAAGAATTCGCGGCGGCCGCCGAAATCGGTGTCGAAGAAGGCCGCTCGGTCGTCGTGGAATTCCTTGCGCGTAAACCAGTCTGCCCACCAATCAGGCTTGTGGTTCAGTGTGTAAAGACCATTGTTGGTCAGAAATTCCGTGCCTGCTGGAACAGGATCTTCGGCCAGCAGATACTTCCAACTGGTTCCATTCAGCGCCAGCCTGACGGCCACAATATCGCCCACATGCACCGCGCCTTTTAGCGGGACCAGATCGTAGGTAATTGGATCGGTTGGCTTGGGCTGATTCTTCTGGAGCAGGTAGTAATCGCGGGTGATATTGAGCGCCACTTGGCCTTGTTGGTAGAGCTTGCGATCCGCCGAGTACCAGGCGTTCTCTGCTGACCAGTATGTAATGCCGTTGCCGCTCTTGCGGATGGTGACCTGGCCGCCGCTGCCGAGTTGTGTCGCGGGAACTTTGATGCGCACTGGAGCGGCCATTCCGTCGCCTGCGCCAAAGTGCCGCTTGCTCACGCTCGCACCATTCACCAACACCTCAACATCTGATGTGTTGGCCAGCTCGCCGCTGAGCGTCAGGTAATCGGTCAATCCTTGGATCACCATCGCTGTCTGCTTCGTCGAGTACCAGTAGTCACCGTCGCGATGCGCGGCAAGCCATTGTGCCGATTGGGGCAGCAGGCCGCTGTTGCGATCCTGGTGAACAAGGAGCTTGAGCGCAAAGGCTGTCGTCTCGCTCGATGTGTCTGCCCAATAATCGAGCAAGCCGTCGTAGTTTCCTTCCCAGTGCGCGCCGTCCTGGCCGGTTTTAGCCTTCTTCTCGAGCAGTAGCGTTGTGTCTTTTGCGCGGCCGTCTCCAGCCACATCGAAAGCCAGCCCAACCAGCGCCAGGCCTTCGTCGCTCAGCTTGCCGCGGCTGTCCCACGCCTTGTCGATCGCCTCTTTGGGTGCGCTGCCGGTCGTAACCAACGCGTAAACGACATAGGCGCGCAGATCGGGGATCATGTCGGGATGCGCGGCCAGCGTGGCTTGGAGCCAGGCGCGACCTTTGTTCATGCGGTCTGCGTCGATCTTGTACCCGGCGCCGCCGGCCTGGCCCAGGCCGCTGACAACATAGGCGGTCATGAAGACACGGCTCTCGTCGTCAGGCCACCAGCCCCAGCCGCCATCGTCATGCTGGAAGCCGTAGAGCCTGTCGAGTCCGGCGCGCACCATATCGTCGAGCGTGGCGCGGTCGATGGGCGATTGAAGATGCAGCTTGTCCACGGCCTGCGCCACAATCACGTCAGGCAAAAAGCTGGACATGGTCTGCTCGGTGCATCCCCATGGATAGCCAGTGAGGTAATCGAGTGCGTCGAAAACCGTGCCTGCAACCGAGGGCGCAATGGTGATGGTGAGACCTCGCGTCGAGGCATCGGAACCGGCAGGATAGCTGAAGGACCATTGGTTCTGCCCAGCACCGGAAAAGACGACGCCCGATCCAGCCGCCCGCTGCTTTACGCCGAAGGGCAGCACCGGCAGCGTCATCTCCAGCGCGTCGGATTCCTCGTTGGTGAGCGCCTTAGCAGTCAGAACCGCTTGCCCCGAGGTTCGTGCGCGCACGCGCCACTCCACCACGCTCTCACCGCGTGCGGGGATATTCACCTTTTGCGATTGGCCGCTCACTACGTCCAAGCCATCCATATCCAGTGCAAATGTGACGTCCTTTGCCGTCTCCAGATAGTTATGCGCTATCACCTTCAGAGTTACTTCGTCTCCGACGCGGAAGAAGCGCGGAGCGGCCAGGCGGACGATCAGGTTCTTGCGAGTCAGCACGCGGGTTACCGCGCCGCCTGCTTTGCCGTCGTCCGTCATGGCGCGAATCGTTGTGCGCCATGTGGTGAGCGAATCGGGGAAGTTGAACTCGACCCGGGCGTGACCATCGGGGCCGGTGCGGACGTTGGGATTCCAGTAGGCCGTATCCGGAAACGCCTTGCGCACTTTGGGAATCACAAGGTCTGAACCAGGCTTGACCTGCGCCATGCGCGGATGGAACTGCGCAACCGCCAACTGCGCGAGCAACGGAGACTTGGTGCCAGCCTGGCCTGAGAAGTAGAAGTCGAAGGATGTCTGGGTGTCGAGCTGCGCGTAATGCTGAGGATAGAAGAAATGGACAATGTCGCCGCTCTCATCGGGACGCACCGAGTAAAGCGCCTCATCCACTTCGCCAAAGCTGAGGTCCGCCTGCACCGGCTTGCCCGCGCTGTCGAGCGCCAGCACGTCAAAGCTGCCCTTTTCGCCTGGAAGATACTTGGGCTTGGAGGGTGTTGCCGTCACGGTCAAAGTCCGCTCCACCAGCGGAACCTTGAGACTCTTGTGTGCGGTGTAGATCTGGTTATTGCGCACGAAGAATGCATTAATCACCAGATTAGGCTGGGCAAGGCGGGTGATGGGCACATCAAAGGCAACGCTCTCACCGCTGGCGCGCAGCAGTTGCCTCGATTGGATCGTATCGCCTTCAGTCGTAACTACTGCCCATGCCTCAGGCACCCCCGTAAGTAGCAACAGATGCGCCGTGTCGCCCACCTGATAACTCTTTTTGTCGGCGACGATCTTGGCTTGCGTATTCGGATTGGCCCACTCGCTGCCTCCATTCCAGATCCACACCCAGGTCTCCGCCTCTACGGTGCGTCCTTCCGGCGTCTTGGCGGTGACGGTCACATCAAAATCGCCATTGCCGCTCAGCGGCAGGTCGATGAGGGCGCTGCCGTCGGCGCCAGTTGTGGCGTCGCGGCTGCCCGCAGTGGTGCGCGTCCATTTGCCGGTGTCGCGATCCCAATGGCTCACTGTTACGTCCGCATGAACCGCTGTCTGAATCGGCTTGGAGTCGTAATCCTCCGCCTGCACTTTGACCCGCACCGGGTCGCCGGACTTATAAATGTAACTGGTCGGCTGCACATCGATATGGAACGACCCATAGGTGGCCATCACCGTCGTGTGGCCGGCCACTTCTCGATTGGCCGCGTCAGTAACTCGCGCCTCAATGCGGTAATCCATGTCGCGTGGCTTGCCTTCCACGGCCACCGGAAGAGAGATGGAAAGCTTTCCATCCGCGTCTAGCATGCCTTCCTGTTCCTGCTGCTCGGTCTGGTCGTAGGCATAGTCTTCGGAACCGCCTTCATCCGATGGCTGGTCCGCTTCCCCGCTATCGTCCGCGTCCTCCTCATCCCACCAGTAGTGCTGCGAAGTATGAACCACGTACTTCACCTTCGCATTGGCAACTGGCTCGCCAAAGAAGTAGCGCGCATCAATCACCGCCTGAATCTTCTCGCCCTGCAACACGCGCTGCGCCGAGGGCGTCACCTTCACTTGGTACTCCGGCTTCTTGTACTCCTCCACATAGAAGTTGCCCTGGTTTACCGGTGTTCCATTGGTGGCAAGTCCCACGTTGTAGTAACCAAGCCCCGCATCGGAGGCCAGCGTCAGGTCGGTAGCCACGGTGCCATGAGCGCTGATGGGCAATTCCTGTGTGAGAACCGCCTTATTATCCGCGTCCGTGACCGTCAGCTTCAACGTCTTGACCGCAGGAAGAATCTCCTGGTCGTCTTTCTCCTGACGGATCACAGCCTTGATGTGAACCGTGTGGCCGGGCCGGTAGACGGGCCGATCCGTATAGATGTAGGCCTGTAAGTCGGACGCCCTATCCGGCCCGAACCCATAACTCCATGGAGTCACAATCGCAACATCCTGCCCATGCCGCGCCAATATCCACACGTTGTCGACAGTCTTGCCGCCGGCAACATTCGTGGCCAGCGAAGCCAGGCCGTCGCTATTGGTGGTGCCGCTCGACTGCTGTTTTCCATCGGTCCACAAAGCTACCTCGGCCTTTGCCACAGGGGCCCCGGTTGCGCGGTCGGCGGCGTATAACTCTGCGTGGCCGTTCAGAGTCCGTTCCACCAGCGCCATCTGCGTGACAATCGCCACCGTGTAGGCCTTGCACGTCCCCTCGGTAGCTTCTATCAGATACACGCCCGCAGACAAACCATCGATGGGCAACTGCTGCGTCTCCGAGACGATGGCCGGCGGAGTAACCAGCTTCCATCGCGCCACCAGTTGGCTTTCATTCAGCAGCGGAACCTGCGCAAACTCCGTGGCGCCCACCACCTGGCTGCGCTTTCCAAGCTTGCCCTGCCCCTCGCGGAAGCTGTCGCGCGCCTCATCGCTAAACTGCCCCCGAAAAAAATGCCGCACCCGCCACCAAAGGTCGGCCTTGAAGTCATGGATTCGCTCAATCCACGTACGTTCGTCAATCTGCTCAGCGGGCGAATAGCTCTGCACGCCAAAGCTATGCGGATCCTTGAGGCCTGCAAAGAACTTCTGCGCATCGCGCACTTTGTAGACGCGAAACTCAAGCGCCGGAACATTGCGCGAATAAAGCTGGATTTTGACGCTCTCTCCCGGCGCGAAGGTGCGTGAGGTGGAGAGCGAGAACGAACGCGGCGCATCCTTGGCCGCGGCCGGCAAGGCCAGCGGCAAAGCAAGCAGAAGTGCAAGAAGACGGAGCCTCATAAATTGCCTCGCAGAATATTCCAGCGGTAGACACCGAGAAAGTTTGGATTGGCGGAGATGGGCCGCCAGCGTGCGTCAGGGTGGTCGAGCAACTCAGCCAGAGTAACGCGGCGAATCTCGCCAGGGCGGCCGCGGTCCGTGCCGGTATGGTAAACCACCCCCGGCTCCGCGCCGATGCGGGTCACGATCATCGAGTGCCAGGGCGAAGATTGGCCGAACTGGCGGAAGAACAGCAGGTCGCCGGGCTGAGCCTGCCGGGCGTCGCGGCTAACCAGATAGGCATTGCGTTCAACCAAAGTTTTTGCGTCGGCAAACTGGGCAAAGCTGCCATTGCTTACGTCTGCTGCGTCGAACGAACCCGGCGCGATCCGGAAGAGCCCAGTCTTGATCGGCGTGTCAGGATAGTGCCAGGCGCGAATTTCTCCCGGCGGCGCTTGCATATCGATGCCCGTCGCCAGAAACCACGAGTCGTTGTGGCGCTTCAATGCCTCGCGATACGCGTAGCGCAGCAGCCCGGCGCAATCGGAGATTTCAGCGGGAATCTCAGCACGGGGACGGATGGCCTGGTAATCGGCGATCATCGTAAACCAGCGGCGAAAGACCTCGCGGTCGGCTGGATCGTTCAGGCGCAGGAAATCCGGGGTTCCGTCGCCAAAGCGGTCGCTCCATCCGCGCATCGGACTTGCAGAGCCGCCGGCAATGTCAACGGAACTTGGATGAAACTCTGCCCCCGAGTGCCGGTCGCGATGCTGCGTAAAGACCAACAGGCGCAAGAACAGTAGCAGGATGGCCAGCGTCACCAACGCGAACAGGAGCAGCCGTTTGAAGCGAGCGTTCACGGGAAATGGTCCCCAACGGATGCTAACATCCTAACGCGGAGCGGAGCTTGTCGGGGTCGTCATTCCACAATTTCATAGAAACATCGAATTCGGCCAAACGGCTGAAATTGCGCGGCAAGCGCGGGAACCGATGACGCCTGAGCAACTGGCGGAAATGGATTGGGCTTAACGGGGCAGGCCGCGTGACCTTCAACCGCGGTTTCCGTTGTCTGCTTTTCCGCCATCTCGATGAGATGACTGCTATCGAGTGGCTGTGTCAAACTGAGAGAGCAATCGGCGCCCGGCGGGACGGATAGTTCAGGCATAGGTGGGAGCAAACGCAAATGGATTGCGTTCCATTGGACGGCCAACGGAAGGGCCTGTAGCTCAACGGTTAGAGCAGGGGACTCATAATCCCTTGGTTCGGGGTTCGAATCCCTGCAGGCCCACCAAATTTTATGCAGATTAGCCGAGCAATATAAACAACTTAACCAGGGGGCCGAGATGGCCAGAAATGGCCGCCCTCGCCATACTTGCGGCAAGATATACGCATTGGGTTCACTACTGTGACCATGCAGCTGCACGCATGCCTGTAAATGCGAACGGCGCGCATCGGATACGATTCGCGCCGTTGGTTATGAAGGATTGGCGGCTCGTAATCGCAAGGACCTGGCCTGCTCACTCGTTCCAGCAGCGCATGATGAGGATGTCCTTACCCATAGTTGAAAAGTTGGGCGGCGGTTCAGCCTGATTCTGAGAGAATCTGGTTGCCAAACCATGTAGGGAGACCGCCGTGTAGAAAATCAACCACATCCCAAGCAAGGATTGTTTAGATTTCTCTATTTTTATTTGACCCTCTTGGAAGTTGGTTTATTTCCCGATGCAGAATGTCGAAAAGATAAGATTCAAAATGTCGTCAGAGGTCGTTTGCCCGGTCAGAGAATCCAGCGCCCACAGCGCTCGGTAAAGGTCCAGCAGGATCATTTCATGGGGGATCGCATTGGCATTGGCTTGCGCAGCATCGCCCAGAGCAGCCAGCGCTGTGGTGATGGATTGGTGATGGCGCAGGCTAGTCAGCATCCCCGGTTCCGAGGCCGCGCCCCCGGTGGCCAGCTCCAGAATCCGCTTCCGCAGCGCTGCAATCCCCTCGCCCGTCAGCGCCGACGTCCTCAGCGTGCGCACACCGCCGATCTCCTCAGCCGCCCCGCGCACTGCCGCCAGATCGCTCTTGTTCACGGCCACCAGCGCGGGCCGCCCCTGGACGGCCTCCAGAAGCCGCTCCTCCTCTTCATTGAGCGGCTGGGTAGCATCCAGCACCACCAGCACCAGCGCGGCGTCTGCCAGGGCCTCGCGGCTGCGGGCAATGCCCAGCTGCTCCGCCTCCTCCAAGCTCTCGCGCAAGCCGGCTGTATCCACCAGCTCCAGCGGAATCCCGTCCAGAGAAATCCGCTCTGTCACCGTGTCGCGGGTAGTCCCCGGCGTCGCCGTCACAATCGCCCGTTCGCGCTCCACAAGCCGATTAAAGAGTGAGCTCTTCCCGGCGTTGGGCCGCCCCACAATGGCCAGGGTCAGCCCGTCGTGAACGATGCGCCCCCGGCGAAAGGACGCTTCAAGTGTCGTCAGAGCAGGCGTCAGCTCGGCGATCCGTCGCGCAATCTCGGTCGCCGGAGCCACGTCAATGTCGTCCTCGGCAAAGTCGATGCCGGCTTCAAGCAGCGCAATCAATTCCACCAGCGCGTGCTTCGAAGGCAACACGCGCCTGCTCAGCGCACCGCCCATCTGGCTGGCAGCCTGGCGCGCCTGGGTCAGCGTCTGCGCCTCGATCAGATCGCGTACCGCCTCAGCCTGGGTCAGATCGATCTTTCCTGCTAAAAAAGCCCGCTGAGTAAACTCACCCGCTTCAGCCAGCCGTGCGCCTAAGTCGAGGGCGCGGCGCAGCAGCAATTCAAGCACCACTGGCGACCCGTGCGCGGCAATCTCGACCACGTCCTCAGAGGTATAGGAGTTGGGAGCCGCAAACCAAGTCACCAGTGCCTCATCAATGCGCCCAGAACCGTCGCGTCCGGCCGCATCCAACACATCCGCCAACCGCGGCCGCCCATGTTCCAGAGGCTGGCGCAGGCTCACCAGTTGCGCGGCGATGGACGTAGCCTGACTCCCGCTCAGCCGCAAGATCCCGATTCCGCCACGGCCCGGTGGCGTTGAGATCGCCACGATGGTGTCGGCGGACGTGCTCTGGTTGGTTTCCGAAATAGTATCTGGGCTGGCCATGCGTCTACATCCATTGTAGGGAACTGGTCCCGTTCCAACCGTGCCCAGCCTTTCAAGGCATTTAGCCCATGCGCTCCAGCTTACGGACATAACCAAGGCAGACCAACAGCGGCACCACGCCGCAGACTCCAAAACTCGAATCGATAAGCCGCCAATAGAAAGGAATCCCGCGCACGTACCCGGCAATGAGAGCGAGCGGCACCACACCGGCGCAGGCAATCACGCCGAAAGTCAGAACCCATTTGTTGCGGACCGGATCGCGCAGCGGCCCGAGGAAGGCCACGGCAATAACAAGATGCGCAAAAGCCAGCCAGTCCGTGCCATACGCCAAAAATGGATAGCGCTGGTTCGTGTCGGCAAGTCCCTCGTGCACCCGGCGCAGCCAGGTATGCAGTCCAGGCTCAGGGCTTGCCGGCACTGAGGGAGCAACGCCCAGCAGGTGGTTCAGCAAGGCCAGCTCCCGCTCCAGCGGAAAGGCGGTGAGTCCGCTCACCACAAGACCGACGATAAACAGCACCAGCCAGATGCGGATTCGCCGGGTCAATGCGGCTTTGTCTGCGCCAGTATCAAGGTTCTGCATCTCCAAGAGTATAGAGGTTCGGCATGTGACGCCGGAACCATTGAGCCAAACACCACAGCGTTATAATCCAATGCGAAGCAGAGGGGTCGAATGCGACTCCCTCTGCTGTTTCACGGCTTTGCGCGTGAGACATGGAAAGCCGAAAGCGATTGAAGACCAAGTTGAACAATCGACGTGGACTGGGCAAATATATCTCGCGCGCCATAGCGAGCTTGTCTCTCTTATTTTTCTTTGTGTTCCTGCCTTCTACGGGCAACGCTCGTGCCCAGCAGCCTGTGCAGCCCATCTGGCAGGGAGTGCTCCGCAATCCCGCCGGAGCACCCATTCAAAAAGCGAAAATACGGCTTGCCGGGAACGGCGCGACGGCCGAAGCTGTCACCGGAGCTGATGGCAAGTTCCAACTGGCAGCCTTGCCCGCAGGGCAATACCGGCTCACCGTTGAAGCAAACGGGCGCAAGATCGACTTCGCCCAGCCCATCGACCTCACTACGGCGGTCCATCCAGTCGCTATCACCCTCTCTGATCGCGGCGAACTCACCGTTGCCGTCGTCGAAGGCCAGGCTTCGACTGGCGGCGAACAGCTCTCCAGTCAAGCGGTCAGTGAACTGCCGCTCAACAAGCGCGACTTCAGCACCTTGCTGCTGCTGGCCGCCGGCACCATGACCGACACCAACGGTGCAACCAACTTCACCGCTCAGTTTGCCATCAACGGCCAGCGCGGTGTTGAAGCCACCTTTGCCATGGACGGCGCCGACATCAGCGATCCGGAGATGGGCGGGGCCACCTTCTCCAACTTCAACGTGGATGCAGTCGAAGGCATCGACTCCAGCTCCGGCTGGATGCCGGCTGAGATTGGCCGTGGCGCCGCGGGGTTTACCAATATTCACACACGCTCAGGAGCGAGCGGCTTTCACGGGTCCATTTTTGAATTCGTCCGCAACTCCGCCTTCGACGCCCGAAATTATTTCGACCATGCAACCCCGGCCTATCCTGGCAGAATTCCGCCCTTCCGCCGCAACGAGTTCGGCTTCACTAACGGCGGCCCGGTGTTCATCCCGCACGCTTACGACGGCCGCAAACGCACCTTCTACTTCACGCAATATCAGGGCTTTCGCCAGGTGCTGGGAACTACACAGGTAATGCCGGTACCCACTGCGGCCGAGCGCACCGGCTTGGATACCGTCACTTATCCTGATGGTTCAACCGATACACTCAACGTACCCGTCGATCCAGGCATTGCGGCGGTGCTTGCGCGCTATCCGCTGCCCAACTATGCAGCCGGAGCATTTCAGGAACACACCTACGCAACAGCATCTAAGGTCGCTACAGACGCCAACCAATTTTCGCTGCGGCTCGATCACAGGTTCTCGCCTAAAGACCAGTTCTTTGCCCGCTTCAACCTCGACAATCTCACCGGACCCACCACCAATCCCGACCAGACGGCCATCGATCCATCTTTCGGCGTCACATACATCGACCGGCAGCGCAATGTGGTGGGTACCTACACGCGCACCGTTTCGCCGCGGCTTGTGCTTGAATCTTCCATCGGCATCACGCGCTCCACGCCGGGGTTTCCCACGCCCAACTACACTGACCCAGCGGTCAAATTCAACGATGGGCTCTTTGAGCCCTTCAACGCCGCTGCGGGTACCGTGATGCAGTCGTACGGCAATCTCTTCCAGGGTCGCCAGAGTGCCGCATTCACCACCGCGCGCCACGCCCTCAAAGCCGGATTCGAGACCCGTCTCAATCGCGACTCCACTTACTTTGGCATAAGTCCCAACGGCGAATACGACTTTGGCGGCGGCGCGGCCTATGTTCCGAAGACGCAAAACGGCCAGAACCTGACGATCCATTCAACGAGCGGACAGCACGACCTCAATTCCGGCGATCCATTCCCGGATACGCTCTCCAGCTTTCTCGCCGGCAGTCCGTTCATCTATACCGTGGCAATCGCGCCGCCGTATTTTTCGAGCGGACCCCACATCGGCCCGGCGGCCATCAATCGCAACAACTTCAGCTTCTACGTGCAGGACACCTGGAAGGTCACTCCCCGCTTCACGCTCGACCTCGGTCTCCGTTGGGATCTCTATACCCCCATCAGCGAGCGCGCCCGGCGCACCTCGAGCTTTCTAACCGTGAATGGATCCCAGAAATTTGTCGTCAACCCTCAGCCCGGTTATCAGACCGATCACAACAGTTGGGAACCGCGCATTCAGGCCGCATGGCAAGTTACCGGCAAGTTTTCGGCCCATGCCGGAGGCGGCATCACTGTGATTCAGCCCAATATCTGGCAGGATAATTACCTCACTGGTTCCACGCCATTTGCTGTCAATCCGCGGCTGCTCTCGGCCTCCAACGCACCCATTCACTACGGATTTCAAATCACCCCGGCCCAGTTGCCCCACGCCTATACACCGGCGGGCGTAGATATCTTCGCCTCGGGCGGCGCGAATGCGGTTGCGCCCAACACCGCGATGGATGTGAATCGTTATGAGCAGGACGTGGCTGCGCTCACTCCGGGCCATGTAGTCAGCGACCTTAATCTGAGCGGCATCGACCGCTCCTTTGGCAACGCCACTCTTTACACCTGGACAGCGGGCCTGGAGCAGAAGCTCGGCAATCTCACGGCGGACGCGAGTTATGTAGGCACCGCCAGCGTCAAGCTGCCGCGCACCAGCTTTCCCAACGCCTATCCCGGCGCTACCGCGGCCTTTGCGCCTTACACAACGTTCGACAGCTCCGGCAACGTCAGCGGCGGCTTCGGCGTTGAAAACATCATGACCGCTACCGCTCACTCCACCTATCACGCACTGCAAACTTCGCTTTCCGGCGCCATGGGCCACGGCGGTCCCGGCATCCAGGCAAGTTATACCTGGAGCAAGTCTCTCGACGACACAAGTCAGGCTGGAGGTGGCTTTCCACAAAACCCATTCGATACACACGCGGAAAAAGGGCCGTCCTCGTTCGATGTAACCAACGGCTTCGGCCTCAGCGTGGCTCAGGATCTGCACCTAGAGAGCATCGGATTTCTGCATCCGGTGAGCAAGAGGGTTACCGATGGATGGGAGCTTCTCAGCATCTCCGGCATCAGCTCAGGCTCGCCCTTTACCGTCTTCTCGGGCATTCAGCAGACCGGCGCAGGAGCCAACGGCGTAGACCGTCCCGACCAGATTGCCAAACCGCATCTCTCCACTGCGCGAAAAGACCGTCAGGATTACTTTGGCCAAGGCGTCAATAATGCCGCGACCTTCTTTTTCATCCCCCTCCATGTGGCCGGCACGGGACCCAACCAGGGACGCTTCGGAACGCTGGGCCGCAACACCTTCCGTGGCCCGGCCTTCTATAACTACGACTTTGCGCTCATCAAAAGCACGCCTTTCGGACGCCGCAAGAGCGGAGCCGAACTCGTAAGCCTGCAATTCCGCGGCGAGTTCTTCAACCTCTTTAACATCGTCACCATGGGCCTGCCCGCCAACATCCTCACCGGTTCCGGCTTTGGCGAGATCAGCAAGACCGCCGGCAACTCCCGCCAGATCCAGCTATCTCTCAAGCTGGTGTACTGATTCGGGCAAGTTCGCCACAGTCGATTGAACCCATGTCGCCGCGTCTGCGTTATTCTCTTCATGCCTCTGCGTCTTTCACGCGGTTGCTACACTCCGGCAAAAGGGAATCGTGCATGAAAGCAAGTGCAATCGAGTTTCGGCTCCGCATGGCGATCAACGCAATCATCATCGTACTGGGCTTTTTATCGCCATGGATTGAATTCTGGAGTATCGGCAAGCGCATCACGTTGCTCGAGGGTCTGGCTCTGGAGATCAGCCGCCTCGGTCTCCTTCGCTTCACTGTGGCCGCACCTGTGGTGACTGCCGTTGCTGCCCTCATCGCCGCCACTGGCGCCATTCTGAGGGTATGGGGAACGGCCTGGCTTGGCCCCTCGACAGTGATTAACGGCCAGATGCTGGCCGGCACTGTCATGGCCGATGGCCCATATCGCTATGTGCGCAATCCGCTCTATCTGGGCGTGTGGTGCATGGTGGCCGCGTTGGCTTTCCTCATGCCCGTGAGCGGCGCGCTCTTTACCATGACTCTAATCACGGTTTTTTTGCTGCGCCTGATCCTGGGTGAAGAGGCCTTCCTCACAGCCAGGCTCGGCGAGCCTTACCTGAACTACCTGCATGCTGTCCCACGCCTGATTCCGCGCCTTCGGACCACCCTGCGACCCACCGGCAACCAGCCACACTGGCTTCGCGCCATAGCTTCTGAACTGACTCCCATTGGGGTCTTCGTAGCCTTCGCAGCCTTCTCCTGGAGTTACAGCGACCGCCTTATGGAAAAAGTGATCATGGTCAGTTTTGGCCTCTCGCTGGTGGCGCGGGCATTCATGGTTGGGAACAGGGAGGACTCCGGGGCGTGAATCTAGCTTGCTGGCGCGGCTTTCTTGTCCCTCCCGCCCAGCTTTCCCAGATGCGTCCACTTGAAACCATTCGGATACTTCAGGCCGTAGCCCATCAAGCGATCCACCCCGATGTGATTGATCCAGATCAGAGCGATCGGCACAAGCGTGGGGCTGTGCAGCAAGAGAGCCGACACCGCCAGCGTCGCAGGCGTTGCGTAGGAATGAATCGCGTTGTAAATACGCGCGCCCCAATTGGGTCCGGCCAAATAGCCCAGCATGCTCAGATCGGGCGTCAACCACAAAGCCGCAAAGAGCCACCAGCTAGAGCCTGTGCGGGCATAGAAAACAGCGGAAAGCGCAGCCGCTGCCAGTCCTTCCAGCCTCAGGATGATGTGGACAGATCTGCCCGACGCCGGTTCTGGATCATATGCGGGACGATCCGTCGCAAGGAACGCTGTAGCCATACATGAATGGATGAAGCTGCGTGGTCCGCGGATGAAGAAATTCTGCATTCCCAGCCCGCCTCGACCAGTTCTCGACACCCGGCAAATGACAAAGGGGAAGAGCAGATCGCTCCTCCCCTTTGCCGATTCGCCAGTCCGGGTTACTGTTTCCTGACTACTGTCAGCAAGGCTACTTCTTGGTGGGGGCAATCACGTCCTTGGCGGCCTTGGCCACGCGGAACTTGACGACCGTCTTCGCCTTGATCTTGATGGCCGCGCCGGTCTGTGGGTTGCGGCCGATGCGAGCCTTGCGGTCTGCCTTCACCAGGCGGCCAATGCCCGGAATCACGAAGACGCCGTTCTTCTTGGTTTCCTTGACGGCCGTTTCCGCCAGCAGATCCAGGAAGGCTGCGACTTGCTTGTTGGTGAGTTCCAGCTTCTCGGCGAGTAGCCGGGTCAGCGCGGTCTTGGTCAATCCAGTTGCCATGTGTGTTCTCCTTCTCGGCGAGCCCTTGGGCTGCCTGTGTTGCCGGGCTTCCGCCGCTGTATGCGTACCGCATGGAGGGAGTGCGACCGAGGCAACGCTTGCACGTTTCCCCTGTATTCATGCGGGTTCGGAGAACCCCGTCGTTCGTTACAATGCGACTTCAGGGCGGTTAAAGTCAATACAAAAAGCCCGATTTCCACAATTTTCTTAGGGTTTTATGCAGATTTCTCCCATTTTTTCCCTAATTTGCTCGGTTTTCCCGGTTTTTAGCCGACGGTGACAGCCAAGATAGCGGCGAAACGGTCCACTGCGGAACGCAGCTATTTCAACCCGAAGAGCACCTTTTTCTTCGGTGCGAGGGTTGCAGCGATGGGGGTGTTCAGGGCATCCACCACCGGCGCCAGCAGCTTGAAGTGCTTGATCAGCGTCCCCGCAAACCCCGGCTCAAGAGCAGTCTCAGCCGGCAGCGTCGTGCTCAGCCCCCACTGCTTGCACTTGATCAAATCCATCGCCGGATGCTCGCACGGGAACCCCTTCGGCGGCCGCGTCAGCGCCTCGCCTTCAAACTCGTCGAATGCCTTTCGCAGGGCTGCCGTCCGCAGGACTTTTCTGAACTGCGCGTGGTTCTCCAGCAGCCAGTGCCGGATCGCCGCCAGTTGCTCCTTCTCCGGCATGTACGCCCCCGCAGCAATCACCACTCCCTTCGGGCTCACCTGGAAGTAATAGCCCGCGCCCGAAGTCTTCTCCATGCCCATGTGCGACCACCACGCCGCCACATGCGTCTTGTAAGGCAATTTGTTGTTGCTGAAGCGGGTATCGCGGTAAATCCTGAACAGGCTCTTCTCCGCCGGCCGCACATGGCTGGGCGCAAAATCCATCATCGCGTCCGTAACCTTGCGGATGATGGCCAGCATCGGCTCCTTCAGCTCGGCCTCGTAAATGGCCTTGCGCTCGTTAAACCAATCGCGGTCGTTGTGCTTCTCAAGCCCGCGCAGGAACTTCAGGCCCTCGGGGTGAAGATGGGCGGCAGGTGCTGTCGGCTTGGGATTCAGTAGGGGCTTGGAGACCATGACAAGAGGAGTGTAACGTAAAGACCTCAAAGTAAGTTCACACTGTTGCGGCACAACCAGCGCGAAGTACTATGAAATCCGGCCGCGGCGGGCAACGGGCGACGGGGGAACCAGCTCGGCGACCTTCTCCGCACACCAGAGCTTGATAAGCGATTGATACGGCACATCGAGCTTGCGCGCGTGGCTGCGGATGGTATTCAAAACATCCTCTGGCATGCGCAGCGAGATGGTTTCGGTGGAGGGCCGCAGCTTGGGAAAGGCCACCAGCTTTGCCTTGCTCCAATCGACATACTCCGTGCTATCGTTTGCAGGCGATTCCCAGAAGGCGCGCTCCTCGGCCTCGCTGGCGAATTCAGGAATTGGCTTGAACGGCTTGCTCATAGGCAGCTCTCTCCTTCCGGCTCATTACCCGCGCGGATATAGGGCGAATGAGCGTCCCCTTTCCACGCACGGTGAAGGTCACATGCAGCCACCGATCCTGATCGCTCCGGCCCAGCGCATAAAACCGCCGTTCGCGCTGACTGTGCTTCAGATCGTCGGCCAGCAGCAGGGGCTTGTTGAGGAAGACCTGCTCGACCTCGGATTTGGAGACGCCGTGCTTTTCGTTCTTCCTGGCGTTGCCATCGTCCCAGTCAAACCCGGTGTAGAGCATCGGCAGTCCCTGTATATGTTTACAATATACAGTTTTCAGGCAGGCGGGTCAAGAGACCGCAAGCCGCAGAGCGTAGGAATTCGGTGCGGTGTTGTCGATCTTGGAAACCATGGCAAGAGGAGTAAAACGCGGAGGCCCCTCAATCGAAGCGGCCACCTTGTACGAAGCTTGCCCCGAAGCTCACGCTTGCCAAGGTAAGAATAGAAGGCGGAAGAAGCTCCAGGCTCTTTTCGATTTTTGGAACCAGCCAATTGCCAAACATGAATTCAATCCAGAATCGGGCGCACGCCGCATTCTGCACAATGATCGTCTCGTTGTTCCACGGGTTCCGAAAAACGCCTTCACTGCAATTCGACGTATGCGGGGCCATCCAATCGTTCAACGAAACGCTCGACTCACGGAGGTTGCAGTTTACTTCGTACCACTGCGCCGTTCCGATTTCCGATTGCCACTGAGGGTCGGATGCCATGTACACCTTGAATGGTGGATGTTCTGCTGGACCCTGACCAGAAAAATACACGGTGTAGTCATCGAGTCCCTGTAGTCCGTGCGAAATCGCACGAATATCCGGTAAAGACACGAACTCTCTGGCTGGGATGGTTATTGTCTCGCCGGTAAAAGCGTTTCTCCCAGTGCGAACTTTCCCCGACAGCTTTGCGATCCTAATCGTCGCCTCCAACGGCGTGCTACCAAGCTTTATCAGGCCTTCAAGGAAGGCAGTCACCTGCGCGGGTTTCGGAACAAAATCGGGGCGGTCTGGGATGAGCAAATGAGAGTAATGCTCTGACATGCCGTCTATTCTATACGGGGCAGAAGGCAGTCTACCGGATCACCTTCAGCGCGCCCCTGAACAGCCCGTCGAAATCGGCGGCCAGCGCGGCCTCTTTGGCCACAGCCTGCTCAATTGCCTTCTCTGCCGCCAGTCGCTGATAGCCCAGATTCACCAGCGCCGAAAGCACATCGTCCACCGCCGCTCCCTGCACGCTCCGCTGCGCTGGCGCAACCGCAAAATCGTCCAGCTTGTCTTTCAGCTCGACCACCAGCCGCTCGGCTAGCTTCTTGCCCACACCCGGAATCCGTGTCAGTTGTGCATGATCCTGGCCGCGAATGGCCTGCACCGTACGCTCCGGCGATAACCCGCTCAGCATCTTGACGGCCAGCTTCGGCCCCACGCCGCTCACTGTGATCAGCCGCTCGAAGAGGCGCTTTTCCTCGCGATCGAGGAAGCCGAAGAGGGCAATCTGATCTTCACTGACCTGTGTATGAATGTGGAGCGCCGCCTCTGCGCCCACAGAGGGCAGCGCCGTAAAGGTCGGCACTGAGATGGCGACGTCATACCCCACCCCAGCCGCCTCGACAATGGCCTGGCCGGGCTGCTTGTGAATGAGCTTTCCGCGCAAGTGAGCAATCATCGTGCCCAATTGTAGTATCCCCAGCCTCTGCGCCGCACCATTCTCCTCTGCGTTTCGTCCAAAGATTGAGCCCGCCATGGCTTCGGTGCGCCCTCGCCGGATACAATAGGGGTCTACGCTGTGTCAGTCGGACGGTACGCGATTCTTTCTTGAGATTTGGAGCAGGTGCACGTGAGAGGCATTGTCTGCCGCAGTCTGCGGCTTAAGTTGGTTACAGGAATTAGCATCGCGTTGGCGATGCCCGCGTTGGCGCTGGCCGCAGAGAGCGCGCCCGGCTTGGCCACGCAAACTACGCTGACCGCGGAGACCCACGACCAGGCTGGGCGCACACAGGCCACTGTTGCCATCTCTGTCCTCGGCGAGGATGGGCAGCCTGCAAAAGGCGTGGTCTCCATCAGCGACCAGGGAACCCCATTGGCCGGCGCCGCGCTGAATGCTCAGGGGCAAGCCTCTGTTGTTCTCGATCTGCCTGCCGGCGCTCACTCCCTGACTGCTGTCTATGCTGGAGACACAACCCATCTGGCCTCGCGTTCCTCGGCGGCTCTGGTACGCGCCCAGGTCAGCTCCACGCCGAATTTTGCAATTTCCGCCGCGCCGACCACGCTCACGTTGACCGCCGGCCAATCGGGAACCGTCGTTGCTTCCGTTACCCCACAGAACAGCTCCGGGTTGACGGCTCCGATGTTTGTCACGCTCTCCTGTTCCGGGCTTCCCGATCAGTCCGCTTGCACTTTTACCCCAGAAAACGTCGAAATCCTCCCCAACGCCACTGTCGCGGTTACCAGCTCGATGGTCATTACCACCCAAAAGGCCTCCTCGGTTGTTGCCGCGCGTCCCAGCTCGAATGACATCTCCTGGGCGTTTCTGCTCCCCGGCGCACTTGGCCTGGGCGGCCTGGCCTGGGGTTCGCGCCGTCGCGCTTGGCTCAACCGTCTCTCGCTGTTGGCTTTGGTCGGCGTCGTCGCCATGCTGGGCACAACAGCCTGCAACGCCCGCTACAACTATTTCAACCACGGGCCGCCCACCAATCCTGCTACCCCGGCAGGCACGTACACGGTGACCGTCACCGCCCAGTCCAGCAACGGCGTCACCGCCATCACCAATTCCACCACAATGGCGCTGACGGTCCAGTAATCTGGGTTGCATGAGCCGCTGGCATTCCCTTCCCGCGGAGCTTTATGCGCTGGTCGAGCAGACACCGGCAACGGTGCTGCTTGAGAGCGCGAAACCCGTTGACCCAGGCGCTTGCGCAGACTCGTTCTCCCGCCTCTTTACGGCTCCCCTTCGCGTCTGCGTGGCCAATAGGGCGGCGGAACTCCCCAATCTCTTTGCGCAAATCGAAAGTGCTGTCGCGGCTGGCCACTTTGCCGCTGGTTATTTCACCTATGAGTGCGGCAGTTGCTTTGAACGCACAGCCGCGATGCGCCCCAACCGGCCGGGCCAGCCATTGGCCTGGCTCGGCATCTACGACCGCTGTTATCGCTTCGA
>Ga0302320_10007794_pt1 | contig 23482 bp, 15 predicted proteins | sample Bog_T0_3_FD_202130 | JGI IMG/M metagenome (GOLD analysis project Ga0302320, IMG submission 202130) | Peat permafrost microbial communities from Stordalen Mire near Abisko, Sweden - Bog_T0_3 | ecosystem: Environmental > Terrestrial > Soil > Wetlands > Peat | place: Sweden: Abisko, Stordalen Mire... | reverse complement strand
CGAAGGCGCGCAGCTTCCCATCGGCCTGCAACTCATCGGCAAACCCTTCGAGGAAGCCCAGCTCCTCTCCATCGCCCACGCCTACGAGCAGAGCACCCCCTGGCATCTCCGGCATCCACCGCTGAGCGGATAGCCGGAGCGGCCCTCGATCGACATGGAATTTGGAAGATCGGAATTCGCGTCATGAACTTCTTCCGTACCCACGTCCATACGATCTGCTCCTGCATCTACTGCATCTTTGGTCCCCTGCTTTTCGTGGGCGGCTTCAAACTGAAACCTGGATTCCCGCACTGGACACGCGTTGCGTGCTGGTTGGCCGGTTTTTTCACGCTGGTTGCGGGAGTGCTCGGATTAACGATCATATTTGATGCGTCCCTTTCACCCGCAATTCGGACTCTCCTCATCCATCAGAGATTACTGATGGAAGGTTGCTCCTTCGGCATCCTGATCCTGCTGTTTGCCTCAGGAGAGTTCATTCGCCCGAAGAAGCCATGACCCGCCACTCCATGCCGCGTCCCCATCCGTATAATCCATGGTTAATTCAAAGCCTTTCCTGGACATTTCCATGATCTCCAACCTCATGTCCCCCTCCCCCTTAGCGCCCTCGCGTGAACCCTTTCTTCCCCGCTCCTTTTGCCCCAACGGCAACGCCCGTTATACCCACCCTTTCATAATTCATAATTCATCCTTCATAATCCCCCCCCCATGACCTCCGGCTTCCTGGAAAAACTCATCGAGCGCATCGGCCGCATCCGCCCCGAGGAAGTCCAGAACTACCTCCTGCGTCTCGCACGCGAAAAGGGCTTCCTCGAGACCATCTTCAACGCCATCCACGAGGGCGTCATCGTCACCGACGCCCTGGGCAATATCTCCTTCCTCAACGACGCCGCCTGCGAGCTCTTCGGCCTCTCCCGCGACGATTGCATGGGACGCGCCCTCTCCGAGCGCATCACCGGCCTCGACTGGCCCTCCCTTGCCCAATCCGAGACGATCATCTCCCGCGACATGGAGGTCTTCTACCCACAGAACCGCTTCATCAATTTCTACGTCGCCCCCATCACTCTGGACAACGACGATGACGAGCCCCCCTCCAAATCCGCACGCCGCGCCCGGCGCCGTTCCGCGGAAGCCCCCGGCGTCGTAGGCTACGCCATCATCCTGCGGGATATCACAGAGACCCGTCGCACCACCGAGCAGACCATCGAGTCGGAGCGCCTCAACGCCCTCACCCTTCTCGCTGCCGGTGTCGCCCATGAGATCGGCAATCCTCTCAACTCCCTCACCATCCACCTCCAGCTCATGGAGCGGAAGCTCCGGCGCCTTCCCGAAGATATCCGCGACGACCTCCAGTCCTCCCTCCGCGTCGCCCGCGAGGAGATTACCCGCCTCGATTACATCGTCACCCAATTCCTCCGCGCCATCCGCCCCACCGCCCTCGATACCACCGTCGAGAACCTCAACACCCTCGTCTGCGAATCCCTCGCCTTCCTCGCCCCGGAGCTCAAGGACCGCGACATTCTCGTGGAGACGGAGCTCCGCGAAGACCTCCCTCCCCTTCCACTCGACCGCCACCAGATCAAGCAAGCCTTCTACAACATCATCAAAAACGCCGGCCAGGCCATGAAATCCGGCGGCATTCTCCATATCCGCACAGACCGCGATGAAAACCACATCTCCGTCACCTTCCAGGATACCGGCGGCGGAATCCCCGCGGAGAACATGAGCAAAGTCTTCGACCCCTACTTCACCACCAAGGAGAGCGGCTCCGGCCTTGGCCTGCTCATCGTCCGCCGCATCGTCCGCGAGCACGGCGGCGAAATCGACATCGTCAACAACCCCGGCCGCGGCCTCGAGCTCACCATTCGGCTCCCCGTCCGCGACCGCAAACTCCGCATGCTAAACGAAGGCCCCTCCCGCCCCCCAGAGGACCCGACCCATGATCCCCAAGCCTTCGAACATCCCACGCCGCACCCCGCGAAAACATAAGTCCCATAGGCCTTATAAGTCCTATTCTCCCGCCCTTTCCCAGTGACTCCAACCCTGTTAATCGTCGACGACGAAAAGCACACCCGCGAAGGCCTCCGCGCCGCGCTCGAGGATCGCTTTGACGTTTACGTCGCCGGGGACATCCCCGGCGCCATCAGCGTCCTGGAGAACGACACCATCGACCTCATGGTGACGGACCTCCGGCTCGGCGCCGAGGATGGAATGGCCCTCATCGACCGCGCCCTCCATCTCCCGCATCCCCCCATCTGCATCATGATGACCGCCTACGGCTCCGTTGACACCGCCGTCGAGGCCATGAAACACGGCGCTTACGACTTCGTCACAAAGCCCATCAACATCGACCGCCTCGAGATCCTCATCCAGCGCGCCCTCAAGGGCCGCGATACCGAGAAGGAAAACCGCGATCTCAAGCAACAGGTCGAGAAACACTTCGGCCTCGAGAACATCATCGGCAACTCGGCCGTCATGCAGGAGGTCTTCGATACCGTCAAACAGATCGCTCCCACCCGCGCCACCGTCCTCATCGAGGGCGAGAGCGGCACCGGCAAGGAGCTCATCGCCCACGCCATCCATCACCTCAGCAACCGGAACAAATCCCGGTTCATCGCCGTCCATTGCGCCGCACTCTCCGCGCAGTTGCTCGAGAGCGAGCTCTTCGGCCACGAAAAAGGCGCCTTCACCGGCGCCACGGAGCGCCGCGCCGGCCGGTTCGAACAGGCCAGTGGCGGCACCCTCTTCCTCGACGAGATCGGCGAGATCGACGCCAATACCCAGGTCAAGATCCTCCGCGCCCTCGACCCCGGCGTTTTCGAGCGGGTCGGCGGCAACCAGACCGTCAAGACCGACGTCCGCCTCATCGCCGCCACCAACAAAAACCTCGCTACCCTTGTCCGTGAAGGCCAGTTTCGCGACGACCTCTACTACCGCCTCAACGTCGTCAATATCACCATGCCCTCCCTGCGCGACCGCAAGGAAGACATCCCAATCCTGGTCAACGCATTCGTGAAAAGTTTCGCGAAGGAAAACGCCAAGCCCTATCGCGAGCTCACCGCCGACGCGATGCAAGCCATCCTCGCCTACGATTGGCCCGGCAACGTCCGCGAACTCCGGACCGCCATCGAGCACGGCGTCGTCATGGCCACCGGCCCCCGCATCACCCTGCGCGATCTCCCCGGCAACGTCCGGCAGGCCGCCGGTGGCAAAAGCAGGGCCCTCATCTCAAGCCCCACCCAGCCCTACAACCTCCACGACACCGAGCGCCGCCAAATCGAACGCGCCCTCGCCGAAAGCGGCGGCAACATCACCGAGGCCGCCCGCAAACTCGGCATTAGCCGCCGCACCCTCCACCGAAAGCTAAAGTCCTTCCGCGCCGCCGATGGCCCTGCCGACAGCACCCCACCCGCGGAGCCACCTCCACCCCCCTCATCATAGCGCGCACCAAACCACCCTTTTTTGGTCCCATTCGCCCTTTTGGTCCTTTTCCACTCCCCTAACCGGTCCCCATCAGCCCCGCATCCACGCCAGACTCATTCCCCCAAGTCGAGTCCTCCGCTTTCGTCGCAAAGGCACTCACCAAACCAGGTACGCACACAATCGTCCTCCCGGTATTGCACACGGATCGCTGCGCCCACGAAGCCAGCCACCAATCGCAATACGCCGTTTTCTTGAACCCCCGGAAAGCCGGGCTCGCCGCCGGTATCGGCAGCACGTCGCTCCAGTATTGCCGATGAGCGTGGAAATGCTGGCCCGGGGTCGAGTGAAAGTGTAGCACACGCACCCCGTTGATCTCCTCTTCGCCCACGACCGGGTGCTCCGGCGGCCTACGCCCGGTAAGCAATGGCCGGTCGACTCCATCCTGCACCAGCGCAAGCTGCTTCAGCAGTTCGGGATGCACATCCACATCCTCCTCAAAGCAGGAGATCCACTCCACATCGGCATCGGCCAGCCAGTACGAGACCCCGGTATTGATCGCGCACGCAATCCCGCGATTCTCCGGCACCGCAAGCCAATGCACCCCCGGGGTTTCCTCACGGATTTTCCGGTAGGCCTCCGCGTGTTGCGAATCCGAACCATCCTCCACCACCAGCACCGGGCAGCCCAATCTCATCACCTGTGGCAATGTCCGCGCCAGCGCCCACGGCCGATTGTAAGCGGAAATCACCGCCGCGCATCTCGCGGCCGGCGGGCCCGCGGGAATCTGGATCAAGTGCAACCTGCGAAGCTTCTCCAATTTCGCGTGGAATCTCTCGAGATCCCTTGGATCGAACTCCATCGCCTCGCCGGCCAGCCCCTTGCGCGCGAAACCCACAAACAACTCATTCGCCATGACCGCATCGAATCGTTCCATCAGGCGATCCCGCAGATCGAACCCAATCCAATCGGTCTCATCCCGGTGAAAAACCAGCATCGCCGCCTCCCTGAGTCTGGCCTCGCTCAACAAGAAAACCGGGAGCGTCCGCGGAAAAAATTCCATGAACGGGCTGGGCGCGAACAACGGCTGCGACGGATCGATGAATCGCCTCACCACTTCCAGCACCTCCGCCCAGCAGCGTTCCTGGCTCGGAAAATGCCAGGTCGCCGGTTTTGCCGCTCGCTTCGGTTTATTACCTGCCTCAGGCGCCGCTGGTGAAGCCGCAAGCACCTCCTTCACCCCTGCTTCGCCGCACAATTTGGCGTAAAGCCCTGGCAAACTCTCCGGCATTCCGCCCGGGATCATATCCTCAACGGAGAGTCGATGGTGCCGCTGCGGCGCTTTGACCAGGGTGCAGGCCTCATTGATCGCCTCATCCATGGGTGGGATGCCCAGGAACCCCAATACCCGCCGAAGTTCCTGTTCCGGTCGGGTAAAATACGAATCGTAATGCGTCACAATCCGCTCTCCCGGCGGCGCGGCATCCAGCACCCTCCAGTAATATTCCGCCCAGAGGTTCAGCCCAAATAACTCCGAGAATCCGTTGCGCTTCCGGAGCGATGCCGCCGTCTCGAGTGGATTCCTCACCGGGATCACCACCAGCATATCCGACCACAGTGCCCGCCACAGGCGCAACGTCAGGCAATTGCGCGGATCCTTCCATCCCCACACCCCGTGGCCCTCCATGCTCGCCGCCAGTGTGAGTGCATACGCCTTCAATTCCGCCGATAACTCACCGGGAATCTCCCGCGCTGGCGGCGGCAAATCCCATGCGCCCCCCATTTCCGAGAGCGCCCGCTCATTCAACGCGGCAAAACCCCGGTGCTCCCAAAATCCATCCGGATTATCAGGAGCACCTCCAAAAAAATCCCCCGGCTCCCCAAGGTACACCCCGCAGATGCGCAGCATGTTTGCCACCAGCGACGTTCCGCTCCGGTGCATGCCCGCAATGCAAACCGGCCGCGAGGAACTCGATGGAGTCCCGTTGCTCCCCACCCACCCCTTCGCCAGTTTCGGCAAGGCCGGCACGGTAACGATCCCCGCCCGCGGCTTGTACACCGACCCGAACTCCTCGCATGACACAAACTCCCGCAACAGCACTTCATAAGGGACCCCGCTCTCCAGCGCCCTCGCATAATTCTCCATTCCCCCCGTATCCGGTTCCCGTTTCAGGATTCCCCGGTACATGGCCTTTACGAGGGCCCTGGCCATTTCCGGTGACATCTCTTTCATTCGCTATTTTCGCCTCCAGCATGCCCTTTCATCCCCGGAATGCAACGCCGCATGGCCGCAAGCGCAGCACCCCAAACCCCTTGAAGATCCCCAAAATCCCCCAAATCCGTCTCTCCTCCGCGCCTCTGCGTCTCTGCGTTAAAATCCCATACCCCCCATCCTGCTATTCTCCGGGATTCGGCGTTTCAAGCTTGAGTGCTACCCGAAAAACGGAACATTTGGCGCTCCCCTATGGCTAACGAGACAAAAGTTCAGGCATTTATCCACGCCCTCGAGGAGGGGGGCTGGGTTAGCCGTATCCGCCTCATCCTTCTTCTCGCGGCCATCGCCTCCGTCTACGTCATCGTCATCCTTAGTCAATTCAAGGGGCTCAGCAACGACAAGGGCATGGACCAGGCCCAGATCGGCCGCCAATTGGCCAGCGGGCACGGATTCACTACCAAGTTCCTCAGGCCCATTGCCTACCAGCAGTTTGTCGATCGCTTCGGCGTCTTCCCCGAGGGTGATATCCCCGATACCTATAACGCCCCGCTCAATCCCTTCGTCGATTCCCTCCTTCTGCGCCTGACCCGCAAGTCATGGCACATGACCGACAAGGACATCGTTTATGAGAGCGACCGCGTCATCGCCGGCGCTTCCCTTCTCTTCTTCATCATGTCGGTCGGGGTCAATTTCACCACCGCCAAGCGCCTCTTCGACCGGCGGCTGGCTCTCCTAGGCATGGGCCTGATCCTGATCTGCGACGTCTTCTGGAACTTCTCGATGACCGGCCTGCCCCAGATGCTGATGCTGTTCATCTTTTCCCTCGTCAATTACTGCCTTGTCCGCGCCATTGAGAACAAGAACTCCGGCAAGACTCCCCTGCTCTGGCTCGGCCTCAGCGGCATCGGGTTCGGCCTCCTGGTTCTCGCCCATGGGCTGGCCATCTGGATATTCCTCGGCGCCCTCGTTTACATGGTCTTCGCTTTCTGGCCGGCCACCGGCCAATGGTGGATGCGCATCCTGCTCCATCCGCTCTGGATCCCCACCCTCATCGTCCTGGCGATGGAAGGGCCATGGCTCCTGCGCCTTTATCATCTCACCGGCAATCCCTTTGGCGTCGCCCTCTACTCAGGGTTCGGCCAATTGCTCGGCACCGAGAGCAAGGTGATGCGCTCCCTGCACCTGGATACCTCGGATATCAGTTTCGCATGGTTCCGCTCAAAGGTGCAGCAGCAGACCATCGCCCAGTTTTCCTCCATTTATTCCTATCTCGGCCATTCCCCCATCGCCCCGGTTTTCTTCATCTCGCTTCTCCATATCTTCAAGAAACCCGATACCGCCTCTTTCCGCTGGTGCCTCTTGTATATGTGGCTGTTCGCAGTGCTCGGCATGTCGTTCTTTGGCCTCAATGAGGATGGCCCCATCCATGCCAACGATCTCCATGTCCTCTTTATCCCCCTCACGATTTTCTACGGGTTGGCCTTTCTCCTGGTCCTCTGGAGCCGCCTCGGCGCGGAGCGGCCCGAGGTCAACCTGAAATACGTCCGCTGGGCATTTTTCACCGCCATCTACGTCATCTCCGCATTCCCGCTGGCGCACATGCTCATCACTGCCAGCGGCCGCGTGCAGTGGCCGCCCTATGTCCCGCCGTACATCGCCATCCTGGGGGATCAATTCACCGATCCGAACGAGATCATCGCCTCGGACATGCCTTGGGCCGTGGCATGGTATGCCGACCGCACCTCGCTGTGGATCCCCGATTCCATCAGCACGTTCATCGACATGAGCGACTACCAGCGCCTCCATGACCCCATCGTCGGCCTTTACCTCACTCCGGTCTCCGGCGATTCCCACTTTTTCTCGGACATCGTAAAGGGCGAGTATCAGGAGTGGTCCCCCTTCATTCTGCGCAACCTGAGCACCAAGGGCTTCCCGCTCCGCGCCGTAACCGCGCTTCCACTCGACAACGAATGCATTTTCTACTCGGATCGTAACCGATGGTCGATCAAATCTGACTAAGCATGCCGCCAAAAAGCATACCGTCGCCAAAAAACGCCCAGACCTTCGAGACCGCTCTCGAGCGCGTCGAGCAGATTGCCGCCCAGATGGAATCCGGAAGTCTCCCGCTCGAGGACCTCGTCGTGGTCTATGAGGAGGGGCTGCGCCTTGTCCGGTTTTGCACGGAGCGCCTCGACGATGCCGAGAAGCGCCTCCAGGCCATCACCCGCGATGCCGCGGGGCAGCCCACCGGCCTTGCCACCATTTCCTCTCCTGACGAAATCCCATCCTCGACTCCGCCGGAAAGTTCTGGTACGGAGCAGGATTCGGGCGGGACTGGAACCCCCTCGGAACCTGTGCGCCTATTCTAGAAGTCCCAACCCATGCGTTTTCTCGACCAGATCAATTCTCCCGCCGATATCAAAAAAATCGATGAAAAGGACCTGCCCATTCTCGCCCAAGAGGTGCGCGACGAACTGATCAATGTCCTCTCCGAGGATAACCCCAGTTCCGTCGGCGGCCACCTCGGCCCGAACCTGGGTGTGGTCGAACTGACCATCGCCCTCCACAGGGTCTTCGATACCCCAAAGGATAAATTCGTCTTCGACGTCAGCCATCAGGGCTACGTCCACAAGCTCTTCACCGGCCGCCGGGAACGCTTCAAGACCATGCGCCAGTATGGCGGCCTCAATGGTTTCCTTCTCCGCTCGGAGAGCGAGCACGATTGCTACGGCGCGGGCCACGCCGGCACCGCCCTCTCCGCCGCGCTCGGCATGGCCGTGGGCCGCGACAAGGCCGGGTCTGACGAGCACGTCATCGCCATTGCCGGCGACGCCGCATTCACCTGCGGCATCTCTTACGAGGCACTCAACAACGTCGCCTCCTCGACCAAGCGCTTCATCGTCGTTCTCAATGACAACGAATGGTCCATCGCGAAGAACGTCGGCGCCATCGCCCACTACTTCAACAGGATCACCACCCATCCGACCTACGCCCACCTCCACGAGCAGGCCGCCCATTTCGTCGAGCGCCTCGGCGGCAAGGCCGCTGTAAAGCTCGCCCACAAGATGGAGGCAGGCGTCAAGAATCTCATCGTCCCCAGCGTCCTCTTCGAGGATCTCGGCCTCCGCTATTATGGCCCAATCGACGGCCATGACGTCGAGACCCTCATCCGGACCTTCGAGTTCCTCAAGACCCAGCACGAGCCCGTCCTGCTCCACATCCTCACTCAAAAGGGCAAGGGTTATGCGCCGGCGCTCGAGCAACCCGACAAGTTCCATGGCCTCGGTCGCTTCGAGCCCAAGACCGGCCGCACCGCTCCTGTCTCCGCCCCCACCTACTCCGAGATCTTCGGAAAGACCCTCGCGAAATTCGCCGACACCAACAATAAGGTCGTCGCCATTACCGGCGCGATGCCGACCGGCACCGGCCTCGTCCACTTTGCGGCAAAACATCCCGACAAGTATTACGACGTCGGAATCGCAGAGGAACATGCCGCCCTCTTCGCGTGCGGCCTCGCTGTGCAGGGCTACAAGCCCTTCCTCGCGATCTATTCGACCTTCATGCAGCGCGCCTACGACATGATCGTGCACGATATGGCGCTCCAGAACCTCAACGTCGTCCTCTGCATGGATCGCGGCGGCCTCAGCGGCGATGACGGCCCCACCCACCACGGCCTCTTCGATATCGGCTATCTCCGCCACATCCCGAACATCGTCCACATGCAGGCCAAGGATGAAGACGAATTCGTCGACATGCTCTGGACCGCGGCCAATTACACAGGTGGCCCCATCGCCATCCGCTATCCGCGCGGCGCCGGTACCGGCGTCAAGCCCAAGGAAACCCCGCGCCTGCTGGAGATCGGCAAGGCGGAGGTCATCAAGCATGGCCAGCAGGTCGCCATCTTCGGCCTCGGCGCCATGTGCGCCATGGCCAGCGAGGCCGCCGAATTGCTGGAAGCCCGTGGCATCTCCACCGCCGTCATCAATCCCCGATGGATCAAGCCCATGGACGAAGGCACGATCGAATTCTTCGCGCGCGGGGCCGATGTCATCTGCACCATCGAGGATCACGTCCTGCACAACGGCTTCGGCTGCGGCGTCATCGAGCACCTCAACGACGCCGGTATCAAGACCCCCGTCGTTCGCATCGGCTGGCCCGACCAGTTCATCGAGCACGGCGGCGTTGATGTCCTCCGCAAGAAGCACGGCCTCACCGCAGAGGCCGCCGTCCAGAAAATCCTGCCCCACGTCAAGGCCGTTGCCGTCGCCGCCAAGCGTCCCAAGACGGCTGCATAAGGCATTTTATTTTCCCGTCACTTCAAGCCGGATGAACCGGGGGGCTGTGCTGGTCGTCGCAGTCCGGTCACGGACTACCACGGTCTCAGTCCCATCCTTGTTAACTGTAACACAAACAGGAATAACCACTTCCGAACCAGACTTCCAAGTCTGCGCATCTCCCGAGACCTCGGGAACGTAAACAATATCCGTCGGTGCAACCCATCTTGTAAACTTCAACGTCAGGTAACGGTCGCCGTCAATCGCGGTCACCGACACCACCGGCAAAGCCGACGCGGCATTCGCCGCTGGACTCAAATCGAGGGCGTACCTCAAAAGATTCGGCACTCCGTCCCCCGCCGGGCACGCCGCCGTGCCACTGACCTTGGGATCGGCAAGCTGCGGCGCGGAGAACCATCGCCTCTGCCAATCGGCGAAAGAAGTCGGGCCCGCCGCCGCTACCACATTGGGAACGCGGGCATTCCCGGACTCCCCTGCTGTCCCCACGTTGATGATCAGTGGCGCGCTCCCAGTTCCGAATCCGTTCTCGGCATAGACCGTGGTGTACACCGGGCCAATTACTTCCGGGATGCCACTGATCACCCCCGTATTTGGATCCTGCGTCAACCCCATGGGCAACGGATAAGTGAAATACTCGTACGGATCATTGGTTGCGGTGACCTGGAAAGTGAAAGGTGCGTCGAACTCGGCCGCTGCCGAGTTGGCACTGGTGATCACCGGCGGCGTTCCAAATACGAATGTAAAGGCCGTCGTGCCTGTGCCGGTGGGACCGGTGGCGCTGAGAACGGCGGTTGTGGTCCCCGCCTGCATCACGCTCCCGGAAACGAATCCAGTGGATTTATCGACAGTCAATCCCTGCGGCAGCCCAACCGCGCGATAGCTGGTGGGATATTGCGTTGCCAGGATCTGACCTTGGAAATATTGCCCAACTGTTTCGATCGAATAGACGTCGAAGGTCAGCACCGGCAGGGGTTCCGTCACATCAATGGAAAGAGTGGCGCTGCCAGTGCCGCCACCGTTGGTTGCCGTAATAGTGGCCCTCGTGTCGCCCGAGGTTGAAATTGACCCTGTAACAAGACCCGTCGTGGAGTTTACGCTCAACCCGGCTGGCAATCCGGTTGCACCGAAAAACATCGGGTTATTACTGGCGGCGATCTGGTAGGTAAATGGCGCGTTCACGAGGACAGAGGCCGTCGTGGCGCTGGTAATCACCGGCGGTGGCGGATTGGCCGCCACCGTGGTAAAGATTGCATCCGGAGTCGCGGCGATGCCGGCCGGACTCGCCGCGAGCAGGCGATAGTGGTAGGTGGTATTCGGTTGCAGACCCTGAATGGGGACCAGCACCGATTCTGTCGATTCGGCCGGCGGCACAAACTGAGCGGGAGTCGTGAAGCTGTAGGCTGTGGTAAGTCCGTACTGCACGTAGAGTTGGACGGGCTCGCGGCCCGAGTTGACCGTCCCAGACATATAGTCCGTGTCTGTGCCGAAGGGAATCGCTTCGAATCCGGATAGAGCAGGGGGAGTCGAGTAAGGGATTGGGACGAGTGAGTTGTAGCGGAGACTCCCGACAGACCATGCGTCCGGATCGCCGCCATCATATTGGACAAAGTCCACCGCCAAGGTATTGAGGTAAGTTTGTGCGAGATTCGTGACCCCGTAAGATATATCCGGCACCTCAAAGACAGTGGTCGCAGGAGCCTCTCCACCGCCGCTCGAGAATAGGAATGCGGGGGCAGATGTTCCGGCGTAAGAGGTGGGCGCGTAGTAAGTTCCGGTGGTGAGGGTCTGCCCGCCCGGAGTAAAAATGCCCACAGTCCAATAGGATCCGGGCAACACCACTTCCGCTCCAACTTCCGACAGAGAGGAGTTATCGAACGGCACGAATGAAACGGAGGATCCAGGAGTGTAGAATCCGGATGCGCCGTTGATTTGCGAGTTCGTGGAGCTGTAGAAATATAACGCGGTCTGGGGCGCTGGTGATGCGGCGATCGCGATCGAAAGGGCGGCGCTCCCGGTCCCCTCCAGGTTGCTGGCGCTAACGGTGGAAGTGTATGTACCCGTGACGGTCGCCGTGCCACTGACGACGCCTGTGGCCGAATCAAGGGACAATCCGGCAGGCAGCCCGCTCGCGGCGTAACTTGCGGGGAAATTGGTCGCTGCGATCTGCCAGGTGAACGGCTGGTTCAGCAATCCGGACACCGAGGTGCCGCCGATGATCGCCGGAGCGGAACTTGATACGACGAGGGTCAGGGTACCCGTGCCGGATCCACCGGGATTGCTTGCGGTGACGGTGATGACACTGGAGCCGGAGGCAATCGGGCTGCCACTGATTAGGCCGGTGATGGGATCGCATGAGAGTCCCGGCGGCAGATTGCTGGAGCCATAACCTGTCGGGCTGCCGCTTGCTTCAATTTGATAGCTGAATGGCTGCCCTTCGGAAGCCGCGGGGAGCGCCTGGCTTGTAACGACGGGAGGCAGGGGGAGCACGGTAAGCTTCACAGGAATCGAAATATCCCCGACGCTGTTGGTTCGATTGGAAAATTTGAGGGTGTCGGCGTAGGAGCCTTGTAAAAACAAATCGACGCTGGAGCTGATGGTCGCGGTCACGATGGTGGAGGAACCGCCGGCGAGCGTGCCTCCGGAGGGAGCGGCGCTCAGCCAGCCGGTAGTATTGGATACCGTCCATTTCATCGGGACATTTCCCGCATTCGTCACCTGATAAGTTGCACTCGAGGGGGTGAATGGCCCTCCAACGACGCCAGATACGTTCAATCCGGTCCCAGGGGTAACGCTCAGAATTGCGCTCGGCGGGACGAGCGTCAGAACGACCGTTCTCCGCTGCTCGACGCGCGTTGTGAGGTCGGTGATATAGACCGTGTTTAAGTACGTTCCAGGCGGGAGTTTCCCGGCCCGGGCGTTAAGTGAAGCGACGACTGTGTACGAACCGCTCACGCCGACGGTGCCACTGGAGGAGGAAAGGGTCAGCCAATCCTGAGCAACCGACGCCCTCCAGTTGAGGGAATGACTCGCGCCGTTGGCTAGCGTGTAATCCGTAGAAGAGGGCGCCATCAAATGACCGGCGGTCCCACTGGCCAAGAACGACGAGAAGGAAACCTGCAAAGGCTCGCCGCCATTGGCGAGCACATTGATCAACGGAGTGCCACTGGGCGTACCCCATCCAGTACAAAGGTCATACCCAGGCACGGCCTGGTAATTCCTGCGGCTCTCACTGTCAAAGTTGTTGCCGACGCGGATATCATGAAAAAGAGGGCCGTACCCCCATTCGTTGCCAATCGCATAGATGGCGGGATTGATAAAACCGACCGGAGGCCGCTGAGGCGACTCATTGAGCGCCTGCTCGTTCACCAGTGCGATAAAGCCAGCCCAGAGAGGGGCGGCACAACTGGTGCCCTCGACGCCGTAATACGATCCTCCCTCGACCGCGAAGACGTTGTAAGCCGTCAGGGCGACATCCGGGACATTGCGGTACGTGGTGGACCCATGGCAGCCGGCCATGTCCGTGCCCTGCTGCCAGTAGGGGATGGGATAGCTCGTGCTAACGCCACCCGAACTCCCGATCCCACCTCCGGCGTTCCAGACCCGCTCGGAGAGATAGGAACCCCGGAGTGTATTCACGATGGTGCCGCCAACTTCGGTAATGTACGGAGAATCGCCGGGAAAGGCGATGGGACCACTGGAGGCATCGGAATCCCCGGAGGCTTGGAACATCGATTGGCCTTGCGCGGCCATTTCTTGAAAAATTGCGTCGGCGGCCGGATTGGGTGCGCCGTCCTGCGTGCTCCATGAGGAACTGATCGACTGGGCTTCGTCATCGGTGACCATGGTCTCGATGATATCGAGGAAACCTGAATCAGAGGGGTCGGTTTCATAAACGAGAAGATTGCCCAGCTGGGGTGCCATGGCGTTGACCATTTCGATATCGAGGGCCACCTCGACCTCTGAATCCGTGCCGGAAGGGATGCCGTCAAAGCCGTCGATCAACCGATTCGTGATCGGGATGTTCTGATATCCGGCGAGCGCTTCGTATTGGTAGATGTCGTTGATGTCGTACCCGTCAAATTCGAGAAGGGCGACAGTCTGGCCGGTTCCCGCCAGCGGCGAACCCGGGACGTAGGCCCTTCGAAAATCGGCTCCCAGGTAGGTGCCACGGAGGCCGGAACCCAGGTGCGGGGTTTCAAACGCGGCGTGGTCCATGAATTTGACCATCGGACGCGGAATTGAATAATTGTCCAAGCCAGCAATGCCCAGGATCGGGACCGGCAAATCGAGGGTCGGTTCGGCGCTCGCAGCGTAAAACTGTCGCGGTTCGCGGGGATGCTGATAGGTCCGCATCGTGACGTGAAATGCCTTCTCGATGTCCGAAACAGCGCTGGCAACATCGAGAACCATGCGATTGGAATGGCGGGCGGTGACCGTTAAACCGTGGGTGTTGGCAAAGGCTATGACAGCTTGATAGTCCTGTTCGGTCGGACCGAAACGGCCTGCAAATTGGGCCGGGGTCAGATATTTACGGTAATTGGGACTGGATGGATCCTGGAGTTGCCGGAGAAAATCGGTTAGAGCCTGCTGATTGCGCAGGGGAAGGCTGATTGCGAGGCGGAGTTGTTTCGTGGCGGACAGGCGGGTCAGCGGCTTGAGAGTCGATACAATGGCAGCAGTGTCGCTGTGGACTCGCTGCATCGCGGCGTGCGAACCGGTGACTGCAAGGAGTAAAACGGCGAAAGAGAAAAGGTAACGGCGGGCTCTGGAGAAATGACAGAAGCGCTTGAAAAATGATAATTCTGCGACCGGAAACATGGGGGACCAAACCAATTGGAAAGGGTTATACGCAATTTTGGGGATGGGAGGCAATGAGACGGACGAACTCAAAAAGCGTGAAGCTTGCAAAAGACCGAAACGCCGTGAATTTAAGATTGAAGATCAAAAAACGAGGTGCATGACGAAAGAATATGCTCATTATATTGCGTCATTCAATATATTTTGCAAACTTTTTTCCTCGGTTGATTGGATTTTACGATTCACAAACTTTGGTAACGTGACGAAAGAAACGGCTCGCATCGCAGTCATTGCAGATACCCATGACAAGCTGCCGTTTGGGCTGGTGCAGGCGATTTCCGAGGCGGATGAAATCTGGCACCTCGGAGATGTTTGCGGGGAATGGCTGCTGGACGAACTGCGGGCCGGGGGAAAGCCGTTGAAGGTGGTGCGCGGGAATTGCGACCCGGTCATGGAGTGGCCATTGACGCTGGATTTTACCCGGTCGGACCACAGCATCCGGATGGTTCACATTCCGCCATCGACGCCGCCAGCGGGGGTGGACCTTTTGCTGCACGGGCACACCCATGTACCCCGGCATGAGAGGCTCGGTTCAACGGTTTTCCTGAATCCGGGGTGCATTACGCGGCCGAATCGTGGAGCGCCAAGATCGTATGCGTGGCTGACGCTCTATCCGGAGGGGGAATACCGCTGGCAGTTGCGGGTTTTTTAGGCCAGACCGGCGGCTTCGTCCTTGAGTGCGCCTTCCTCCACGATCTGGAGGGTGACACGCTGCCCGTGACGGGCAGCGGCGGCGCTCAAGAGATTGCGGATGGCATCGATGGTGTGACCATGCTTTCCGATGACCTTGCCGATATCGGTCTGGCGGAGCTGAAGGCGAAAGGTGACTTTCTTTGGGGCCTCGAGCTTTGTGAGCACCATTTCCTCCGGGAACTCGATCAGTTGCCTGATAATGTATTCTAGAAACTCTTCCACGCCCGATGTTTTAGGGCAGTGAAACAACATACCGCAAGCCGCACGTTTGGATGAAGTGCGATTCCGTGCTCCCGCTGTGACTTGCGGGACATAGCCGAGGGCCTGCGGCCTAGGCCGCGGCTACGGCAGGGGCCTTGGCGGCCTCGGCTTTAGCGCGGCGGAGGAGGCTGGCCACGGTGTCGGAGGGCTGGGCGCCCTGACCGATCCAGTAGTCGAGGCGCTCAACGGCGAGCTTGGCGTTGCTGCCGGGCTTGCGGGGATCGTAAACGCCGACCTGCTCGATGAATTTGCCGTCGCGAGGGCTGCGCTGGTCGGTGACCACGACGCGATAATAGGGGCTGTTCTTGGTGCCTTCACGGCGGAGTCTGATGGAAACCATAATCTAAATTCTGTCTAAATTGCTGTCTGAACTGCTGGATGGATGTGCTGAATTAACGTCTCGGTAGGCCCGGAAAACCGGCGCCGCGGGGAGGCGCCATCATCATTTTCTTAAATTTGCCCGCATTTTTCATCAGCTTCTTCATCTGGCCGAATTGCTGAATCAAATCATTTACTTCGGTCACCGAGGTACCGCTGCCACGGGCGATTCGCTGACGGCGCCGGGCGTTGAGGACATCTGGCCTCGTACGCTCCTGGTTCGTCATCGAAAGCACCATGGCTTCGATCCGCTTCAGTCGTTTTTCGTCTACCGAAAAGCCCTTCATGTTACTCATGCCGGGCAACATGCCAAGTATATTTTCGAGTGGGCCCAGGCGGCGCATCATTTTGAACTGCTCGAGCATGTCATTGAAGTCGAAGGTGGAAGTCCGCATCTTGTGCTCGATGCGAGCGGCTTCCTCCTCATTGATGGCCTCCGCGGCGCGCTCGACCAGGGATAGGACGTCGCCCATGCCGAGGATGCGGCCGGCGAGGCGTTCGGGATAGAATGGCTCGAAAGCGTCCATCTTCTCGCCTGCGCCCGCGAATTTGATGGGGCGTTTGGTGACTTCACGCATCGAGAGTGCGGCGCCGCCGCGGGCGTCGCCGTCGAGCTTAGTGAGGACGATGCCGGTGATCTGGAGGGCGTCGTTGAAGTGAGTGGCAACGCTAACGGCCTGCTGGCCGGTGGCGGCGTCGGCGACGAGGAGGACCTCGCCGGGCTGAAGGAAGGCCTTGAGGTCCTTGATTTCCTCGATGAGGGCCTGGTCGATCTCCTGGCGGCCGGCAGTATCAAAAATCTGGACATTGCCGTTTTGGGTTTGAGCCCACTCAAGGGCGAGGCGGGCGCATTCCTTGACGTCCTTGAGGCCGGGAGGGGGGGTAAAAATGGGGACCTCGATTTGCGCGGCAAGGGTAGCCAGTTGCTCGACGGCGGCGGGACGATGAAGATCGCAAGCGATGAGAAGGGGAGCGCGGCCTTGTTTCTTGAGGTATTTGGCGAGCTTAGCGGAGGAGGTGGTCTTGCCGGCGCCGTTGAGGCCGACCACGAGGATGCGGGCGGGCTTGTCGAGATTGAGGGAGGATTGGTCGCCGCCGAGGAGGGTGGTCAGCTCATCGTGGAAGATTTTGACGATCTGCTGGCCGGGCGTGACGCTGCGAAGGACGTCCTCGCCAAGGGCTTTCTCCTTGATGCGTGCGATGAAGTTCTTGGAGACGGTAAAATCGACATCGGCCTCGAGGAGGGCCATGCGCACCTCGCGGAGAGCGTCAGTGACATTGGCTTCGGTGATGACTCCGTGGCCACGGAGATCCTTGAAGATGTCCTGAAGTTTGTCGCCTAGTTGAGAGAACATGGGCTGGGGATAGGACTTATAGGACGGATGAGACCGAAAAGACCTATGGGGTGCCGGCGGGGAGGCTCAGGTCGGGACTGGAGGGCTTGGCGTTGGGGTCCACGTTGAAGGTCCAGCGGGTCTCGGCGAGTTTGCCGCCGACGTTGGCGCTCAAAATCACGGTGTAACTGTCTTTCGCCAGGGGGGCCGGGACTTTGTAGGTGACGATCCTGGTAGTGGGATCGTAGGTGGCAGGAACGACGCCCAGGCCGCTGATGCGCATCTTGACGCTTCCGGGGTCGACAGGGCCCATCGTTGCGAGGTTGGCCTTGACGGTGGGGGTGGTGTTATTGGTCGTAGCGCCTTCCATGGGCTCGGTGATCATGGAGGCGGCGGCCAGCTCCGCGAAGGCGGGTTCCGCGGCGGGACCGGTATCGCCGCCACCGATCATCTTTACGGCGTCGTCGAAGACCTTGGCGGAGTCCGCCCCGCCGATGGCGTAACGGCCGATCTGGTCGTAGGCAGGGAAGCTGTAGCCGTTGCGGCGGCCATAGACGTTAAAGGCGACGTCGTAGCCGGCCTCCTTCACAATCTCCCGGATGTGGGGGTCATTGGAACCGGTGCCATAGGGGTAGGCGAAGGCATCGACCTTGATGCCAAGATTTTTCTCGAGGACTTTCTTGGAATCGATGATCTCCTTGTGCAGCCAACCTTCACGGCCAAGGGTCTGGATGTCTTTCTCAACGCGCGCACGGGTGGTTGCATCGACGCCATAGCCGGGCGAAGTGAGATGTGAGTGGGAATAGGTGTGGGACTCGATATCGACGCCGGCATCGCGCATCTCTGCGAGTTGATCCCATGAGATGGATTTTCCGCCGGAGCCGATGTAATCGATGTAGATGAATACGGTGAAGGGGTAGCCGTATTTCTTGATGATGGGCCAGGCGGTGTCGTAGCCGGAGAGGTAGCCGTCATCGATAGTGATGATGCAGCTCTTGGCAGGGATGTTTTTCTCGCCGTGACGCCATGCAATGAAGTCCTGCATGGGGATGACCGTGAAGCCGTTGTCCTTGAGTTCGCCCATTTCCTTGTCGAACTCCTCCGGGGTGATGGCAAGGGTATCGCCCTTGCGGGGGTGCTCCTCGAATCGGTGGTAGAGGAGAACGATGGCCGAAGCGCTGCGGTTGACGGCAAGGGAGGGAGGGACCGCGGGGGCGGCAGCGACAGGGGCAGGAGTAGGAGTAGGAGTGGCCTTAGGTACCGGGGTGGGAGTGGGCGATGCCTGGGCTGAAACCTCGCCATGGTGGAAGCGGCGGAGGATATGGCGGTAGATGGCAGCGAGCTTGGAGCAGCCTGACAGGGGCAGGATGGCGACGAGGGCCAGGGTGACCAGGATACGCTTCGATGCGGTGGATATACGTGTGGGCCTCATGGAAAGGGGTGGAAGATACAGTAAAACGGGCGAGGGTAAACGGTAGAGCGTCTAAAATTGTGGGGTGGGGAGTAAGGCGCAATTTTAACGCAGAGGACGCAGAGGCGCAGAGAAATGTATCGCTCGGGAAGCTGGGAGCGAGTTCGACGTGGTCTCGCGGCGGACGGGGTGGTTCTGCGGCAGGTCGATGATCGACGCCGTTTCCGTAGATTAAACGCAGGAAAATGCCTCACGCAAAGGCGCAAAGGCGCAAAGGGGAGGGAAGGCGGGGAAAATTGAAGATCGCGCCCCGGTGCCGAGTCGATGGGGCAGAGGGGTTCATGTTCAGTTCAAGTTCAAGTTCAGGTTTAAGTACACGCTGGCGCGAGTGAGGGGAGCCCCTTTGGGATGGGGGGCGGCATCCAATTCAGAGGCCGAGTTTTTCGAAGGTGGAGTCGATGTGGCGGAAGTGGTGGTCGATGGAGCAGAGCTTATCGATTTCCGGACGGGAAAGGACGGCGGCGATTTCGGGTTCGGCAGCGAGGTTTTCCTGGAGGGATTGAGTTCCCTGCCATGTCTTCATGGCGGCGCGCTGGACGGCCTCGTAGGCAATCTTGCGCTCAAGACCGCGGCGGGTGAGTTCGAGGAGGATGGTCTGGCTGTGGTAGAGGCCCTTTGTAATCTCGAGGTTGCGCTGCATGTTCTCCGGGTAAACGAGGAGGCGCTCGACGAGCCGGGTGAGGGTGACGAGCATGTAATCGATGAGGGTACAGGAGTCGGGGAAAATAATGCGCTCGACGCTGGAGTGGGAGATGTCGCGCTCGTGCCAGAGGGGGACGTTCTCAAGGGCGGCGAGGGCATTGCCCCGGATGACCCGGGCGAGGCCGCTCAGGCGCTCGCCGGTGATGGGGTTGCGCTTGTGCGGCATGGCGGAGCTGCCTTTCTGGCCCTGAGCGAAGAATTCCTCGACCTCGAGGACCTCTGTGCGCTGGAGGTGTCGGAACTCGGTAGCCCAGCGGTCGATGCTGGAGGCGATAAGTGCCATGACGGTCATGAACTCGGCATGGCGATCGCGCTGGATGACCTGGGTGGAAAGCGCGGCAGGGACGAGTCCGAGGCGCTTGCAGACTGCGGTCTCGACGGCGGGATCGAGGTGGGCGTGGGTACCGACGGCGCCGGAGAGCTTGCCGACGCGGATGCGCTCGCGCATCTGGAGGAGACGCTGGGTTGCGCGGGCGAACTCTTCGTACATCAAGGCGAGCTTGAGGCCGAAGGTGATAGGCTCGGCATGGATGCCGTGGCTGCGGCCGATCATCGGGACGTACTTAAACTCGCGGGCGCGGGCGGCAATGGCGGTGCGGAGATGGTTCAAATCGTCCAGTATGAGCGCACAGGAGTCGTTGAGTTGGACAGCCGTGGTGGTATCGAGGATGTCCGAGGAGGTAAGGCCCTGATGCATCCAGCGGGCGGCGGGGCCAACGGAAGCGGCGACGTTCTCGAGAAACGCGATGACGTCGTGATTGGTGCGGCGCTCTATCTCGGCGATCTCCGGGATGGAGAAAGTGGCGCGCTCCCGGATGGCGCGGGCGTCTTCGACGGGGATTTGGCCGAGGGCGGCGAGTTCCTCACAGGCGAGAATCTCGATTTCGAGCCAGATTTCGAACTTGCGCTGGTCTGACCAGAGCTGGCGCATCTTGGGGAGCGAATATCGATCAATCACAGACCGGAGAGGATTCGCGAACTCGCCGGGGTTTGGAAAGGATTAAAAGAGAATGGGACCTATGGGGATGGGCGAGCAGAATGCTGGATGCGCCGGGAGGGCGCTTGTTAGTCCGAGGCGAGGTGCCTCGGGCTGAGACCTCACGCCGTGCGCGTGGGTTTTAAGAAAAATGGACGACCCTCCCGGATGCAGAGGGGTTCAGGTTCAAGTGAAAGAGTAAGTGCACGCTGGCGCGCCTAAAAGAGCGCCAGAGGATAGGCGACCTACAGGACTTTAACCGCGGGTGCTGACTTTTTGGGCGCGGCTGAGGAGGCGGACCTGACCGCTCTCGAGCAGGTCGGCGACGGCGGCGGCGGCTTCGCGGGAGTTGCGGCTGCAACTGGAGACCGCGAGGATAAGGTCACCCAGCGAAAGCTGGGACCGATGAACTTTGTTTAAGGATTTTTTCATAATGGGCAGCTCCGTTTGGTTTGGGACAGGTCATGTTTAGCAAATGACGTGCCAATCACTTATTGGTACGAGTGCTACAGAGAATTAGACTCAGGAAAGTGGAAAAAGTTCATTGGAAACGGGAAGAAGTTGCCAAAATGGGGTTAATGGCCTGACAGAAGTGTCAGCAGGCTGACACCCGGTGAACCTCAAAGTAGGTGGCGATTCGCGAAACTGTAGTCCAAAACTGCCTAAAAGACTCACCAGTCCGGACTTACGGGGTGAGTTGGTTCAGCTCAGATTGGGCGAGCTGGTATTCCTCGTCGGTTTTTCTGCCGGCCGAGATGCTTTTTTGCAGGTCGGCGGCGGCGATCCTGGGGTCACCAGCGAGGAGGTGCTTGATGGAGATGAAGTACCAGGCAGCGCAGGCACCTTTCGCGGCCTGTTTGGAATCAGCCTCGGCTTTTACGGAGGCGACGAGGCCATCTTCATCGAGATCGCCAACAAGGTAGCGGCCGATGGCGGACTCCCAACCGCCGGATACGGCGCCGTTATGCGGGCTGAGGAGGCCGGCTGGGCCCTGGGCGTCGGCCAGGAGAGGCAGGCCCTTGTCCTTGCGGGTCAGGAAGTCCGAGAGTTCCTGGCTCGCGGCATCGGTATCGCCGAGGCGGGCACGGGCGAGCCAGACAAAGAGCCACAGCCGGTCGTCCGACCCGCTCGAGAGATCACGCGCCTTGCGAAAGTCCGCGAGGGCGGGTGTCCAACTGCGGCTGACTGCCTCCGCTAGCCCCCTGTCACGGTACGGGATGCTGGCCGTGGGGACCAGGGCGATGGCACGAGTGAGGGCGGCGATGCATCCCACCATGTCGCCCTTGATACGCAGGGCGTTGCCGAGATTGTTCCATGCGCTGGCATGGTTCGAATCGAGGGTGATGGCCTGGGTGAAGTCCGTGATGGCGCCGTCCACGTCGCCGCTGTCTTCCTTGGCAATCCCTCGGTCGTTGAAGGCAGAGGAATCGGTGGGATCCGATTCGATAGCCTGCGTGTAATCCGCGATTGCGCCGGCGTAGTCGCCATTGGCATCGCGGGTCACGCCGCGGTCGAAGTAGGCGACGGTGTATTTGGGCTCGAGAGTGATGGCCTGGGTGTAGTCGGCAATTGCGCCGGGACGGTCCCCATCACGGGCCTTTGCAAGCCCCCGATTGAGCCATGCGGCGGGAGCCTTTGGGGAGAGATCGATGGCCTTGCCAAAGTCGATGATCGCCCCATCGGTGTCGCCCCGGTCCATCTTTTCGATTCCCCGGTGGACAAAGGCGTTGGTGAATTTCGGGTCGAGGGCAATGGCGTGGTCGTAATCCCCAGCGGCGCTGTCCAGGTCCCCCGTGGCGACTTCCGATAGGCCGCGTGCATCGAATGCGCGCGCCCAGGTAGGCTGGATTTTCAAGGCGCGGTTAAAATCCGCGATGGCTCCCTTGTGGTCGCCCAATTCCTCGATGGCCTCGCCCCGGTTGAGGTAGCCCCAGCCATTGCGGGGATCGAACTGGACAACGTGGTCAAAGTCCGCAACGGCATCGGCGGGGTCCTGGTTTGTGCGCTTCAAACGGCCGCGGGCGAGGTAAGCGACAGCCCATTTTGGGTATAGGGCAATGGCTTGATTGAAGTCCGCGAGCGCCCCGGCAATATCGGCTTTGGCCTTCTTTGCCAGGCCGCGGTCGTACCATGCCCACCCGTTTTTTGGCTCAATTTCAATAGCCCGACTGTAATCGGCGATGGCGACGTCCATATTTTCCCTCTCAAACTCGACGAGGCCGCGGTCTACGCGGGCGAGAGTCCATTTTGGGTCGATCTCGATGGCCCGGCTGAAGTCGGACAGGGCTGCATCGAGATCGCCTTTAGATTTCCAAGCCAGGCCGCGGTCGTACCAGATCCATTGGTTGCGTGGCTCGATGCCCATGGCGATGTTGTAGTCGGCAATGGCGCCATCGATGTCCCCCTTGGCCCTCTTGGCAAGGCCGCGGTCGAGGTAAACAGGCACCCAGTTCCGGTGCAGGGATATGGCCCAATCGTAGTCGACGATAGCGCCTTCGAGGTCGTTCCCGGCTTTCTTCGCAAGGCCGCGCTCGCAGTAGGCCCAGCCATTGCGTGGGTCGAGCTCGATGATGCGGCTGAAATCGGCTATGGCGCCGCCGAGATCGCCCTTGTCGGATTTGACGCCGGCGCGCTGGAAGTACGCGTTTTCATATTTGGGATTGATCCGGACTGAGGCGTCGAAGTCGGAGATCGCCCCTGCAAGATCGCCCTTTGCGCGCCGGATGACGCCGCGGTTGTAATAGGTGCGGTATGCAAGATCCTTGCCGTAACCGGCGAAGAGATCGTCAAGGTCGTGTGGATAATTTCGGGAGAGCGGGTCGAGGGCCAGGACCTGGTTGTAGTCGGCTACGGCGCCATCGGGATCGGATTTGGATTGCCTCC
>Ga0302320_10007792_pt1 | contig 23484 bp, 17 predicted proteins | sample Bog_T0_3_FD_202130 | JGI IMG/M metagenome (GOLD analysis project Ga0302320, IMG submission 202130) | Peat permafrost microbial communities from Stordalen Mire near Abisko, Sweden - Bog_T0_3 | ecosystem: Environmental > Terrestrial > Soil > Wetlands > Peat | place: Sweden: Abisko, Stordalen Mire... | reverse complement strand
CTAAAGTCGCAGCTCATGTCCTTGACGTTGGTCTTTTTAATGGCAGACGTAGCTCTATCAACCCATTCTTGAAAAAGCCTGTTCCAAGCTTAAGTCTAATGTATGGAATCGAAGCTGAGGGCGTAGTAGAAGGAGTGACACTACCCCAAGTCTTATCTTCGCTTCATACGTTTACCACAAAATTTGGTACTTTCGTCCCTGCTATGGGTAATACTGACTATTGTTGGATTGGAACTCTTGCTGGAGATCCAGAAACAGTCCTGAAGGAAATAAAAGAGATTCAAGTTAAGACAAAAGCTGGTATTGTTCCAGCTTTTTACTATGTGCATAAGTAACTCTCTTGCATCTAAGCAATTTTCGCTATTTAATGATAAAATTACTTATGATCTTTTTCCCCCTATTGTTAGTGGTTGTCGTAGGTCATGTAATGATCACGTTCAGTATCCGGTATCAGTTGACTACGACTATGAGAAAGTAGATCTAGATATTTTTAGAAGACAAAATAGGTGCTCTGGAATTCTTAACTGGGAAAGTCTCCTGCCCCCTTTAGTGCCATCTCTTTCGATGGGTGAGGGTAATACTCCTTTAATTCTAGCTAGAAATATAGCAAGCAATTCAGGAAGATGTTTGGGTAGCCTTTTTTTGAAAGACGAAAGCCGCAATCCAACATGGAGTCACAAAGATCGACTGAATTTATGTACTGTAAGTTCAGCTTTAATTAGTGGTTCTCCTGGGATAGTTGTTGCTTCATTGGGAAATCACGGAGCTTCAGCTGCGGCTTATGCAAGAAGAGCGGGAATGCAGGCAGTAGTAATTATTGACAAGACTACTCCTGAACCTATTGAGAGATTTATTTCATCATATGGTGCAAAAATAGTGAAAACAACCTATGAAAATCGATGGGCCTTACTGGAGAAAATAATTCGAGAGGATGGTTTTTATCCTGTGAGTAATCTTACATCCACTCCAACTGGACATGCTTTCGGGCCAGAAGGCTATAAAACAATTTCATATGAGATTTTTCAACAATTAAATTTTCAAATTCCAGATTTTGTTTTTGTTCCTACCGGCTATGGTGAACTATTATACGGAGTATGGAGAGGATTTTGGGAAATAAATTATTTAGGGATTTCTTCAAGAATGCCAAAAACTATTCCATGTGAACCAGCAACAAGGGGACCACTGTATCAAGCATTCTATCAGAAAAAAGCCGTTGCAGAGGTTGTTTTAAATCCAACAGTAGCCTATTCTATCGGCGTTACTAAATCTAGTTATCGTGGGCAATATGTATTGAAACAAAATAATTCATTCCCTCTTGTAGTAACGGATAATGAGATAACTGATGCCCAGAATCTCCTATTGTCAGAGGGGCTTTGGTGTGAAAAATCAGCTGCTGCTGGCTTGGCAGGACTTTGTCAATTTACTGGAACTATAGATCTAAAGAAAAAGGATCTTACTTCTGTTTGTATTCTTACCTCAAGCGGATTTAAGGATGTGACATAAGTGTGTAGCTCAGGAAGTCAAATTAAGAGAATAACAGTATTTTATAAATTATGTATTTACGTGAATGGCACTGATTTTAGCGCATGCGTCTTTTCATGATTTTGATTCGTGCTATGTTCCTCGGAAGATGTAGACGAGGAAATGGTCTTGGTCGTTTTTTTGTAGCACGCGGCTCCACTCTTCCTGAACGGTTCGCAACTCTCAGTCTTGATATTAAGTTTAATAGCTCCTGAATAATATTTATTTCACGAGCCACGGTTGAGTTCAGCCAAAGTGGGCGAAAGGCATTGAAGTGCTGGACAGTTCCTTTGAAGCTGATTTCGTAGGGAAGGAGGTTAAACTGGTACGCCGCCTCTCCAATAAGCTTCCTGATTAAATTATACGCCAAGAGCGTGGCCCAAATTTCCTTTCGAACCATTTCTGGCGTTTTGGCTCGAATATGTTCCATTTTGAGCACGGTTTTTATAGCAGCAAAGTTGAGCTCCGCCCGCCATCTTTGGCTGTAAAGCCACGCCAGCTCTTCCTTTGGGGCGTTCTTGGGTTTGAGTAGCGTAGTGACCAACGTCATCTTTGTGGACCTGAATCCAGGTTGTTCTATTGAAGCCGTGCATTCCCTGATCTGAATGGAGTCTGGCATCTGATCATAGAGCTCTTTGCCCAACCAGCTTGGCCGCGCTGGCTTCTGCCAATAAACAATATGATCACGTTTCCCAATTTGTTCTCCTGTGCGAAAGTCCATTTCGCGCCTGCCGTCAAAGGCAAACAGGCAGTCAGTCCCCGTATGCTGAAGCAGAGCAATTAGAAAATAAGAGGGGAAATAGGCGTCTCCGATTACCAGGTCCCCTGGGTTAAAGTTGTGCAGAAGTTGCCGGAGAAGACCGTGCTCCCCACTTTCTTTTCCCCTGTACGGCCCATTTGCAAGATCCAAGATACATCCCGTTGCTAGGGAAAAGACGGCCATCATCCGCGTGATAGGAAAGCCCACACCCTCTTTTTGGGAAGAAATTTGGCTGTAAAAGGCTTGATTTTCAGGCGTGTCAGCCATTGTGAGTGTTGAACCGTCTACAAGTTTGGCATTCTGACCCCGCCAGAGCCACTCAATTGGAGCCTTTTCCTCGAGGGCCTGACCCACTCCCGTCGTGAGCACTTGAATAAATTCTTCTGGAATCCGCTCCCTGGCTTTCACATAGGCGCCATTGTCCGGTGAAGCTGGCTTTAGCCCTTTAGCTATCCTGTCGGCATTTACACGAGCCACAGTTTCTGAGTAGGACCTGTCAGCTGAGAGCATCTGGGATAGAAGGGCGAAAAGCGAAGTAATGGGGCCATAGATCCGATCTCGATAATCAGGGAAGTACTCCTGAACCAAATTGGTCAGTGTATCATTCTCGAAGGCATCCCGAAAAAGAAGCCCCTTCTCTTTGGTAATTTGGTTAATTGTGGATGACACTTGCGCCATCGGCGCAGATTTGCGATTGTTTCCCATGAAGCAGCCCTCAGTTGAGTTTTAGACGACAAAACTGTGGCTGCTTTTTTCATTTATTTCAACTGGTTGCTATTATGCGTTACGCTAAGTCAGCACCATTCAAATATTAAATGAATTTGGATCAATATCCGAATTAACGGTTGGTGATGCAAAACTGATTCATATTATTGTACGATTGCGCAACCACTTTTGTACTGAAATAGTTGACTTCATATCTCAGCTGAATTTTAAAATGGGAGCCTCTGCGTCTGTTGCCTTTTCATACAGTTCAGAGCTTTCTGCATATAACTTTCGCGATCAAATCGAACGTCAGAAAAAAATTTCAGGTGATAGAATCAATATTATGAGACCAGATGAGTGGATTAGTGGACTTTGGTCAGTTTCTCATCTCAAATTATTGGACAACGTTATTTGCGATACTGTACGCTTGAAGTTTCGAGTTCAAAGAAGTTCTGAAGAAGCAATTTGGTCACGCCTAACTTCTCACGAAAAGTCTTTTTTTGATGAAGCCTCATTCCTTTTTGATAAGTTTCAAATGTACCATCGATCACCATCGGACGGGTATTTTGCAATCAAGTCGCGGAGTGGCTTTTACATCACTAGTACAAAAACAAAAAAGGACGTGTCATTTGATAGACTTAGAATTGCCGAAGTTCTAGATTATAACTTAGAACAAAATTTAGTTACCTTTTCTGCTCCTTATCTTCCTTCGTCGGACAGGTTGTCAACAAATTCTAAATTTCAACCCGTAAAAGTCATAGAGACGGAATTAGCGTTATGAGAGTATTAAATCTATTTATAGTGATAGTGGTAATATCGCTTGGATTAGCTTCAGATTTGGGATTTGCTATGATGAAGGCAGACTTAGTTGAATCAGTGAGAATGGTAAGGATTCCTTTGAATGGAGCGAAAAATATTCTGTTAATTGGAGGTAGTCGAGGGCTAGGAGAATATTTGGCACGAACTGTTCCAGATGAACAGGATCAGCTTTGGATTGTGTCGAGAACTCAGCCACCTTTAAACGTAGTGTCACTCCACCTGCTTAATTGTCCTCACTCTGTATATGCAGGTTCGTGAATGGGATGCCGGGAATTCCTGATTTCTAGGAAGCTTTTTGAAGTTTGCTGGATGCTGAATTCTTGTTTCTGTGGTGGCTTACGTTTTCGCCATCAGTTGCTCTGAGTTCGAAAAATCCAAAAGCAGATAAGAAAGTGAGTCCTCCCAGTAAAATGAGCGCGTGATGGATACCCAGGACAATTTCTGCTGTGCTTGCGTTTCGCCGATCTGGAATAAAAAACGATGCTACGAGGGAAGCAGTGGCTACTCCAAAACTCATGGCCATTTGCTGAACCGTGCTAACAATAGTATTTGCAGGACCAGTATCTTCATCGGCAACGTCAGCGTAGACTAAAGTGTTCATACTCGTGTATTGGAGTGAGGAAAAACATCCAAAAAGGCAAGCCTGTCCGACAATAATCCAAACGGGAGTTTCAGGACCGACGGTAGAAAATAAAAAGATAGAAATACCGGTAAATAACGTGTTGAAAAGTAATACTTTTCGGTAGCCAAACCAGGTAAGAATGCGAGGCATGGTCATCTTAATCACCATGGTTGCAAAAGACTGTGGAATAATGAAAAGTCCGGAGTGAATCGGGTGGTATCCCAATCCGATCTGATAAAATAGAGGCAATAAAAAGGGAAGGCCACCGGCTCCTAGACGCGTAATGAAGTTTCCTAAAATGCCTATTCGAAGGGTACGTATGCGAAGGAGTTCTAAACGTAGGAGAGGATGGGGGATGCTCCTAGCGTGCAAGCCATAACCGCCAAGCAGGAGGATGGAGATCGCCAGAAGACCAATAATTTCTGGGTTGCTGAGGGTGTGTTCGCCAAATACCTCCAATACATAAGAAAAAATAGCAATGCCTGAACTAAACAGGATAAGACCAATGATATCTAAGGGCTCTGATTTTCTGGCTTGGAAATTGGGGAGGTAATGATAGACAAGATAAAGTCCAAGTAATCCAACAGGAATATTTACAAAAAAGATCATCCGCCAATTGAAAAGTCCAACAATGAGACCTCCTGCTAGGGGGCCGATCATAGGACCAATGAGTGAAGGAATGGTAACAAAGCTCAAGGTGCGCACCAATTCAGCTTTTGGAAAGGCTCGAACGAGAGTCAAGCGGCCTACAGGGACCATGAGTGCTCCACCGCAACCTTGCAGAATGCGGCAGGCGACCAGCAAGTGGATGCTTTTTGATATGCCGCATAAAAAGGAGCCGAGCGTAAAAATTGCGATAGCTGCAGCAAAGACTTTTCTCGTGCCAAAACGATCAGCAACCCAGCTACTAATAGGGATAAACACAGCAAGACTCAGGGTGTAACTACTAAGGACGGACTTCATGCTTAACGGAGTAACACCCAATGTTTTTGCGATGGCGGGTACGGCGGTATTGAGGATAGTCGTATCCAGCATTTCCATAAAGAAGGCTATTGCTACAAGCCAAGGCAATAATCGCTTTCCCCGAGAGTCACACACGTCCATAGATAATATGATACCGATTTCTCTGGTTGGGGTAAAACTTTAAAAGTAAGCGTTCAGAAGGCAAGGGAGTCATGAAATGTCTGAAAGTCTTCTATGAATGAAGAAATCCGGGGGGCGTCCTTGCCCACGCAAGGGGCCCTTCATTCGTTTTTAGCCGACTCGAATATGTGGGACCATCGTCGCTTTCCCCAATTTTTCGATTCCTTCCCATACATTATGGTTCCTGCACAAAATTTTAAGGTTGGATAGTTCTGAGCTCCCAAATTTTGAGTTCGGTGAGTGTGTCCGTGACAGGCTTCGCTTTTTCTGAACCCACTGCAGAAGACGGAGACAAACTGACCAAGATTTTTTCGACCTCTTGTTTTGACTTATCTTTGAGAGAATCTAAGACTGTTTTTTTCTCTTCTGTGGAATACGTCTTTCCTGAGCGACGAGTTGTTTGGTTTGATCCAGTAACGCCACATCCGACAATTTCTTTAAAAATGCATTCATGGAAATAGGATACTATGATTTTTCACACCCCCTAAAACAGCCAAAATAGGCTGCAAAATGGCATTAAAATGAAAATAGAACTTTTTTCTTTGATGTGAGCCTTTTCGGTGATTCTCAAGCATCCTGAGTCACTAGAATGGTCGATGTACACGGCGGTCCGCAAGATGCAGCCGGATCAGTGTCAATTGTTTTTTTAATTTGATTCATTTTTTCGAGAACGCCGCAGCGGAGTCTTAGAATGAAAGGCCCTGGTCTGAAAGCTTACCTTTAAAATTTACCCTAGGTTTAAGACCCGTTTGCTGATATCTTGCCCATTGCGAATGCTTGAGTATTTCAGATTAACTGCTTTTTTTTCCCTTGTGGTATTGCCATCTTGTGGATTCCAAACGCATGAACTGCCCAAAAAGCCAGCCTCTGTTTTTATTATGGAAGTTCAACCGGAGTCCATTTCTGATGTATTTAATTATCCAGCTCGTGTGAAAGCCAAAGTGAATGCCACCATTCTCTCGGAAAGCGATGGGATCATTGCTCAGGTGCATGTCACTCTAGGGAAGAAAGTGCAGCTTCAACAGACCCTGATGGTCCTGACTCACACGGATCCTGTTTATCAATTTGCGCCGGTTCAAATTCGTGCTCCCATTCAGGGAATTGTCAGTGCCATTGAAGTCACACCTGGAAGCCATGTGGTTCAAGGTCAGAAGCTGGCGGCGGTGATCAACCCTGCTCAGCTGGAGATTCAAGTGGAAATTCCAGCTCAAGACCTTTCAATCATTCAAAAAGGGATGGTGGGTGAATTTAAAATTCCAGGGCAGGAAATCCCGTTAAAGGTTCGCGTGTTAGGGGTGAGTCCTTTTGTGGATCCCAAAACAGGAACAGCTCTTGGGCAATTGGATATTATCACCCAAAACCACCCTATTTTATCACCTGGGATGCAGGGGCAGGCCACTTTCAAAGCCCATTTGCATGAGGGTCTGTTGATCCCGGATTCTGCCATTCTTTATAAGGGGAAAGACTGCTTGGTTCGAGTGATTGAAAATAAGAAAATAAAACAAATTCCTGTTGTTTTAGGGCTTAAACAACGAGGGAGAGTCGAGGTTTTAAAAGGTTTATCTGCTGGTGCGACTTTGGTCGAGAGAGCCAGCCGTTTTGTGGCGGAGGGGGAAGAGGTAACGATAGAAACGAGTCCTATTGGGATCTCCAAATGAAAAGCATTTATGCATCGCCATTTCGGGTTTATTTATGCTTAGGAGCATTAGCTTTAGCTGGTATAGTTGCTGGATTTTGCCTTCCTATTTCTTTGTTTCCCAATAGTTCTAAGCCGATTATTGCGGTCCATATCAGTTATGGAAATAATACCCCCACTGAGTTTATGAATCAGCATGGGAACCATATCGAATCCCATCTGCGTGCTATTGCAACGGAAACTTCTGAGGTAGAAAAAACCCGTGCCCATTATTTAGAAGATGGGGCTCACTATGAGATTGAGTTTAAGTGGGGGGCACCATCCCGCTCCGCTCTCAAGGAAGTGGAGACGGTGGTTCACTCTTATTCCAGCCAACTTTCTGAAGAAGTCAGAAATCAGATTTTCATTTACCCTCAAAACAGCAATTCTGGATTTTTCGTGGCCAGCTTTTTTAGTTCAGCTCGATCCTTAGATGAAATTTATCAGATTTTAGAACCTGTTTTGATGACTCAAATTTCAAAACTTCGAGATGTGTCCAATCCTGTTTTGTTTAATCCTGAAGCAAAGGAAGTTCGCATTGAACTCAATCAAGATCGGATGGCAGCTTTTCAACTTTTTCCTAAAGATATTGAGCATGCGGTGAAGTCCGCTTTGAGTGCATTTAATGGGGGATCTATTACGGTGGGAGTTCAACAGTTATCCGTACTGGTTCCTCGCGTTTTCAATCAATTGGATGATCTGAATGAGATTTTAATTTCCACCCCGGCAAGGCAGTCCGTGCATTTGACGGACGTGGCAAAAATGGATTATGGCCTTAAAACTACTTACACAGAATCTTGGAAAACCAGTGGCGTGCCAAGCCTCGTTCTTTGGTCCCGTCCGCGTCCCGGCGGCAATGTAAAAAGGATGTCTGAGGAAATGGCTCACGTGATTAAGACCACAATGCCTTTACTACCTCAGGATATCCAATTTAAAATTTTGGTAGATCCTGCTGAGTATATTCAGTCGGCAGTCAAAAATGTCATTCATGAAGTGGCCATCGGTGCTTTATTAGCCGTTGCCATGCTTTATGTGTTTATTGGAAGTTTTAAGAACACAGTGACAGCGGCCATTGAAATTCCACTCAGTATGGTGATGGCATTTATTCCGATGAAGTTAAGTGGGATGAGTATTAACTTGATTTCTTTGGGGGGGCTTGCGCTTTCTGCTGGCATGAATGTCGATGCTTCTGTGGTGGTCATGGAGAATATTTTCCGACATTTTGAAAATTCTAAAGAAAGTCTAGACTATCCATCGAAATTGAAACTTCTCATTCAGGCAGTCAATGAGGTCAAGTTTGCAGTGATTGCATCTACCATTGCCTCGCTCGTTGTGTTTTTGCCCTTGGCATTCACATCGGATCTTACCTATGCTATTTTGGGCGACCTTGCAAAAGCAGTGGTTTTCTCTCATGGGTTTTCTGCTGTGGTAGCGCTTATTTTAGTTCCCACTGTCCGCCTCCAGTTGATGTCTCAAGGAGGAGAGAAGAGGAGTCACTCTCCTTTTGAAAAGCAAATTCGTTGGATGGAAGAAAGTTATGTTCGGCTTTTAGATCGATTTTTGAATCATAAAAAATTTCAACGCCTGGCTTATTTTGGACTGATAAGCACACTGGTGGGTTTGGGACTTGTGATTATTCCTCAGTTGCCAAAAGAAGTCATTGGGAAACCCGATACCAGCGATCTTTTGATTGTGATGAATACCCAAGGAAACGCCCTGCTAAAACAAATGGAGGAAATTTCCTCAGAGGTGGAAGCCAGACTTCTCAGTCACTTTCATGGGAAAATAGAGTATACCTTGGGAGGTGTGGAATCTCCCAATAGTGCTTGGATTATGGCCCATTTGAAAAATAAGGCCGAAATGAAACACCTGTGGCAAGAAATGGAGTCGTATTTTGCCAATACCCCTACCTTGAGGTACACGGTCAGTCCATGGAATCCCGCTGAGCTTGCCATTGCTGATCCACCTCAGTTGAAAATTGCAATTCGGGGAGGGTGGTTACAAAACCGAACTCAGGTTGCTCACGATCTTCAGCAGCTTCTAGAAGAAAACCAAGTCTTTCCTAGGTTATGGACTGATCCAACTGTTACAAGAACTCAAAATGTTGTGCTTCAGCCCTATCACAATCTCTGGTCCAGTTTGAAGAGTCAGGGTGCTCCCTTTAGTCCTTCTGATTTAGCGGATTTGGTTCGGGTCATGACAGCTGGGCGAAAAATAGGAGAGCTGACCCTGGAGGGGGTCAAAAGAGATATTACTTTGGGGTATTCCACTCACCTGCATCTCAATGCCGAAGACATCAGTTCAATTCCCATTGGATTAGGAGATAAAATTATCCCCCTCAAAGCTTTGAGCCAAGTGAAAACTGTGGATGCAATTCCTTTGATTTATCAGGAAAACCAGCGGGAGATGGTGGTGATTTCAGGAAAACAGAACGAAGGGGATTCCTCTCGTTTGGCGCAGGTACGGCTAAAAAAAGCTAAAGATTTAGTAGAAAATTGGATAAAAAGCCAGAAGCCTGAGCCAGGTTCTTTTGGAGCTTCCCAGCCGATCATTTCTTTTGAGGAGGCAAGTCCGGAGTTGCGCGATGCGATGAGTCAGCTTTGTTTTGCTGTGCTGCTTTCAATAGCGCTCATTTTTTTAATCCTTATGATTCAATTTGGAAATTTGGCCAATGCTCTTTTAGTGCTCGTTGCAATACCTCTTGGAATGATTGGTGTGCTGGTGTCTCTGTTCGTGTTTAGAAGTACCCTTTCTTTGAACTCAATTCTTGGGGTAATTTTACTGAATGGAGTAGCCGTCGCTAATAGCATTATCCTGGTGGATTTTTTGAAACAACGGGTGAATCAGGGGCTTGCCCCGAGACAAGCTGCTTTAGAGGCTGCTAGAAAGCGAATTCGGCCTATTTTCATTACCTCCTTGGCTACTATTTTAGGAATGCTTCCCGTTGCATTGGGATTAGGAGAGGGGGGGCGCGTTCTACAGCCTCTGGGTATTGCGGTTGCAGGCGGGCTATGGGTGTCCATGGGGCTGACTTTGTTTATTGTTCCGTCACTTCAAGTGAGTTACCTGAATTGGAAAAATTCTCAATGAAGTGGTCTATTCAGACAGTTATTAGTTTTTGTTTGGGTATATCACAAGCTTTTGGACAACCATTGGCAGTAGAGGCGTTGCTCGCAAGTGATACGGAAAAAGGAGTGCTATCCTTTGAATTAGCCATAGATAGAATTGTTTTTCGAAGCACCGGAGTTGCTGAGGCACAGGCTACTTTGGGTTTTATCGAGACTAAGAATATACCCAGCCGCTTGGCTTATTTCCCTACGCTGTCTTTTGATGCAAAAACGGCTTTAGGGGGTGCTGCCAATCTTTTTCCCATGCAACAAATGATGGAGTTGAGTTCTCAGTGGAACCTTTTTAAGTGGGGAGCCGACGCTTTTGGTATGAGGGCATCTTACTTTGAACAAAGTGCTCAAAGCTCCAGAGTGGATGCGACTGTTCTGGAGGCTGAAGGCGAAGCAGTTGCTGCATTGATTGGGCAAATCCAACGGAAGAAAGAAGTTCAGATTCATAAGAAGATTATCAAAAATCAAACGGAGCTGACTGCCATTGCTCACCAACGCTATCAAGCAGGGTACTTACCCATGCAAGAGGCTGAAAAAATGACAGTCGACTTAGCCAATGCTCAGGCAAGTCTCATTGATGCGCAGATTTTAGAAACGGATGCTCAAGTGGCCTTGGAGAAATCCCTAGGCCATTTAAATTTGAATTTTGAGTGGCCTTGGATCGCCCAACTCAGAGACTCAGAGCATTTGCCCCTTCTTAAGCAGGAGCAAGTTCTTTCTCAGCGGCCCGATTGGCTGGCTGCTCAAAGTAAAGTACAGACCTTGGACGCCAGGGTGAGCCAAAGTTGGAGGCTGCTTTTGCCATCCGTGGATGCTCAGTTTGCTTTTGGATACTATCGTTCTTCTTTTGGTGAGGGTATAGGATGGGTGGGGTATGTGGGCATGACCTTACCGTTGTTTGATCATGCCACTAATTATTCTCAGGCAAAACAACAGATGTATCTGCGATCGGAAGCTGAAGCTCAGTTGGAGCAAGTGAGCAGAAAAGCAAAAGCAGAGTGGACTGCTTCTCAAAAAAATTTTAGGATGGCTTTGGAGTCGGCACTTTCCCGGGAAAAAACTTTGCTTCTTTCTCGCAAGCTTTATCAAGACAATCAGCGCCGGTTTCAAGCGGGCCGAATTGACTCAAACGACCTGGCTGTGGATCGCAATCGCATGTTCCAAGCGGAACTAAACGCAGTTCAAGGTTGGAGTGCAGCCCACTTGAGTTTTACCCAGCTTTGCCATGCATTGGGTTATCGAATAAAACAGTGCTTAAATGGAGCTAGCTAAAAGCATTCCTTGACGAATCGCTCGTTTAGCATCGAGCTCAGCTGCGACGTCTGCGCCCCCAATGACATGAGTTGTGATTTGAGCTTTTGAGAGTTCATCCAAAAGTTCTCGTTGGGACTCCTGGCCTGCACAGATGACTACGTGGTCGACACAGAGAATTTGCCGTTTGCCCTTTCGTTCTATGTGCAGACCCTGTTGGTCAATTTGTTCATATTGGACAGCATCCATCATGACTACCTTCTTATTTTTAAGAGTGGCGCGATGGATCCATCCCGTGGTTTTTGAAAGTTTACTCCCCACTTTCCCTGGGGTTCTTTGAAGCAAATAAACTTGGCGTGCAGGCGGTAGGTTTGTTTTCTCAGCGGCTGATTGAGTGCTTGAGGGGTTGTTTTGGGTAACGGTGGCAATGCCGCCTCGGGCCTTGACCAATGGATCAATTCCCCAGCGCTCCATAAAAACTTGAGCGGCGGGATAACTCCCGGACTGAAGTCTGAGGTCTCCCTCTGCGGGAGGATTTTCCTCTGTTAAAAAAGCTGCTACATCAAACCCAATTCCTCCTGCTCCCAGGATTGCCACGGAGGGACCGATCGTAACTTTCTTTTGCAAAACATCAAGATAGGAGACAACTTTAGGATGGTCAATCCCGGGGATTTTAGGTTTTCGGGGAATGACTCCGGTCGCAATCACGACTTGTTCAAATCCTTCTTTAAGCAGTTCCGTAGCCTTGACTCGGCAGCCTAGCTTGAGGTTCACGTGGTGAAGCTCAAGCTGGGTTCGAAAGTAACGCAAAGTTTCATTAAATTCCTCTTTGCCTGGAATTTGTTTTGCTAAATTAAATTGGCCCCCGATTTGAGAATCTGCTTCGTAAAGTGTGACCTCATGGCCTCGTTGAGCAGCAGTGGTTGCAAACGCAAGCCCTGCCGGGCCAGCCCCAACCACTCCAATCTTTCGTCGGTGCTTGGCAGGGAAATAATTCAGTTGTGTTTCGTAGCAAGCTCGAGGGTTGACTAAGCAGGAGGCTCGTTTTCCTTGAAATACGTGATCCAGGCAAGCTTGATTGCATCCAATGCAGGTGTTGATCTCGTTTTCTCGTCCAGTACTGGCTTTCAGTACGAACTCAGGATCTGCTAAAAAGGGCCGTGCCATAGACACCATATCTGCATGCCCAGCAGCAAGAATGGATTCAGCCACTTCGGGTGTATTGATACGATTGGTTGTAATAAGAGGGATTTTAAGTTCTTGTTTCATTCGCTGTGTGATGGAAGTAAACGCAGCTCGAGGCACCATGGTTGCGATGGTTGGGATTCTGGCTTCATGCCATCCAATGCCAGTGTTAATCAGACTGGCCCCCGCTTTTTCGATTTCTTTTCCAAGATGGACGATTTCTTCCCAATTGCTACCACCTTCAATCAAATCCAACATGGATAATCTATAGATAATAATAAAATTAGGACCAACTTTATCACGGATACGCTTAACAATCTCAATAGGAAATTGAATGCGATTTTCATAGCATCCACCCCATTGGTCTTTGCGCAGATTTGTTTTTTGAACAATAAATTGATTGATCAAATATCCCTCAGAACCCATCACCTCTACACCATCATAACCCGCTCTTTGAGCCAGCGAGGCACATCGGACAAAATCTCGCAGGGTTTTCTCAATACATCTGCCAGAGAGTTTCCAAGGTCGGAAGGGGCTGATCGGAGACTGAATCGAGGAAGGTGCTACCGCCAACGGATGGTAGGCATACCGTCCAGCATGAAGGATTTGAAGAGCGATTTTCCCTCCTTCTTGGTGGACTGCTTCGGTAATCCGAATGTGTTTCCAAGCATGGTAAAGGTGGCTCATTTGTGCTCCCAAAGGGGAGACTCTGCCAGCCAAATTGGGAGATATTCCGCCTGTCACCATCAGGCCAACGCCGCCTTTGGCACGTTCAGCATAAAACCTGGCTAACTTCGCATATCCACATCTGGCTTCTTCTAAGCCGGTGTGCATGGATCCCATCAGCACACGATTACGGATTTGAGTAAATCCAAGATTCAGCGGGCTCAATAAGTGGGGATACTTTTTATGTGAAGTCATAGCTAGAGCTTGAACCGTTTCTCAAATTGTTGCCAACAATCTTGGTAGTTTTCCTGTAGGAAGTCTTTTTTAAGGGCAAAGTCCGTGACTAAGTACGGCAAACGGGTTTCAAACATAAATGCTAAAGTTTGATCTATTTTGTAAGGTTGAAGTTGCACTTCGGTGGCTGTCTTAAATGTTTCGAAGTCCGGGCCATGAGCAGAATAAAAATTGTGAAGGCTTCCTCCTCCCGGCACAAAGCCCCCTCCTGTTTTTGCATCGTACTGTCCATAAATGAGGCCCATGTATTCACTCATGCAGTTCCGATGGAAATAGGGTGGACGAAAGGTGTTTTCAGCTACCATCCAGCGAGGAGGGAAAATTGCGAAATCGGCATTGCCTACGCCGGGAGTATCGCTGGGAGAGGTAAGCACAGTGAAGATGGATGGATCGGGATGGTCAAAACTCACTGTATTCATGGCATTGAACTTACGGAGATCGTACTTGTAAGGAACATAGTTACCGTGCCATGCAACTACGTCTAGAGGGCTATGAGTTAATTCTGCTTGCCAAAGTTCTCCACCAAATTTTCCAATGATCGCAAAATTTCCCTCTAGATCTTCAAACGTTGCTTGCGGAGTCAGAAAATGACGGCGATGAGCAAGGCCATTGGCTCCAATGGGACCAAGCTCAGGAAGCCTAAAGGGCGCACCAAAATTCTCCGCAACATATCCTGTGCAAAGTCCTTCAGGGGTGGGATTTACTTGAAATTTCATTCCTCTTGGGATGAGGGCGATCTCTCCTGGGGTAATGTCCATCATTCCAAGCTCGGTTTTTACGTGAAGATTGCCAGCCTGAGGGAGAATGAGAAAATCACCATCAGCATTCATAAAATAGCGGGAGCCCATGGGTTGATTGAGCGAATATAAGTGAATATGAAGACCTTGTTGCTGCAGTGCAGATCCGGTGCCGCACAGGGTGCGGATGCCTTCGATAAAATCCTGTTTGCCGACTAAGGTTGGAAGTGGATTCCATCTCAGTTGATTGGGATCAACGCGATGAGGTTTAAAGAAAGTATGTGCCGAGAGTTCAGGGATAGGTCGGAATTTTTTGTGCATAACCGAAGGGCGAATCCGATAAAGCCATGCTACCAAGTTGCTGGATCGAGGTGCAGTAAACGCAGAGCCGTTGAGTTGCTCTGGATAGAGTCCATGCCCTGGTTTTTGAGGAGAATTTTGCTCTAGGGGTAAAGCTCCTGCGATGGCTTCAGTTGAAAAGTGATTTCCAAATCCTGAGAGATATCGAGTTTGCATGCCACAAGCTAAACAGGAAGGAACCTGGAAAGTCAACAGGTATGCCCAGAATTGCTTTCTGCAGTGCAATCGTCGGGAATTGTCGTGTAATAATCTGGATGAATGTTATTCACTAAGATATAAGGCATATGGGGTTAAGGGGTGTGTAATGAATAAACTTATAATTATTATTTTAATACTAATTATCGGATGTTTTGGCGGAAATTTTTTTGGAAATTTTAGCGTAAGCGCAAATCCTTCTGATGTTTCTCCTGCTGACAATTCCACACTCAGCATTACTAGAAGAATTTCTCAGGAAATTTTATCCCAAGGTAGGCCTTTTATTAATTTGCAGGAGCTTGTGGCCTTGGGGCATCGGTTGACGGGTTCTTCAGGAGCGGAAAAAGCGATCCAGTGGGCTAAGGCAAAAATGGTGTCTTATGGTCTTGATCGAGTGGAGTTACAGCCGGTTCAGGTTCCCCATTGGGTGAGAGGAGGAAGAGAAGTGGCTAGGATCAGAGGTCAAGTCGAGGAATTGCCGCTTCAAGTGACAGCATTAGGAGGAAGTGTGGGGACGGGACAGGCGGGGGTGGAGGCTCCGGTGATTGAAGTTCAAAGTCTCAAAGAGGTGGAAACTTTGGGAGCGGCGATTCAGGGAAAAATAGTTTTTTACAATCGGCCGATGGACATTTCTGTGGATAGCTTTGAAGCGTATGATGCTGCGGTCGATCAACGCATTGATGGAGCTTCGCAAGCTGCCCGCTATGGCGCAAAGGCGGTTTTGGTGAGATCGCTGACCACCCTTGCTGCTGACGACAACCCTCATACGGGCGTGTTGACTTATGAACGAGGGGTTGCGCAAATTCCGGCTGCAGCCATTAGTACTCATGGGGCTCAGTTGCTTTCTCAATCATTGAAAAAAGATCCCGCATTGAAGGTCAAACTAGAACTGAGTGCCAAGCGCTTGCCGGATGTTCGATCCTATAACGTGATTGGGGAGTTGACTGGAAAGGAATTGCCAAATGAGACGGTGGTAGTGGGAGGTCATCTGGATAGTTGGGATTTGGGGGTGGGGGCGCAAGATGATGGATGTGGAGTGGTTCAGTCTTTGGAAGTCTTAAGAATCTTCAAGTCATTAGGGCTAAAGCCCAGAAGAACGGTTCGTGTAGCTCTTTTCATGGTAGAGGAATGGGGGGGGAGAGGCGGAAAAGAGTACGCCAGACAAGCTAAGCGCAAAGGAGAAAAGCATTTAGCAGCGATTGAATCGGATCAAGGAGGATTTGAACCTGTGGGTTTTACGGTGCAGAATTCTTCTCAAGCGCTGCGGCAAATACAGTACTGGGAAAAATATTTAGCACCTCTGAAGGCCACCCAGTTTACTCAAGGATCGGGTGGGACAGATATTGAGCCACTTGCTGAGGCAACTGGGGCAGTGGCTTTTGGATTCGTCCCACAGTCCAAACACTATTTTGATTTCCATCATTCAGCTTTGGACCAGCTTTCTGCTGTCAATGCAGAGGAACTCCATCAAGGAGCAGCCGCCATGGCTGTGCTGACTTATCTTCTGGCAGAAAAAGGGCTTTAATCTGGGAGAGATCCAGTCTAGGTTAAGCCATCATGAAGATGCAGCTTTGTTTTTTGATCTGGAGTGTGGGTGGAGTTTTTTGTTTTTTTGGGAATGACGTATTGGCAAAGTCAGCGATAACCCCCGGATTGAAGTCCAGAGGCTCGATGATGGCTAGGCCTGAACGAAGTTTGTCGCAGGTGGTTGTTCCAAAAGATGGGGATGCCTGTTTTTCGCCTGAAGAGCCTTGTGATTTGAAGTTGATCAAGCTGATTCAGTCTGCCCAGAAATCAATTGATATTGCAATCTACGATATCAATCGAGATCAATTAGTTCATGAGCTGTTGGTGGCATCTCAGAAGGTGTCTGTGCGTGTGGTAGTGGATCGTAGGCAGTCAAAAGGAAATCGTTCTTTAGTCAGTATTTTGATTCAAGCAGGAGTCCCTGTTCGATTTGGTAAGCAACGAGGAATCATGCACGATAAATTTACGATTGTGGATTCAAAAATAATTGAAACAGGATCATTTAATTACACCAATCATGCATCGGAAGCGAATCACGAAAATCAAGTTTATTTAGCCAGTCCGAATATAGTAGAGAAGTACAACAAGCAGTTTGAGACATTGTGGCTCAACGCTCAGCCAGCCCGGTAGATTCCGAGGCATGAAACAAGGAAGGAAGGGTTTTATGGAATTAAAAATGAAAAATCTCACTCTCGCTTTTGGCACTTGTGTGGTTGGAATTGTTTTGTGTTTTTGTATGACGATTTATACTAGCATTCAAATAGCCCATCAAAAAGATGCCATCGCCAGGCAGGTGGTTCCGATGCCAGCTATGAGTCAATAGGTGATTTTTGAAGTGAATAGAACGGGCCGACTGAATTTTAAATTGGAAGCTGTAGCTCAGGGATCTAGTGCTCGTGCTGCTCGATTTCAAACCTTGCATAATGAAGTGTGTACCCCGGTGTTCATGCCGGTGGGAACGCAAGCAACGGTGAAAAGTCAGAATTTGGAAACCCTCACAGAAATTGGATCTCCGGTGTTGTTAGCCAATACCTACCATTTGCTTTTAAGGCCTGGAAAAGAAGTATTTGATCGCATGGGAGGAATTCATCCGTTCATGGGCTGGAAGAAATCAGTCCTGACAGATTCTGGGGGGTTTCAAATCTTCTCGCTACCTCATTCTCGCGACGTTTCTGACGAGGGCGCTTTGTTTCGAAGTTATGTCGATGGTCAACTCATTTTATTGAGCCCTGAAGTGAGTATTGGAATGCAAAAGGCCATTGGCAGCGATATTATGATGGTTCTGGATCAGTGCGTTCCTTCCACTGTGGATTATTCGGTAGCATTAGAGGCGATGAACCGAACCCATCTCTGGGCTCAGAGAAGTAAGGATACTCGCGGAGATTCGTCTCAAGCACTTTTTGCCATTGTTCAAGGAGCCTGTTATTCAGATTTGCGTAGACAGAGTGCTGATTTTCTTACACAGAAAGAATTTGATGGATTTGCTATTGGAGGATTGGCTGTAGGAGAAAGTAAGGCTCTGAGAGAGGATTTTACAGGGCTTTCGGCTGAACTGCTTCCAGAAAATCGTCCCAGATATCTGATGGGGGTGGGTACTCCCTTAGATATTTTAGAAGCTGTTCATCGAGGAGTCGATTTATTTGACTGTATTTTACCAACCGCCCTTGCTCAAAGAGGAGTTGCATTTACCAGTCAGGGAAAAATGCAGCTACGCCGAGGGGTTTATAAATTTTCAGAAGATTCCTTGGATCCTGGTTGTTACTGTAAAGTTTGCAAAACCTATTCACGAGCCTACCTCCATCATTTAGTAAAAGCGGAAGAGCCCTTAGGATGGTCTTTATTGGGGTTTCATAATCTTACATTTTACCAAAATTTGATGACTGACATCCGTCAGCACATTTTGGCCAATACATTCCTTTCCTATTATCAAACTCAAAGAGGGGTGCTTCAGCAATCTGACCCTGAATTTCCTTCAAAGCCCACTCGGAGAAGAAAATCTCGAAAATCGATCCCCACGAATTTGGGTGATTATGAAGTGCACCGATCGCCCATGGGATTCTATGCTATTCGTCAAATCTCATCAGGAGAGATTATGCATTCGGTAAACCAGCCTGAGTTGGAAGCCGAGCGCCTTTATATTCAACAAAGTAGATTTGTGGATCGAATCCAAATCCACTCAGGACTAGCACCCGAAGTCAGTGAGCAAGTACTTCCTTGGATTGTCTGGGACGTAGGGCTCGGGGCTGCCACCAATGCGATGAGTGTGATTCGAAATTATGAGCAGGTGGGGCAAGGAGTTATCGAACAGAGGGAAACCTCGTCCTTCAGGACGAGGTGCGAAACCCCGTCCCAACATTCTCTTACCCCGGACTTCAGTCCGGGGGTGATTGGCAAGCGGTTGCGGCCTGTTCACCTAGTAAGTTTTGAGAAAGATTTGGACTCACTCCGTCTAGCTCTCAAACATCCCTCCTTATTTCCTTATCTCAGACATTCTGCCCCTTATCGATTGATCGAGCAAGGGTGTTGGGAATCTCAGGATCTGCCCCTTCGTTGGACCTTGATTTTTGGAGATTTTTTGCAGGAATTTCAAAAGATGTCAGCGCCGAATTTAATCTTTTATGACCCTTTTTCTTATAAAACTGATTCTCTCTTTTGGAGCTGGGAATTCTTTCAAAAACTCTATCTCCATTGTTCTTCCCAAGCAACCGAGCTTTTTACCTACTCTGCTTCCACTCAGGTAAGAGCCGGTTTAATGGGGGCTGGTTTTATTGTGGCAAAAGGAGTGGGAACAGGGCCTAAAAAAGAATCTACGGTTGCATTTACTCCATGGGTTCAAGATGCAACTTATCCTCGATTATCAGAGGAATGGATAGATCGGTGGCGCAAAAGCAGTGCTCCTTTTCCGTTTGGAATGGAAGATGCCGAAAAAGCAGATTTCCAAAAGAAGTTGATAGAGCAATTTGGATCAAGCTGCGGGGCGAACTGAAGGAGGCGGACACTCGATAATCCAGAAGTTCTGCCATCCTAAAACAAGAGTGATGTTTTCTAATACCAAATGAGCACTTCTGGTAGTCTTCGGGTTGGGCGCTTGTTTTGATTGAAACTGAATTCTCACCTGCCATTTTTGATCAGACTGCAAATGCCCCTGGATGGACAGGCTGATTTCTTCAAAAGAATGGGTAATGCTGTTGAGGAAGTCTTTGGGACCATGTTTTCTTTGAACTGTGAGAAAAAAAGTCGAATTTCCAGCTTGTCTCTCTATGACTTCATAATTCAAGCAGGTTAGAATAGGATAAATTTTTTCAAGCTGACTGACAGTCGGTACGAGAAAGAGTCTTGAGGGACTTTCCCATTTCAAAGTGCTCATGATGGATTGAAAAAGGTGTTTCAAACTCATTGTGTATAGAGTGTAGCATGGGCGAATGGTCTACGATAATCTGTCAAGGGTGACACACCGAGTGGAGGAAGTAATGACTGGCAACTGCTGCTAATTAACACGCTCCAATGCTTCTTTTGAGAGGCTAGTGTAGAATTTGACATACCTTTTCATGACTCGAGAGGAGTAATCTTTTGGTATAATTTGCTTATCCAGAGAACGATGCAGGTGGCTTGTGCCCATATTATAGGCTGCCAAATAGAGCTGGCTATGGAAGTCGAATTTTCCCCGTAAATAGGCAAGATAGGCAGATCCGATGCTAATGTTAATTACAGGATTTTTGAGACTCTTTTTACCTTTATAGGGGATTCCGTATTTGGAAGCGATCCATTTTGCTGTATCTGGAGTGAGTTGCATCAGTCCAATTTCTCCGCATCCTCCGATAACTTCTGGATTAAAGCTGCTTTCATTTTCGATGACTGCCATAAGAAAAACGGGATCAAATCCATATTTTTCACTTTCTTTCAGAATGGCTTGTGCTACTTGGCTTGATTTTCTTTTCCAGTTATTCTTTAGTCTTTGAGTGGTCCACTTAAATACAAATTCATCCATGTTCGTGATGCCCTCACTGGCTTTGACCACGCTTTTTTGATAGGTCTTTCCAAGAAGTTCCTTTGCGTGGATAAGGCGCTGAGAGGCTTTTTGCGCTTCGAGCTCAGCTTTTTTTGCTAGAGCTCGTGTTTTTCCCTCAAGCACTTCCAGTGAAAAAGAAAGAGCAGGTTGTCTGGTTTGACCTGGGGTATGTATATCCGAGTGAGAGGGTGGTGTGATTGGTTTTGAATAAGCGGGTTGACATAAACTCATTCCAGTCATTCCAGCTAAGAACAATGGGCTAATTGTAAATATTATGTGCTTCATAATAACTAGTAATAAGCAAAACCTGGGCCTACTGATGAATCTATTAACTAGCTAAAATGTTTGCTTAAATTTTTAGTAGTTTTAAAGTATTTTAGTTAATGTTTTTTGGGTTTGAGAGGGTCAAAGACAAGTGTCTACTGTCTAATCAGGGTTAGGGAATCTAGGGTTTAGGGAATACCTAATAATCTCAGTTCGGCTTGAATGGATAGAACAGCTCAATACTGAATTTAATTATTCAAAGTCAATAAAAAAACTTGCAAATTTAGAAACGACCAATTAAATTTCTAGCATCCTTTTTAATAATGGACTTGAGCAACATGAGAGGTATTCATGATTCAAGCGTTAGAGATTAGGCTGCTTCGCGTTTCGCAGTTCTGGTCAATTTTTGTTAATGAATTTCAAATATTTAATTTCTCGTTTTTTATCTAAAATAAATCTATCAGCTATTAATAGTCTCTTTTAAAAAAAGACACTGAGATGCAGTGCTTTTGGTATGGGTCGTTATGATGCGACAAATTAAGAAACAATACGCGCTAAATATATTTTTAATTCTTATTTCGTGCTTATTTTGGAGTTCCAATACTCATGCAAAAATCAGCCATTTAGACCTAAAAGGAATCCATGAGTTGATTAAACCAGAATTTCAAGCTCAGGTTTCTCCTATTTTTGGCTATACTCTGATAGGAACTCAAACACTCCAGAATCGTCGTTTGTATGGAAATTATGGCCCAAGAAATGATGAGCATTATTGCTTTAAAGGAACAAATATTGGTGATGATCCAGAGGATGGGTTAATCGTGAAAAATGACTGCCCTCAAGATTATACATCTGAATGGATTCAGAGATTATTTCCTTCACAAGGCGGTACTCATTTAGAGATTAATCCACTTGACGAGTCAGATCCGATAGCTCGGCTTACATCTGAGGTTATCGGGAAGGTTCTTGGTCGAGTTGCACGCGTCACAGACGATCAGTGGAGTAAAAGCGCTGACATGGACTGCCTCCAAAAGGATCTTAAGAATATGATGTTTACTGAACTACTAACTGAACAGTTTAAAAAATCTTACGATCAAATGAAGAAAAATACTCAAAAAGCGCTCGTCGACGCACAGTTAAAAAAATCCAAGCTTAAACCGAGGTTAGGACGTAATGAGTCTGATCCGGAGTTTATAAAAGCACTTGAAAGTAAAGATAGAACCATACAAAGACTACAGGATGAATTAGCTGAAAATGAAATTGACAATATATTGCGTACCTATCCCACGCTGAACTCCTTTAGTGATGAATGTCACAGAATTGCTAACGTACTCGTTTTGGCTCTTCAGGAATCCAGATTTGAAGCTCATCGCTATCCTCGATATCTCCCAGAGCATGTACTCATGGCTTTCTTCTTAAAAAAAGCTAATTATAAAAGTGATTTTATCTCTATCTTTAATGAAATGCGAGAGGTATTAACCGAGAAGGGTATTCAAGTCTTAGTAGATGGAAGTCAGCAGCAAAATGATTTTCTTAATCCAGATACGAACTATAAGAGCGCTGATTATAAACCAGGTGAACTTGAATCCAAGTTGCAAGAGATAGCAGAATGGTTTGTCCAGAATCCTGAAGACCTGGTGTTTTCAAGAATGGAAAGTTATTTTTCAAGGCCGTTTGCTCCTATTCTACATTATAGCTCTTCAACAAAAAATCAATCTGGTCAGAAATATTCAGACTGTGGGGAAACTTCGCTCAGAAACTTTTTTAATATTGTGACTTATAACCAGAAAGACAGGATATATCATATAGAATACTTAGAAAAGAACGGTCTTTCCATTGACGAAAAGTTAAAACAGTTCTATGTAAATCATAGCAATGCTGCTGACGAAATTACACAACAACATTATGATGACTGGAGCGAGGTTGTATCAAACCGTCAAGGCATCACGTATCGTAGACCAATTAAAAGAATAAACGGTCCTCCATTGGTTCCGCCAGGCAATAGATATGAGTTAGATGCAGGTTTAGATAATATGCTGAACATAATAAACCAACTCCTTTTTTCGAAAGATCCAGAAAGTAGTCCATTAGCTCAAGCAAAATTTCGGTCCGATAAATTGGATACACTCTGTAAGCTGCTGTCTAGGGATGTATTATCAGTTAGATTGGTTAATATATACTGATCAAGCTGAAGAGTCACCTTCTGAACAGGAAGAAAAAGATAAGATAAACGAGTCTTTGGATGATGATATTCAAGTTCAGTTTTTTGTTTATAAGAATGCCAACACAGAAGAGAGACATCTCATCTTTGTTTGGCAGTTTTTTAAGGACCATTTCGATATCTATTATTTAACCTCAGAAGAGGAAATATCCTGGGAACAAAGTGTTGGAGAAGAATTTTTAAAAAAACTGAAAAATAAAGAAAAGAATGAAAGAGAATTGGAAAAAATAAAGCTTCTCATGTGTTGGGTTGCAAATCAAAAAATAATAGAGCAAATTACGCTCCAAGATCAAGATATAAAAGAAGATTTATTTTATGCACTTCCTCTTTTAACTAGTGGTTCAAAATTAATAGGACTTAAAATCATATTAGCTCTACTAGACTTTTCTTTCCCTCAAGAGTCTAGGTATCTAC
>Ga0302320_10007791_pt1 | contig 23484 bp, 14 predicted proteins | sample Bog_T0_3_FD_202130 | JGI IMG/M metagenome (GOLD analysis project Ga0302320, IMG submission 202130) | Peat permafrost microbial communities from Stordalen Mire near Abisko, Sweden - Bog_T0_3 | ecosystem: Environmental > Terrestrial > Soil > Wetlands > Peat | place: Sweden: Abisko, Stordalen Mire... | reverse complement strand
ACTCCAGGAGGATCTGCTGCGCCTACTCGGAGCGCCACGGAACACCTATGGTCTGGCCACCCCCGGCATGGATTCCTGAGGCGCTGGAAATTCACGCTAATTGCATTCCCGATGTGCGGAAAGTCAGGCGTGTGCCATGTCGCCCCCAATTATCAGGTGCGACTAATTGGGCATTTGTTCCAAATATTTTAGGCGACCACACTAGCAACCGTTGCGGAGCTTGCTCCGCTATGGTTGCTTGTGCCCGGAACGGCCGCTGCGTCCTGAACAGATCCAACGGTGCTAGAAACGCGCCTCCATGCATTTCCGGAACTGCTGCAGCCCGGCGGTGAACCGGGCCTGGGCGGCTTCCGCTCCCTCCCGGTCGCCGTCCTTGAGGCAGGACTCCATGGCTTCCGCGGCCGCGAAGACCTGGGTCATGCCCAGCATGCCCACCAGGCCCCGGATGGGGTGGATGATGTCCCTGGCCGCCGCCAGATCGCCGCGGTCCAGCGCGGCGCGCACCTGCTCCTCCACGTGGACTGGAGCCAGGTGGAATTTCTTCAGATATTTGTCCAGGAGATCCGCGTTGCCTTCCATGCGCGCGAGGGCCTGCTCGATGGAGATCACCTGCTCCAGCCCCCGGAACCGGGCGTCCGCCGGGGCCGGAGGAGGGACGGCGGAAGGGGTGGACGGGCGGGCGTGAATCCACTGCCTGAGCACGCTGAAAAGGTGCGGGAGATCGAAAGGCTTGGCCACGTAGTCGTTCATTCCGGCCGCCAGGCATTGTTCCCGGAAGCCCGCCAGCGCGTGGGCGGTCAAGGCGATGACCGGGATGTTCCCGTCGGCCAGTCTGGACCGAATCCGGGCGGTGGTCTCCCATCCGTCCATGCCGGGCATTTCCAGGTCCATGAGCACGGCGTCGAACCTGGCTTCATCCATGCTGGCAAGGGCCTCGCGCCCGCCGGGCACCGCCACCACTTCGATCCCGGCGATGGCCAGGAGATCGGTGCCCAACTCCAGGTTGATGACGTTGTCGTCCACCAGCAGCACCCGTGCTCCGGCCAGCTCCCGCATGGTTTCCGGGGAGCCGAACCAGATGCGGCCGGAGGACTGCTCGCTCAGGGCCGGCCCCTGGGCGGCGCGGACCATGGCTTCGCCGGTGGGCCCCGGCAGCGCCGGCAGGGTCAGCAGGACCTTGATGCCTGCTTCCTCCGCCTGGACTTCCACCGCCTGGCCCGCCGCGGAACTGACCAGGAGCACGATGGGGAGGGCCTTGAGCCAGGGATCCCGGCGGATTTCCCGGGAGGTCTGGAGGCCGTCCAGGCTCGGCATGGGAAGGTTCAGGAACACGAGGTCGAAGGGCGGTTCGCTGGGCCGGGGTCTCAGCGTCGCCATGGCTTCCGTGCCCGCGGCCACGCAATGGACCTGGATCCCCTGGGCTTCCATGATCCCTTTCAAGGCGTCCCGGGTCAGTTCGGGAGCGCCCACCACCAGGGCTCTGACCCCCGCTCTCAGCCTGGGGCCCGTCTTGGCCGGCTCCGGGCGGGGAGGCAGTTCCAAGGAAAAGGAGAACGTGGTCCCGGCACCCAGCCTGCTCCGCAGTTCCAGGCTGCCCCCCATCAGTTCCACCAGCTTGCGCGAGATGGCCAACCCGAGTCCGGTGCCTCCGAACTTCCTGGCGGTGGTGGCATCTCCCTGGGCGAACGCCTGGAACACGCCGGCCTGCCGTTCGGGCTCGATGCCGATTCCCGTGTCCTCCACCTGGAACCGGACGACGTCCTTCAGGTCGGGATCCGCCGCCAAACGGATGACCACATGCCCCGCCGGGGTGAACTTGATGGCGTTGGTGACCAGGTTCGTGAGCACCTGGCCCAGCCTCAGGGGGTCCCCCCAACGGGAATCCTCCAGGGTCTCCAGGCCGGTCACGACGAATTCCAGGTCCTTCTCCGCGGCCATGAGCGCCGTGACGTTCACCACCCGGGTGAGCACCTCCTGGAGGCGGAATTCGACGCGGTCCACCTTCATCATGTCCGCTTCGATCTTCGACAGGTCCAGCACATGGTTGATGGTGTCGCGGATATCCTCGGCGGCCTTGGTGATGTGCCTGATGTAGTGCTGTGCCTTCAGCGGGAGGTCCATGCGGCGGGCGATGGAGGAGAAGCCGAGGATCGCGTTGATGGGTGTGCGCAGATCGTGGCTCAGGTTGGCCAGGTAGGTGTCCTTGGCCGTCACCGAGGCGTCGGCGCGCCGGCTCACGGCGTCCGCCTCCAGGATGGCCCGCTCCCGTTCGGAACGGCAGAGGCGCAGTTCCTCCTTGAGCCGATCCACCTGCTCGACCAGGGATCGCCGAGTGTGAAACCATTCCCGGACTCGATTCATGAAAGTGTTTTACCACTGCCCAGCCGGTATGATTAGTGATAATTCCAGTTATCCTTGCAAAAGGACTTCTGACTTCCCTGGCGATTTTTTGGCCGGACCCGATGACCGATCCCGCAGACCCCTCGTTCGACCGCCGTCGCCCCTTCCTGGCGCATCGGTTGCGGGATCGCTATGAGTTCATCAACCTGCTGGGCCGGGGCGGAACCGGCGCGGTCTACGAAGTGCGGAACCTGCGCCTGGACCGCATCGAAGCTCTGAAGGTCCTGGGCGAATCCCTGGAGGGGGAGGCGGCGGAGCGCTTTGCCCACGAGGCCAAGGTGGCGGCCTCCCTGAACCATCCCCGGATCGTCAAGATCCATGACTTCGGGATGGAGGAAGGCATCCATTGGTACTCCATGGACCTGGTGGACGGGCCCACCCTCGAGGGACTGCTCAAGGCCCACGGGCCCTTCGAGCTTTCCACCTTCGCCCGGGCCATTCTTCCGGTTCTGGACGCCCTGGAGCACGCCCATGGCCTGGGCATCATCCACCGGGACCTGAAGCCCGCCAACATCCTCCTGAACCATGAAGGCCGCCCCCATCTCGCAGACTTCGGCGTCGCCAAATCCAAGGAGAGCCTGCTCAAGACCCAGACCGGCCTGTTCCTGGGGACGCCCGCCTACATCGCGCCGGAGCAGGCCCTGACCGGGGGCGCGGACCTGCGGGCGGACATCTATTCCATGGGCGCGCTGATCTACCACATCCTTTCAGGACAGTTGCCCTTCCAGGGCGATACCCCTCTCCAGATCGTGGTCGCCCGCCTGGACAAGGATCCGGTCCCCCTCCAGCAGGTGCGGCCCGGCCTTCCCACGGAACTCGCGGCCATCGTGGCGACCGCCATGGCCAGGGACCGGGACCTGCGCTATGAGTCGGCCGGCCGCATGCGGGACGCGCTTCGGTCCTTCTGCCAGGATGCGGGGGTGGCCTGGGAAGGCCCCATTACCGGCCTCCCCCTTCCCCCCTGCGCCAGGATTCCCCTGCCACCCTTGCCCCTGGCTCCGGAACCGGCGTCCCCCGGTCCGGCGGGCCGGAAACCTTCAGCTTCCTGGCGCTGGGCCCTGGGCATCGCCGGGGTTCTCCTGGTGGCCGGATTCGGGTGGCGCAGGAGACCGAGGCAACTTCCTCCGCCCGTGCCCGTGGCTCTCCCGGTCCAGCCCGCGCCGAAGCCGCCGCCGGACCCCCCTCGGGCCGCGGCCAGGCCGACCGCGCCGGCGAAGGCGGCGCCCGCCCAAGATGCCACCCGGGTGCCGGCTTCCTACCCGCAGCTGGAGCAATCCTTCCCGCCGGAAGGAGACTCCGGCGCGGCGTGCGCAGGCAAGCGGGTCATCCTCACCCTCATGGTGGGGGAGGACGGCTCGGTGCAGGGCTGCCAGATCCTGGCCGGCACCACCCCCGCCTGCGCGGAGGCCGCCAGGAAAGCGGCCATGCGCTACCGGTTCAAGCCGGCCCTGGATTCCCAAGGCCGGCCCGTGAAGGCCTCCACCACCATCGCCCTTGAGTTTCCCGAGGGCCCATGAAACCGCGCCTGACCATCGTCCTGCCCTTCATCGGCCTGCTCGGGGCCGGGTGCGAGCCCGCACCTGTGGCGGTGCCGCCGCCTCCTCCGGTGGCGGTAGTGGAACCCAAACTGGAGGCATCCCTGTTCTCACGCCCCGGCCCCGCCCAGGTGAGCCTGGACGGGCATCCCCTCGGCCAGACCCCCAGGATGGTGAAAGTGGCCTCCCTGGATGAGGTCTTCCGCATCACCGCGGTCCGGGGCCAAAAGCAGCCTGCTGAAACCCGGATCCGGATCATCTCGGACTCGGCCATGGAGGTGACCTTCATGTTCGGGGGAAGCGTCTCTCCCATGGCCAAGGCTCTGGGACTGCCCAGGATCCTGGTTTTCGACTACGGATCGGCCCTGACCTTCAACGTGGACAAGTACGACCTGGCACCCCCCTTCACCACCATGCTGAATCACCAGGCGGACCTGCTCACCAGCCACTTCGCCGGCATCCCGATCTTCGTCTGCGGCCACACCGACCTGACCGGCACCTCCAACCACAACGCCATTCTCGCCTTCATGCGGGCCGAGGTGGTCACGGACTACCTCGTGCGGAAGGGCGTCGACAAGAAGCTCATCAAGACCCAGGGGTTCGGCAGCGCCTACCCGGTGGCCGGCAACGACACCCCGGAGGGCCGCGCCTTGAACCGGAGGACCGAGATCATCCTGCCCCGGTGACCGGTGTTGACCTTCGCCCTGCAGGAGGCCGTTTCAGAACTGGTACCGGGCTGACAGGGCGAAGATGGTGATGCCCACTTTGTAGGTGCCCTCCAGATTGCCCCGGAAGTAGTTCGGGTCGGCCTGGGAATTGCCCGATTCCAGGTCGAGACTGACCTTGGGGGCGAAGATCTGGGTGAAGCCGAAATCCACCGTGGTGCGATTCGTGGGCGACCAGCCGACGCCCGCGGAGATCCAGGTGCGGTCGGAGTCGGGGATGCGCGGGGTGCGGGTCTGGTTGTCCACCGGGGAACGGTCGTAGGCCAGGCCGGCCTTGACCGCCCACCTCGGGTTCACTTTCCAGATGCCGCCCAGGGAGTAGAACATCGTGTCCTTCCAGTTCTCCTCCGTCACGTCGTCGGGCTGGCCCGAGGCGAAGGTGACCCGCAGTTCCTTGAACACGGACCATCCGGTCCAGGCGACCTCGCCCTGCAGGCTGAAGGCCGGGGTGAGGGTGTAGGTGAAGCCGGCCGAGGCGCAGGCGGGCAGGTTGAGCTTGGCCTGCGCCGCGCTGTCCGTGATGGAGGCGTTCAAGGGGGCGGGCACCGGGCTGTAGCTGATGTTCCCCTTGACGTCAATGTCGGTCCGGGCCTGGTAGCCCATGCCGAAGCGCAGGGCGGGGGTGGCGGTCCAGGTGAAGCCCAGCTTGTAGCCAAAGGCCCAGGCGTCACCCGAAAGGGTCGCGGTCCCGTCCGACTTCCCGGGCACGAAGCCCGGAACGCCCAGCGCGTTGCCGATCGCGCCGAAATCGACGCCTTCCGAGATGGTGGCCTCGGCCCTGCGGGCCACCAGGGCCACCCCGAAGGTCCAGTCGGCGAGCGGCCGCCAGGCCACCGCCGGGGCGATGTCGTAGGTCTTCAGGCTGGTCTCGAGGCCGTAGTAGCGGCCGACGAAATCACCGGGATAGTCGGTGACCAGGCCGAACGGGACGTTCACCGACAGGCCCAGGGAGAACTGGTCGTTGAGGCCCCAGTCCACGTACAGGGCGGGCACCACCGGCTGATTGACGGCGTTGGGCAGGTTCGGGCCACCCGAAATGGGCTGGTCCACCGGCTGGAAGCCAGGCGCGCGGGTGCCGGAAGCGCCGGACAGATCCATGGTCGCCCTGATCCAGGACGCGCCCAGCATCACCTGGGTGCCGGTGAACAGCGGCAGGGTGGCTGGGTTCCAGAACATGGATGAGATGTCCTGGGCGCCGGCGCTGGCCCCGGCGAAGGCGTTGCCCTGCTCCGAGGCGCTCTGCTCCCGGAGCTGGAAGCCCGAAGCCGCGGCGCGCGGCGCGAGGACCAGGGTGAGGCTGAGGAGGGTAAGGAGGCGCTTTTGCATGGCAGATTGGCTCCTATGGGCGACTAGGGCAGCGCCAGGGCGGACTGGGTGGGATCCACGGCGAGGGAAGTGCCTGTGATCCCCAGGAAGTAGAGCATTTGCAACTGCATGATGGCGGCGTTGGCCTGGGTGGCGGGGGTGGAGAGATCGATCAGGGCGCCATGCTCGATGCCGGGCTGATCGAACTCGAAGTAGCCCTCATTGGGACTGGTGGCCGTGGGCAGGAGGGCCGCGGACTCGTCCTTGGGCACGGGCGAGGCGCCGCTGAGGGTGTCCATGAAGATGACCGGGACCGTGTCCGCCGCGCCGTAGCCCAGCTGGAAGAACCCCGGAGCGATATCGTCGCCCACCAGGCCCAGGCCGCCCAGGGCGTTCCCGAAATAGCGCGTGTAGGGGTTGGTGATCACCAGGTCACCGTTGGTGGGAGTGCCGCTGGCATTGAAGGTCGTGGAGGTGGCCTCCTGCATGAGCAGACGTCCGGATAGCCGACTGGGCAAGCCCGCGGCCAGGGGGGTGGTCATGGTGGCCGGATCGGCAGTGTCCACCACCGTCTGGGTGACCTGGAAGAATTCATTGTAGATGGGGGTCCCGACGTTGATCCCGTCCGCTGCCAAGCCCGCGTTCACGGTGGGGCCGAAGGCCGGGCTGTTCTGGATGAGGTAGGCCAGCCGGCCGCCGGGCACGCTGAGGAAGCCCTTCATGTCCGCGCCGAGGGTCGTCTGGGTATAGGGGGCGCCGCTGGCGGCCAGGGTCGTGTTCCCCGCCAGGTAGTAGGCCCCGACGATGGATCCGAGGCTGATGCCCACGAAATGGGGTTTCACCAGGGCGTCGGGCACGTAGCCGGGCAGGCCGGCGGTGGCGAGGCTGGTGCTGAACCCGCCGGAAGCCACAGTGAATTCCAGGCGGTCGAGGTTGAAGGCCGCCTGCTCGATATTGGAGCGGGTGGCGAGCGGCATCCCCACCGCCATGAAATCCTCGCCCCACTGGGTGGGCGTCGTGCTGGGCAGCGAAAGGGCTCCGTGCATGGGCAGGTCGATGGCCAGGGCCGCGAATCCAGTCTCGGTGAGGGCCTGGGCCAGGAGCAGGACTGTCTCCTTCTGGCTGGTGATGCCGTGCTGGTACAGGACCAGGGGGTAGCCCGCGCCGGGCGCCGGGCTGGCGGGGACCACGTAGACGAAGGGGATGGTGTTGGGCACGTAATAGTAGCCCACCAGGACCCCCAAGGCCCGGAACGGCTGCACCACGCCGGCGGCGTCGTTGTAAGCCGTCGGGATGGCGGCGAGGTTCAGGGTCCCGGCGTTCTGGGACACCACCACGGGATCCACGCCCAGGAGGCCGGCGTTGATGCTGCCCAGGACGATGGCGCCGATGGAGGCCGGGACGCTGGCGGCGGGAGCTCCGGTGACCTGATTCCAGTAAGTGCCCAGGGCGGCGCTCCCGGTCAGGGTGGTGGTGATGGAGATGGCATTGTTCCAGGTGACCCCCGAAAGGCCGCCGGGCAGGCCGCCGGCGGCGAAGGCGCGCAGGGCCGTCTCGACCGGGATCGGAGTGGAGGGAGCGGCGGTGGTGGGCTCGATGAACCCGGCCCCGGAGGTGATGAAGCGCCCCATGACGGCGATGTCGGTGCGGGAGGTGATGGTGGTGGTGGCCGAGGCCGCGATCAGGTCATTCATGACCTTGCCGTAGCCCGAAAGGAGGATGTTGGAGCCACTGGTGGCGTTGGCCCAGATGGGGTCCAGCGGCGCCGCCGCCCCGGTGGGCAGGGTGGCGGACTGCAGGTACTGGAAGTAGACGGAAGGAATGATGGGGGCGCCGGTGGCCGCATCCAGCACCCGGTTGGTCACCACGTAGAGGTAGCGGGTGGCCGGCAGCAGGGGGAAGGACGGGAAGAGCCATAGATCGGTCCCCCCGGCCGGGTACTGGAAGGTGAACAGGGCAGTCACATCGGTGAAACCCAGCGGATTGTTCTCGGTGCCCGCCGGGTCCGGGGTGAGCTGGAACACCTTGATGTTGGCCGGTGTCACGGTCGCGGGCTGGACCGGGTAGGTGAACTGGAGGTAGATCGGCGCGTTCACCCCCGCCACCGCGTTGGTGCCGCCCACCTCATGAAGGTTGATGTAGGCCAGGGCCTCCGCGGGGGTCATGGGCGTGTCGACAGCCCGGCCGGCCAGCGGATCGGTCGCCGTGGCGGTGGCGAGGATGTTGGGCAGGGGCACGTTCCCCATGGTGGGATCGAACACCGCCGCATTGGTGCTGGCCGCGGGTGCCCCGTTGGGGGTCGGTTCCTGTCGAGCGGAGCATCCCGCCAGGAGAACAAGCAGCAAAGGAGCCAATGCACTGCGCAGGTACGTCCGCATGAACTCACCTCGTTAAGACTGAAATCGCGGCCTTACGATAGATCGATAAAAGAGACTTTAGAAGATGCTTTTCTTTTATTTTTACATTTAACTGACCGTCGGTCAGCAGGATCTCCAGGTGACTCCGGGTTCGCCCTTGAACCGGTCCATCACCCTGCCGCCCCGGGGGAGGTCGCCTATAAGTTCGACGACGAAACCGAACTGCTGGGGGTCATGGGCAAGGCGGCGCACAGCGTGTCCGCGGCTGACGCCCTCGGCTAGGTGGCGGGCTACTGCACTTCCAACGACTTCGATGGCCGCCCACGATGGCATCCTCTATTCGGCCCCCCTATGCCTGCCTCGCCACCCAGCGTCTGGCTCGCGATCAGGGCGGCTAGAATCACCATCAACCGGGTCCGGTCATGCGTTCCAGGGCTTCAGGATACCTGGCCCCATGCACGGCAATCGCCGAGGCTGCGCTCCCGATGTCGCGCAGGTCGTCCGCCGTGAACTGCAGGGCAACGGCTCCGAGGTTCTCGTCGAGCCGCTCCAGTTTCCGGGTGCCGGGAATGGGGACAATCCAGGGCTTCTGGGCCAGCAACCAGGCCAGCGCCACTTGGGCGGGGCTCGCCTGCTTCCGGGCTCCGATGCGACCCAGTAGATCCACCAGCGCCTTGTTGGCTTTCCGGGCCTCCGCCGCGAACCGGGGAAGGATGTTGCGGAAGTCCCCAGGAGCGAAGGTGGTGGTCTCGTCGAACTTGCCTGTGAGGAAGCCGCGGCCCAGGGGGCTGTAAGGGACGAAGCCGATGCCCAGCTCTTCGAGGGTCGGCAGCACGGCGGTTTCCACGCGGCGCTCCCACAGGGAATACTCGCTCTGCAGCGCGGTGACCGGCTGGACAGCGTGGGCGCGGCGGATGGTGTCAGCGGACGCCTCGGACAGGCCGAAGTGCTTGACCTTCCCGGCCTGGATCAGATCCTTCACGGTTCCGGCCACCTCTTCGATAGGCACGTCGGAGGTGATGCCGTGCTCGCCGCAGAAATCGAGCATCTCCTGGGTGGCAAACGCCGCAATAAAGGATATCGATGACCACGTCGTCGGGCCGGGGATCGCGCCGTTCAAAGCTGTAAGGGGTCAGATCGTCCTTCGGGGACGTTGCGGCGTAGGCGAGAACCTTCGTGGTCATTGTTTTCTCCATGGTTGATCCGGGGATCAAGGTGACATCTCAAAGTCTAGGAACAGACAGGCCGGACTGATTGCCCATTGCTCCGAAGTTTTGGCCTGATTCTCCGGGCTGGGGTTCAGGCACCGTTGGTACCTCTTTCCTGGAGAAACAGGGCAAAGCGCCGATCGCTGGGGGCCAGATCCATGAGGAGCAGGGCGGGAAGGGCCGTCCAGGTAGAGCAGGGCCGGCGTATGGCCCAGCTCCGTCCGAATGGTTTCCCAGGCCTGGAGCACCGGCTGCAGCCTAAGGGTCAGAGCGGCGTCGGCCATGGCCCGATGCAGGCCGCTGTGCCGGAGGCCCAGACGCCGGGCGAGGAACCCGAGGCCTTTGGCAGTGGCGGGATCCGGGCAGACGCTCCTGGCGAGATCCAGGGTGCAGACCCAGTGGATATCGGGCAGGGCCAACCCAAGCCGGCCGGCCCAGGCTTCCAGGAAGCCCCGCTCGAAGCTGGCGGTATGGCTGGCGATCCGCACCGGGCCGTTCCCGAGGGCCTCCAGCATTCCCGCCAGAACCTCAGCACCGGGATGGCCGGCGCGAAGAGCCTCGCCCTCGGTGATGCCATGGGTGGCCAGGGCTCCCGGTGACGAGTAGCCTGCATCGGAGACCAGGGAGTGGAAGGGGCGGGGACCGGCCAAACCGACTTCCAGGATATTGTCCAGGCGGCAGTTCAACCCTGTGGTCTCGAAGTCCAGGGCGAAGAGGGGAAGGGAGGCACCGGGGTTGGTCATGCGTTCACTGTGGATCCTCATGAGCGACAGTGAATGACGAACTTCGAGATATACAATAGCCATAGGCCCGGTGGGGAAGGTCAGTCATCATTGACGACATACCTGCGACAACTTGTCTTCTCGTCATGGCCTGCCCGTCCGAAGGACCCACGATGATCCGACTCCATTACAGCAACCGGCCCTCACGCCTGCTGGACTGCCTGCGGGAGGATATCTGCGCCAAGCGCACCGCCTCCGGCCCCTGGGAGACCGTCCATCTCGTGGTCCCCAACCGGCACTTGGAGGGCGCGGTCCGCCGCCACTTGGCCCAGGCCGAGCTGGAATCTCCTTCGGCCGTAGCCGCGAATCTACGTTTCTGGTTCCTGGGTGAACTGCTCGCCGCCGGACTGCCCCGGGGGGCCCGGATCCTGGACCGGACACCCCTGGAGGGAACCCTCCTGAGGCGGTTCCAGACCCGGTCGGGCCTGGAGCACCCGGATCTGGCCCCGGTCCTCCATTACCTGGAGGGCCCCTCCCCGGAGCGCCGCCGCGCCCAACTGGCGGCCAGGATCGGCGAGCTGTTCGAAACCTATCTCCTATCGCGCCCCGGTTGGGCTGCAACCTGGGAGTCGGTGCCCCCCACCGGGGACCTCGAGCCCATGGAACGCTGCCAGCGCCGGCTCTGGTCCCTGGTCCGGGAGGACCTCGCCCGGTCCACCGTGGACTGGGTCCTGCCGGACGCGGCCCGGTTGCGGATCGGAGCGGACCTTCGGGGCCTGCCCGGGGAGGTGATGGTCTTCGGGCTCGGTCCCACCGCACCGGTCTATCACCGCTTCCTGGCCACCCTGGCCGACCGGGGGATTTCGGTCCAGATATACGCGCTGAACCCCTGCCGGGAATACTGGGACGACACCCCCGACCCCAAGGCCCGCCGGGCACGCCTCCAGGCGGTCCGGGACGACAAGGAAGGCCCGGTGGACCCGGAGGATCCTTATGGCCTGCTGGATCCCGACACCCAGGACCAGCCGCTGCTGCGGCGCTGGGGCCGGCCGGGGCGGGAGATGATGTTCCTGCTCAATGAGCTGGGGGATTGGGATTTCAATCCCGCCTTCGAGGAGCCCGGCCGCTCCACCCTTTTGGCCGCCATCCAGCAGGACGTGCTGGACCACCTTCCGCCCAGGCCCATGGATGACCCCGCCGCTGCCGTGGAGGATGGAAGCCTGCGGATCCACGACTGCCCCACCATGGCCCGGGAGGCGGAGACCATCACCGAACAGATCTGGGAACAGGTCAAGGGCGGGGAGGGCGGGCTCCGCTTCTCGGACATCGCCATCGTGCTCCCTCCCGGAGAACAGGCCGCCTACACCGCACACCTGCGTGCGGCCTTCCAGGGGGATCCCGGCATTCCCATGGCCCAGGCCGAGAAGGGCTCCTCCGCCCTGGAGGAGCTCGTCGAGGGCTTCGCGGCTCTCCTGGACCTGGCCGCGGGGGCGTTCACCCGGGGCAAGGTGCTGGGCCTGCTGGGGCTTCCCGCCATTTCCCGGAAGCTGGGGATGCGTGAGACCGACACCTGGGCGTCCTGGTGCCAGCGGCTCGGCATCGTCCGGGGCTGGGACCAGAAGGATCTGGGGGACTGCTACTTCTCCGAGGATCTCCTGAGCTGGGACCAGGGCATCCGGCGCATGGCCCTCGGGGCGTTCATGGATCCATCCGAAGGCCCATTCGAAGCCGAGGGCCAGCGTTACGCCCCGATGGACCTGGGAGCCAGCCTGTTCGAGGATGCCGGCCTGTTCGTGGACACCCTGGACCGCCTGCACCGCGACCTCCAGGGGCTCGCCGCCGGCGAACACCTGCCCCTTGCAGCCTGGGCGAGGCGGTTTTCGTCGCTGGCCGGGCGCTGGCTCGGCGGAGATGAGGACGCTGACCGGGGGGCCCTGGCCAAAGTCCAGGCCACTCTGGGTAAGCTCGCCTTCCTCGAGCCGGAGGGGCTTGGGGGTGCGGACTACCCGTACGGCGTGGCCGCCGAGCTGGCCCGGCAGTTCCTGGAACGCCTCCGCGTCCAGGGACTCAGTCTCCGGCCGGACGGCGTGGTGGTCGGAACCTACGCGTCCCTCCGGGGCATGCCCTTTCCCGTCGTTTTCCTCCCCGGACTCGGGGAGGGGCGGTTCCCTTCCAAGTCTGCGCCGGATGACCTGGACCTGCGGATGGCTCCCGGCCGCCGGGAGCCTGGGGACATCCTCGCCTACGAGCGGGACCGGTATTTCTTCCTCGAGGCCCTGCTGGGCGCCCGGGAGAAGGTCATCCTGAGCTACCTGGGACACCACGCCGTCACGGGCGAGGAACTGGCCGTCTCCCCCGTCCTGGGCGACCTGCTGGAGGCCATCAAGCCCATGCTGCCCGGCATCAAGCCGAGAACCTGCGGACTGGTGCGCCAGCACACCTTGCGGAGATGGGATCCCGACCGGTTCCGGAAGGGCGGCTGGGGGCACCTCCAGCGCCCCGTGGTCCGGGCGGAGGCGGGCCTCGCCGCCTTGCGCGAGGTCCGGCGACAGACGGAGGCGCCCGGGGAATGGATCCCCGTCATCCACCTGCCGGAACCAAAGGCACAGGACGAAGTCCGGACCGTCACCCTGCGGCAGATCGAAAGGTTCCTCAAGGCTCCTATGCAGGGGGCGGCAGCGGCCGTCCTGGGCCTCAGGGAAGTCCGGGACGATGGCAGCGGACTTGCGGCCGAGCCCGTCTCCACGGCCTTCCTGGACGCCCGCGGGCTGAGGCGGGAGGCATTCCTGGCTTTCCGCCGGACCCAAGGTGCTGGATTGCAGGACTGCTACCTGGATGTGCGGGCACGGCTGGCGGGCGAGGCCCGCACGGCCCTCGGCGTCCTGGGCAGCCTCGAGGTGGGCCGGGACCTGCCGGCCCTCATGGCCTGGGACGAAGCCTTGGCCAAGGATGCGCGCCTGACCCGGACCCGGTTCGGGTCCGGCACCCAGGAGCTGGACGCGCGTGTCGACGATATCCGCCCGGAGATCACCTACCGCTTCGGGTTCCCCGGTCGAAAGCTCGAGGTCCGGGTCGGGGGTCTCACGGGCGCCTGGGCCGATTTTGGCGGGTCCGGGCCGCTGGTCCTGGAGGACGGCGATGGTGAAAACCTGGATGTGCCGAGAACGATGAAGCTCCTGCTCGGGCCCTGGGTGGACCATCTCGCCCGCCAGGCCCAGGCCTTCCAAGCGGCACTGGAAGCCCCAGCCCCCGCGGCGCTGGTGCCGGTGCACGTCCTGCTGGCCGGCGGGGATCCCCCCTATCTGCGCCTCCAGTTGCCCGCAGTCGAACCCGCGGAGGCCTATGCCATCCTCGGCAGGATCCTGAAGGACTTCTGGGGGGAGGTGCATGAGCACCCGCTTCCGGTCGACTGGACCGCCGGTCTTTCCTACCCCAAGTATGTGGCCAAGGCCTCCGGCGACTGGAGCGGCGAATTCGGCAGCCGGAACAGCTGCTCCTATGGGCCTCTGTCCCGCCCCGACGCCCGCGGGCCCGCCCCGGAACCGGTCTTCACCCAGGCCCGGAACCGTCTCGAGCCCCTCCTCACCCACGTCCATGGAGGCCAGCCATGAGCGAGCCCCGCCGCTATCCGCGCCCGGCGCTCCTGGACCGGGTCCGTCCAGGCACCACGGCCATCGAGGCCAGCGCGGGGACCGGAAAGACGTGGACCCTGGAGCGCCTGGTGGTGGATCTGCTCCTGACCCGCGGACTGACCCTGGACCAGATTCTGGTGGTCACCTACACCGAGAAGGCCGCTTCGGAGATGCTCGAGCGGATCCGAGCCCTCCTGCAGCTCCTGGCCACCGGTGGGTTCAAGGAGGCCAAGCCGGGGGAATCCGCCTGGCGTCTGGGGCCGGAGGAGCTCCGCCTGCTGGAGGCCGCCCTGGGGTCTTTCGACCGGGCCGGCATCTCGACCATCCATGCCTTCTGCCAGCGGATCCTGGCGGAGACGGCCTTCCTGAGCGGGCGCCCGTTCGAGACGGAGCTGGCTCCCGGAGCGGAACTGTTCCAGGCGGAATTCCAGTCCATTCTGCGCGAACGCTGGGCCGCCGATCCGCACAAGCGGGACCTGCTCGCGTTCGGGATGGGCCTCTTCGGCTCCGAGGACGCACTCCTGGAGTTCCTGATGGAAGCGGACAAGGCGTCCAGGATCGGCGAGTTCGAGCTCGAAGCCGGCGGACCTTGCGCCCTGGACCTGGACCGGGTTTCGGCGATCCCTTGGCGAAGTGCCCAGGAAGTCCAGGCCGCCCTCCAGGGGAGCGGCATCAAGGAGCAGAGCGCCAAGCCCATGGCCCCGAAACTCGCCGCCTTTCTCCGTTCCTGCGCCCATGCCAAGGAGGCCGGGGGCCTCTGGCCGGTCCTGGCGCACTTCAAGTCGAGCACCAGGTTGAGTGACCCCCAGTTGCGCTGCATCACCGACCGTCAGGCGGAGCCAGGCCCCGTGGGGGACCTTGCCCGTACCTACCTGGAGGCGATGGGCCTCCAGAGCGCCTGGTGCCGGACGCTGGTGGAGGCTTTTCTCCCCGATCTCCAGGCGGGTGTCGCGGCCCGCAAGGAGCGGGAGGCCCTGGTCGATTTCGATGACCTCATCGGACTGGTCCGGGCGGCCCTGGTCGATCCCGATGGCGGGCCGGCGCTGGCTGGCCGCCTGCGCCAGCGTTACCGTGCGGTCCTGGTGGACGAGTTCCAGGACGCCAACACCGACCAGTGGGACATCTTCCGGACCGCCTTCCAGTCCGCGGACACCTACCTCGTGCTCATCGGAGACCCGAAACAGGCCATCTACGGCTTCCGGGGCGGGGATGTCCCCACCTACCTGGACGCGCGGGATTCGGTGGACGGCGCCGACCGGCGGATCCCCCTGGACCGCAACTTCCGGTCCACCTCCCGGATGATCGACGGGTACAACCTCCTGTTCACCGAGCCCGCGAGCGATGACCCCCTGAAGGACCGTTTCTTCTCGGGCGAGATCCAGTACACCGATCCCGTCAAGGCCGGCGCCGGCGACCTGGACTGGCAGGACCCATCGGGCACGTCCCTTCCGCCCATCCACCTCCTCGAATTCCCGCTGGACATGGAGAACCGGGCTGCGGACCGCCTGGGGGCCTGGATCACCCAGGCCGTGGCCAAGGAGATCGCGGACCTCCTGGAACGGGGCACCACGTTCCTGGATCCGGAAAATGACGATCCGGAGGAGCGCCGGCAGGCGCTCAAGCCCCAGGACGTCTTCATCCTGGTGAGAAGCACCCGGGACGGCCTCGAGGCCGCCGAGGCCCTGCGCAGCCGTGGGGTCCCGGTGGCCTTCTACAAGCAGGAGGGGCTCGGAGAATCCGTGGAGGCCAGGCAGGTGCTGGATCTGCTCCGGGCCGTCCAGGAACCGTCCAATGCCAGCGCCTGCGGCCTGGCCTGGCTCACGCCGTTCTTCGGTCTGGAACTCGGGGACCTCGGGGCGACTGGCGACCTGCCGGAGGACCACCCGATCCGGGCCCGCTTATTGGAATGGCATGGTTGGGCCAGACTGAGGCGCTATCCGGAACTGTACCGCGGACTCCTGGACCAATCGGGCCTGACCCGGCGCCTCCTGGCGAAACCCGATCCTGCCTCCGAGCGGACGCTGGGGATCCTTCTCCAGCTCCTGGAGCACATCCTGGAGCAGGGCGCGGCCCGCAACCTCGATTTCGAGCGGATGGTGATGGAAATGGAATCCTTCATCGAGCGGGGGGTCCTCCCGCCCGGCGAGAATCCGGATACCCACCGGATGGAGACCGACCGCGGCGCAGTGCAGGTCCTGACCATGCACAAGGCCAAGGGGCTGGAGGCCAAGGTGGTGGCCCTGATCGGCAAACACAGCGATATCAATGGGAGGGAAAAGCAGCAGAAATTCAGGGTCCGGCGGCGCCACGAAATCCGCCTGGAGCGGCGCAGCCGCATCACCTGGTTCGGTTCGAAGGCGGTGCCGGATGCCATCGAGGCCGCCCATGCGAACGAAATGAAGGAGGAAGAGGAGCGCCTGCTCTACGTGGCCCTGACCCGGGCCAAGGCGCGCCTGATCCTGCCGTTCTTCAAGGTCAGGCCCGGCGCCGACTTCGATGCGAAGGGCTCCTTCAGCAAGGATGGCAATCCCAAGGGTCAATACGGAATCCTGAACCGCCGGCTGCAGGCGTTCGAACGGAAAGGCCGGCTCCCCTCCGACCTTTTCACCCTCAGCCCCGCACCGGCCGGAGAGGAGCTCCAGGGGATGGTGCGGCCCCCTGCCGACCCCGCGCCCCTGGAATTCGGCGACCTCCCCCGCTTCTCCGCCATCGCGGAACTGGGCCGCCCTCCCCGCACCTGGTCCTTCACCTCCATCACCCGCGCCCTGGACCTCCACGCCCAGGCCGATCCCGAGAACCGCACCCGCCGGAGGCTCGGCGACGATGAGTTCCCGGGCGGCAACCGGGCGGGATCCTGCCTCCACAAGGCCCTGGAGCTCGTCCCTTTCGAGACGGTCCGGGAGTCCCCCGACGCGGCCTCGTGGTTGGCCCGCGAGGAGGTCCGGGAGATCCTCCGGTCCACCCTGGACCACCATTTCATCGACAGGAAATGGATCCCCGCCGCCGCGGCCCTTGTCCACGCCGCCCTGACGATTCCCCTCGACCTTCCCGGCGGCGGGACGATCCCCGGGATCGCCCGCGCAGAGCAGGCCCTCCGTGAGATGGATTTCACATTCCTGAGGGGCCCCGGAACGGACTTTTTCGAGGGCTCCATCGACCTCCTCTTCCGCTGGCGTGACCGGGCCTACTTCGTGGACTGGAAGAGCAACGTCCTGGACGCCTACGGCCCTGCGGATTGCGCCCGCACCGTGGCAGACGCCTATGCTCTCCAGGCGAAGATCTACACCCTGGCCATCGTCCGGTTCCTGGGCATCGCCAGCCTCGCGGACTACGAGTCGGGTTTCGGCGGCGGGATCTACCTCTTCCTCCGGGGCGCCCCGGGGGGCCTCGGCAGCCACACCTTCCGGCCCGGCTGGGAGGAGGTCCGGGCCTGGCAGACGGAACTGGGCGCGATCGAAAAGGAGCTGGCCCATGGACGTCCCTGAAACCAAGACCGTCCGGAGCCGGACGCCGGTCCTCCCGGAGGTGCCCCCGGCCTGGCTCAAGGCCCTGGTCGCCTGCAACCAGGAAGCGGCTCTGCTGCCCCTGGCCGAGGGGGTGGCCTCCTTCGCCGCCGATCCGGCGTCCGACCCCGGCTTCGCCCGGGGAGCCTACCTGCTTGCCCTCCTGGTGCTCACCGGCCAAGGATTGGGGCACACCTGCCTTCCCCTGGACGGCCCCGAGGGCCTGGACGATCTGGCCGGTGTGTTCGGGGAGGATCCCGCCCAGGTCCGCGCCCTGGTCGAGGACCCCAGGCTGGATGCCATCCTGGACCGCGAAGGCGGCCGGCGGAGGCCCCTGGTGCTGGACCGGGGCGCCCTCTACGGCCACCGCCTCCACCGGGCGGAAAGGGGATTCGCTGAGCGGGTCCTGGCCCGGGCCGGCCTCCCGGACGGCCCGGAGCCCGAGATCCCCGAGGCGATCCTCCGCGAACCCATGGATCTCACCGAGGAGCAGCGCCAGGCGGTCCGCGCCGGCCTGCGCCGGAAGCTTTCCCTGATCACCGGGGGCCCCGGCACCGGGAAGACCTCCATCGTCCTGGCCATCCTCCAGGCCGCCCTGGCCGCGGGGACGCCCCCCGAGGCGATCCGCCTGGCGGCCCCGACGGGGAAGGCGGCCAACCGCATGGCCAAGGATCTGGGCCGGGTGGCCCTGTCCCCCGGGCTCCCCATGCCCAGGACCCTCCACGGCCTTCTGGACTACGTGCCCTCCCAGGAGCGCTACCGCCATCATGCCGGCAACCCCCTCTCAGCGGATCTGGTGATCGTGGACGAAGCCTCCATGATCGACCTGGTTCTCATGGACCGCCTCCTCCAGGCCGTGAAGCCCGAGGCCCGCCTCATCCTGCTGGGCGACAAGGACCAGCTCCCCTCCGTGGATCCCGGTTGCGTATTCAAGGACCTGGTGGTGAGCCTGCCGCGCATCCGCAGCCTGCTCACCAGGAGCCTGCGGATGAAGCTGGCGGACGCAGCCGGCCGGGCCATCCTGCTGGCCTCCCGGAAGGTCAACCGCCCGGTGCAGACCGACCGCCCCATGGAGGAGCCGGAGGAGGGCCTCTTCGAAGGGGAGGCGGCCATCCGGATCCGCGAAGGCGGCGAGCCGTTCCAGGGATCCATGGTCGAGCTTGCGGACCTGGACATGGCGGCCATGGCGGCCTTCCTGGACCGCTGGCTGCCGGTCCAGGTCGAGGGTCTGGATGGGTTCCACGACAAGATCCGCCACGTTTTCACCTGCCTGGACGGTACCTGGGATCCCGGCGACCTCCCCCGCCTCAAGGAACTGTTCGATTACCAGAACCAGGCCCGTATCCTGTGCGCCCTCAAGCACGCCCCCGACTTGCGGGGCGTCCACGAGATCAACGCCCACCTGCACGGGAAGGTCCAGGCCCGGGGTGACGGGAAGTTGCGAAAGGACCTGGACTTCTCCCTGGGCGAGCCCGTGCTGATGACCCGCAACGATTACCGCCGCGGCATCTTCAACGGCGACCAGGGGCTGATGCTCCTGGTGGCGCGGGAAGGCGGCGGCCACACCCTGGACGTTGTCTTTCCTGTCCTGGGCAGCTACAAGGCCTTTGCCGCCGGGCCCCTCCTGAAGCACCTGGAGCTGGCCTACGCTCTGTCCGTCCACAAGGCCCAGGGCGCGGAATACCGGACCGTGGCCCTTGTGCTCCCCACCCGCCCCAACCGGCTCCTCACCCGGGAACTGGTCTACACGGCCATGACCCGCGCCACCCACTCCGTGCAGATCATCGCCCGGCCCGAACTCTTCCGGGCCGCCGCCGATGCCAGCCTGGTTCGCCATTCGGGCCTGGCCGCGCGTTTGTCACCCATTCAGTGGGCCCCATAGCGCTCCCAGTAGTAGGCCATTTCCACCCCGGCCTTCTCATGGTCGCCGTCGGCGGAATCCGACGCCCAGTCGTGGACCATGGCCAGGTGGTCCGCCACCTCGGTGATGACCCCCCGCAGTTCCAGCGGTTCCAGCCAGCGCTCGGGGATCTCATGGACACCCAGCATGGCGCCCATGAGGTTCCCGGTGATGGCGGCGGTGTAGTCGCTGTCACCGGTGATGTTCGCCGCCATGATCACGCCCTCCTCCAGGTTTACGGCCCGCAGGGCGCAGCAGAGCGCGATCGCCAGAGCCTCCTCCGCCACCCAGCCCTGGCCCAGCTCTGCCAGGACCTCGGGGTCGGGCCTGGGGTCGGCTGCGAGCTGTTCGGCTCTTGTGATGGCTCGGAGGGTCTCCCCGTGGGCCGGGCGGCTCTGCAGGATCCGTTTGGCGAGCTGGATGGCCGGGCGCAGCTTCTTGCCCTCGGCCAACTGGCAGATGATCGCCGCCAGGGCCCCGCCGGGGAGTTGGCCGGTGGGGTGCCCGTGGGTCAGGGCAGAGACATCGCGGCCCAAGGTGAAGGCCTGTTCCGGGGTCAGTCGGCCGGCCGCATAGAGGCCGACGGGTGCCACCCGCATGACTCCTCCGCAGCCTTTGGACTGGTTGCGGGGCGGCTTGGGATCATCGGGGTCCTCGATCCCAGAGAGCGCCGAAACACAGGTGTTGCCTGGTGCGCGCTGCGAGAACAGGGCCGGCTGGCCGAGCAGCCAGCCTTCCAGGCTCACCTTCTCCGCCATTCCCGGGATGCCCTGGGTGTGCAGCCAGCGAAGGTAGGAACGGCATACACAGCCCCGGACTATGTAGGGCAGGGGCACCAAGGCCCGGATGTCGGCGCCCAGGATCCCCTCCGCGGTGAACAGGGTCATCTGGGTGTCGTCGGTGATCGCCCCGCCCTGGCGGCCGTAGGCCGGGGCCATGTCCCTGACGCCGGACTTGCCGAACCTGGCGCGGATGGCGGCGAGGTCCAGGAATTCCACCGGCGCCCCCAGGGCATCGCCCACCGCCCCGCCCAGCAGGCATCCGCGGAAGCGGCTCGCCCGGTCCGGAGACACCCGGTGATAGGGACGCGTGGGCGGACCGGCGGTTCTCTTGGCATGGCTGCGGACGTAGTCCTCCTGGGCCCGGTTCTCGATGGTGCCGGGCCGGGCCTTGCGGACGGCCGCCATGGCCTCCTCCGGGTCCATGCCGCGGTCCACCAGGAGCCGCGCCGCCACCAGGCCGGTCCGGCCGAGCCCGCCCCGGCAGTGGATGACGATCCGTTCGCCCAGCACCAGGTCGCACCCGAGGAGGGGACCGACCTGGGCCCATTGCTGCTCCCAGGCCGCATCGGGCACCCCGCCGTCGGGGATGGGGAGATGGTAATGGCGGATCCCGGGCGGGACCTTCTCCCGAAGGTCTGCCACCTGGAAGGCGGCGATCTCGTCGCTTTCCATGAGGGTGACCAGACGCGTGCAGCCCCAGGCTCGGATGACCTCCATATCCATCGCCAGATCCCGCCGCCAGTAGCCGTCAATGGTGCTCTGCCCCGTCTTGCCCGGGCATAGGGTCATGCCGATCTCCCCCGCGTGGCGGGGCGGGCGGACGCTGTCGATGCGCAGGGGGTGGGTGAGGCTGGTCTTGATCATGAGTTTCCTCTCTGCGGGCACCTGCCCGACTACCAGGGTAGGGCGTTAGGTGCGACATTGTCTGTCGCCGTTCTTCAACCGCCGGTCCCGGTCGCTCCAGCCGAACCGTTCCAGCAGACCGCTCATCTCCTTGATTGATTTAATAATAATGATCAAAGGGCCTTTCAGGGGTGGTAGAGGGCCGCCATTTCGGCCGTTTTGGCTGCCAACTCATCCCTCAGTTCCGGCGGTGAGAGCACGACGGCATCGGCTCCGAACTGGAGCACCCAGCAGAGCACCCCGGCGTGATGATTGGCCTTGAAGTGGACCTTCAGGGTCTCCCCGTCCGGTTCGAACCAGTACTCCGGCAGGGGCGGCGGGGCGTCCTTGAGCGCCTGCACCCAATATCGTCCACGGACTTGGACCACCACTTCGAAGGGAGCGAGGTCATCGGCCCAGCCTCCGACCTGGTAGTGGGCGGACTGCTCAAGCAGGCGCAAAGCCTCCGGCCCCAGCAGCCCGCGCCCGTCGAACTTGACGGCGTCGATCCGGTTCAGCCGCAGGTGCGTCACCTGGCTCTTCGCTGGGTTCCAGGCCACGAGGAAGGCGCTGCCGGCGAAAAGGTCGTGGACCAGGGTGAAGGGGACCACCTGGAGCTTGGCGGTGCTCTCGAAGCCCGCCGCCCGGTAGTCGAGGGTGACCAGGCTGCGCGCCTCCAGCGCCCGGAGCAGGGGCTCCAGCACCTTCTCCCCTTCGATGGGATCTTCCACGTCCCCCTGGATGCGCACCACGTGCTCCATGCGCTGGAAGACCGCGCGGTCCGCGTCCGTCATCTTCTCGTCGGCGATGCCGTTGAGGACCTCCAGGATGCCGTCCCACTGGCGGGTGCCGGAGGCCGACAAGGCGAGTCCCGCGAGGCGCAGGGCCAGGCGGGTGTCCCCGGATATTCTGCGGTCCCAGCGCGGCGCCCGGGTCATGCGGTAGACCTGGCTGCGCTGGCCGGGCGGGGTGTCGGCGTCGATGACGGCGCCGTCCTTCCTGAGCTGGGCCAGGATCCGGTCCACGCCCCGGAGGCTCAGGTCCACGTCCCTGGCGAGCTGGTTCCGGCTCAGGCCCTTCGCGCCGGCCTTGTGGAAGCGCTTCACCGCCTCCTTCAACTTGTCGATGGCGACAATGCCATGAGTGAAGATGGCTGGCATGGGAGTCCTCCGGAATGGAGCTAGGATGGTTCCAAGGTTACAACCTATAGGTCGCCGAACCCCGGCAGGATCGGTGTCTTCTTGAAGCTAGTGCCAATCCAGCGACAGGGAATGGCGTTCCCGTCATCGTGCTGGAGCAGGCCATTCCGAAGCCCAGACGGGAAGATCCCGCCCGGCTCGGGCTTGGCTGTGCCAGCATGGTCCCGTGGTGAAGATATGAGAAAACGATTTGCCGCATGGGCGATGGCGCTGGGCACGGTCCTGTCCATGGGCTGCGTCGGCGTCCCTGAGAACATCAAGCCGGTCGAATCCTTCGAGGCCAACCGCTACCTGGGGAAGTGGTACGAAATCGCAAGGCTTGACCACTCCTTCGAGCGCGGGCTTACCAAGGTCACGGCGACCTACAGCCTGCGCAGGGGCGGTGGCCTGAGCGTTGTCAACCAGGGGTGGTCAGCCAGGAAACAGATTTGGAAGACTGCCACGGGGAAAGCCTTCTTCATCCAGGATCCGCACCGAGGCTACTTGAAGGTCTCCTTCTTCGGGCCGTTCTACGGTTCGTACGTCGTCTTCGACCTGGACCAGGATGGCTATCAATACGCCCTGGTCGCCGGCCCGAACAAGTCCTATCTATGGCTCCTGTCCCGGACGCCGACCATGAACCCGGCCAAACAGCGGGAGCTGATCGCTGAGGCCAAGGCACTTGGCTTCGACACTGAGAAGCTGGTCTTCGTGGAGCAGGACGGGTAGATGCGACTCTGGACAGTCCATCCCAAGTATCTTGACCGGCAGGGGCTGGCTGGATTGTGGCGGGAAGCCCTGCTGGCACAGGCGGTCCTGAGGGGCTTGACGCGGGGCTACCGGGCCCATCCCCAGCTCCTGAGGTTCCGGGCCCAGGCCGAGCCCCTGAGCGCGATCGCGGCCTATCTCCATGCGGTCCACGCGGAAGCGGTCCTGCGCAGCTACCGGTTCAATGGCACCTTGATCCCCTACCTTCCCAAGCCCGCCCTGATCATGGAGACCGAGGGCCAGTTGGCTTTCGAATGGGCACACTTGAAGGCCAAGCTGGCCCTGCGTAGCCCGGACCGGCTGGTGGCCTGCCAGGGCTTGCTGCTGCCCGAGCCCCACCCGTTGTTCACCATCCAGCCCGGAGCCCCTCGGGACTGGGAAAGGAGTAAGTACCCAGTCCCAGCGTAGAATGGCCCCAGGACAATGGTGGGACAATGCCCAGCCTGGACGAGATCAGAGCGAGGAAGGCCTGGTCTTCGGGTTCAAGAGGAGAACAGGCTCCCTTTGGCCAAGCCCGCCCTGACTATCAACCCGGCTCGCTGGATAGCCTCAATCGTAGGGCTGGCCGAGGGCACAGGCAGAATGCC